>SPLK01000011.1_pt1 | contig 151282 bp, 137 predicted proteins | sample 2456111 | NCBI WGS metagenome assembly SPLK01 (sample SAMN11156906, study PRJNA527647) | hot springs metagenome | biome: Geothermal region; feature: Hot spring; material: tree branch in hot spring; isolation source: hot spring sediment rich in lignocellulosic material ... | reverse complement strand
CCGATTTTCTCCGTGCCGACCAGTTCCACGTTCGCCGCCTTCAGCATGGCGTCCGCCGCCTCGATGGCGGCCGTCAGCCCGCGCGTTTCAATGATTCCGAGCGATTCCGGCATGGGAATCAACCCTCCTTGTCGGATTTGGCGGCGCGCCGCCGCCTGCTTTTCACCGGTTTCGGAACGTCCGGCGGTTCCCCGGAGGCTTCCGCCGGAACGATGAATTTCAAAATTTCCTCATGCGGCCGGGGGATGACCACGCTCATTTTCAGCGGCCTCCCCGGCTTGCTCTCGGTCGTTCGCCGCGCCGCCTCGATCGCCAGCGTCACGTCGGACACGCTGCCGCCGACAATGACGGTGACGAGACGGCCGCCGAGATCCTTCTCCATGGCCAGCAGCTTCACGTTGGCCGTTTTGCCCATCACGTCGACCAGTTCCAGCGCGGTCGTGTAAAACAGCGTTTCGACCACGCCGATCGCCTCGCGGTACATGCTCATCCCTCATTTCCGGCGCCCCGCGTGCTTGCCGGCCGGGGCAAACCGCCGGCGGGCTTGGCGATCACGTGCGCGGCGACCAGTTCGCCGGCGCCGGCGGCCTCTTCGGCCCCGACCTCGACGGCCGCCTGCACGGAAGCCACGTCTCCCCGGACGAACACGGTGACATGCCCGCCGCCTGTTTTTTCCATCCCGACCACGTCGACATAGGCGTGTTTCACCATTCGGTCCGCCGCCCGGACGGCCGCGGTCCATCCGATCGTCTCGATCATCCCCAGCGCCGTTTGCGACGATTGCATCCCTGTCATCCTCTCTAGCTACTTCCGCTTCACCTTGCCCACGGCCAGAAGCTTCGCCAGCCCCGGCATCCCCGCCGGAATGCAGCGGGTCAGGATCGCTTCCTCCGGCAAATACCGCCGCGCCGTTTCCCGGGCCACTTCCAGCGCGTGAAGGACGTCGGCGACGTCGCCCGAAAATTTCACCTGCACGATGAGCGGGACGATCAACGTTGCGGAAGCGTCGGGATTGTTGGCGTCAATGCCGTGGATGCGGACGTTCGCGGCCTTGCAGGCCTGATCCATCGCCGCCAGGGCCACGCTGTATCCCTGCACTTCCAGAAAACCCACGGCGCTCTGTCCCATCGGGCCTCACCGGTCTCCGTCCCGGAAGCCGCCTTCCGCGAGCACGTTCCGGATCTGGCGCGTAAACGTCCTCGCCGAGGTCAACCCTTCGCCGGTCCGGCTGGCGATCGTCATCGTCGTGAAGCCTTCGCCGCCATAGCCGACGCCGGCGAGGGACGACGCGTTTTTCACGAAAATCGTCGTGCCGATCGCCCGGGCGAACGCGGCCAGATGATCGACGTTCCGGGAATGCATGATGGCGGTGTGGCGATAGCCGTGCTCGGCCCGAACCGCCATGTCGATCGCCTCGTCCAGGTCCCGGACCCGGACGATCGGCAGGATCGGCATCATCTGCTCCAGTTGGACGAACGGGTGGTCAAAATCGACCTCGCAAAGCAGCAGTGCCGGCGGCCTTTCCGTTTTCACGCCGATCCGGTCGAGGAACTTCTGCGCGTCCTGGCCGACCCATTCCTTCGCCACATGCCAGACGCGCCCCGCCTTTTCGCCGCAGCCGGCGGCGGCGTCCTGACGTTCCTGCACGAGCGCGAAACTCATGATCTCTTCCAGTTCCCGATGGCCGAGCATGTAGGCGCCGTTGTCCAACAAATGGAAAATCAGTTCGTCGGCCGCCTTGTCCACCACAAACACTTCTTTTTCGGCAATGCACAAAATGTTGTTGTCGAACGAGGCCCCTTGCACGATCGCCCGGGCGGCGTTGGCCAGGTTCGCCGTTTCGTCCACCACGACGGGAGGATTGCCCGCCCCCGCCCCGATCGCCCGCTTGCCCGAAGCAAGGAGCGTCCGGACCATTCCCGGACCGCCGGTGCCGACCAGAAGCTGAATCCGCGGCGATTTCATGATGACATCCAGCGATGCCATCGTCGGCTCCCGCACCATCGTGACCAGATTGGCCGGTCCGCCCGCCTTCACGATCGCCTTGTTGATCATCTGCACCGTGAACACGCTGCAGTCCCGGGCGGAGGGATGCACGTTGAACACGACCGTGTTCCCCGCCGCCAGCATGCTGATGGCGTTGTTGATGATCGTTTCCGCCGGATTCGTGACGGGCGTCACCGCGCCGATGACGCCGAACGGAGCCCATTCCGTCAGCGTCAGGCCGGCGTCGCCGGAGACGGCGAGGGTTTGCAGGTCCTCGGTGCCCGGCGTTTTCCGCGCGGTCAGCTCCAGCTTGGCCACCTTGTGCTCCGTGCGGCCGAGCTTCGTTTCCTCGCGCATGCGGCGCGCCAGCCCCTCCTTGTGGTCCAGCGTCACCTGACGGATGGCCTGGATGATGCGTTCCCGGTCTTCCATCCGGCATTGCCGGAGATAGGCGCGCTGGGCTTCATACGCCGCTTCGATCGCGTCTTCGGCCCGATCGAAGACGCCGAGGTCGCCCGCCGCGGCTTCCGGTTTCGCCACATGGACCGCCGTCGCCCGCGGCGCGCCCGCGGCGCCCGCCGGGACCGCACCCGCTGCGGCCGCGCCCGCCGCGCAGGCGGATCCCGTGACGGCGGAACCGCCGGGGTTGGCGGTTTGTCCGGCCGCACCCCGCCCCCGGTTATCCTGCGGCGGCGCAGGAGCTACGGCACCCGGAGCGCCCGGCGCCTGCGGCCGCCCGTTTGCCCCCGGGTCGTTCAGCCGCCGGTCGATGTTGCGCAGCACGCTTTCCACAATGTACTGCACATCGGCTTCCGTCAGCCTGATGTCCAATGGCCGTCACTCCTTTTGAATGCGTCTTTGGTGCACTTGCTCTGCTTGGATGCGTTAAGCCTGTTTGGCGATAAGACGCGTTTCGCTGCGTTTTCCGGGTCCTTCGGGCGTGTCCGCTTCCGTCATCCGTCCGGCGTCGGGACCAGTTTTCGCAGCACTTCTTCCGTCACCTTCGCGATGATTGAACGAATGACCGCGTCCTTGTCCTGCCCCGCCGGTTCCGCGCCGCCCGCATGCGCCGGCGACCCCGCGCGGGAAATGCGTCCGTCTTCCGGTGCGGCGTCCACCCGGCAGGAGGGCGTTCCTCCGCCGCGAATGCCCAGCCGGTTGCGGATGTCAAGCAGATCGGCCACCTGGCCGCAACTGAGTTCGTTCGCCCGCTTCAGCACCTCGTTGGTGTACAGGCTCATCTGGGCGAAATGCTCCAGCGATTCCATCCGGAAATACGCCTCCAGCGGATCCCGGCCCCAGGTGAGCGCCCCGTGATTGGCGAGCAGCACCGCATTGTAATCCTTGCAGTAGGGCGCGATCGATTCCGGCACTTCCTCCGTGCCCGGTGTCGCATAGGGCGCCACCGGCACCCGGCCGAGCAGGACGACGGCCTCCGACGACAGCGCCTGTTCCAGCGGAATGCCGGCGATCGCGTAGGACGTCGCCGCGACGGGATGGGCGTGCACCACCGCGCGCACCTCGGGATTTTCCCGGTAAACCCGCAAATGCATCTTGATTTCCGAAGACGGTTTGTTTTTCCCGGCCAGCACGTTGCCGTCGAGATCGAGCTTCACCAGCATGTCGGGCGTCATGAATCCCTTGCTCACGCCGGTCGGCGTGGCCCAGACCGCGTTGGGTCCGGTCCGCACGGTGATGTTCCCGTCGTTGGCGGCCACGAAATTTTTGGCGTACATCCGCCTGCCGATCTCGCAGATCCATTTTTTCGCCTCAAAATCGGTACAATAACGGTTATCCCGGCGCTCCAACAGGTTTCACCCCCATGTCCGGCGGTTTCGTTTGCCACGCTTTCGATTCTCGTCTTTTGCCGTGGATTTGTCAATGATTCTTTTGGGATTTATAATCCTTTTGTTTGTTTTTTGCGACAAAATCCCATATAATTTCATACAAACCATGATCAAAATCCAGGTTTCCGGCGACCCGATTGCCGAAACCATGCCCAATCCAACCGGATTATGCTATAGTAAGAACAGCAAGAACAGACGCAAAATGACCAGGAAAGACGTGAGAAACGGTGCTTCCGATCGCGAGAAAGGCCAAAATCAAGGAAATCATCCTGGAAAAGAAAAACGTGACCGTCGCCGAACTGACCAAGCTGTTCAACCTGACCGAGGAGACGATCCGCCGGGATCTGAAACAACTGGAAGAGGAAGGCTTCCTGACTCGCATTTACGGCGGCGCTTACATCAACGATGGCGTCCAGAACGACGTCAACGTCAACTTGCGGGAACATATCCACGTGGAGGGCAAAAATAAGATCGCCGAAAAGTGCGTGGAGTTCATCCGTCCCGGAGACTCCATCTTCCTGGACGCCTCCACCACGTCCTTGTACATCGCCAAATTGCTTCACAACAAGCGCATCACCGTGGTGACCAATTCCCTCAAAATCGTCAATGCGCTCATCGAAAACGAAAACGTGCGCCTGGTCATGATCGGCGGCGTCATGTCCCACGGCTCGATGTCCGCCCTGGGGCGCAGCGCCGAGCAGAGCATCAACAGCTACTATTTCGACCTGGCCTTCGTCTCCTGCCGGTCGGTCAGCCGCCAGCACGGCATCACCGATTCCAACGAACAGCAGGCGGAGGTGCGGCGGCTGGCGATCGAACGCGCCAACCGGGTCTACCTTGTCGCCGACATCACCAAGTTCGACCGCACCTCGTTCGCCAGCATTTGCGGCTTCGACAAGATCGACACGCTGGTCGTGGACAAACCGCTGGACGACGAATGGCGCGAGTTTCTCCGCCAGAAAGGCGTCCAGCTTGTGGAGTGCGAAGCGAACGCCGAACCGAAAGCCGAAGCGAAAACCGAATGACCCTGGCATCCGGCGGCCGTGCGGCCGCCGGATCGCCTATGCAAACATCCGCGGCAGGCTTTCGCTGTACGGCGGATACGCGATGCCCTTCTCGGTGACGATCGCCGTGATGAGCTCGTGATCGGTCACGTCGAACGCCGGATTGTACACTTTCACCCCGGGCGGCGCCATCGGCTTCTCGTACCATTTCGCGGTCACTTCTTCCGCGGGCCGGAGTTCAATGTGGATGTCGGCGCCGGTGCCGCATTTCAGGTCGATGGTGGACAACGGCGCGCATACGTAAAACGGGATGCCGTAATGGCGGGCCAGAATGGCGACGCCGGACGTCCCGATCTTGTTGGCGGTGTCGCCGTTGGCGGCCACCCGGTCGCAGCCGACCAGCACCGCCTGCACTTTGCCTTCCTTCATCACGATGGAGGCCATGTTGTCGCAGATGAGGGTCACGTCGACGCCGGCTTCCATCAGTTCCCAGGCGGTCAGACGGGCCCCCTGCAGCAGCGGCCGCGTCTCGTCCGCGTACACCTTGAACCCGTATCCCCGTTCCTGGCCGAGATAGATGGGCGCCAGCGCCGTCCCGTACCGGGCGGTGGCGATCGTGCCGGCGTTGCAATGCGTCAGGAGCCCCATCCCCGGGCGGAGCAGCGTCAGCGCATGCTCGCCGATGGACCGGCACACCTGCTCGTCCTCGGCGCGGATCGCTTCCGCTTCCTCCCGCAGCGCCGCCTTCACCTCCGCCGGCGTTTTCCCCGCTTCCCGCCGGAACCGCGCCTCCATCCGGTCCAATGCCCAGAACAGGTTGACCGCGGTCGGCCGCGCCGACGCCAGGAGCGCCTTCACGCGCCGGAACTCGTCATACAGCTCGTCCCAGGTCGCCGCGTCGGACACCTTCGTCCCGAGATAGACGCCGTAGGCGGCGGCGATGCCGATGGCCGGCGCGCCGCGCACTTTCAGCTCATAAATGGCCTCCCGGATGTCTTCCGGCTCGGTCAGGCGCAGAAAACGCTTCTCGCCCGGCAACAGCGTCTGGTCCAGGATGATCAGGGCGTCTCCCCCGTCATCGAGGAACACGGACCGGATGACTTCCCGCTTGTGCTGATCCGCTTGCGCCATTTTTTCGCTTCCCCCTTGCCGTGATAGCCGCGGCCGTCTCGTGCCGCGCGCCGCCGGCCGCTTCCCGCCCTACCACGAGGCGGCCTTGGCGACGCTGTCGCGGACCACGTCCAGATAATCCTTGCCGGTGAGAATGGCGTCCCGCTCCAGAATGAGCGTCTTGCCGGCGATCAGGCAGATCCGTTCCGCTTCGGCCCGCTTGTCCGGATCGGCGATCGAGGTCAGATCTTTCACGTGGGCGATGCCCAGCGTCCGGCGGCACAGTTCCAGACCGGTCACCGCGCTGGCATCCCGCATGATGCCGTCCAGATAATGGCCGGCAAAACCAGGGTAACGGGCGACGCGCTCGGTGGCGCGCTCTTCGAACAGACGGGCGAATTTGTCCCGGAACAGGTCCGCCACCTCCCCGATCGTTTGCAGCACCCAGCCGATGTGCCGCTCCTTGTCCTCCCCTTCCGCCATCGTCTGCCGCGCGTTGACATAGGCGAAGATCAGATTGGCGATGACGTTGCCCACGTCGTAGCCGGCCGGTCCGTAGAACGCGAATTCCGGGTCGATCACCTTCGTCGAATCGGGACGGACGAAAATCGATCCCGTGTGCAGATCGCCGTGCACGAGCGACTGCGCGTTCGTCATGAACGCAAATTTCAGCTTGGCCGTCTCCAGCAGCAGCCTGTCGTCCTCCCACAGCAGGCGGCGCGCGACTTCCCGCGTCGGCGGGAAGATGTCGTTGCGGGGACAATCATAGAACGGTTCGGTATACACCAGATCCTCGGTAATTTCGCACAAATCGGGGTTGATGAACCGTCCGGCCTGCACCTTTTTGTCCTTGTGGTTCATCACCACGTCCGACGTCAGCAGCAACGTGTTGGCCATGAACGTCGTGATGTGGTCCGCGAACAGCGGAAATTGCCGGTGTTCGAGCAGCGCCTTCCGCATGATGACGTGGTCGGACAAATCCTCCATCACGCAGCAGTTCATCACCGGATCGTAATGGTACACGTTTGGCACCAGCCCGGGAGCCAGCTCGTTTTGCACCCGCAAAATCTCGTACTCGATGCGGTTGCGGTCGGGCGACACCTTGAATTCGTCCGAGATCCGGGCAACCGGGCCGGCCTGCTTGATGATGATCGACCGTCCGGAATTCTCGTCCGCGATGCGGAACACGAAGTTCAGGTTGCCGTCGCCGATTTCCTTGCAGGTCAGACGCGCGCCCGGCGCAAAGACGTCAAGCCGGGTGGCCGCGTACTCAACCGCGTCCGCTTCCGTCATGGTGAAATACTTGGAAAAATCCCCCATGCCCGCTTCCTCCTTCCGGTCACCGTTTCCGGTAATAGGTCAGCGCGAGCGCAAACGCCAGCACCGATCCTTTCACAATGTCCATCGCGTAATAGGGCACGGACAGCATGACCAGACCGTTCTGCAACACGCCGATCAGCACGGCGCCGATGAACGTTCCGAGCGCGTTGGGCTTGCCCGCGCCCAGCACGGAAAATCCGATGAACGCGGCGGCGACCGCGTCCATCAGATAGGGAGCGCCGGAGTTGACTTCCGCCGTCAGGATCCGGGCGCCCAGCACGATCCCGCCCACCGCCGCGAAAAACGAAGACAGCAAATACGCGGCGACGCGATACCGGTCGACCGGAATGCCCGACAGCCGGGCCGCTTCCATGTTGCCGCCGATGATGTACATGAACCGGCCGTGTTTGGTGTAGTTCAAAAACACGTGGACGACGAGCACGATGACGAGCATGATGACGATGATCCACGGCACCTGGCCGATTTTCGCGAACAGTTTCGGAATCTCGCCGGTGGCGAAACTGCCGTCGGGCATGATCATGTTCTGCGACACGGTCGCGCCGCGCGTATACGTCAGGGCGACGCCCTGAAACACGAACATGACCGCCAGCGTCAGCAGCATGTCCGGAATTTTGAAGCGGATGATCAAAAACGAGTTGAGCACCCCGATCACCAGACACGCCGCGATTGCCGCCGGTATGCTCACGAACGTCGGCTGTCCGTACCAGACGAACAGCGAGATGACGACCGCATTCGCCAGCGAAGCCGTGGATCCGACCGACAGGTCGAAGCCCCCGACCGACAGGGAAATCGTCAGGCCGATGGCGATGATCGTCACGATGGAAATGGACCGCAAAATGTTGACGATGTTCGTGCCCTGCAAGAAACTGTCGGAAGCGGCGGCGAACACGAGCACAAGCAAAATGACGGTGATGATCGTGCCGTACCGGTAGAAGAACCGGAACCAATCGAACGCCGGAGTCGCTTCCCGGGAACGCTGCAAAGAGGTGTCGCCCATCGTTCACTTGCCTCCCGTCGCATAGAAAAGCAGCTCTTCTTCACTGGTGCGGGCCGTTTCAAGCTCCTTGACGATGACGCCGTCATACAGCACGTACACCCGGTCGGTGATGCCCATGATTTCCGACAACTCGCAGGAGGCGTAAAGGACGCCCTTCCCGTTTTCCGCCAGCCGGGCAATCAGTTCGAAGATGTCCTTCTTGGCCCCGACGTCGACGCCCTTGGTCGGCTCGTCGAAAATGTACACATCCGCATCGGCGGCCAGCCATTTTCCGATCGCCACTTTCTGCTGGTTGCCGCCGGACAGGTTCCGCACCGCCGTCCGCTCGTCCGGCGTCCGGATGCCCAGTTTTTCGATGAGCCCGCGGGCCAGCTTCCGTTCTTCGGCGCCGTCGGGAAACACTCCCCAGCGGCACAGGCCGGACAGCACCACCGTCGTTAGATTGGTCACGACGCTTTCCTCCACAAGCACGCCTTCCTTGCGCCGCTCTTCCGGGACAAGGGCGAGCCCCGCCCGGACCGCGTCGCTCGGCGTCCGGATGCGCAGCGTCCGGCCGTTCAGCACCCGCCGGCCGCTCGTTTGCGCGTACCCGAACAGCGCCTTGCACAGCTCGGTCTTGCCCGCGCCAACCAGTCCGGCCAGTCCGACGACTTCTCCCTTGCGCACCGTCAGGCTGACTCCGTTCACCTTGCCGCCGTCGCTCAGGTTTTCCACAACCAGCAACGGTTCGCCGACGGTGGCCCGATGTTTCGGGAGTTGCTGCTCCAACTTCCGTCCCAGCATGTGTTCGACCACCTGGGCCGGTGTCAGGTTGGCGATGCGCTCCCGGAGCACGAAGCGACCGTCCCGCATGATGGTGATGTCGTCGCAGATTTCGAACAGTTCGGGCAGCCGGTGCGAAATGAAGATGATGCCGACCTGTTGCTGCTGAAGCTCCCGCACGACGCGGAACAGTTCCTCCGTTTCGGCTCGGCTGAGCGGCGCCGTCGGCTCGTCTAGGATGAGAAAACGGCATTGCCCGGCGATGGCCCGGGCGATCAGCGTCATCTGCTTCTCCGCCAGCGTCAGGTCGCTGACAAGTTTCCGGGTGGACACGTTGACATTCAGCCGGTCCAGAATGCGCTGCGCCTCCCGGTGCAACGAGCGCCAGTCCACCCACGTCTTCGTGCCGGCGGCGCTCGTCATTTCGTCGAGCATGATGTTTTCGCCCACCGTCAGGTACGGGACCAGCGCCGTGTCCACTTCCTGGACGACGATCCGGATGCCCTGCTCCCTGGCGTCCTTCGGGGATCGGATATTCACCGGGCGACCGTCGATCCGGATTTCCCCGGTGTAATGGGCGTACGCGCCGGACAGCACCTTCATGAGCGTCGACTTGCCCGCACCGTTGGCGCCGATCAGGGCGTGCACGACGCCCGTCGCGGTGGAGAAATGGACGTCGTGCAGCGCCTTGACACCCGGAAATTCAATGGAAATCCGCTCCATTTCCAGCGTGATCGGTCTGGTCATGGCTTCACCCGCTCGCCAGGTCATTTCTTCGCTTGCTTCAGTTCCTTCATCCAGTCTTCTTCAAACGCGTCGGACTGGCCCCAGCCGGGAATGATGTTGGCCAGCGTGACCATGTTCACGGGTTCCTTCGATTCTTTCAGCTTTTCCTGGGTGATCAATTCCGCTTTCAGGTCGTACGTGGCGGGCGTTTCCTCGCCGGCGATCTTCTTGGCGAGCAGCCGGACGTTGACGGCCCCGATCATTTTCGGATCCACGGCCGCGGTGGCAACCCACGGGCTGCCTTCCTCCTGCATGATTTGCAGGTCGGCGTTCGACACGTCGATGCCGTAAATCTTCACTTCGGTGCGGCCCGCTTCTTTCAGCGCGCGAGCGGCGCCGATGGCAAACGCGTCCCACGTGGCGAAGATGGCGTCCAGTTCGCCCTTCGGGTATTTCGTCAGCATGGCCGCGACGGCGTTTTGGGTTTGCACCGTCGTGTCGGCGGCCGCCACGCCGAACCGGTCGATTTCCTGGATGCCGGGGTTGGCGGCCAGCACTTGCTGGTAAACCTGATTGCGCCGGACCATCGGCGGGAAGCCGTCGACCCACAGGTACACGATCTTCGCCTGGCCGCCCGTGTCCTGCACCAGCCGGTCGAGAGCGAGCTGCGCCAGCGCGTGGTCGTCCTGGGCCGTCATCGTCACGCCGGGAATGTCCTTCAACCCGTCGATCGAGTCAAAGGTGACGACCGGAATCCCCTTTTCCGTGATTTTCCGGACCGCCTCGACGGTGGCCTGGTCATCGCCGTGGGAAATGATGATGCCGTCATAGTCCTTGTTCATCGCTTGCTGAAGGGCGTCGTGGAATTTGGCCGTGTCGCCGTTGGCGGAGAAGGTGTCGACGGTAAAGCCCATCGCCTCTCCTTCCTGCTTGGCCCCGGCCAAATATTGCGCCGTATGGTCGTCGCCGCCGATCTTGCGAATGACCATGATCTTGATCGGTTCCTTCTCCTTGATCGCGTCGGGCACGTTGGCCGCCGATCCGCCGCCGGACGAGCCGGATTTTCCGCAACCGGTTACAAACAACGAAAGAACGAGAAAAACCGAGATCAGTGCCTTCGCTGCGTTACGCATGTCGAATTACGCCCCTTTTTCGATGTTTGTACGAAAATACTACCACATGATCCTCGTATCATCAATGATTCAATCGTGGTTTATATGACCATATTATTGTTTTATTTTGTTTTGATTTTTATTTGTTTCCGCTTTTATTTTGGATCTATTCGAATTTTGGGAAATAACCCCCACTCAAACCGAAAATCACCCGCCGATTTCCAGCCTGGCATGCCTCCCCTCCATCTCGAACTAATCTTATAATTCTTATAAAACATAGATAAATAGTATAATATAATGGGCAAAGACGTCAATTCCAAATTGAAATATTCGCATCAAAATACTTGGTTTTGAGCGTTAAAAAAGCACCGGCGGCCTCCGATGCCGCCGATGCTCCCCGTCCGAAACCGGCTCCGCCAGGGGCCGCCGGCCGGGCAACGATCAGGCGTTGTCCGCGGCGGTGTCCTCCGGCGTCAGGCCGGCGAACAGCGCGTGTACGAACTGCTCCGCGTCGAACGTTTGCAGGTCGTCCATTTTCTCGCCCAATCCGACCAGTTTCACCGGCAAACGCAATTCATTCCGGATGGCGACGACGATGCCGCCCTTGGCGGTGCCGTCCAGCTTCGTCAACACCAGGCCGGTGACACCGCTTTTTTCGCCGAACAACCGGGCTTGCTGCAGCGCGTTCTGGCCGGTGGCGGCGTCCAGCACAAGCAGCGTTTCGTGCGGCGCCCCCGGCAGTTCGCGCTCGATGACGCGGCGAATTTTCGCCAGCTCTTCCATCAGATTGGTCTTGTTTTGCAGGCGCCCGGCCGTGTCGCACAGCAGGACGTCGATTCCCCGCCGCTTCGCCTCCCGCACCGCGTCGAACATGACCGCGGCCGGATCGGCTCCTTGAGCCTGCTTGACGAGATCGACGCCGACCCGCTGCGCCCACACTTCCAATTGCTCGATCGCGCCAGCGCGGAACGTGTCTCCCGCCGCCAGCAGGACCGACTTGCCTTCCTGCTTGAACCGCCAGGCCAGCTTGCCGATCGTCGTGGTTTTGCCGACGCCGTTGACGCCGACGAACAGGATGACCGTCAAACCGTTCGGGTTCAGGTTCAGACGGGTGTCACCCCCGTCTCCCTTCAGCAGCTCGACCAGTTTTTCCGCCAGAATCGGCTGCAGTTCGGCGGCGTCCTCGATTTTCCGTTTCCGCGCTTCCTCGCGCAGGTCGTCGATCAATTCCATCACGGTGCGCACGCCGACGTCCGCGCCGATCAAAATCTCTTCCAGTTCTTCGAAAAACGTTTCGTCAATGCGGCGGCGGCGCAAGAACAGCTCCTCGACCCGCCCGGCCAGCGCCGACCGGGTTTTGGCTAGCCCTTCGCGAAATTTGCCCGTCACCGCCTCCGTTTTCGCCGCAATGCTTTCCTTCAGCCGTTTAAAAAAACTCATGCCTGTTCCTCCCGATCCGATCGCCGGCCTCCCTGCCGGCGCACGCTTGCGATACGGCGCGATCCGCGCTCACCGCCCGAACGCCGCTCATCCTCGCCCGGTTTACGCCGTAGCGGTGACCGTTTCCCCGTCTTCCAGGCGGACCGACACCAGCTTGGACACGCCGCCTTCCTCCATCGTCACGCCGTACAGCACGTCGGCCGCTTCCATCGTTTCCTTGCGGTGGGTGACCACAATGAACTGGGTTTGCTCCGAAAACTCCCGCATGTATTGCGCATAGCGCACGACGTTCGCCTCATCCAGCGCCGCCTCCACCTCGTCCAGCACGCAGAAGGGCACCGGCTTGACGTTCAGGATGGCGAACAGCAGCGCGATGGCCGTCAGCGCCCGCTCGCCGCCGGACAGCAGTTGCAGGTTTTGCAACTTTTTGCCGGGAGGCTGGGCCACGATGTCGATGCCCGTGTCCAGCGGGCGGTCCGGCTCGCTCAGCACCAGATCGGCCTGCCCGCCGCCGAACAGCCGCGTGAACACGACGCGGAAATGCTTGCGGATTTCCTCGAAGGTCGTGCGGAACCGCCTGGACATCTCTTCGTCCATCTCGCGGATCAGCTCGTGCAGCTTCGCCTTCGCCTCCAGCAAGTCCTGCTGCTGCTCCGACAGGAACCGGTGCCGCTCGCTGATGCGCCGGTATTCCTCGATGGCCCCGAGGTTGACCTCGCCCAGCGCCGCGATGCGCCGCCGGAGATCCCGCACTTCCTGTTGCGCGGCAGGCACGTCGTCGGGCGGCGGGTAATGCTGCTTCGCCCATTCAAAACTCATTTCGTATTCGTCGGCCAGCTTGCGCAGCAGGTTATCGAGCTCCACGTCGGTGCGGTTCGCCTGAATTTCCGTCTCGCGGAGCTCGTCTTCCATCCGCTTGAGTTCCTGCCGGCGTTCCTTCGCTTCGCCGTCCTCCCGCTCGACCGCCTGCAGACGTCCGGCCCGCTCGGCGCGGCGAAGCTCAATAGTTTCCGTCAGCTCGCGCTTGCGGATGCGCAGCTCGTTCAACCGTTCCTGTTGCGCCGCCCATTCCGTCCGGGTGCGGTCCGCTTCCGCCGCGTTGTGTTCCAGCGCTTCCGCCAACTGGCGCTTTTCCGCGGCGAGGCGGGACGCCTCGCCGCGCAGGCGCGCCGCCTGCTCGTCCAGCGACTGCGCATCCTGCTCCAGACGGGCGATCGCAACCTTCCGTTCGGTCAGCGCCGCCTGCATTTCCTCCCGAGCCGACTGGCTGCGAAGCCGGAGCTCCTCGGCCTCGCGGATCGCTTCCTGCAGCCGCCGCTCCTCGTCCGTCAAGGCGGCCAGCTTCTCTTCGTGCGCCCGTTGCGCGTCGTCCAGGCCGGCGCGTTCCGCCTCCAGCGCCGCCGCCTCGGCGTCGTGCGCCGCCCCGAGTTCGGCCAGCCGCTTCTCCTCCTGTGCCAGCCGCTCGCGTTCCGCCAGCAGGCGCTGTTCGTCCAGCCGCTGCTGCTCGATCCGGCCGCGCAACTCCTCGATGCGGCGGGATACGGCCGCGGCTTCCTTCTTCCGCGCTTCCGCCTTCTCCCGCGCCGCGTCCCGCGCCTGCTCGGCGCCGGCGATTTCCCGCGCCAGCTCTTCCAGTTGGCGCTGACGGCCGAGCAGGCTGACCGCCTGCTTCAGCCGGCTGCCGCCGGTCATCGATCCGCCGGGATTGACGACGTCGCCGTCGAGCGTGACGACGCGATACCGGTATTGCAGGCGGGAAGCGATCCGGTTCGCCTGATCCAGACGTTCCGCAATGATCACGTTGCCGAGCAGGTTGCCGATGATCGACGCGTAGCGCGGCTCGTGCTCGACCAGCTCGGCGGCGATGCCGACGAACCCTTCCGCCGTCCGGGCCGCCTCCCGGTCGGCGGCGCCGAGCTCGCGCGGCCGGATGACATCCAGCGGCAGGAACGTTGCCCGTCCCGCCTGGCGTTTTTTCAGCAGGTCAATGGCCGCGCGCGCCGCCGCTTCGTCCTCCATCACGATATGCTGCAGCGCGCCGCCGAGCGCCGTCTCCACCGCCGCCTCCAGGCGGGCGGGCACGCGGATCAGTTCCGCCACGGCGCCGTGAACGCCGCCCAGCACGCCGCGTTTGGCCATTTTCAGCACTTCGCGCACGCCTTGCTGGAAGCCTTCGTATCCGTCCTGCAGTTCCCGGATCGTGTCGCGCCGCGACGCGAGCGCGCCGCGACGCTGCTCCCACTCCCGTGCCTCCGCCAGCGCTTCCTCCAGTTGTTTCTGCAGCTCCGTCAGGCGCGCGCCCTCGGCCACCTGCCGGTCGCGCAGCGCCGCCAGTTCCGCCGCGCACGCTTCCTGCCGCTCCGCGACTTCCTTCCGGCGCACGTCCAGGGCGGCCGACTGTTCCCGCCATTTCGCCCGTTCCTCTTCGACCCGGGCCATCCGCCGGGCCAGTTGCTCGCGCTGCTGCTCCAAGTAGCGGATGTCATTGCGCGTCTGGGCGATCGCCTGCATCGTGTCGAACAGCTCCGCCTTCAGGCGCGCCACGGCTTCCTCGCCGTTTTCCGCAGCCATCAGCCGCGCTTCTTCCTCCGCCAGTTGCGCCCGCAGCCGCTCCAGTTCGGCGGCGATCCGTTCGCGCCGCTCGCGCAGCGCGTCCCCTTCCGCGTTCACCTCGGCAAGGCGCGCCTCGGCGGCGGTCAGCGAAGCGTTCAGATGCTCCCGGCTCCGGACCAGGTTGGCTTCGCGCTCCTTCAGCACCTCAAGCTGGCCTTCGCCTTTTTCGGTTTCCTCCACGCACGCCACCAGTTCGCCCTGCAGGCGTTCGATCGTTTCCTCCAGCGCAAGCAATGCCGCCCGCTCCCGCTCCAGCACCGCGTCGCGCCGGCCCACTTCCGCCGCCAGCTCCGCCGCCTGCTCCTTCAGCGCGGCCAGCCGCTCGCTCGCTTCCTGCCACGCCTTGTGCACGCCCTCGATCTGGTGGACATACAGGGCGATTTCCCGCTGTTTCAGCTCTTCCTTCAGGGACTTGTACGTCTCGGCCCGTTCGGCCTGTTGGCGCAGCGGTTCGAGCTGGCTTTCCAGTTCGCCGACCAGGTCGCCGATCCGCACCAGGTTCTGTTCCGTGTCCTCCAGCTTTTTCTGCGCTTCCTTCTTGCGGTTTTTGTATTTGACGATGCCGGACGCTTCCTCGAAAACGCCGCGGCGATCCTCGGCGCGCGTGCTCAGGATTTCCTCGATCCGCCCCTGGCCGATGATCGAATACGCTTCCTTGCCGATCCCCGTATCCATGAACAGTTCGGTGATATCCTTGAGACGGCACGGCTGCTTGTTGATCAAATACTCGCTTTCCCCGTTGCGGTACAGCCGCCGCGTCACCGTCACCTCGGAAAAATCGAGCGGCAGCGCCCGGTCCGAGTTGTCGAGCGTCAGGGACACTTCGCTGCAATTGACCGGCTTGCGCGAATCGCTGCCGGCAAAAATGACGTCCTCCATCTTCCCGCCGCGCAGGCTTTTGGCACTTTGTTCGCCGAGCACCCAGCGGATCCCGTCGGAAATGTTGCTCTTGCCGCAGCCGTTCGGACCGACGACGGCCGTGATGCCGCGGCCGAATTCCAGCTCGGTGCGATCGGCGAACGACTTGAAACCGGCCAGTTCGATCCGTTTCAGAAACATCCGCGCCGTTACCTCCCCGTCCCGGCGGCATCCGCTTCCAGCAGCCGGAGCGACTGCGCCGCCGCCTGTTGTTCCGCTTCCTTCTTGGACCGGCCCACCCCGCGGCCGGAAATTCGCCCGCCGATGCGCACCTCGACGACGAATTCCCGCTCGTGCGACGGACCGCGCTCCTCCACGACGCGGTATTCCGGCGTTCCCAACCCCAGATTTTGCGCCGTTTCCTGCAGCCGGGTCTTGAAATCCTTGCCGGCCTGGCCGTCCTCGGGCAAGTGGGGGAACAGATGCCGGTCAAGGAACGCGCGCACGGCATCCAGCCCCTGATCGAGATAAAGGGCGCCCACGAACGCCTCGAACGCGTCCGCCAGCAGCGACGGCCGCGAGCGGCCGCCCGTCCGCTCCTCCCCTTTGCCCAGCAGCACGACGCGGCCGAAATCGAGCGCCTCGGCAAAACGGACAAGCGACGGTTCGCATACGATGGCGGCCCGCATGCGGGTCAGCTCCCCTTCCGACAGTTGCGGATAGCGGCGGTATAGATGCTCCGACACGGTGAGCTGCAGCACCGCATCGCCCAGAAACTCCAGCCGCTCGTTGTCTTTGACTTTTTTTCCGCGATGTTCGTTGACGTAGGACGTGTGGGTGAACGCCTGACGCAGCAGCGCCTGGTCGCGAAATGCCAGGCCGAGCCGCGCCTGCAGGCGACGCAACGCTTCGCTCAAGGGCCACTCCCTCCGTTCTCCGTTCCCCCGTATTGACGCCGTCCCGCCGTGGCGAGGCGCCGGAAACGACAGACGCAGGCGGGCGCCGCCGCCTGCGTCGCGCGTTCGCTTACGCTTCCCACTTGCGCATGATGATCGTGGCGTTGTGGCCGCCGAATCCGAACGAGTTGGACAGCGCCGTGCGGATGTCTGCCCGGCGTGCCCGGTTCGGCACGTAATCCAGATCGCATTCCGGATCCGGATGTTCCAGGTTGATGGTGGGCGGCAGCACGCCGTGTTTGAGCGCAAGCGCGAGCACGACCGCCTCCACGCCGCCGGCGGCGCCGAGCAGATGGCCGGTCATCGACTTGGTCGAGCTGACCGCCAGCTTGCGGGCGTGGTCGCCGAACGTTTTCTTGATCGCGAGCGTTTCCGACTTGTCCCCAATCGGCGTGGACGTGCCGTGCGCGTTGATGTAATCGATTTCCTCCGGGGGGATGCCGGCGTCCCGGAGCGCGCGCGTCATGCAGCGACTCGCGCCGTCGGGATCCGGGTCGGTAATGTGATGGGCGTCGCCGCTCATGCCGTAGCCGATCACTTCCGCATAAATGGGCGCGCCGCGCCGCTGCGCGTGCTCCAGCGATTCCAGCACGAGCACGCCGGCGCCTTCCCCCATCACGAACCCGTCGCGCTGCGCGTCAAACGGACGGCTGGCTTTTTCCGGCTCGTCGTTGCGGGTGCTCATCGCCCGCATCGCGCAAAATCCGGCCATGCCGATCGGACGGATCGCCGCCTCGGCTCCGCCGCAGATCATCACGTCCGCCTCGCCGCGCTGAATCAGCCGGAACGAATCGCCGATCGAGTGGGTGCCCGTCGCGCACGCCGTGACCGCGGTCGTGTTCGGCCCTTTGGCCCCGAACAGAATTGAGATCTGGCCGCTCGCCATGTTGGCGATCATCATCGGAATGAAAAACGGACTGACGCGCCGCGGCCCTTTTTCCAGAAGAATCTTGTGCTGCTCTTCCCAACTGGCAAGTCCGCCGATGCCGGAACCGACGATGACGCCCGTCCGCTCGGGATCGGCGTTCTCTCCGATGCGCAGTCCGGCGTCTTGCAGCGCCATCCTCCCCGCCGCCACGGCGAATTGGACGAACCGGTCCATCTTGCGGGCGTCTTTTTTGTCCATGTAGTCTTCGGGGGTCCAGGTTTTGATCTCCGCCGCAATTTGCGTCGGATAATCGCTGGTGTCAAACGACTCGATCCGGCTCACCCCGGACTTGCCCTCCACCAGATTGGTCCAAAACGTTTGCAAGTCAGTGCCGAGCGAGGTGACAACCCCCATCCCGGTCACCACGACGCGCTGTTTCAAAGGATGTTCACCTCACAGAACGGCGGGTCAGACCGGCGCCCTCCGCGCAAACCGTCAGCAAAGGACGCCAAATGTGGAGAAGTCCCGTCACGCGAACGGGACCCGGAAGCAGATCACGAATGAGATTCTATGTATTGGACCACTTCTCCCACAGTCGTGATTTTCTCTGCATCCTCATCAGAAATTTCAAGGTCGAATTCATCTTCGAGTTCCATGACAAGTTCGACCACATCGAGCGAATCAGCACCCAAGTCGTCTTTGAAGGATGCTTCGGGGGTCACTTCCGATTCCTCGACGCCGAGGCGTTCGACGATGATGCGTTTGACGCGATCAAATACATCGGACATCCGGTTCACCTCCCTTAACGTATTATACGGGAAACATGGACAAAAAGCCATTCCCTCCCGGCGCTTACATAAACATACCGCCGTCGACATGCAGCGTCTGGCCGGTCATGTACGACGCAGCGTCGGAGGCCAGGAAGACGACCGCGTGCGCAACCTCCTCCGGACGTCCCATCCGCCCGAGCGGAATGTCCTCCAGCAGCTTGGCCTTCCAGTCGGCCGCCAGCTTTTCCGTCATGTCCGTCTCGATGAATCCCGGCGCCACCGCGTTGACCGTGATGCCGCGCGAAGCGAGTTCGCGGGCGGCGGACTTGGTCAGCCCGATGACTCCCGCCTTGGCCGCCACGTAGTTGGCCTGTCCGGCGTTGCCCAGCACGCCGACGACCGAGGAAATGTTGATGATGCGCCCGTAGCGCTGTTTCATCATCGGACGAACCGCCGCCTTGAGACCGTTGAAAACGCCTTTCAGGTTCGTTTCGATGACGATGTCGAATTCCTCTTCTTTCATCCGCATGATTAAATTGTCACGGGTGATCCCCGCATTATTCACCAGGATGTCCAGTTTTCCGAAGGTTTCGATCACCCGTTCCACCATCGCCTCGAATTCCGCCAGCTTGCCGACATCCCCCTGAAGGACGAGCGCCCGCCGCCCGGCCGCTTCCACCGCCCGGGCCGTCTCGGCCGCCGCCGCTTCGTTTCCGGCGTAATTGATGGCGACATCCGCCCCCGCTTCCGCCAGCGCGATGGCGATGGCGCGGCCGATGCCGCGCGACGCGCCGGTGACCAGCGCGGTTTTGCCCGTCAGATCCCACTTGGCCAAACCCAACACCCCTTTCGTTCCTTTCGCCAGCGAACGGGCCGCTGCGCTCCGCGAATCCGTCAGCCCGCCACGAACGCCCGCACCGCGTCGGCGCCGTTCACGGAGACGACACGGACGGACTTGTCGATCTTTCGGATCAGGCCGGCGAGCACCGTGCCCGATCCGATTTCCACGAAGGTGTCGACGCCTTCCTCGAGCAAAAACCGGATGCTGTCCTCCCACAGGACGGGAGAAACGACCTGGTCCACCAGCAGCCGGCGCAGCTCGTCGCCCGCCGTCACCGGACGGGCGTGCACGTTGGCGACGACGGGGACGGCCGCGTCGCGGAACGTCACGGCCCCCAGCGCCTCAGCCAGACGCTCGGCCGCCGGGCGCATGAGCGAGGAATGGAACGGGCCGCTTACCTCCAGTTGCACGACGCGCTTCGCGCCCGCTTCCTTGCCGCGCTCGATCACCGCCGCCACGCCGGCCGTCGTGCCCGACACGACGATTTGCCCCGGACAGTTCACGTTGGCCAGTTCGACCAGGCCGACGGTGGCCGACACCTCCCGGCACAGCGCCGCCAGCGCCTCGCGTTCGGCGCCCAGCACGGCCGCCATCGTGCCCTGTCCGCCCGGCACCGCTTCCTCCATCAGTTCGCCCCGACGGCGTACGAGCCATACCGCGTCCTCAAAGGTCAGCACGCCCGCCGCCACCAGTGCGCTGTACTCCCCGAGGCTGTGTCCGGCCACGTAATCCGGCTGCCCGATTCCGTGCGCGCGGAGCGTTTCCAGCAGGGCGACGCTGACCGTCAGAAGCGCCGGCTGGGCGTTGACCGTCTGGCGCAGTTCCGCCTCCGGTCCGTCAAACATGAGCGCCGAAAGCGCAAAGCCGAGCGTCTCGTCCGCTTTCTCCACCACGCGGCGCGCCGGCTCAAACGCCTCGCAGGCGTCCTTGCCCATGCCCACCGCCTGCGCCCCCTGGCCGGGAAACACGAAGGCGATTTTGCCCACGCGAATCCTCCCTTTCTTTCAGATCTGAACATCATCAGGCACAAACGAGCCAAAAAACAGCGAACCTTCAGCCCAAACCGCCACGCCCAAATAGGTATCGGCGCGTCCGCCTACCGGCTGGAACGGATGCGCCCTCACCAGACGAGCACCGAAGCGCCCCAGGTGAGTCCGCCCCCGAACCCGACCATCAGCAGACGGTCGCCTTCGCGCACCCGTCCATCCTCCACCGCTTCCGCCAGCGCCAGCGGAATCGAGGCGGCCGACACGTTGCCGTAACGGTCCAGATTGACGACGCATTTTTCCTGCGGCAGCCCGAGCCGCTCCAGCGCCGACTGGATGATGCGGATGTTGGCCTGGTGCGGGATGAGCAGATCGACATCCGCCTTGCCGAGCCCGGCTTTCTCCAGCGCTTCCTCGGCGGCATTGCCCATGACGCGCACCGCAAACTTGAACACTTCCCGGCCGTTCATCTCGATGAAATGGCGCCGTTGCGCCACCGTGTCCGCCGTCGGCGGCAGGCGCGAACCGCCGCCGGCCACCTTCAGCAGATCGCCGCCGGAACCGTCCGCCCCCAGCACGAACGACCGGAAGCCGCGGCCTTCGGGCACCGGTCCGAGCACGACGGCGCCGGCGCCGTCCCCGAACAGGATGCAGGTGTTGCGGTCGCTGTAGTCCGTTATGCGGGACAGACATTCCGCGCCGACCACGAGCGCGTTCCGGTACATGCCGGACGCGATGAGCCCCGCCGCATTGGCCAGGGCGTAGATGAAGCCGGAACAGGCCGCGGACAGGTCATAGGCCGCCGCCTTCCGGGCTCCCAGCCGGTCCTGCAGCAAGCAGGCGGTGGAAGGGAAAAACATGTCCGGCGTGATGGTCGCCACGACGATGAGATCCAGTTCGTCCGCCGCCAGGCCGGCCGCCTCCAGCGCCCGGACAGACGCCTTCAGGGCCAGATCGGACGTGGCCTCGTCGGGCGCCGCGATGCGGCGCTCCCGGATGCCGGTGCGGGTGACGATCCATTCGTCGTTCGTGTCGACCATCCGTTCCAGATCCTGATTGGTCAGGCGGCGTTCCGGCACATAGCTGCCCACGCCCCGAATGCCTACGGAAATGCCTTTCATGTCGTTCTCTCCTGTTTGCTGCCAAATTCATCCGCAAGTGCCGTGCACAGCCCGTTGCGAACGGCTTCGCGGGCGAGACGGATGGCGGTTTGGGTCGCCCATACGCCCGAAGATCCGTGGCTTTTGAACACCAGCCCGTTCACGCCGAGCAGCGGCGCCCCGTTGTATTCCTGGTAATCCATCCGCCTTTTGACCTTGCGGAAGGCGGGCCGAAGCACGGCGGCAGCCAGTTTGTTCCGCAGCGACGCCGTCATTTCGTCCTTCAGAAGGCGCATGATGGCTGTGGCCGCCCCTTCCATCGCCTTGAGCAGGATATTGCCGTTAAACCCGTCGCACACGAGAACGTCGCATTTGCGTTCCAGCACGTCGCGCGCTTCCACGTTGCCCACAAAATGGATCGGTGCCTGCTCGAGCAACGCATACGCCGCCTTGGCCAGTTCGTTGCCCTTGCCGGGCTCCGTGCCGACGTTGAGCAGGCCGACGCGCGGACGGGACAACCCGTGGACCTTTTCCCGGTAAATCGTTCCCATCAGGGCGTACTGCAGCAAATGCTCCGGTTTGGCGTCCATGTTGGCGCCCAGGTCGAGCGCGAGCACGCCGACCCCGTCCAGCGAAGGCAACATCGGCGCCAAGCCGGGACGGGAGATGCCCGGCAACCGCCCGATCACCAGCAGCCCGGTGGCCATCAGCGCGCCCGTATTGCCGGAAGAAACCATCGCGTCGGCCTCGCCGTCTTTCACCAGCCTTCCGGCAACGACCATCGACGCGTCCGGCTTCCGCCGGACGGCGCGGGCGGGTTCCTCGTCGGCGGCGATCGTCTCCGTGGCGTTTATCAGCCGCAGATTGGGCGGTGCGTCTCCGCCCAGCCGCGCCTCCAGTTCCTCTACCGGTCCGACCAGCAGCAATTCGGTGTCGGGCCACTCCCGCGCCGCCGCCAGCGCCGCTTCGACGTTGACGGCCGGCGCGTGGTCGCCGCCCATCGCGTCAATGGCGATCCGCACCCTCGTTTCCCCCTTTCCCTTCCGCCGCGCCGGAACGGTAGATGACAAAATGCCCCTGAAACACTTTCTCTTCCCCCACGTAGGTGGTCACATCCACCTTGGCCTTCGCTCCCTTCCGGTTGCCGCCGGAGCGGACGAACGCCTTGGCAATGCATTTCTCGCCGAGACGCACCGGACGGATGAAACGGATGTCCGCCGAAGCGGTCAGGGCGACTTCGTCGTCAATCACCGCCACCGCCAGGGAATTGGCCTGCGCGAAAATATGATGCCCGCGGGCGATGCCGCTGCGCGAAAACACATGTTCCTCGCGAATTTCAAATATCGAAATGCCGCTCCTGTCCAGTTGCAGGTCGACGACCTCACCGATGACCTCGTGCAATGGCAGCGATTTCACGGCGTCGAACGATCGCTCCGCCATCACCTTCAGCCGTTCCCGAAGTTCGGGGATGTTCAGCTCCAGGCGGTCAAGCCGCACGGTCTGGATGCTCACTTTCAGCAGCTTCGTCAGTTCGCGGTCGGTGAGAAACGGATTTTCCTCCAGCAGTTTGACGAGCTGCCGGTGACGTTCGCGCTTGGAAAGCCGTTCGATGATCGCCACCGCCTTCCGGCGCCTGAGGAGCGGCGCCCAGTTTGTTGCTTCGTCTTGATACCAGGTACCAGATCGAGTATAAAGAAAAACGCGCCGGTACGCAATGATCGCCGGACGCGTTCCACCGATTATGACCGGATCACTTCGCGCGACTTGTACGTGCCGCACACTTTGCACACATGATGCGCCAGCTTCAGTTCGCCGCACTGGTCACACCGGACCATCCCCGGAACGGCCAGTTTGAAATGGGTGCGGCGTTTGGCCTTGCGGGATTTGGACGTTTTCCTGAACGGTACTGCCATGTTCCCACCTCCTTGTCCGAATCGGGTCCGCGGCGTCACCGCACGGTGCAGCCCGCGGATGCGGCGCCGGCGCGCAGACGCGAATCCGCCGCCGGCTTGCCGGGCTGCAACACGAACGGGCAGCTCCGGCACGAACCGCAGCGCTTCGTTTTCTGTCAACCTTTTTCCTTTCCGTTGTCCAGCCAATCCTTAAGCGCGGCCAGCCGGGGATCGATCCGCTCCCGTTCGCAGCCGCATTCGCCCTCGTTCAAGTTTTGGCCGCACACCGGACAGAGACCGCGGCACGCTTCGTCACACAGCGGCGCCAGCGGCAGGTTGAGCAGCAACTCGTCCTCCAGATAGGGACGCAATTCCAGCCGGTCTCCGCTGACGGGAACGTAATCGGCCTCCTCGGCCTCCTGTTCCGCCTGATCTTTCGGCACCGGCTTGAACGTCTCCGCATACGGGATGCAGTACGTCTCTTCCAGCGGCGCCAGGCAACGCGAACAGAGGAACCGAATCTTGCCGGTCAATTGGCCGGTCGCTTCAATCAATCTTCCCGACACGTTCACCGTCAGATCCGCCGACATCGGTCCCAGCGGTTCCGCGTCGCGCACGTCCGCGAACAGCGGGGAGACGTCCAGCGTTTCCTGCAAGCGGACGGGCTCCTTACGGGCCAGCAATTCCTGGATGTGCAACTGCATCCGCATCACTCCAAACAAACAAAGTCATTATATCGGTGGAAACGCTCGCTGTCAACTTGTGGGCGCCAAGCCCCGTTGCCGGCCCGCGGCCGAAACCGTCCGACAGGGAGACAAAACCGTTTGGACAGGTCTATCGGCCAGGCGGTTCGCGTAACGTGTATTGAACCGCATCGGACAAGACCGAACCGAACGGGCGGGAACGCCAAACCGGCGTTTCACGACGGAAAGAGCGGGAGGGAGCGGCATGGATGCACGAACCGGCCGTTGGCCGCTGGTCAGCACGCTGACGCTGGGCACGTTTGCCCTGATGTTCGCCCTGGGCATCGTCCGCTCGCCGGAAGAGGCGGTTCGCGCTTCCCTGGCCGGGCTCGGCCTGTGGTGGAACCAGGTGTTTCCCGGGATGATGCCGCCGCTCGTGCTGGCGGAGTTGCTGGCGGCATTGGGCGTCCTGCGTGGACTCGCCGTGCTGTTTGAGCCTGCGGCTCGCGCGCTCTTTCGTGTCCCCGGGGCCGCCGGGTGGGCCATCGCGTTCGGCTGGACGGCCGGCATTCCGGCCGGGGCGCGGGAAACGTCCCGTCTGCAGGAGCAGGGATTGATCGGCCGCCGCGACGCGGAGACGGTGCTCATCCTGGCGCATATGCCCAATCTGTTTTTGGTCGTGCTGGTCGTGGGCACGGGATTCCTGCAATCGCCGGAGCTCGGCTGGACGATCGCCGGCGGCTTGTGGCTCTCCGCCCTTCTGGCCGGCTGGCTGTGGAGCCTGGGCGGACGCAGCCGGCAATACGGCGCCGAAGGGAACCGCCCGGAGACCGGCCGCGGCACGTCCCTTTCCGCACTCCTGCGACGCGCGCGGCAGGCGATGCAGGAAGCCCGGGCGGCGGACGGACGGCCGTTCGGCAAAATGCTGGCGGACGGCGTGTCCGGCGCCGTAACCTTATTATTCGCGCTCGGCGGCCTGATGATCATGAGCTCCGTCGCCATCAGCCTGATCCGGCAGGCGCTGCCCGGGACGGATGCCTGGCTGGCCGTATCCGGCCTCGTGGACATGCAGCTTGGCGCCTATGAAAGCAGCCGCTCCCCGCTGTTCGCCGCTGCGCCCGCCGCGATGGCGGCGCTGTTGGCCGCGTGGCTCGCCTGGAGCGGATGGAGCGGTTTGCTGCAGGCGCGGGCCGCCTATGGAACGAAGACGCCCTTTCCCTGGGCCGCCTTCATCGCCGGCCGGCTGCTGCATGCCGCGCTGGCCATTCTGTGCACGTATCCCCTGGCCCGCTGGCGGCTTGGAGCCGGAGCGAACGGGTCCGCGTCCCTTGGGCGCGAAACCGCCGCGACGGCCGGAGAAGCGGGCGGCGTCTGGATGGCGGACGGATGGTCGGAAGCCGGACACCGGTGGTCCGGCGGCGAATGGCAGGTTTTCGGATGGTTCGGAAACGGAGAAACGGGAAATGAAGGGTGGGGAACCGACTGGTTGCCCTGGGGGGAAATGGGGCTGGCGCCGCTCGGATGCCTGGCGGTGTTCGCCGCCCTCGCCCTCCTGGCCGCGCTGATCCGGCCGAAACCGCCGCACCCGGGCGCAGGTCGCGATCGGAAGCCTGAATCGCCCGAATCGCCCACGCACGGCGTTTGACCGCCGTCAAGCCGCATGACCGCAAAAAGCGGGCCCGCAGACGTCCGCCTCGTCCGCAGGCCTTGCGTTGCCCGGCTTGGAACCCAAACGGCGCCGACGGGCTGCCGGCCTTATCGCCGGCGTCTGGAACCGGGCCGCGATCGGGACGGCGTCCACTCCGGCGGCTCGCCGTCCATTGCCGCAAACTTGGCGCGCAACGCCGCTTCGACCGACGGCGGCACCAGATCCTGCACATTGCCGTGAAACCGGGCGATTTCCTTGACAATGCTGGAGCTCAGGTAGGAATACTTCGGATTCGTCATCATGAAAATCGTTTCGATGCCCTCGTCCAGTTGCCGGTTGGTGGACGCCATTTGCAATTCGTACTCGAAATCGGTGACCGAGCGGATGCCGCGGACAATGATTTGCGCCTGCCGCGTCCGCATGTAGTTCACCAGCAAATCGCGGAAACTGTCCACTTCGACATTGGGCAAATCCCGGGTCACGTCGCGCAGCAGCTCCACCCGTTCCTCCACCGTGAACAACGGATGCTTGGACGTGTTGTTGAGCACCGCGACAATCAATCGGTCGAACTGTTTGGCCGCCCGGCGGATGATGTCCAGATGCCCGAACGTGACCGGGTCGAAACTGCCAGGATAGACGGCGACTTGCGGATCGCGGCCGGGACGGTCATGATTCCGGCTCATTCGGCAACCCTCCGTAATCGTAAACGGTCAAAGCTGTATCGCCGTAAACCGCCCGACGGCGCATGGCGTACCCCGCAAACCGTTCCCCGTAGGCGATATCGGCCGCATGTTCCACGACAGCCACCGCCCCTTGCGCCACCAGTCCGCATGCGGCCAGTTCCGCAAGGATCGCGTCGCAATCGGTCATGGCGTAGGGGGGATCCAGGAAGATCAGGTCGAACGGTTTCCCCGCACGGGCCAGCCGCGCGATGGCCCGCCGGGCGTCGTTCCGATAAACCTCCGCCCGGTCGGCCAGGCCGGTCGCCGCCAGGTTGTGGCGGATGGTGGCCACACATTTCGGATCGATGTCGACGAACACCGCGTGGCCCGCCCCCCGGCTGAGCGCTTCGATGCCCAATCCTCCGGTGCCCGAAAACAGGTCCAGCACCCGTTCCCCCGAAAAGTAAGGGCCGATGATGCTGAACATCGCCTCTTTCACCCGGTCCGCCGTCGGGCGCGTCGTTCGGCCCGGCACCGATTTCAGCGGGCGACCCTTGGCTTGTCCCGAAATGACCCGCAACGCTGCACTCCCCCGCCGTTCACATGCTTGTTTTTGCTTATGTTACCACATCCCCGCCATCGGGCAAAAGGCACAGATTGGACAAAGAGGAACCGAAACGGGAGGCCGCCTCCGGAATTCCGGACCCGGAACGCCGGAAATTTCCCGCCGGTGTGCGGAACGGGAGCTGCTGCGCCGGAAGCAAAAAATTTTTTCCCGCGGCGTATATTTTCCCGAATGGCGGTCACAATGTTAGTACCGGCACCGAGAGGCGCCGGGGACAACCGCGGAGAAGACTTACGTTTCCCCATAAGCTCTTCGTCCGGTTTCTCCTCTCCCAAATGAAAGACCCCCGTACGGGGGTCTTTCATTTTTTACCACCAGGCGCGCAAAATGATGACAAGCAGGATGAAAAGAACGAGCGTGAAAGCCGTGGTCCTGTACGGATTGTAACAATGGCTGAGCACGCCCGTGTGGCAAGGTCCGGTTCCGTAACCCGCCGTCTTCGTCGGATACGCCTGACTCGGGGACACGTAAACCGGACCGAAGTCGTGTCCTTTGTGCCCGTAGCCCGCAACGCCGCCGTACTTGGGATGATGCTCCATGGCGCTCTGCCTCCCCGGTGTGATGGTGGTGGATTTTCCACGGCATCAGCTTATGTACAGGAACAGCAGCCGGCTTGTGCAATGGCGGATTGGCCGCAAAATTGGGGAAATGTCCGTCAGTCCTCCCATCGGTAATAGCGGCGTGCGTTGGCGGCCAACGTTTCGGCCACCCGTTTCCGCTCCAGCCCGCGCAGCGCGGCCACTTCCGCAGCCACGTCGGCGGCCATGGCCGGCTCGGTGCGGCGTCCGGCGAACGGCCCTTCGTAGGGCCATGGCCCGTCCGTTTCCGCCATGAGCCGTTCCAGCGGATAATGGACGGCCAAATCGCGCGTCTCCGGATCGTACAGCACCTCCGGCGTCACGGATATGTAATGGCCTTCGCGCGCCAGCCGGGCGACGGTGGCCCGGTCGCCCTTGAACCAATGGAAATGGGCGGGGCCGAACCGCTCCCGCTCCAGCATATCCATCACCCGCCAGGCATCCTCCCGGACGGCGTGCAACACGAGCGGACGCCCGAGTTCCCGCGCCAGCCGGACGAAACGTTCAAGCTGTCGTTCATACGGCGCCAAATCGAACGGCCGGCCTTCGCGCTCCGCTTCCCGCCGCGCAAAATAAGGCAGGCCGACCTCGCCGACGGCAAACCGGACGGCGCTGCGGTCGGCAATCCAGCGGCACAGCGCCTCCAGCTCCTCTTCCGGCAGCGGCGGCTGTTCCGGATGATAGCCGTAGGCCGGCAACACCTGTCGGGGAAACGATCGCGCGATCTCCTCGTTGACCCGGCAGGACGACAGGTCCTTCGACACGCTGACCAGCCCCCGCACACCGGCCGCTTCCGCGCGGCGAAGCAGGCTTGACCGTTCGGCGGCATCGTACTCGTCGAAATGAATATGGGCGTCAATCGTCATGTTCCCCGTTTCCCTCCAGCAACGCGAGAAAGTCCACTCCCTGGTTCCCTGATGGAGTTCCACACGATTCGGCGCCCCGCCTGTCGGGCGCCGGAATCCGCCGACTCGCGTTTCGCGCTTTCAGATCCAACACGCCTTCCGGTTGCCGGAAAACCGCTCCGGCGCAAACGCCTCGGGACGCCAGGAACGTTCGCCCGCCCGGCGTCCATCCGTTCGGGCGTCCCCGGGATGTTCCTCCCGACGGCGATCCGGCGCCCCGCCGCCGGTTCGGATCGCCGCCGGGCCGCCATCCGACTCTCCCGCGCGGTTGTCCAGCCAGCCGGCCACCGCTTTGGCCGTCGCCGGTCCGAGCAAGATGCCGTTGCGGTAATGACCGGCGGCGATCACGATGTGCCGGGCCCCGGGCAGCGGTCCGAGCAGCGGCCAGCCGTCGGGCGTTGCCGGGCGAAGGCCGGCCCACGCGTGCACCGGCCGGCCGGCGCGGCCGGGAAGCAGCCTGGCGTACCAACGCTCCAGCCGCGCAATGCCCCGCTCCGTCACCGAAGCGTCAAACCCGGCCACGTCTTCGGACGCCCCGCACACGACGGTGCCGTTCGCCTTTTGCACGACGTACCCCTGGCTGCCGAACACCATGTACCGCACCGGTCGACCGGGCAGCGCCGCGTAGGCGCAAATTTGCCCGCGGATCGGAAACACCGGCACGTCCAGCCCAAACCGTTCTCCCCATTCGCCGCTCCAGGCGCCCGTGCAGACAACGGCCACATCCGCCTCGAACGTGCCCGCCGGAGCGCTTACCGCGACGGGATCGAGCGAGCGCAGGTCCACCTTCCCCTGCCGGTCGAATATCCGCACCCCTTCGCGGCGGCATGCCCGCTCCAGGGCGCGGACATAAGCGGGGGCGTAGATGTGGGCCTCGCCGGGCACATGGAGCGCGGCCACCGCCGCCCCGGTCAGTTCCGGCTCGGCTTCGCGGAGCGCCGCCCCCGTCAGAATGCTCGCCCCGGCGCCAAAGGCGTTTTGCCAGCGCATCCGGGCTTCCAGCGCCAGCAAATCCGCTTCGTGGAACGCCACCCAGAGGCTGCCCGAGGGAACGAAGGCCGCCGGCAGGCCGGAAGCCGCCTCCACCTGCTCCACCCAATGCGGATACAGCCTCAGACTCTCCAGGCACAACAGAAAAAAATCGTCGGGCTGATCCCCGTTTTCCGAAAACGGGGCCAGCATGCCGGCGGCCGCCCCGGACGCCTGTCCGCCGCATTCGCCGGCCTCGAACAGCAGCACCTCGTGTCCCCGCCGCCGCAGCTCCCAGGCGCACGACAGCCCGATGACGCCGCCGCCCAGCACGGCCACACGCTTTGTCATCGTTCGCCCCCCGCCCTTGTCAACGTAACATCAGCGATTCGTACCCGCTGCTGGCCGACGCGTATTTGCGCGGCGGAATGCGCCCGGCCAGCCAGGACAACCGTCCCGCCTCGATCGCCTTGCGCATGGCCAGCGCCATCCGCACCGGATCCCGCGCCCGGGCCACCGCGGTGTTGACGAGCACGCCGGCCGCGCCAAGTTCCATCGCCTGCGCCGCGTCGCGCGCCGATCCGAGACCGGCATCCACAATCACCGGCACCTTCGCTTCTTCGACGATCAGCCCGAGGTTATACGGATTCAGAATGCCCAGCCCGGTGCCGATCGGCGACCCGCCCGGCATGACGGCCGCCGCGCCGGCTTCCTCCAGCCGTTTACACAGGATCGGATCGTCCGACGCGTAGGGCAGCACGACAAACCCTTCCTTGACCAGTCGCTCCGTGGCCCGCAGCGTTTCCAGTGGATCGGGAAGGAGCGTTTTCGCGCTTGCGCTGATCTCGACCTTGACCCAGTCGCTGAGACCGGAGGCGCGGGCCAGGCGCGCGATCCGCACCGCCTCGTCCGCCGTCCGGGCCCCCGACGTGTTCGGCAACAGCACCCGGAACCGGCCCTCCAGATGGGTCAGGATGGCGTCGTCATGCGCCGCCTCGAGATCGATCCGCCGGATGGCGAACGTCAGTACTTCCGCCCCCGAGGCGGCCACCGCCTGCTTTTGCACAAGGGGATTCGGGAACCGGCCCGTGCCGAGAAACAGCCGGGACGTCAGCGAAAGGCCCCCGATCACCAAGGGATCCTGCTCCAGGAGATGCTGTTCCGGAAAATGCTGCTCCGGGCGATCTTCCGCCAAAGGCTCCCTCCCCGTCGCCGGGATGTCCGGCGTCGCCCGCGTCGGCGTCTTTTCCGCTTTTTCCTCTTCCCGCATCCTTCATCCCCCGCCCACGAATTGCACAAGCTCGACGGTCATCCCGTCAGTCAGCGGAATGTCCGGCCATTCCTCCCGGCGGACGACGCGGCCGTCCACCTCCGCGATCACCAAATTCGGCCGCAGCCGGTAGGCCTGCACCAGATCGGTCAACGTCCCCGATGTCGCCGGCCATTCCACCGTCTTACCGTTTACGGTCAGTTTCATGGTTGCCCCTCCCTCGTCCGGTCGGCTTCCCGATACCGCTCGATAAGCCGGCGGAACGCCTGGCAGGTGCCCCGCACGTCCGCGCTCCCGACGATGGCGCTGACGGCGCAGATTCGACGGGCCCCCGCTTCCAGCACCTGCTCGACGTTTTGCAACGTGATGCCGCCGATGGCGACAAACGGAATGCGGATTTCCGCCGCCACCTGACGAACATAGGCCGTGGTCACCGGCACGGCGTTCGCCTTGGTGTTCGTCGGAAACACCGGCCCCACGCCGATATAGTCGGCGCCTTCCGCCGCGGCCCGGCGGGCTTCCTCGATCGCGTGGGTGGAGACGCCGATGATCTTGCCGTCGCCCAGAATGCGGCGCGCCTCCGGGAGCGGCAGATCGTCCTGACCCAGATGCACCCCGTCGGCGTCGCAGGCCAGCGCGACGTCCAGATGGTCGTTCACGATGAACGTAACGCCATAACGCCGGGTCAGCTCTCGGAGCGCCCGGGCTTTTTGCAACACCTCGCGCTTGGTGCCCGTCTTGTCCCGAAGTTGCACGATATCCGCCCCGCCCAGAATCGCTTCTTCCATGACCTCGACCAGATCGCGTCCGGGATGGTATGCTTCCCCGGTAATGACGTACAGATGAAAATCCCGCAACCGGCTCCCTCCTTCCCGTTCATGCCCCGGCCGGACGATTCCCTCACGCTTCTTCGCCCGGGGCTTTTCCGTTTGAGTCAACCCGCTCCGCTAAGCGCTCCTTCACCGCCGCAAATGCTCCGCCCGCTCCGTCCCGGATGCCGACGCGCCCGCCGCCGCTGCCCGCGGCTCCCCGGGCGCATGACGGCGCGTTCAAGCCGCCCCCTCCCGCCGCGTCAGGTTCCGAGGTAGCGAGCCACCAGGGAACGGGCCCGGCCCGGATCGGAGGTGCCCCGCACCAGAACGCGGCCGTCGGGAAACAGCACGAGCGTCTCCCCTTCCGGCAAGGCCGCGCGCAGCAGGAACGCGTTGCGGACGATCCCGGCAAACGGCGCAAGCCGCGCCGCCCACTCGTCCAGGTCAAGCGGTCCGGTCGTCCGCACCTGCACCATTTCCCGGCCGCAGAGCACGACCGCGTCTTCCGCGTCCTCCTCCAGCGCGGGGAAACGCCGCCGGCTGCACACCGGACAGGCGGGATCGGGCCCGGGCAACGGCACTTCGCGAAACCGGCGGTCCCACAGGTCGAATGAAACCAGCGTTCTTTGCACGGCGTCCCGGTTGCCGCTCAACCATTTCAGCGCCTCCACGGCCTGCAGCGACGCCGTGACGTCCGCCGTCATCCCCAGCACGCCGACCGTTTCGCACGACTCCCCGGTCGCTTCCGGCTGCCCGATCAGACAGCGCAGGCAACATGTCCGGCCCGGCACGAAAACGGCGCTCATGCCGCGGGAAGCAATCGCGCCGCCGTACACAAACGGCACCCCCCGCTTGAAGCAGACGTCGCTGATGAGCAGCCGGGTGGCGACGTTGTCCGTCCCGTCCAGCACCAGATCGACGCCGGCGAGGAGCGTTTCCGCGTTGCGCGGGGTCACGTCGCCGACCAGCGGCACCAGTTCGATCCCGGAATTGATGCGCGCCAGCTTCCGCGCGGCCGCCTCCGCTTTGGGCAACAGTTGCCGCGCGTCTTCCTCGTCGTAAAGCTGCTGGCGCTGCAGGTTGCTCCATTCCACCACGTCGCGATCGACAAACGCGATGCGTCCCACGCCCGCGCGGACCAGATGCTGGGCGATGGCGGAGCCGAGCGCCCCCATGCCGACGATCAGCACGCGGCTGTTTCCGAGCTTCTCCTGCCCGGCGCGGCCGATCGGGGCAAAACGCACCTGCCGGGAATAGCGCTCCGATTCCGCCCCCCGCGCCGCCGTCCCCGCTTCACGGGCCGTTCCCGCCCCGTCCGGTTCCCGAGGCGGCATCGTCGCGCCCCGTCCGCCGGCCGGTGCCGCCGCGTCCCTTTCGCTCACCGGTAAAGCCGCCCCCCGCTCTGCCGGAACTCCTCCGCCTTCTCGCGCAGCCCTTCCCGGACCGCACCTTCCTCGCTGAGGCCGCGCGCCGCCGCGTACTCGCGCAAATCCTGGGTGATGCGCATGCTGCAAAACTTCGGGCCGCACATCGAGCAGAAGTGCGCGGTCTTCGCCGCTTCGGCGGGCAGCGTCTCGTCGTGGTACGCCATGGCGCGTTCCGGATCGAGCGACAGGTTGAACTGATCCCGCCAGCGGAACTCGAAACGCGCCTTGGACAGGGCGTCGTCGCGCGCCTGCGCTCCCGGATGTCCCTTGGCCAGGTCCGCGGCGTGCGCGGCGATTCGGTAGGCGATGACGCCTTCGCGCACATCGTCCTTGTTGGGCAGGCCCAGGTGTTCTTTCGGCGTCACATAGCACAGCATCGACGTGCCGAACCAACCGGCCATCGCCGCCCCGATGGCGGACGTGATATGGTCGTATCCCGGCGCGATGTCCGTCGTCAGCGGCCCCAGCGTGTAAAACGGCGCTTCCCCGCACAGTTCCCGCTGCAGGTCGACGTTTTCCCGGATCAAATGCATCGGCACGTGGCCGGGGCCTTCCACCATGACCTGCACATCGTGCTTCCAGGCGATTTTCGTCAATTCGCCCAACGTCCGCAGTTCCGCAAACTGCGCCTCGTCGTTGGCGTCCGCGATGCTGCCCGGGCGCAAGCCGTCGCCCAGGGAAAACGCCACGTCGTACGCCTTCATGATCTCGCAAATCTCTTCAAAATGCGTGTACAGGAAATTTTCCTCGTGATGCGCCAGGCACCAGGCCGCCATGATCGACCCGCCGCGGGACACGATGCCCGTCGTCCGCTTGGCCGTCAACGGGATGTACCGCAACAGCACGCCCGCATGGATCGTGAAATAGTCCACCCCCTGCTCGGCCTGTTCGATGAGCGTGTCGCGGAAAATTTCCCACGTCAGCTCCTCCGGGCGGCCGCCGACTTTTTCCAGTGCCTGGTAGATCGGCACCGTGCCGATCGGCACCGGGGAATGGCGGATGATCCATTCGCGCGTCGTATGGATGTTTTTGCCCGTGGACAAATCCATCACCGTATCGGCGCCCCAGCGGATCGCCCACAGCAGCTTCTCGACCTCTTCCCCGATCGAAGACGCGACCGCGGAGTTGCCGATGTTGGCGTTCACCTTGACGCGAAAACGGCTGCCGATGACCATCGGCTCCAATTCCGGATGATTGATGTTGGCCGGGATGATGGCGCGGCCGCGGGCCACTTCCGCGCGCACGAATTCGGGAGACACCCCTTCGCGGATGGCCGCAAACTCCATCTCCGGCGTAATGATTCCCTTGCGGGCGTAGTGCATTTGCGTCACGTTGCGTCCCGCCTTGGCGCGCAGCGGCCGGCGGGCCGGTCCGGGGAACGCGTCGCGACCGGCGCGGGGATCGTCCGTCCCCTTCCATCCGTCGTCTTCCGCCCGTACCGGACGACCCTCGATTTCCTCGACGTCCCCCCGTTCGAGCAACCACGCCCGCCGGAGCGGGGGCAGCCCCCGGTTGTCGTCCGGCACGAAGTCGGGATCGGTATACGGGCCGCTCGTGTCATAGACGCGGACCGGCTCGTTCGGCAGCGTCTCCCCGCTGCGCGTCACCGTCGGCGACAGCGCGATTTCCCGAAACGGAACGCGCAGATCCGGCCGGGATCCCTGGACGTACACCTTCCGGCTTCCGGCAAACGGTTCGATCGATGGCATAAAAAAACCTCCCATTCGCAAACCGATGGAAGGACCCTGGCGCGCCGACCGCCGGGCGGCCGCGGAACGCGGCACCGCCTCGCGGTGACCGTGCATTCCGCAACAAGAAAAGCCGCTTCGGCGGGAAGCGGCTGAACGTCTCCACGCGGACACCGCCGACCGGCATACGGACGGAATGGCTCCGTTGGCCGTTCCGGTCCGGCAAAGTTCCTCGTCGGAAAACGAAAACCCACTTCCCTACGCTGGCATTACCCAGATCAGGTTCAAAGGGACCAAGGCGTCGCCGCCTTATCTCAGCCCTCGCGGGCGCCCCCAGTGGTCTTCCGGTTTTTAATTGTCACTTTTCAATTTACCTTTTGTCTCCCGGGCTGTCAACCATTGGCCAACTCTCCACCGGGAACGGGCGGCGGGCGGTTTCCGTCCGGTCACCGGCTACTCGGCAAAGTCCCGGCTCACTTCGACGATGTCCCCCATCTTCACCCACCGCCCGCCGATGCGGATTTGCCGGCGATCCGGGCGCACCTCTTCCACCACGCCCTCGACGCTCTCATTCCCGTACGGGCCGAACAATTCCAGACGAACCGCTTGCCGCCGTTCCTTCGACCGCACCACGGCCGCCTGAATCCGGTCCCAGGCCTGCTCGTCCAGCGCCGGCCGCTCCCGCTTTCCTCCCCGGCGCGCCTCGTCCCGGCGGTGGCGAATCCGCTCCTTGTGTTCGGGCAAAATCATCCGGCTCGACTCCCATAACAAATTGCCGCCTTCAGTCAGCTTGCTGATTCGTTTCATTCCGTCCCACCCCGTTGTCGTCTCCAAGCTAACCGCCGCCGTTCTCCCGGTCCCTCCGGGATCCGGAACGGAGGCGCGATGCGCCCCTTCAGGCCCCGGCAAACCGGAACACACGATCACGCCGATTCCGGAGGAGCGCGCGACGGGCTATTTCGTGTGCCCGCCGATTTTGCCCGCGCGGTCCCGCGCCTGCCCCGCCGCCCCCAGCGAGGCGCCGCGCAGAATGGCCGTGTCCCCGAACCGCTCCCGGATCCGGTCGGCCGCCGCTTCCAGCGCCCGCCATTTCTCGCGGTGGTCGAACAGCATCAGTTGGTATTCGCCGTCATCCTGCAGGCCGCCGAGCGCCACCCCGACCTTGCGCACCGGCAGGCCGTCCCAATGGCGGTCGAACAGTTCGCGGGCGTGGCGGTAGATATCGTTCGTGACATGCGAAAGATAGGGCATCGTCACCTGGCGGAAAAAACCGCTCGGCCGGTCGAAGTCCGCGCCCTGACAGCCGACCGACACGACCCGTCCCATTCGCCGCCGGGCCCGGGCGCGCCGGCACACGAGTTCGGACAGTTCCAGCAGCACCACGTGCAGTTCCTCCGCCGTGGCGTAGTCGCGGGGCAGCGTCATCTGGTGGCCGATCGCCTTCTCGCCTTGATGCGTGTCCGGCCATACGGGCGACGTGTCGATGCCGTTGGCGATCCGCCAGAGCACCTCGCCGTTGATGCCCCAGCGCTGCCGCAGGCGGGCGAGCGGCGTGCGGGCCAGATCGCCGATCGTGGCGATGCCCATGCGGCGCAAATGGGCGGTCATCCGCGAACCGACCATGAACATGCGCTCCACCGGCAACGTCCACAGCGTGTCCGCCAGTTCCCGGCCGCGCAGGTCGAACAGGCCGTCCGGGCGCTGCTTGGCGTAGTTGTCGCAGGCCATCTTCGCCAGCACTTTGTTGGAGGCAATGCCGAAGCGGCAAAACACGCCCGTCTCCTCCAGCACCCGCCGCTGGATCCGGCGCGCCATCTCCAGCGCGTCGCCGCCGAACAGATGAACCGTCTCCGTCACGTCCAGAAACTGCTCGTCGATGCTGTACGGCTCCACCAGATCGGTGTACGACTCGAAAATTTCCGTGATCTGCATCGCCACCTCGAGGTAGTAGGCCATGCGCGGCCGGATGACCACCAATCCGGGGCATTTGTTCAGCGCTTCGCCGAGCCGTTCGGCCGTGGTCACGCCCGCCCGCTTGGCCAACGGACAAGCGGCCAGCACGATGCCGGTGCGGCGGGCCGGATCGCCCGCCACGACCAGCGGCCGGTCCCGGTATTCGGGATGGGCCGCTTTTTCCACGCTGGCGTAAAACGACTGGCCGTCGGCCAGCATGATGATGCGCGACGCGGCCATGCCGTCTCCCTCCCGAGAATCATCGAACATTTGTTCCTGTTCTATTATATACACGAACGCCTGTTCTGATAACACGGGAACAACTGGAAGTTCCTCGCGGTCGCCCGCGAACGCGCGGTATAATAAAAACAAAGCGGCAAACGGAGGAATCGGCCAATGTGCGGACGCTATACGATCACGGTCACGATCGAGGAACTGATGGCGAGGTTTATGGCGGAGGACGCGACCGTGCCCTTTCACCGGCCGCGCTATAACGTGGCGCCCACGCAACTGGTGCCGGCCGTCATTCACGACGGAACGCGCAACCGGCTCGGCATGCTGAAATGGGGACTCGTGCCGCCGTGGGCGGAAGACGAACGGATCGGGGCGCGCATGATCAACGCCCGGGCCGAAACGCTGGAAGAGCGGCCCGCCTTCCGCCGGGCGTTCCGGTTCAAACGGTGCATTTTGCCGGCGGACGGGTTTTACGAATGGAAAAGGGACGGAAAACAAAAACGACCGCTGCGCATCGTCCTGCGCAGCGGAGGCGTGTTCGGCATGGCCGGCCTGTATGAAACATGGACGGGGCCGGACGGCCGCAAGGTGCACACCTGCGCCATCGTCACCACCGCCCCGAACCGCCTGATGGCGGACATCCACGACCGGATGCCGGTCATCCTGCGCCCCGGGGACGAGGCGCTCTGGCTGGATCGGCGCGTGCAGGATCCGGAACGGCTGCGTCCGCTGCTCCAACCGTACCCGGCGGAAGAGATGGAGGCGTACGAGGTCGAGCCTCGCGTCGGCAACGCGGCCTTCGACGACCCGGACCTGATCCGGCGGGCGACGGAGTGACGGCGGCGCCTTCAGCGAAACATGGCCCACAGCCGGATCAGATGCAACTTGTTGCGCGGATCGATGCGTTGCGCCAGCACGTACTCGACGAGCAAATCCTCCTCCGCCGGGGTAAGCGGTTCGTTCAAAATGCGCGACGCCGCCTGGACGAGCGTCCGCACCTTGACCCGATTCTGCAAGTCGTACCGGGTCAGGCCGCTGACAAGGGTTTTCAGCCGTTCCCGGACCGCCGGTTGTTTCATTTTCGCCTTGACGCGCTCGATGCGCGCCTCGGCAAAACCGTATCCAAGCCGATCTTCCGCCACGTTTGCCACACCTTTCCGGGACTCATTTCCTTTAGTGTATGCCGGAAGACCGCAGGAATGCCCGGGCCGATCGCCCTCCGTCCCTAGTCCAGCGGTTCGCTTGTCAGATCCAGTTCGCGCCGCAGCCGGTCGCGCAACCGGGCGTACGCCGGCGACGTCCAAAATTCCGGGTTCGCCACCAGCCGCGCCGCATCGTCCCGGGCCTGTTCGAGCACGGCGAAATCGCGCAGAAGGTCGGCCAGCCTGAATTCCGGCATGCCGCTCTGCCGTGTGCCGAAAATTTCGCCGGGACCGCGCAGTTCCAGGTCCCGCCGGGCGATCTCGAAGCCGTCGTCGGTTTCCATCATCGCCCGCATTCGCTCCACGCCGGCTTCGCTTTTCGGATCGGCGACCAGAATGCAATAGGACGCCTGTTCCCCACGGCCGACGCGTCCGCGCAACTGGTGCAATTGCGACAATCCGAAGCGGTCGGCGTCCATCACCACCATCAGCGTCGCGTTCGGCACGTCGACGCCCACTTCCACCACCGTCGTGGACACCAGCACCTGGCTTTCCCCGCGGACGAAGGCGTTCATCACCGCGTCCTTTTCCGCCGTCGTCATCCGGCCGTGCAGCAGCCCGACCGAAACGCCCGGCAAGGCCAGGCGCAACTGCGCGTGCAGGTCGATGGCGTTCTGCACGTCCAGCTTTTCGGATTCCTCAATCAGCGGACAGATCACAAACGCCTGCCGCCCCGCCTCCGCCTCCCGGCGAATGAAGCCGATTACCCGGTCCATCAGTTCCGGCTTCACCCAGTACGTTTTCACCGGCTTGCGCCCCTTCGGCCGTTCCCGGATCGTGGACACGTCCATGTCGCCGAACACCGTAATGGCCAAGGTGCGGGGAATCGGCGTCGCCGTCATCGTCAGCACGTCCGGGTTGAGGCCCTTGCGCCTCAGGATGCTCCGCTGCTGCACGCCGAAGCGGTGTTGTTCATCGGTCACGACCAGCCCCAGCCGGCGAAAATACACGTCCTCCTGGATGAGCGCGTGCGTGCCCACGACGATGTCCATCATGCCCATCTGCAATTCCGCCAGCGCGTCCCGCCGCTGACGCCCCGTCATGCTGCCGACGAGCAGGCCGACGCGGACGCCGTGGGGTTCGAGCCACCGCTTCAACGTGCGGACGTGCTGCTCCGCCAGAATTTCCGTCGGCACCATGAGCGCGCCCTGGCAACCGGATTTTACCGTGGCATACAGCGCCGTCGCCGCCACCACCGTCTTGCCCGAACCGACGTCCCCCTGCAGCAGCCGGTTCATCGGATAGGGCTGCCGCATGTCTCGCAAGATTTCATTGATGGCCTGCTTTTGCCCTTCCGTCAACTCGAACGGCAGCGACGCCGCAAAGGCGCGAATGTCCTCCGCGCTCACCCGGTGCGCGACCCCGTCCGGCTGACGGCGCATCTGCATGCGGAACGCCTGCAGCTTCAGTTGGAACAGGAACAGCTCTTCGTACACCATCCGGCGGCGCGCTTCCTCGCTGTCCTCCGGCCGCTCCGGACGATGCAGGCGGATCACCGCCTCGCGCCGCGGCATGAAGCGGTACCGCGCGAGCAACTCCGCCGGCAGCACCTCCGGAATCATCGCGCCGTACTGCCCGAGCGCCCGTTCGATCGTCCGGCGCATCCACGCCTGCGTAATGCCGCCGCCCACCGAATAAACCGGCTGGAGCGTGCCGGTCTTCCCGCCGCCGCGGTCCGGAAATTCCGACTCCGCCACCGTCAACTGGCGGCGGCGGGCGTCCCATTTGCCGGTCAGCACGATGTCCCGCCCCGGCGTGAGCTGCTCCCGCAAAAACGCCCGGTTGAACCAGACCGCCGATATCAGCGCCTCCTCCACCCTGACGCGGCATACGAGCCGCGATTTCCGCCCGTACCGCTGCAGGTACGGCACGGTGGCGATCGTGCCGGAGACGGTGATTTTGTCCCCGTCCTTCGCCCCGGCGAGGGAGCGCAAACGGTAATCTTCATAGCGGAACGGATAGTGTTCCAGCAGGTCACCGACCGTAAAAAGACCCAAGGCGTGCAGCTCCTCCGCCTTGCGGGAGCCCACGCCTTGCAGCCGGTCGACCGGAATGGCAAACAGATCGGCTTCCATCATCCTGCCTACCTCGTTTCCTGCCTGCTTCGGACCCCGGCGCTCATGCCGGCAGGACGAATACCCCGGCGGCGCCCGGACCGGCATGGGTGCCGACGACCGGACCGATCTCGGCAATGCGGAAACGCCGGATATCCAACGTGCCTTTCAGATGTTCCTCCAGGTCCTGGGCCGTCTCCGTAAACCCCGGCGTCACCGCCAACGTCACCTCGAGCGGCCGGTTCGGGAAATCCGCCAGAATCCGCTCGCCGATGCGGGTGATGGCCTTTTTGGCGCCGCGCACCTTCTCCACCGGCGAAATCACGCCGTCATCGTCGATCGTCAGGATCGGCTTGATGTTGAGGAGCGAACCGAACAGCGCGGCCGCCCGGCCGATGCGTCCGCCCTTGTGCAAATACTCCAGCGTATCGACCAGGAAGTAGAGGCGCACGGCCTTGCGCAAAGCCAACACCCGTTCCACCACTTCCCGGCTGGAAGCCCCTGCGGCCGCGGCTTCCGCCGCGCCGACGACCAGCATGCCGAGGCCGTAGGTGACCGAACGTCCGTCGATCACGGTAATATCCGCGTCCGGCAGCATGGAACGGGCCAGTTGCGCCGACTGGTACGTGCCGCTCATCGCGGACGACAGATGGATGGACACGATGGCATGCCCCGACTCCGCGAGCCGCTTGTACACTTCCAGAAAATCGCCGGGCGACGGCTGGGACGTCGTGGGCAGCCCGTCGAAGGCGCGCAATTTTTGATAAAACTGCCCGGGGGTCAAATCGATGTTGTCCAGGTACACTTCGTCCCCGAAGTGCACTTTCAGCGGCACCATCTCGATGCCGAGCCGTTCCCGCTCCTCCCGGGGAATGTCGGCCGTGCTGTCCGTCACCACTGCCACTTTTGCCATCCTTATCCCTCCGCGTTCAGGTTCAGTCGGGGTCCCGTTCACGTTTCGACCGCCACCAAATACGGATAAAGCGGCTGGCCACCCTCATGGATGTCCAGTTCCGCGTCCGGATAACGCTCCGCGAACCAGTCCGCGAGCCGCTCCGTGACCTCCCGGTCGGCGCCTTCGCCGGTCAGCACCGTGACGACGACGCCGCCGTTTTCCATCATCCGTTCGAGCAACCGGCAAACGGTGGCGAACAGCTCTTCGCCGGATGCCACGATCGTTTTCTCGATAATGCCGATATAATGCCCTTCCCGAATGTCCAGGTCATCCATCCGCGTATCGCGCACCGCTTTGGTCACCTGGCCGGTCAAAACCTGCTCCATCACTTCCTGCATGCGCCGCGCGTTGACGTCGGCCGGCTCGTCCTCCTGGAACGCCAGCATGGCCGCCATCCCCTGGGGAATGCTGCGCGTGGGAATCACCGTCACCGGACGATTGGCCAGCTCCGCGGCTTGCTGGGCCGCCAGCAGGACGTTCGGGTTGTTGGGCAACACAAACACGTGTCCTGCGGCCAACGATTCGATCGCCTGCAACACGTCCTCGGTGGACGGATTCATCGATTGTCCGCCGGCCAGCACCACGTCGACGCCGAGACTTTGGAACAGCGCCTTGTTGCCCTCGCCGACGCTGACGGCAACGATGCCGAAGGGCGCCAGTTCATAGGCGTCGGGATTCGGTTCGCGTTCGGGCGAGGCGGCGGCCGCCGGCCAGGATCCATCCGGAGCCGGAATGCCGGTGGCGGCTTCCATGCCGAGCGCCTCGGCGGCCCCCCCGTCGCGGTCGATCGCCTCGTCGCGAACGGCATGCAGTGCCCTTCGGTCTTCACCCTTGCCTCCGCCGGCGAACACGTTTCCTTCCGAGGCAAGCAGTTCGCGATGCTGATCGCGCATGTTCAAAATGCGAATATCGAAAAGCTCCCCGTGGGCGAGGGCGAAATTGAGCACATCACCGGGCTTTCGGGAGTGGACGTGCACCTTGACGGTTTCGCCGTCGTCGATGATGATGACCGAATCGCCGTCCCGTTCCAACTGGTTGCGGAATGCCGACTCCGGAAACGGCTCCGAAGGGGTTGTCCGGCGAATAAAAAATTCCATGTCGTACGGGAACCGGATCGATTCGTTGGCAATCCGCGCCTGGGCCGTACCGCGGGAAGAGGCGGCCGCGTCCGGGCGGATCGCCGGTTCGGCAAACGAAGACCCGGACGGGCGGACGGGGGCTTCCGCCACCGGAACGGACGTCGTCCGGGCGGTCGGAGCTCCGCTTTCCTCCCGAAGATAGTCGACGAACCCCTCGTACAGGTAGACGAGTCCCTGGCCGCCCGAATCCACGACGCCAACCTGCTTGAGCACCGGGAGCATGTCCGGCGTGCGGGCCAGCGTCTCCACCGCCTGGCGGTGCACTTCCCGCATCCATTCGTACAGGTCCGCCGTCCTGCGGGCCATCATCATCCCGTGGCGGGCGGCTTCCCGGGCGACGGTCAGCATCGTGCCTTCCACCGGCTTGACCACCGCCTTGTAAGCGATATCAACGCCGTGCTGCAAGGCGGATGCGAACTCCGTCACACGGATTTCCCGCAACCCGGCGGCCGCTTTGACGAAGCCGCGAAACAACTGGGACAGGATGACGCCGGAGTTCCCCCTGGCGCCCATGAGCAGCCCGCGGGACAGCACCTCCGCCGCCTTGCCGACCTCCTCCGACGGTTTGGCTTGCAGTTCGGTCACGCCGGCCGTCATCGTCATGTTCATGTTGGTTCCGGTGTCCCCGTCCGGCACCGGAAACACGTTCAGCGCGTTGACCTTTTCCACATGGCGGGAGAGGCGTTCCGCTCCGGCCATCACCATGGCCGTCCACTCGCTGCCGTTCAACGAACGCTTGCCCAATGATGAGTTCCCTCCTAACGAGTTACGCGTACACCTTGAACGAAGACGTTGACATGGTCCACCTTCAGCCCGACGACCTCCTCCAGCACATATTTCACCTTCGTCTGGATGTTGTGGGCCACTTCCGAGATCCGAACGCCGTAACTGACGACGACGTAAAGATCCAAATGCAACTCGTCCCCCTCCCTGCGCACCTGGACGCCGCGCGAGAGGTTCTCACGCCCGAGCAGCTCGGCGATGCCGTCCTTGAGCTGGCTCCGGGAAGCCATGCCAACAAGTCCATAACAGTCGAGCGCCGCCGATCCCGCAATCACGGCGATGACCTGATCGGCGATTTCAATTTTTCCGTTTTCCGTGGCCAGGAGCATCGACATGATGATCCACTCCTTTTGCTCTCCATTATGGACTTTCTCCCATTGTACTATAAAAAAACGGGAGAATGAAGCTGTTATCTCCCGCCGGCGGCCGCTGGCGCGTTTTCCGCAACGCGGGAATGCGGAAGGAACGGATTGCGCGCGCCGCAAATCGTATGCTATGATAGGGGAGTATGTGCGGTTAGCTCGCAGGGAGGTGGAACAGATGGCCCGCAAATGTTTCATTACGGGGAAAGGCCCGGGGTTCGGGAACAACGTGTCCCACGCCAACAATCGCACCCGCCGCAGATGGGGCGTCAACGTGCAAAAAGTGCGGATTCTCGTGAACGGGAAGCCGAAACGGGTTTACGTCAGCACGCGCGCTTTGAAATCCGGCAAAGTGACCCGCGTGTAATCATCATTCCTGAAAACAAACGACCCCGCTCCGGGGTCGTTTTGATTTTGCCGATATGGACGTTGACCGCGCCTGCACAACGCCGGACGCCCCGGGGGTGCCGGCAAAACCGCTAAACCGACGGGGCGTCAGTTTTTTTGAAACGTGTTCAGGATCGCTTTGACGAAGCCGCCCAGAAATTTTGGCAGCTTGATGGTGTAGAATTTCATGTCCACCCCTCCTCCGGTCATTCGCGGTTACAGTATATGTATGCGAAGACGCATTTGTCCTAGACCGGACCGTTTTTTCTGCGAAACGGATCGGGGTGCAGGCGCTGTGCCACCGTGTTTCAACAACGTTCCGTCAAAATCGCGTTTCCCGGGCGGCATTATATCGTGGCGGCCTGCCGCAACGCCCGGATGGCGGCCGCGCGATCGCTCTGGCCGAAAATCGAATTTCCCGCCACCAATACGTCCGCCCCGGCCCGGACGACGACGCCGGCTGTTTCGGCGTTGATGCCGCCGTCCACCTCCAGACGAACGTCCGTCAAGCCGCGCCGGTCCAGCGTCTCGCGCAGCGTGCGGATCTTGCCCTCCATCGCCGGAATGAACGTCTGTCCCCCGAATCCGGGATTGACCGTCATGATCAGCACGAGATCGATGTCCTCCAAAATATGGTCCAGCACGGCCAGCGGCGTATGCGGATTGAGCGCGACGCCCGCCTTCAGCCCCAGATCGCGAATGGCGTGCACGGTCCGGTGCAGGTGCGGGCACGTTTCCGCATGGACGGTGATGCGGTCGGCGCCGGCGGCCGCGAAATCCGCAAGCAGCCGTTCGGGCGTATGGATCATCAAATGGACATCGAACGGCAGCTTGCTGACCGGCCGGATCGCCGCCACGACGGGAGGGCCGAACGTCAGATTGGGGACGAACTGCCCGTCCATGATGTCAATGTGAATCCAGTCCGCTCCGCCCCGTTCGACATCCCGGATTTCATCCCCCAGCCGCGCAAAATCCGCCGACAGGATGGAAGGCGCGATGATAGGCATGGGTTCGTACCTCCGTCAATATTTCCGTCGATTCTCTTTCCATTCCGCCAAAAACTCCACGTAATGCCGGTAGCGGCTTTCCGCCACCTCGCCGTTGTCCAGCGCTTCCCGCACCGCGCACCCGGGTTCGCTGACATGCGTGCAACCCCTGAATTTGCAGCCGGCCGCCAGTTCCCGAAATTCCCGGAAACAGGAGCCGATTTCGTCCACGCCCAGCTCCTGGAAATCGAGCTGACTGAACCCGGGCGTATCCGCCAGAAGGCCGCCGCCGGGGAGGGAGATCAGTTCCACGTGGCGGGTCGTATGGCGGCCGCGGCCCAGGCGGTCGCTGATTTCCCCCGTTTCCAGCGCTAGGCCGGGAACGAGCGCGTTGAGCAGCGTCGACTTGCCGACGCCCGACTGCCCCGCCAGCACCCCGATCCGCCCGGCGAGCCGCTCGCGCAGTTCGTCGATGCCCTCGCCGCGTTGCGCGCTCACCGCCACGGACGCATAGCCGATCGAGGCGTACAGGCGCCGGGCGTTCTCCAACGCTTCCCGCACGCGCTCCGGATCGGGCGCCTGCCCGATGGCGTCCATCTTGGTGAACACGAGGAGCGCGTCGAGCCGCCTGTGCTCCACATGGACCAGAAACTTGTCCAGCAGCGCCAGGTTCAGCTCCGGCCGCACCGCCGAAAAGACGAGCACCACCAGATCGACGTTCGCCACGGGCGGACGCACCAGCTCGGACGTACGCGGCAAAATTTCGTCGACCGTTCCTTCTCCGCCGACGCCCGCCGTGAACCGGACGCGGTCCCCGACAAGCGGCGAGACGCCCCGCACCTTGAAAACGCCGCGGGCTCTGCACCGTACCGCGTCGCCGCCGTCGTCAGGCTTGACGTAGTAATATCCGCTCAGGGCTTTCACGATGATCCCTTCCGGCATGCTTACGCCCATCCTCCGCACGTTATGGACTCGTTTCCGCATCCCCGCCGTCCGGATCCGCCGCCGGCGGTTCCGACGACGCTTCCGTCGCCGGGGACGACGAGGGTTCCGTCACAAGCGGTGACGTTCCGTTACGTTTCGGCAAATCTTTGTGATCCTCGTACCGCACTTCGAAGTTCCCGACGAACACCCCGTCCCGCATCACGGTGATCATGCCGTCCTTTTCCGACGACAGGACGAGGGGAACCGTAAACGTCGTCGCGGCCTTGATGGTCCTCGGCTTCAGGCGCTGATTGTCCCCCTTGGCGTCGGAGTAAATAATTTCGACGGTACTGGGCTGGCCTTCCTCGGCAGGCGAGACGGTTACCTTATACCCCACCTGAACGGTGCCGGGCGGTTCGCCTTCGCTCACCCAGATCGTCACTTCGGTGCCCTTCGCCACCTTTTCGTCTTTTTCCGCCGGGAATTGTTTGAATACGGTGCCCGGCTTCTCGTAGCTCGGCTGACGGATAATGTTTTCCTCCGGCAGCCTGAGGCCGGCCTGCTCGATTCGGGCACGGGCCTGCTCCACGGTGTATCCGATCAGCGAGGGCATGTCGACCATTTCCACGCCGAGACTCACCGTCAGGCGCACGGTGTCGTTTTTCGGATCGAAGGAAACGCCCTCCGCCGGCTGCTGGGCCAGCACCGTACCCGGTTCGCTGTCGTCATGGCGCTCACTCGTCTCGATCCGGGCTTCGTCCATGCCGTAGGATTTCAGCAACACGATCGCGTCTTCCAGCATCTGGCCCGTCAACGCCGGCATGGGCACCTTTTCGGGACCCGTACTGACCGTGAGCCGAATGAACGAACCTTCCTTGACCGTAATGCCCTGCTTGCTTTGGTCGATGACGATGCCTTCTTCATAGGTGTCGTGCGGCCGGCGATCCACCTCGTCGTCGACCTGCAACCCCGCCTCGGTCAGGATGGCGATGGCTTCTTCCAGCGGTTTGCCGATGACATCGGGCACCGGCACGTCCTTCGGGCTCAACTGCTTTTGCAGCGCCACGACGCCCCATACCAGCGCCCCGATCATGATCAGCGCCATGACCGACAGCACGGTCGGCATCACCCAGCGCCCGCGACGGGACCCCCCCTCCGTTTCGCCGGTCTCGTCTTCCGGCTCGCCGGACGCAACGGGGGCGGGCCCGTCGCCGCCTCCCACCACCTGCATGGAAGGACGAATCGCCGGCATGACCCGCGTCGTCTCCATTTCGTCGTCCGCGAACTGGAGCGGCGCCTCGTGCAGGCGCTCCGGCGCAAGGCACGTTTCCAGGTCGTTGAGCATTTCGCGCGCCGACTGGTAGCGTTCCTGCGGATTTTTGCGCATCGCACGGAGAATGATGTTTTCCACGCTTTGCGGGATATGCGGATTCACCTTGCGCGGCTGTTCGAACGATTCCTGCAGATGCTTGAGCGCCACACTGATCGGACTTTCGCCGAGAAACGGCAGGCGGCCGGTCAGCATTTGGTACAGGACGATCCCGAGCGAATATAAGTCCGATTTTTCCCCGGTGGCCACGCCCTTGGCGTGCTCGGGGGAAAAGTAGTGCACCGACCCGACGACCGAGCCCGTCTGGGTGATCGTCGCCGCCGTCACCGCGCGCGCAATGCCGAAATCGGTCACTTTGACCCGGCCGTTGTTGCCGATCAGAATGTTGTGCGGTTTGATGTCGCGATGAATGATCTGGTTTTGGTGGGCGTGCTCCAGCGCCTCGCAAATTTGCGCGGCGATGCGGACGGCTTCCCCGACCTGCAGCGGCGCGCGCTCCCGGATCACCTCGTTCAGGTTGCGGCCTTCGACGTACTCCATCACGATATAGTGGGCGTCCCCGTCCTGTCCGACATCATAGATGCCGACGATGTTCGGATGGGAAAGCGACGCGGCCGACCGGGCTTCCCGGCGGAACCGGCGCACGAATTCCTCGTCATGGGCGAACTGCGGACGCAGCACCTTGACCGCGACGGTGCGATCCAGAAGCAGGTCCCGCGCCTTGTACACGAGCGCCATGCCGCCGCCGCCCACCCGCTCGAGCACCTCGTAACGGCCGCCCAGCGTTTGTCCGATCATGCCGGCATCCCTCCAGCCTTGTCATCCCCGTCCGGCTCATCGTAACCGATCAGGGCGACGGTCACGTTGTCGTCTCCGCCGGCCAGCAAGGCGAGTTCCACCAGCCGGTCGGCTTTTTGCTCCAGATCCAGTTTCGGATCGATCATCGTTTCGAGCATCTTCCGTTCGTCGACGAGACCGCTGAGGCCGTCGCTGCACAACAGGAGCTGGTCGCCGGGCATCCAGTCGATGCGCCGGATGTCAATGGCCACTTCGCGTTCGGTGCCGAGGGCGCGCGTCAGGACGTTGCGGCGGGGGTGGTTTTGCGCTTCTTCCGGGGTCAGTTGCCCCATTTTGGCCAGTTCGTTCACCAGGGTATGGTCATCGGTAATGAGCGACAGTTCCCCGGCGCGGATCCGGTAAGCCCGGCTGTCGCCGATATGGCCGATCAGGCCCACTTTTTCGTTCAAAAGCGCCACCACGACCGTGGTGCCCATATTGGCGTACTGTTCGTTCAGGGCAGCCGTGTCAAACACGATCCGGTTCGCCTTTCGGATGATGTCGCGCATGCGTTCCTCGCTTTGCTCCGATGACAGGTCGCCCTGCCAGTCCCGCAGGGAACGGACCAGGCTTTCCACCGCCAGCCCGCTCGCAACCTCGCCCGCCTTGTGCCCGCCCATGCCGTCGGCGACGATGGCCGCGGAGAGTCCCCCTTCCAACTGTCCGACCCAGCCGTAGTCTTCGTTGACCGACCGCACGCGGCCGACATGGCTGCGAAATGCCCTTTTCACCTCGATCACCTCGCCTTGGCTTCCAGATACTTCGCCCGCAGTTGACCGCAGGCCGCCGCAATGTCATGCCCCTGTTCCCGGCGGATCGTCGCGTTCACCCCGTGTTTTTGCAACGTGCGCCAAAACCGGAAAATGTCGTTGCGGGGTGTCCGCACATAGTTCCGTTCCGGCACGTAATTAACCGGAATCAGGTTGACGTGACACAACATCCCCTTGAGGACGCCGGCCAGCTCCTCCGCATGTTCGGGACGGTCGTTGACGCCGCCGATCAGCGCGTATTCGAAGGTGATGCGCCGGCCGGTTTTGGCGATGTAATAGCGGCACGCCTCGAGAAGATCCCGGAACGGATAGCGGCGATTAACGGGCATCAACCTGGAGCGGAGCTCGTCGTTCGGCGCGTGAATGGAAACGGCCAGGTTGAACTGGGTATTCTCGTCGGCAAACCGGTAGATGTTCGGCACAATGCCGCTCGTCGACACGGTAATGTGCCGCTGGCCGATGTTCAGTCCCTTCGGGTGGGAAACCATGCGCATGAACGCCATTGTGGCCTCGTAGTTTTCAAACGGCTCCCCCGTCCCCATCACGACGATGCTGGATACCCGGGCGTTTTCCGCATCGAGCATTTGCTGGGCGCGGACGACCTGCGCGACGATCTCGCCGGAGGTGAGATTCCGCTTCAGACCGCCGAGCGTCGAGGCGCAAAACGTGCAACCGATCCGGCAGCCCACCTGGGTGGTGACGCAGACGCTGTTGCCGTAGTTGTGCCGCATCAGCACCGTTTCGATGGCGTGTTCGTCGTGCAGTCCGAACAAAAATTTGACGGTGCCGTCCCGGGACGTCAGCCGCGTGATTTCCTCGAGCGGTTCGATCCGGAACTGTTCGGCCAGCTTCCGCCTGAGCCCGAGCGGCAGATTCGTCATGGCGTCAAAGGTGCCAACGCGCCGCACATACAGCCAGTGGAAGATCTGCCCGCCGCGGAAGCGCGGCTCTCCCTGCTGTTCGGCCCAATCTTCCAATTGTTCGAGCGTGTAATCGTAGATGAGGGGACTGTCCTGCTGCATTGCGTCCACTCCGTTCTGTTCGGCCTGATGGGATGGAGGGGCGACGTTTCCAACCCATGGTTCAGCCGTCGCGTTGGTCATGATTCCGTTCGATCCATTTTACCATAAAGGACAACCCCCCTAAAAGACAAGCGGCGGAGCGACGGATCGGGCACGGGGCGCGCGGCCGGGAGCCGGGAAGAATGCCGGCCCGCTTCTCCATCCCGCGGACGGGAATGACCCGAAAAATCGGCATGCGCCACCGGGCCGGATTCCCCGTCAAGGTCGCTCCGCCCGGCGGAACCGGGCGATGAAAAATCCGTCCGTTCCGAAATGATGCGGCAACAACTGGAACATGCCGGGAAACGGATCCGGCAGCAAGCCGGCCGCGCGCAGCGGCTCCAGCACGCGTTCCGGCCAGGCGGGATCCAGCGCAAAGTCGGGATGCCGCTGCAAAAAGCGCCGCACGTTGTTCTCGTTTTCTTCGCGGGCGATCGTGCACGTGCTGTAAACAAGGACGCCGCCCGGGCGCACCAGTTCCTGGACGCGGTCCAGCAGGGACGCCTGCAAGTCGGCCAGGGCGGCGATGTCCCGCGCCGTTTTGTTCCATTTGATTTCCGGTTTGCGGCGGATGACGCCCAGCCCGGAACAGGGCGCGTCGAGCAGGACGACGTCCGCGCTGCCCGGACCAAGCCGCTCGGGCAACCCGGCGGCATCGCCCGTGACGGTCTTGATGCTGGTCAGCCCCAGCCGCCCGGCCTGCTCCCGGATCAGCTTCGCCTTGTGCGCGTGCACGTCGTTGGCGATGACGATGCCGCGATCGCCCATCAGTTCGGCCAGATGGGTCGCCTTGCCCCCCGGCGCCGCGCAACAATCGACGACCGTCGAGCCCGGACGGGGATCGGCCACCGCGGCGACCAGCATCGAGCTTTCGTCCTGGATCGTCAATTGACCGCCGGCAAACCATGGCGTCGCCGCCAAATTGCCGCCGCGGACCACCGCCACGCCGGCTTCGCTCAGAACGGAGGCGGAAGCGTCCAGACCGGCCTCCCTCATTTCGCGGAGCAGACAATCGCGGCTCGTGCGCAGCGGATTGATTCTGGCGGAAAGGCGGGGCGGTTCGTTGTTTGCGCGGCAAATCGCCACCGCAACTTCCGGACCGTAGGCGGCGCACCAGCGTTCCACCAGCCAGCGGGGATGACTGTGTTCCAATGCCACCCGTTCGGCGAAGGGCATGTCCCCGGGCAGGGCGGGCGCAACTCCCTCGCGCAGCAACCGGCGCAGCACACCGTTCACCAGGCCGGCGACGCCGGCATGGCCGTGTTTCCGGGCCAGGTTCACCGCCTCGTTGACCACCGCGTGCGGCGGCACGCGTGACAACCAGCGGAGCTGGTAATAGCTCATGCGCAACAGGGCGCGAATATGCGGTTCAATGCGATCCGGCCAACCTTTGACCCGGGAAGACAGCACCCAGTCGATCGTGTTCAGCCGCTGGATCGTTCCGTACACCAGCTCCGTGGCGAGCGCCGCGTCGGCCCGCGACAGCCGCGCCGACGCCAGCGTCCGGTTCAGTTCAAGCCCGCTGTAAGCGCCCTCCCGGTCAACGCGCAGGAGCACGCGCAACGCCGCCTCCCGCGCGCCGATGGCGCGCCCCGGCGGGCCGGGGCGGTCCGGCCCGCCCGTTTGGCCCGGCCCGTTCGTTTTCCCCGCCGTGCGCGCCGAACGGCCGTCGCCGGAACCTCCTTCCCCCGCATGGGCGCGGTCCGGCAAACGTTCCGACTGACTGCCGGCTCCGCGTCCCGGCCTTCGATTTCCGTCGCGAGGCTCTGCCACCCCGCCCCCTCCTTCCTTGACGGTCCGACTCCGACGCAAAAGGCGCGCGGCTCATCCCAACACGGTGCCGGGAGAAAGCCGCGCGCCTCTGGCGAAATCCGCGGCGGACAGCATTTTTTTGCCCGCCGGTTGCACCATGGTCAACATCAGGCTGCCATCGCCGGTCCGCACCCGAAGGCCGGCCGCGCCGGTTTCCAGCACCGCTCCCGGCGGCATGGCCCGCCACTCGGCCGGAAGATCCCGGTCCGCTTCCCGCGGCGGCCGGCACGCCCACACTTTGAACGGTTGCCCGTTCCACAACGTGAACGCCCCGGTCATCGGCGTCAGGCCGCGCACCTGGTTGTACAGCTCCCGTGAGGTCCGTGACCAGTCGATGCGCTCGTCGTCGCGGGTCAGATTGGGCGCGTACGTGGCCAGCGCCTCATCCTGCGGCGTGCGCGGCGCCGTCCCGTCCAGCAGCGCCGGCAGCCAGCGGCGCAACAGCTCGGCCCCGGCCTTGCCCAGTTTTTCGAACATCGTGCCCGCCGTGTCTTCCTCCTCGATGGGAACTTCCACCTTCGCGATCATGTCCCCGGTGTCGAGTCCTTCCGCCATGTACATCAGCGTCACGCCCGTCACCGTCTCCCCGTTCATGATCGCCCGCTGGATCGGCGCGCCGCCGCGATAGCGCGGCAACAGCGAACCGTGCACGTTGACGCAGCCGCGCGGCGGCAACTCCAACACGTCCCGGGGCAGAATTTGCCCGTATGCGGCGGTGACGATCAGATCCGGCGCGCAGGCTTTCAGTTCGGCCACCGCCTCCGGGCGGCGCAACTTTTCCGGCTGCAGCACGGTCAGGCCGTGCTCCAGCGCGTACACCTTGACCGGCGGCGGGGTCAGTTCGCGCTTGCGGCCCTTCGGCCGGTCGGGCTGCGTCACCACGGCGACGACGTTCAGCCCTTCCTCCAGCAGAACGGCAAGGGAAGGAACGGCAAACTCGGGCGTCCCCATGAATACCACGCGCATCGATCAATCCCCGTCCTCTTCCGGCGGCCGCTCGTATACCGATTCGGCCAGGTCGATATACAGCACGCCGTTCAGGTGGTCCAGTTCATGCTGAAACGCCCGCGCGAGCAGATCGGTGCCTTCATACTCCACCGGGTTGCCGTAGCGGTCCTGGCCCCGGATCACGACGCGCTGGGCCCGGCGCACGTCGCCCTGCAGCCCGGGAATGCTGAGGCATCCTTCCGGCCCGAACTGTTCCCCTTCCCGCAGGACGATTTCCGGGTTGACCAGCTCGATCAGTCCGTGTTCGTCGCCGACGTCCACCACGAAAACGCGCTTTAAAATGCCGATCTGCGGCGCGGCCAATCCGACGCCCCGGGCGTCGTACATCGTGTCCGCCAGATCGTCGAGCAGCTTGTGCAGGTTCGCGTTAAACTTGGTCACTTCCCGCGACCGCTCGCGCAACACCGGGTCGGGGTGTTTCACGATCATGCGAATGGCCATTGTTCATCATCCTCTTTCCAAAATACGGACCGTTGCCCGCCCTTCGGCGGCGGTGGCGGTCATTCGCTCCCGGAACGGCCGTCTCGCCCCGCCCGTCACATCATCATTTGCGGATCGACGTCCACCGATACCTGCAGTCCGTGCCGGCGAATGGCGTCGCCCAGCGACTGCAATGCCTCCGCCACCAGGCGGACGGCGTCCGCGATCCCCCGATATTTTACCACACACTGCATGCGGTAGCGATCTTTCACCCGCGGCAGGGGCGCGGCGGTCGGTCCGAGCACGTCCAGCGCCGGTGCGCCCGGAACGTCAAACCGGTTCGACAGCCCCTGGGCGGCGGCCTTCTCCCGCAATTGCGCCGCAAACGCTTCGCCCGCCTGCAGCGGCACCCCCCGCTCCTCGTGGGCGAACACCACGGCGATGAGCCGGCCGAACGGCGGATAGCCCAGCAACCGGCGATGCCGCAGTTCTTCCGCCGCAAACCCCTCATAGTCGTGACGTCCCGCGCAAACGATCGACACATGCTCCGGATCGTAGGTCTGGATGATGACCTCGCCCGGCAATTCGTGGCGGCCGGCCCGCCCGGCCACCTGGGTCAGGAGCTGGAACGTGCGCTCCCAGGCGCGGAAGTCGGGCAGCCGGAGCGAGGCGTCCGCCGCCAGCACGCCGACCAGCGTCACATATGGAAAATCGAGCCCTTTGGCCACCATCTGGGTGCCGAGCAGCACGTCCGCCTTGCGTTCGCGGAACAGGGTGAGCCATTTTTCGTGGGCGCCTTTTTCCGACGTGGTGTCCAGATCCATGCGGATGACGCGAATGCCGGGAAACGTCGTCTGCAACGCTTCCTCCACTTTCTGCGTGCCCGTGCCGAAAAAGCGGATGTGCGGGCTGCCGCACGCCGGGCAAAGCGCCGGCTCGGGTTCGGCATGGCCGCAGTAATGGCACCGCAAGTTCTGCGCGCCGCGGTGATAGGTAAGGGAAATGTCGCAATGCGGGCAGGTCGCCGTATGGCCGCAGGCGCGGCACATGACGAACGTCGCGTAGCCCCGCCGGTTCAACAGCAGCACGGTTTGTTCCTGCCGCTCGAGCCGCGCCCGGAGCGCCTCGGCCAGCGCCCGGCTGAACATGGCGCGGTTGCCGCTGCGCAGCTCCTCGCGCATGTCGACGATGTGCACCTTCGGTAGCGGCCGGTCTCCGACCCGCTCGGCCAGGCGCAAATAGACGGGACGATCGACGTCGATCGGCGGAACAAGCCCCGTCGCCGCCGCGTACGTCTCCAGCGCCGGCGTGGCGGAACCGAGCAGCACGACCGCCCCGTGCCGCCGTGCCCGCTCCGCCGCGACATCGCGGACGTGGTACTTGGGGCTTTCCTCCTGCTTGTAAGACGTCTCGTGCTCTTCGTCGACGACGATCAGGCCGATTCGGCGAAACGGCGCAAACACGGCGGAGCGGGCGCCGATCGCCACCCTGGCCCGTCCCTCGCGAATCTTGCGCCATTCGTCGTACCGCTCCCCGTGCGACAGCCGGCTGTGCAGCACGGCCACATCGGCGCCGAACCGGCTTTTGAAGCGCTCCACCATTTGCGGGGTGAGCGCGATCTCCGGCACCAGCACGATCGCTTCGCGCCCCAGCGCCAGACACTTTTGGATGGCCTGCAAGTACAGCTCCGTCTTGCCGCTGCCGGTGACGCCGTGGAGCAAAAATACGCCGCCTTCCCCCCTCTCGATCGCGCCGGCAAGCGGCGCAAACGCGGCTTGCTGGGCCGGCGTCAGCGCCAGGGCGCCGGTCGGCCGGAACGACCGGCCCGCGTACGGATCCCGGTCCACCGCCACCGCGCGAATGTCCAGCCACCCCTGGGCGGCCAGCGTTTTCACCACGTGCGGCGAAACGCCGGCGGCTTCCGCCAGTTTCTGAACCGGCACGGGATCGGGGTGTTCCCGCAGCCATTCAAGCACCTCGCGCTGTTTGACGGCGCGGGCGGGAATGCGCGCAAGGGCTTCCCGCAAACGCGCCTCATCCGGCGGAAACACGGTGGGCACCGTGCGCAGCGAAACCCGGTTTTCCACCCGTTGCGTTTCCGTGAGCAGCCCGTGTTTCAAAGCCCGTTTGACGAAAGCGGCCTTTTCGGGGTACTCGCGCAACAATTGCGTCAGACGCAGCGGACCGCGCCGTTCGAGCGCGGCAATGATGTCCGCGTGCGCGGCGCGGTCCTCTTCGGACCATTCGGCGTCCGGCGCCAGGGCAATATATTTCTCGGTCCGGCCCTTCAGCGCCGCCGGCAGCATCGCCTGCAGCGCCACCGTCAGCGGGCACAGCCAGCGGCGGCTCATCCAGACGGCCAGCTCCACCAGTTCCGGCGTCAGCGGCGGCGTCGCGTCCAGCACCTGGGCGATCGGCTTGAGCCGCTCCGCCCCGACCTCCGCCTGCGCGGCGAAGCCCACGATGATCCCCTGCAGCGTGCGGCCGCCGAACGGCACGGCGACGCGGCTGCCGATCTCGGCCCACGGGGCGAGCGTCTCCGGCACGAGGTAATCAAACGGCCGGTCCGTTTCCCGGCTGGGGACGTCGACGACCACGCGGGCGACGTTCATCCGTTCTCCCCCACCCCGGTGCCGGGATCGCGGGCGGACGCCGCCGCCTCTTTCCCGCCTGCTTGGCGCAAGGCGGCGGCGCGCGACACGACCTGATGCCAGATCCGCTCCGCGACCTCCCGCTTGCTCATCTTCGGCAACGCCGCCACGAGCCCCTCCGGACCGAACAGGGTGACGATGTTCGTATCGGCGCCAAACCCGGCGCCTTCCGCGGAAACGTCGTTGGCGACGATCAGGTCGCATTTTTTCCGCACGAGCTTCTCCCGCGCATGCCGCTCCAAATCGTCCGTCTCGGCGGCAAAGCCGACGACGAAGGGCGCGGGCTCGCCCGCCGCCCGCCGGGCCGCCGACCATTCCCCGACGGCCTGCAGGATGTCGGGGTTGCGCACCAGTTCCAGCGTCAGGCGTTCGTCTTTCTTTTTCATTTTCCGATCGTGCCGGAGCGCGGGACGGTAATCCGCCACGGCCGCGGCCATGACGACGAAATCGAACTGCGGCAGGCGCGCCATGACCGCTTCAAACATGTCCTGCGCCGACTCCGCGCGCACGATGGTCATCCCGGCGGGGGGTTCCCCCTCCGTCCGCCCGCAGACCAGCGTGACGTCCGCCCCCTGGAGCCGGGCCGTTTCCGCCAGGGCGAACCCCATTTTGCCCGATGAATCATTGGTGATGTAACGCACCGGATCGATGCGTTCCACCGTGCCGCCCGCGGTCACCAGCACCCGCTTTCCCGCCAGCGGCCGCTCGCCGGCCAGCAACTGCACGACGGCGGCGGCGATGTCCTCCGGTTCGGCGAGCCGGCCCCTGCCGACATAACCGCAGGCGAGCTGTCCCGTCCCGGGTTCCACAAACCGCACGCCCCGAGCCGCCAAAATGTCCATGTTGCGCACGACGGCGGGATGTTCCAGCATATGCACGTTCATGGCCGGTGCGATCAGCACCGGCGCGGTGGTGGCGAGCAGCGTTGTGGTGAGCATGTCGTCGGCCAGTCCGGCGGCCAGCTTGCCGATGAGATTCGCCGTCGCCGGCGCGACCACGACGAGATCGGCGTCGTCCGCCCAGGCAATGTGCCGGATGGACGCGGCGTCGGGTTCGTCAAACACATCGGTGGCCACCGGATTGCGGGACAACGTCTGCATCGTGAGCGGCGTAATGAACTTGGTCGCCCCCCTGGTCATGATGACGCGCACGTCGGCGCCCAACGCGACAAGGCGGCTGCACAACGCAGCCGCCTTGAAGGCGGCAATGCCGCCCGTCACGCCCAGAATCACCGTCTTGCCTGCCAGCGGTTTGTCCATCCGTGTCCTCCTTGCTCCGGCCGGCCGGAATGCTGTTTTCCGGAGTGAAAAAAAACAACCGCGCGGGTTGTTTTGGCTTCAAGCCCCTGGCCGGGTCGCCGTCATTTCCCCGAATTGGAGTTCGGGAGCTCAATCTCCACGAGTCCGTGATAAATCTCTTCCAATGCGACGCCGACCACCTTGTTCGATTTCGGTTCCTTCAGCAACGTCGGTTTGCCGTCCCGCAAACTGCGGGCCCGCTTGGAAGCGGCGGCGACCAGCGTGTACTTGCTGTCGACCTTTTTCATCAGATCGTCGATCGAAGGATACAGCATGGCAACTCACCTCTCGGAAACCGGATCGCCGGATTTCAGACGTTCGAATTCCTGAAAATATTGCGGCGGTATGCGTTCGCGCCGGCAATGTTCCGCCGTGATGATCGACTGGATGCGCGCGCAGGCCGCCTCGATTTCGTCATTGATGACCGCGTACTGGTAATGCCGCACCTGTTCGATTTCCTCCGCCGCCACGGCCAGGCGATGCGCAATGACCTCCGGCGCTTCGGTGCCGCGGCCGATGATCCGCTCTTTCAGCGCCTCGATGGACGGCGGCAGCAAAAATACGAATATGCCTTCCGGGAATTTCCGCTTCACCTGCAGGGCGCCTTGCACCTCGATTTCAAGGATGATGTCTTTGCCCTGGGCGATCGTCCGTTCCACAAACTCCCGCGGCGTCCCGTAATAGTTGCCGACGTATTCGGTATATTCGAGCAACGCGTCGCGGCGAATCATGTCCTGAAACTGCTCGCGCGTGAGAAAGAAATAGTTGACGCCTTCCTTTTCGCCGACGCGCGGCGGCCGGGTCGTGGCCGAAACCGAATAGACCAGCTCCGGCATGCGCCGCCTGAGCTCCGCGCACACCGTACCCTTGCCGACGCCGGAAGGACCCGACAACACGATCAACAGTCCGCTGCTCATGGATATCCCCGCGTCATTCCTCATTTTCGTCCTCTTTGGCGGACAGACGATGCGCGACCGTCTCCGGCTGCACGGCCGACAAAATGACGTGGTCGCTGTCGGTGATGATGACGGCGCGCGTGCGGCGTCCGTACGTGGCGTCGATCAGCATGTGCCGGTCCCGCGCTTCCTGGATGATCCGCTTGATCGGCGCCGACTCCGGACTGACAATGGAAATGATCCGATTTGCGGAAACGATGTTCCCGAAACCGATATTGATCAGCTTGATCGCCATGAATGTGTCCCTCCGGTTGATCTCGCAAGCAGCCCCGGGGCCGGCCAACTCGCTCTCCCATTGTTGCCGAAAGCAGCTCCCCGCATACCGCGGCTGCAGGATACCCCGATCGCACACTCCGCCCGATCCGCTCGGTTTGTCCCATCGCTTCCGACTCTGGCAACGGAAAAACAGGGACAAATGCGCGTCCTGCTTGTTATTGCTCTATTTTACTTGAAATCGGGAGGCCGGACAAGAGGGCGCGGGAATTTCCGGCGATTTTGCGCGATTTTCACCGTTTACCCGGCCCGCGTTCTTCCGGCGGCTTTCTCCCGCACGTAGGCGGTCAGTTCGATGGTCATCTCGTACAGCAAAAAAGGCGTGATCAGATAAATGCCGTTGAAGTGCTCCATGGCCACATCCAGCAGCTCGCGGGCGATCGCCAGACCTTCGCGCCGGCCCTCCGGGCCCTCCAGGCCGTTCATTCGTTCCCGGATCCGGTCGGACAACTGGATGCCGGGCACCTCGTTGTGCAGAAACTCCGCGTTTCGTCCGCTGGCGAGCGGCATGATGCCGAGGAAAATGGGCACCGGAATATGCCGGGTGTCCCGGGCGATCCGCTCGATCAGCGCCGGATCGTAAACGGGCTGGGTCATGATGTAGTCGGCGCCGGCCGCGACCTTTTTCTCCAGACGCTGGATCGCCTTGTCCAGATGCTTCACGTTCGGGTTGAACGCGGCGCCGACGACGAAGCGGGACCGCTGTTTGAGCGGTTTGCCGGAAAAGGCCACGCCTTCGTTCAGTTGTTTGATCATGCGGATGATTTCGAACGAGGTCACGTCGTACACCGAACTGGACCCCGGCAAATCGCCGAAACGCGCCGGATCGCCGGTCACCGCAAGCACATGATCGATTCCCAGCGCGTGCAGCCCCATCAGGTGCGACTGGGTGCCAATCAGGTTGCGGTCGCGGCAGGCGATGTGCACGAGCGGTCGGATGCCGACGCGTTCCTTGACCAGGGCGGCGAGCGCCATGTTGCTCATCCGCGTCACCGCCAGCGAGTTGTCCGCCATCGTCAGCGCGTCGGCCTGCGCCCGCTTCAGCGCCGCCGCGCCGGTCATGAACTTGCCGATGTCCAGGTCGCGCGGCGGATCCAGTTCCACGATGACCGTGTGGCGGCGGCGGACGAGCTCCACAAGGGTCGGTTCACCGGGAACATCCGGGTTCGCCCCGCCGGGCGCCCCTTCTCCGGTCTCTTCGCTCCGTACCGCCGGCCGGTCCGGGTGCGTGCCGGCGGAAGCGGCCGCTTCCGCGCCCCTGTCGGCCGCCCCGGTGCCGGCGGAGGCCGCCGGACGGATCGTTTCCGCCCGGCGGTCCGGTGCCGTTCCTCCTTCTTTCGCCACGGGCTCCGTCCGCCCGGGCGCGGATGCCGCCGCGCCGGTTCCCGGCACGTAACCCTCAAGCGCGGCGGCGACGGCGGCGATGTGCGCCGGCGTCGTGCCGCAGCAACCGCCGATCAGCCGGGCGCCCAAATCCGCAAACGGTCGGGCGTTGGCGCCGAAATATTCGGGCGACGCGGCGTACACGATTTTCCCGTCCACGAAGTCGGGCAGACCGGCGTTCGGGAACACCGTAAACGGCACTCCGAGATCCGGCAATCCCGCCAGCGCGCGCATCAACGCGTTGGGGCCGCCGCGGCAGTTGAAACCGACCGCGTCCGCACCCGCGCCGATCAGCCGGCGAAACGCTTCATCCAGCGGCACGCCGTCCGAGGTGCGCGCAACGTCGTCCACGGCGAACTGGCAGATGACCGGCAGATCGCTGCGCCTGCGGATCAGCGCCAGCGCCAGCTCCAGTTCCCCCAGATCGTAAAACGTCTCCAGCAGCAGGCCGTCCACGCCGGCGCCGAGGAGCGCGCCGATCTGCTCTTCGTAATCGCGCCGGACGTCCGCGCCGGGCGCCCCCTTGCCCGGACCGGTGCGGAACGGTCCGATGGCGCCCAGCACGTAGGCGCGGTCGCCCGCCGCCTGCCGCGCCACGGCCGCCCCGGCGGCGTTGATCTGCTCCGCCTTGGCGCCCAGTCCGTATTTTTCCAGTTTCCAGCGCTGCGCGGAGTAGGTGTTCGTCTCGATCACTTCCGCTCCCGCCTCGATATATTGGCGGTGCACGTCGGCGATCACGTCCGGCCGCGTCAGATTCAGCTCCTCGTACGATACGCCGACCGGAAACCCAAGCTGGTACAAATACGTTCCCATGGCGCCGTCGCCCACCAGCACCCGACGGCGCAACGCGGTTCGCAAATCCGTCTTCATCCGCTTCCCATCCGTTTCTCCGCGATCGATTCCGGGGTCCTTCGCCCGCCCGTTCATCGGCGGACGCCATCCCCCGTTCCTGTTGCGGCGGCCGCTAGCCGCGGCCGGTTTGCAGCCTATATGGTAGCATATTTTGCTTGAACGCGTCATGTCCGGTGACCCCGGAACGGCAAATCATGCTCCCGTCTACGTTCGTCCGCCGCGGCATCGGCTGGACGCTGCATTTCAACGCTGCAAATTACCGGACACTGCCATTCACCGGACGCTGCCATTCATTTGTTCACGGCGACGCCCCGACGCTTTATGCTGCGCGCGGCTTTGCCGGGCGGTAACCGGCCCGCTTCCGCCCGCGGCTCCTCCTGCCGCCGATCACGCTGCCCGCCCCGGCCAGGAAGGTCGGAATGCCGGCGGCCACCACCACGAGCGCCCAGTCGCGGAACCCAAGCGGCACGGTCTTGAACACCGGCTGCAGCGGCGGCACGTACAACACGGCCAGCAACAGCAGCAGCGAAGACAGGACGGAAAGCACCAGATATTTGTTTTCCAGCAGGTTGCGGTGAAAAATCGAACGGGAACTGCGGCAGTCGAAGACGTGGATGAGCTGCGCCAGCACCAGGGTGGCGAACGCCACCGTCTGCGCGTGAACAAGCTGTTCCCCGCCGCCGTCCCGGCCGCCGAGCGCGATCACGAACGCCCCCAGCGTGCAAACGCCGATCAGAACGCCGCGGCTGATAATTTTCCAGCCGAGCCGGCGGGCAAAAATGTTCTCCTTCGCCGGCCGCGGCTTCTGCCGCATCAGGTCGCTTTCCGGCTGGTCAACGCCGAGGGCCATCGCCGGCAGGCCATCCGTCACCAGGTTGACCCACAGGATCTGGATCGGGACGAGCGGCAGCGGCAATCCGGCCATCATCGCCAGAAACATCGTCAGGATCTCCCCGACGTTGGAGGCGAGCAGGTAACGGATGAACTTGCGGATGTTCTCGTAAATACCCCGGCCTTCCTCCACGGCGGCGACGATCGTGGCGAAATTGTCATCGGAAAGCACGAGCGAGGACGCTTCCTTCGTGACGTCGGTCCCGGTAATGCCCATGGCGATGCCGATATCGGCCGCCTTGACGGCCGGAGCGTCGTTCACCCCGTCTCCGGTCATCGCCACCACATGGCCGCGCCGCTGCAACGCCTGCACGATCCGCAACTTGTGCTCGGGCGACACGCGGGCGTACACCATGATGTCGTCCGCCATCCGCTCCAGCGTCCGGTCGTCCATCGCGGACAGTTCCTGGCCGGTCACCGCCCGGCCGCCCCGCGGCAGAATGCCCAGGTCGCGGGCGATCGCCTCGGCGGTCGCCCGGTGGTCTCCGGTGATCATCACTGTCCGGATTCCGGCCTGATGGCATTTCCGGATCGCTTCGGCCACCTCCCGACGCGGCGGGTCGATCATCCCGGCCAGCCCGACGAACACCAATCCGGACTCGGCCTCGTCCTCGCCGGCGGGCGTTTCGTGCGGCTTGACGTCGCGGTAGGCGAAGCCAAGCACCCGCAGCGCCTGTTCGGCCATGCCGTCGGCCGCCTGCAGCACTTTCTGGCGGAGCGTCGGCGTAAACGGCGTCACGTTGCCGCCCCACAGCACGTAGGCACACCGGTCCACCAGCATGTCCGGCGCTCCCTTGACGCACAGCAAACGGCCGCCCTGGTGCCGCACGAGCACGGACATCCGCTTGCGGGCGGAATCGAAGGGGAATTCCCGCTCCCGCTCGTACAGCCGTCCCGCCGCCGACCGGTGCCAGCCGGCTTTCGCCGCCAGCGTGAGCAGCGCCCCTTCCGTCGGGTCGCCCTTGACCTGCCAGCCCCGTTCCGACTGCGTCAGCTCGGCGTTGTTGCACAGCGCCGCGATCTGGGCGAGCCGCCACAGCGCGGCGTCCCCCCGCCCCTCCAGCGGCTTGCCGTTTTCCAGCAATTGCCCCGACGGTTCGTACCCCTCGCCCGTTACCTCGAGCGTCCGCCCGGCCAGCCACAGCCGGGTGACGGTCATTTTGTTCAGGGTCAGCGTCCCCGTCTTGTCCGAACAAATGACGGAAGCGCAGCCCAGCGTTTCCACCGACGGCAGCTTGCGCACGATCGCCCGCCGCCGGATCATCCGCTGCACGCCGAGCGCCAGCGCGATCGTCACGACCGCCGGAAGACCTTCCGGAATGGCTGCGACGGCCAGACTGACCCCGGCGAGAAACATTTCATACGGCGGATGGCCATGCAGCACGCCGGCCACCACGACCATGACGGTCAGCGCGATCGCCACTCCGATCAAAATTTTGCCGAGCTGTTCCAGCCGGCGTTGCAAGGGCGTTTCCGCTTCCTCCGAGCTCTGGATCAGATCGGCGATTTTGCCCATCTCGGTGGCCATGCCGGTTTCGACCACGATGCCCCTGGCCGTGCCCTTCGTCACCATCGTGCCGAGGTAGCCCATGTTCCGCCGGTCGCCGAGCGGCACATCCGCCGCGGCGAGGGGCTCCGTCCGTTTGACGACCGGCACCGATTCCCCCGTCAGCGCCGCTTCCTCCATCGTGCATTCGTTCGCCTCGATCAGCCGCACGTCCGCCGGCACGCGGTCGCCGCTTTCCAACAGCACGATGTCGCCGCGCACCAGCTCCCGGGCGGGCACCAGCAGCGTTTCCCCGCCGCGCAGCACCCGGGCCGTGGGCGCGGACAGCTCCTTCAGCGCGCGCAACGACTTCTCCGCCCGATATTCCTGAAAAAAGCCGAGCAAGCCGTTCAGCAAAATGATGGCGATGATCGTCACCGCATCCAGCATTTCACCAAGCCATCCCGATATGACGACGGCGCCGACGAGCACCAGCACCATGAAATCCTTGAACTGGTCGAGCAGGCGTTTGAGCGGCGATTTCCCCCGCTTATCCGCCCACTCGTTGTACCCCTGTTCATGCAGCCGCCGTTCCGCCTCTTCCGGGGTCAATCCCGTCCGGGGATCGGTGTTCAGCATGCGCGCGACCGTTTCCGCCGACAGTTGGTGCCAATGTTTCTTTTCCGCTTCCACGCCGGTTCTCCCTCCCGCTTGTGCTCCTCCGGCAACGCCGGACAGCCTTTCCCCCCATATGTATTCAGACAAGCCGTAAAATATCCCGCGGGGGTTCCCCCGGGCGGCCGGCTGTGGCATCATTATAAGCGTGGCGGCGGGCGCTTTCGGCTTTCGGAAACAAGCCGGCGCCCGGGCTGTTGCCCATGGCCGAATCCAAATGGCCGCCATCGCTAAATTCACGTCCGGGCGGCGACCGCGGAACGGCACGCGGCCGCCCGCCCGGCCGAACGGACAGGAGAACGATGTTCCATGTCGCTTGACGGCATTGTCACGCGCGCCCTGGTGCACGAGCTGCAATCGTGCGTGGGGGCCAGGATCAACAAGATTTATCAGCCCACCGAATACGATTTGGTGCTGCACCTGCGCGGCGCAACCGCCGCCGGCAAATTGTTGCTGTCCGCCCATCCCTCCATGCCCCGCCTGCACTGGACGCACCAGCCGTGGACCAATCCGGCGGAACCGCCGATGTTCTGCATGCTGCTGCGCAAGCATTGCGAAGGCGGCGTGGTGGAAGCGATTCGCCAGGTGGACACGGAGCGCATCGTCGAGATCGACGTGCGCCATCGCAACGAACTCGGCGACACGACCGTGAAACGGCTTGTCGTGGAGTTGACGGGGCGCCACAGCAACATCATCCTCATGGATCCGGCCACGGGCGTCATCCACGACGGCATCCGCCGCGTCACGCCCGCGATCAGCAGTTTCCGCGTCGTGTTGCCCGGCAGCACGTATGTACGGCCGCCGGCCCAGGGCAAGCGCGATCCGCTGGGTGAAGACGAGGCCGGGTTCCGCGCGGCGTTGGCCGCGGCCGGAGCGAACGCTTCCCCCCGGGATCTGGCGCAGGCTATCGTCGACGGGTACGCCGGCATCGGCCCGCTCCTTGCGCGGGAACTGGTACATCGCGCCGGCGGCGACGCGGCTTCTCTGTGGCACGCGTTCCGCGATGTCATGCGGAACGCGGCGGAACACCGGTACGCGCCGGTCATCGTCGACACGCCGGACGGCAAAGCGGTGTTCGCCGCCTTCGACCTGACCCACGCCGCGGGCGAGAAACGGCGCTTTGACTCCGTGAACGCCTGCGTGGAAGCCTATTTCCGGGACAAGGCGGAACGCGAATTCGTCCGCCAACGCACCGCCGACCTGGCCCGGATCGTCACCAACGAAATGGCCAAAAACGAACGGAAGATCGTCAAGCTGCAGGAGACGCTGGCGGAAGCGCGGGAGGCGGAACGGTACCGCCGTTACGGCGAACTGCTTACCGCGCATCTGCATGCCGTGCGCCGCGGGGACGAGTCCGCGGAGGTGGTCGATTTCTACGACGAGGCCCAACCGACCCTTTCCATTCCGCTGGATCCGCAGCTTTCGCCGAGCGAGAACGCGCAGCGTTATTTCCGCAAATACACCAAGCTTAAAAACAGCCTCGCCGCGGCGACCGAACAGTTGGAAGCGGCGCAAGCGGAAATCCGTTACCTGGAGACGGTGTTGCAGGCGCTGGAAAACGCCGGGCCCGCGGACATCGACGACATCCGCGAAGAGCTGGCCGCACAGGGGTACATCCGCCAACGCGGTCCGGCCGCGGTCGGCGCGAAAAAAAAGGACGACCGTCCGGCCGTCCTGTCCTTCACGTCCAGTGAAGGCGTCCCCATTTATGTCGGAAAAAACAACAAGCAAAACGACTACCTTACCCACCGTCTGGCCAGGCCCGACGACACGTGGCTGCACACGAAGGAAATCCCCGGGTCCCACGTCGTCATCCGCGCCGCGTCCTTCGGCGAGGCGACGCTGCAGGAAGCGGCGATGCTGGCGGCGTACTACAGCAAGGCGCGCCATTCCGGCAACGTGCCGGTCGATTACACGCGCATCCGGTACGTGCGCAAACCGAACGGCGCCAAGCCGGGATTCGTCATCTACGAGCGCCACAAAACGCTGTTCGTCACGCCGGACGAGGCGGTCATCCGCCGTCTGGCGGCGACCGCGGCGCCGTCCGGCGGAGATTCCGCGGTATAAGGCGCCGTCACCGGAGCGGCGGCCCGTTCACCGCGGCGGGCGGGACGCGCGGCGCCGCAGCGCGTCCACCACGGCAATGTCAACGGTACGGTTCCCGATCGGTCCGTGGAACACGCGGCCGCCACGTTCACCGTGAAAATCCGAGCCGCCGGTAACCAGCTTGCCCGCTTCCTCAGCCATGCGGCGATACCGTTCCTCCTCCTCGGGGGCGTGATCGGAATGATACGCCTCCAGCCCGTCGGCATGCTCCAGCAGCCGGCACACGAGATCGTCCCGCCCGTACAGGCCGGGATGGGCGATGATCGCCGTCCCGCCCGCCTCGTGAATCCAGGCGAACGCCTCTTCGGGCGAGATGCGCTGCGGCTGGACGTAGGCGGGCTTCCCTTCTCCCAAAAAACGCCGGAACGCCTCGCGCACATCGGGTACGATTCCCTTGCGCACCAGCGCCTCGGCGATGTGCGGACGCCCCAGCGACCCGGCCTCGTCCCTTCCTTTGGCCTGCGCCAGAATTTCCTCCATCGTCACGTCGATGCCCAGTTCGTTCAATCGAGCGACCATCGCCTCGTTGCGGCGCTGCCGCACCTGGCGAAGCGAAGCCAGACGCGACAGGAAGCGCGGGTCGCGATGGTCGATATAATAGCCGAGCACGTGAATGTCTTTGCCTTCCGCAGCCGTGCTGATTTCCACGCCGGGCACGACTTCGACGCCGTACCGTTCGCCGGCCTCGATCGCTTCGGAAAGACCGGCCACGGTGTCGTGGTCCGTTACGGCGACGGCGGCCAGTCCCGCTTCCCGGGCGAGGCGGACGTTCTCCGCCGGCGGGCAGGTTCCGTCGGACGCGGTCGTGTGCGTGTGCAGATCGGCGCCTTTCATGCGGCGCAACCCTCCTTCCGGAAAAAACGACCCACAAACAGAACGGGAACCCCGCGGGTTCCCCGTCAAGCCGCCTCAGCGGCGTTTGCGGTTGTTTTTGATGAGCGTCATGCGGCGGGAATGCCGCAGCCAGGAATAATACGTCTTCAGGTCGCGCAGTTCCATCGTTTCCGACATGCGGCCGAGGAAGGTGACCACGATCATCTTGTGCAACGGATTGCCGAGCAGGTCGAAATCCTTGTCGGACAGCGCAAATTCCGCCACAAAGACGAGGTCGTCGTCGATGGTGTACACGTCTTCCTCGTTGCGGTAATAGGGAGCGACCCGGTTTTGCTTCAGGCATTCCCACAAAAATTGCGCGATGTCGGAGAAACCGGTTTTCTCGCTCTCCACCCGGTCGGCCCAACGAGATCGGGCGTGGTTGGTGATCACGATGTCGGCGATTTTTTTGTCGCCGAGCACGACATAAAACGGCTCGTACGTGCTCCAACGCTGCGTTTCCCTGTCCCTCATCGGGCCTCCTCCTCCGCTTCGCTTCCACCCTTTTCGCTTACATTTTACTCCAGCCTTCCGATCGGATTCAACATGAAATGTAGACGTTTACAGGATCCGTGGCCGAACGGCAACAAGAAAGGCGCCCGTCCCCGACGCGGGGGGCGGGCGCCTGTCGCCTCACAGACCGAAAAAGCGGGTTTTGTCCGGGACGGACTGGTCGAATTCCGTTTTCAGTTCGTTGCGGTACGAACGCTCCACCTTGCGCACGTAGGGAAGCCGCTGCAACAGCCGGACCGTCTCTTCCGCCGTGTCGGCGTTCAAATACATGACCGCGTAATTCATCCGGCGGGACATGTAATGGACGGTTCCGTACTTTTCCAGTCCCCTGGCCGCTTTCCAGTCGGAAAACCATACGATGTAACCGGTCCGTTCGACAAACAAAGGAGTTCCCCCCATGGATCTTACCCGCAACCTCCGCTGCAGGAACAGCGTCCTCCGTTGCCGCAGCCCTTCGGATTCGGGTCGTTGTCCGGCACTTTGATCGTGTCCGACACCGCCCTCGCCAGCGTCAGCGACACCTCGTAAAGCAGGCGATCGAGCGCTTCCTCCGCCGCCTTGAAGCGCCGGATGCATTCCACCTCGTTCAGCCGCCTTTCCCAGGCGTACACCTGGTCCAGCGCCTCGTTGTAGTCGGGGTGGAACCTGCCGTACCGCTCGCATTCCGCAAACCTTTCCTTCGCTTTGGCGAATTCCCGGATCAGCGCCTGCGCCTCGGCGTCCTGGCCGACGACCGCTTTCCAGTGCGCGTATTCCGCGGCGTAGACCGAACGCTTGATCATTTCGCCCAGCTCACCGGCAAGTGTCCACAGTGTCGCCAGATCGGTGCTGTCTTCCCGATCCCCGCTGCGCGCGGGATCCGCGGTGTCCAGCAACGCGTCCGCTATATGGGCCAACGGCTCCACCTCCTTTGGCAACGGGCCGTGCCGTCTCTATCATACCACACCGCCTCGCCGAACGGTCAACGAATCTCCGCCGGAAGCTCGATGCGCAGTTCGGCGACTTCGTCGGCGTGCACGACGGCCGGAATCATCACATAGGGACAGGGACCGGCGGCATCGTTCCCGGCGGCGTCTCTCCGGACGGTTCCCTTCGCCCGCATGTCGATCCCGCCTTCACCGTTTTTCCCGCCGTTTTCGATTTCTGCCGCTTTTCCTGTGTCTCCGGCGGTGACCGTCCGGCCGGTTGCGGCCGCCGCGTTTGCGCTCCCCGCGTTTCCCGCGCCGCCTTTCTCCCCGTCCGTGATTCCCGCTTCGCGGAAAAAGCCCCGGGCTTCCCACCGTCCGGCCCCCCGCTCCAGGGCCAGCGGCACAAACTCCACCTCGCGTCCGCGCATGATCATGCGCAAGCTCGTTCGCCACGCCAGCGCCTGTTCCACCAGTTGCCGGGCCGTGGACGGATGATAGCGGCGCATCGCCCGGAGCCAGACCGGCGGAATCCGGTCGATGCCCGGGAATAACGCGCGCAGATCGCTCGCAGCGCGCGCCGCGGACCGCTCCGTCCGCGAGGTTCCCGTATCCGGACGGAGCTCCTCCGCTTCCCGTTCGTCCGTTTTCGCCGCTTCGCCCGCCGCCTCGTTCGGTGCTTGCCCTTCCGTTGCCGGCGGCGCCGCCTCGTCATCCCCCGATGTCCCGCCCGGCCGGGTCGCCCCGTTGTCTGCGCCGGGCGCCGCCAGAATCGCCCTGGCGACGGGCGCCATCGCCTCCGTTTCAGACAAGCCGGGCCCTTCCGGAACGGGCGCCCCGTACCAGTCGGCGAGGGCGGTGGCGACCGGCCCCGGCAACACGGACCGGGCTTCCCGCTCCAGAAACGCCGCCACCGCATCGCGGGTGCAGCCCGCCCCCTTCGCCCGCAGGCTCGCTTCGCGCGTGAGCCGGTATACGAACACATCGTCCGCGGATTGCCGCTCCGCGATCCATTCCAGCACATACCGGCAGCGCAAGCCCGCTTCCGGCGGCACCCACACTTCCAGATCCGGAAGCACGCGCAGCCGGGCGGACGCGCCGTCCGGAGGCGGCGCTTTCCAGCGAAACACCCGGTCCCCTTGCGCTTCGCCCCCGTCCATCCATCCGCAGGCCGCCATCAGCGAAATCCAGTTTTCCACCGTCGTCCCGTCAACCCCCGCCGCGGCGGCGTCCGCGACGCGGAACCAGGGTCCGGGGGGCAACTGGGACAGGAGGCCGGCGGCCAGATGAAGCGAAGGGGAACGGGAAGCGTACCGCGCCATCAGGCAAGCGAGGAGGGCGGCATCCGCTTCGGACCGCGATTGGGACAGCCAGGACGCCAGGCCGGCGGGGTGGACGGCGATTCGCGCTTCATTGCGTTGCAGCGTGCCGCAGGCCAAGCCGAGTTCCAGCGCCAGACGGAGCGCCGGCGGCGTGTCCGCCCATTCCGGGGCGTCCTTGTTCAGACGGCGCACGGACCCGGCCGGCGCCAGGCAGTCTTCCGGCGCGCGCCCCTCTTCCTCCGGCGATCGCGCTCCCTCCGGCAGGGGCGATTCGCCTTCCGGGAACGGCAACGCCGCCAGTTCTCCGGCGCCGATGCGCATCGCCCCCGCCAGCCGGGCGACCGCCGCCCGGTTCGGCACGCCCCGGCGGGTCAGGGGCAGGCCGCCGCGCCGGTCGAGTTCCGCCCACACGAGCAAGAGCTCCAGCGACAACGGCAGCCGGTGCGGACGCACATCCGGCCGGACGTTCCGCGCTTCTTCCGCGGGCAGCGGCATCAGCCGGACCGGGCAAAGCAACCGCTGCCAGACGGGAACCATGGCGGCCGGAAGCTGAACCTGCGGTTCGCCCCATGTCCGGCGCCGTTCGATCAGCACGCCGTCCCGGACAAGCCGGCGAAGCGCCAGGCGAACTTCCGCGCCGGTCCACGGCTCTCCGGCCATCATCTCGCGTTCCGCACGCTCCGGCGCAAACGGCAAGGCGGCGAACCGGAGCAGGATCGCGCGCAACACCGCGCGTTCCGCCGCCCCCGCCCGCTTGCCGGCCCATTCGGCCGCCCGGACCGGGTCCCACAAGCCCGCGTTCAAGACGAACCCTCTCCCGTGAAGGCCAGCGGTTCGTCCGCCCAATGTTCCGTCTCATAGACGTAGCCTTGCTCGAGCAGAAATTGCCGCCTTTTGCGGGAATATTCCAGTTCCACGGTGCCGTCGCTGACCAGCGAGTAGAACGAAGCCGGAGCCGCTTTCGGCCGCAGCACGCGCCCCAGACGCTGGGCTTCCTCCTGCCGCGAGCCGAAACTGCCGGACACCTGGATGGCAACGCTGGCATCGGGCAGATCGACGGCGAAGTTGGCTACCCGGGACACGGCCAGCGCCCGGATTTCCCCGCGGTTGAACCGGTCGAACAGCCGCTGCCGCTCGGCCGGCGGCGTCTCTCCCGTAACCAGCGGCAGGGAAAACCGCCGGGCCAACGCCCGCAATTGGTTAAGATAATGCCCGATGACCAGCGTCGGCTCGCCGGCGTGACGCTCCAGCAAGTCGCGCAGGGCGTCAGCCTTGCGCGGGTTCTCCCCGGCCACGCGCGGCCGGTCGCGCCGGGAGGCGGCGGCGTAGCGGGCGGCCGTCGCCGCGTCCAGCGGCACGCGCACTTCCGTGCATCGCACCCGGGCGACAAATCCCTTCCGCTCGACCGCCCTCCAGGGCAACTCGTAGCGTTTGGGTCCGATCAGCGAGAACACGTCGGTTTCGCGGCCGTCCTCCCGCACCAGGGTGGCCGTAAGCCCGAGCCTCCGGGTCGCCTGCAGATCCGCCGTCATGCGGAACACGGGGGCGGGCAAAAGGTGAACTTCGTCGTAAATGATGAGCCCCCATTCGCGCCCCATGAACAGGCTCCGGTGGAGGTAGGGATCCGCTTTGGAACGCCGATGGGTCAACACCTGGTAGGTGGCCACGGTGACCGGACGCACCTGTTTTTGCTGTCCGGTGTACGCGCCCACCTCATCGGCCGTAAGCGTCGTCCGGCGGGTCAATTCGCGGATCCACTGGGAGACGGACGTGCCGTTCGGCGTCAAAATGAGCGTTTCGCAGTTCAGGCGGGCGATCGCGCCCATGCCGACCCATGTCTTCCCGGCGCCGCACGGCAGCACAACGACGCCGCTGCCCCCGGCGATAAACGCGTCCACGGCCGCTTGCTGGTAATCGCGCAATTGCACCGGACAGCCAAGATCATCCGCCGCGCGCATCGCCACCCGCAGTCGTCCCCCGTCCCGGTACCCGGCCTCGTCGATGACGGGAATCCCGGCCGCGGCCAGCGCCTGCTTGAGCAGGCCTCGGCCCTCGCCGCGCACGACGGCCGTCCGTTCGTCGATCATCCCCTCCAGCCAGCGGACCGCCCCCCCGGCCTCGCGCACCATCGCCAGATCTTGGGCCGAGCGGCACTCCAGCAGCAACCGGTCTTCCCGGCGTACCAGGCGGAAACGCCCGTACAGCCCCATGCGCCGGCGCACCTCATCCGCCACTCCCGGCGGCACGTCGCGCCGGGCGTACGCGCCCAGCCGTTCCAGCACCGCTTCGCTTGTCCACCCGGCCTCCGCCGCGTTCCAGAGGGTCACCGGCGTCAACCGGTACGTGTGCAGGCCGGCGGGACATTTGACCAATTCGGCAACCTGCCGCAAAAATTCCCGCGCCTCCGGGAAGTCCGGATGTTGGCCGTCCACCAGCAGCGTCCCGTCAGACTGGATCCACAACGGAGCGCCATCGTTCATCGCGCACCCTCCTTGCGTTTTTAATCATTTTGGACAACGAACCGCCCGCCCATGCGGCACATACACATATAGACAAAAAGCAAAGGAGCGTCCTGTCCCATGTATTTCAGCCTTCCGCAACCGCAGTCCGTTCCCTGGGCGGGAATGCCGCCGGGAGCCCTTCCCGTTCCGCCTGCGGCCGACCCGTCGCTCATTTCCGACATTGAAAAGGCGATCGACGGCCAATACTCCGCGATCGCCTGTTACGCCCGACTGCTCCGGGAAGCCCCCGCCGAACCGGCGAGGATCATTATCGAGGAAATCCGCAATGACGAAATTCGCCATTATCGCACGTTCGTCCGAATCTACACCTCGCTGACCGGAAAAACGCCCACGCCGAAAATCACGGAAACGTGTCCCGACGATTACCGGGAAGGACTGGTGGCCGCGTTCCTGGACGAACAACGCACAACCCATTTCTACCGGCGCATCGCCGACAACGCGCGACGCCCGGATATCGCGGAAGCGTTCCGGCGCGCCGCCGAAGACGAACAGCGTCATGCGGTCTGGTTTTTGTACCTGTTGACCGGCCAACGCTGACCGGGCCCGATTTGAACGGCCGGCCCCCCTGATCGCCGCCGGTCAACGGGCGGCTTTCCGGTAGCCGGCTTCCATCGCTTCCTCCTCCGTGCAAAACCATTCTTCCGCAACGGTCACGTCATAATGCCGGCCGCCGGGAACGTGGTAGATTTTCTCTCCCCGCGAGTTGATGTTGCCTTTGATACGGGGAGTTTCACAGGCGTTTGCGGCGGGTTCATCCCACAGCCCGCGACGGTTCTCCCGCGCCTCGCGGGCCAGCTTGGCAAACACATCCGCGAACTGCACGTCCGGCGGCACGGTCAGGACATGGGCGTATCCTTCCCGCAGCAACGTTTCATTGAACATGACCGGATCGCCCGCGACGAAGACGTAACGCAACAGCCGCCCGTAGCGGTCGGTATCGCTGACGTCCCGGAACTGGTAAACGGTCCGGCCTTCCAGCCGCTCCCGGGTAAACACCCGGGCGCGCTCTCCATATTCCCGGGTTTCCCCCTTCAGCTCGGGGGTGTCGACGCCGATCAACCTCACCCTTTCGCCGCTGCCCGTCTGATAGGTGTCGCCGTCGATCACCCGTTTGACCGTGTCCTTCGACCATGGTTTTCCCGCCAATTCCGGGTAGCGCCGGATCACCTCTTCCACGAACGGATCCTCCGTCGTCATCACCGGCGCGCATCCCGCCGCAAACAGCGCAATCCCCAGCAAACACGCCATGAATCTCAGCCGTTTCCCCGATGTCCTTTTCTCCATCTGATCTGTCCGGTAACCTCCTGCTGCCCTGATCCACACGTGGTCCAAACCCGACACAAACCAAAGGTTCGCCAACCCCGCCGGGAGGCGAACCTCGGTTCATTCCCGCCCGCCGTCAATGATGGAAAGCGGGCTCGCGATGCTCATGCTCGGAAATTCCGCCCAGCGCTTCCCCCGCCTCATGGGCAAAGGACTGCCGAACCGCGAGGTCGCCGAGCGAAACGACACCTTTCAGCTCCCCGTTGTCGACGACCGGAAGGCGGCGGATCTGACGCGCGGCCATCCGTTGCGCCGCTTCGTCCACCGAGGCGGTGGAGGAAATCGTTTCCACCTCGTGGGTCATCACGGTGTGCACCGCTTCGGACCCCGGGTTTTTCTCGGCGTAACCCCGGACCACAAGGTCGCGGTCGGTCACGACCCCCACCAGTTTCCGTCCTTCAACGACCGGAAGGAAGCCGATGTCGTGGTCCCGCATCTTGACGGCGCACTCGAAAATCGTATCCCCGGGCGAGACGGTCACGCAGTCGGTCGACATGACATCCGCGACGGATTTCATGGGGCACCCTCCTTTCTGCGGTGACGTGGTTAGGATGGCCGGAATGGGGGATGCCCATGACCGGAAAAGGTTGTGACCGTCCCGGCCGCCACCCGGAACCGCGGAGCGGATCGGTTTGACGACGGAACCCCGGACGTCATTCGCCAAAGCGGGGGTCTTCCGCCGCGTCGTCCGCCACCGCGATGAGCAGCCGGGCGGCCGTCAGCATCGCGCGTTCCTCGATATCGAACGCCGGATGGTGATGCGGCGGCGACGAACCGTCCGGCTTCCCGGCGCCGACGAAAAAGAAACAGCCCGGCCGCTCCCGCAAATAATAAGCGAAGTCTTCCCCCGCCATCATCCGGTCGCACTCGGTCACCGTCTCAATTCCGCCGACCGCGGCGGCGACGCGGAAGAAACGGGCCGTCTCGCGCTCGTCATTGACGACGGGCGGATACCCTTCCACATAGTCGAGCTTGTAATCCGCTCCGTGGAGCGCGCAAATATGGGCGGTCACCTCTTCCACCCGCTGCCGCATGCCGCGGCGCACCGCTTCGGAGAACGCGCGAACGGTGCCGCCGATCCGGCAGCGTTCCGCGATCACGTTGTTGGCCGTGCCGGCCTGAATCCGGCCGACGGTCAGGACGGCCGTCTCCAGCGGATCCACGTTGCGGGAGACGATCGTCTGCAGCGCCGTCACCAGATGCGCGCCGGCGAGCAGGGCGTCGGCCGCCCGGTGCGGCATGCCGGCGTGTCCGCCGCGGCCGGCGATCTCCACCTCAAATTCGTCCGGCGCCGCCATCACCGGACCGGGACGCGTGGCGACGACGCCATACGGAAAGGGCGTCCAGAGGTGCGCCCCGTAAATGGCGTCCACCCCGTCCAGCGCGCCGTCCCGGATCATCCCGACGGCACCGCCGGGCAGCACCTCTTCGCCCGGCTGGAACAAAAACACGCGCGCGCCCGCCGTTTCCTCGCGCCGCAAACTGTAATACCGCGCCACGGCCAGCAGTTGCGCCGTATGGCCGTCGTGGCCGCAGGCGTGCATGACCCCGTTGACCCGTGACGCGTATTCGCACGTCTTGGCATCCTGGATCGGCAACGCGTCAATATCCGCCCGCAGCGCGATCGTGCGCCCCGGCCGGCCGCCCCGCAGCACCCCGACCACGCCGGTGCCGGCGACGCCGCGCCGGACGTCGAGCCCCCACGCCTCAAGCAAATCCGCGATCCAGCGGGACGTTTCGAATTCTTGGAACGAAAGTTCCGGATGGCGATGCAGATGGCGGCGCCAGGCCACCATGTCCGGTTCGAGCGAGCGGATCCCCTCTTCCGACAATGCCAAACCGCACCCCTCCCCGGTGTCCTTATCGGCGCAACGAAAAACGGCCGGCCTGTCGAACCGACCTCCGCCCGTTCCCGTTCGCCTGCGATTATTGTATCACTGTCATAAAACATTCGCATCCTGGGCCAACAACTTGGCTTGCGCTGGGCCGGCAAACCGTCTAATATGGTAATGAACGGCGAGGCACCAAGACGATACCAATCGTCAGAACGTCAACGTAGGAGGATTTGGACACATGATTCTGGAAGATACCGGTTTGGTCGGCTTGCGCAGCCCATTGGCCCAACTGGATGAAACAGCGGAGAAAGTCGGATTCGTGCGCTGGCAATGGGAGTACCGGCGGGCGACGTACGATCTGAAGCTGCACGACCGCGAAAGCGGCGACGATTATTTTCTTCGCTTCAACACCCGCGCGGTGGAAGGCAGGCTGGAGGATCCCGACGCGGTCCTGGTCATCGAGTCCGTCTACCTTGGCAAGGCCACGTTCCCGCACGGCCTGGATTACGAGGCGCCGATTCCGCCTTCCATTCTGGACGCCGCCAACCGGAATATTGAACAATTGAAGCGGCTGCTGGCGTGATCGCCGCGGAGAGGATCGGCTTATGAAAGCCCCCGCCACCGAACGGCGCGGGACGCCGGATTTCCTGCTGCTGGTCATGACCCTGGTGCTCGTCGGCTTCGGCATTGTGATGGTGTTCAGCGCCAGCTCGAGCATGACCGCTGTTTCGCCGGAATTCAACAACGACCCGTTGTATTTCACCAAACGGCAGCTTCTGTTTGCCGGTGCCGGTACGGTCATGATGCTGGTGCTGATGAACATCCGCTACGAGCGGTACAAAATATGGTACGCGCCGTTTTTGCTGGGCGTGCTGGTGATGCTGGTCGCCGTCCTGTTCACCGGCAAGCTCAACGGGGCGCGAAGCTGGATCGGGATCGGCCCGTTCTCCATCCAGCCGACCGAGTTCGCGAAAATCGCCGTCGTGCTGTACCTGTCCGCCATCATTTCCAAAAAGCAGGAGAAATTCCGGGAGTTCAAGCTCGGGTTGCTTCCCGTCTTGATCGTGGCCGGTTTGGTGGCCGTCCTGATCATGTTGCAGCCGGACTTCGGATCGGCCGCCATCCTGATCATGGCCGTCTCCGCCATCATTATCGCCGGCGGCGCCAACCTGAAGCACGTCATGCTCACCGGCGGCGCCCTCGCCGGTGCCGCCGGTCTGGCGCTCAGCCTCTACCTGTTGTTCAATCCCGATTTTGACGGCGGCATCCCGATGAGCCGCGTGGCGGCCTTCCTCGATCCGTTTTCCCATGCGCAGGGCAGCGGGATGCAACTGCTTCGCTCGCTGGAAGCGTTCGGTCACGGCGGTCTGACCGGCGCCGGGCTGGGCAACAGCGTGCAAAAGCTGTTTTATCTGCCCTACGCGTACAACGATTTTATTTTCGCCGTGATCGCGGAGGAACTCGGTTTTATCGGCACGTCCCTGTTCATTCTGTTCTATGTGTTCTTCCTGTGGCGGATTCTGATCGTCGCGCTGCGTTGTCCGGACCTGTTCGGCGTGTTGTTCGGCTTCGGCATGGCGGCGCTGATCGGCGTGCAGACCCTGGTCAACATGGGCGGCGTGAGCAAGGCCATTCCGGTCACCGGCGTGACGTTGCCGTTTGTCAGTTACGGCGGCTCCTCGCTGCTCTCGCTCATGATGGGCATGGGGGTCCTGCTGAGCATCTCGCGGGAATATAACCGGCTGCAGTCCCGGTCGTCCTAGCGGCCGCCCGCCGGCGTCTCCGTCCGAGCGGCCGGCGCTGCAAGAACAAAGGCGTTTCCGCCGGCATCGCCGGCGCGAAACGCCTTTTTCGCTCTTCTCCGATCGCTTGACAGGAACGCGCGGCCGGTCATTTCACCCGTTGCGGCGGCTCTTCCGGCTCCTCGTCCTTGAAGGAAACGCCTTCCACCTTCACATTGACTTCCACCACGCGCAATCCCGTCATATTCTCAACCGCCTCGCGGACGTTCTGCTGCAGCCTCCGGCAGACTTCCTGGATCGGCACGCCGTACTGGACGATCACGCGCAGATCGATGGCAGCCTCGAGCTGGCCGACTTCCACGGACACTCCCTTCTGCGCGTTGCGGCCGCTGAGCCGTTTGGCCAGCCCTTCGGAGATACCGCCGGACATTGCGGTGATCCCCGGTGTTTCCAGCGCCGCCAATCCCGCGATCGTGGCGACGACGTCGTCGGATACGCGGATTTGCCCAAGTTGCTCCATGTTGTCCGTCATTTGGAGATCACTCTCCCATCCCGAGATGTTTCCATTTTAACGGAAAACGGGACGAACGCGCAACGAAAAACGGGAAAAGGGAGCAAAACGGGTCGAATCAAGGCGGCGGTCCAGAAGGGGAACAAAAAAGGGCGACCGTTGTCACCCTCCTCGTTGATCCATCGCTTCATAGAGCAAGGCGAGGTTCCGTTCCAGTTGCTTGACGAGCGACTTGCCCTCGTTTTCATCCACCAGTCCGGCGCGGATCGCGAAATCGACGACCCGCGAGAAACCGTAGATTTGCGTATCGAGCACTTCTTCGTAAAGCGGGCATTTGCGGGTCGCCAGGTTCTCCATTTGCACGGCGATCAGTTTTTCGATTTTATCGGCATCATCGTGCAGCAGGCGCAGCACCCGTTCCTGCAGATGTTCTTTCACATCCGAGGCGTTCATTCCCACTCCCCCTCTGGCCAGACTCAAACGCCATTGCCGTCCCTTTCATATTAGACGAAATCGTGCGCGCATACAAGAACGCGGCCTGTTTCCGCAATAAAAAGTCCCGCCGGGAGGCGGGACGGGGACGTTGGGGCGGAGCGGGAAGGGAATTATTCCACCACTTTGACGTCCAGATTGTATTTGGCGAAAACGGCGAGCATTTCCTTTTTCGCCTCTTCGGCATCCGGGCCGTGCACGTGAAGCTCGTACGAACGTCCGCCGACCAGCGTCGTGAACAGCCCCAGAATGCTCTTGACGTCGATGTATTTGTTGTCTGCCTGCAGCACAATGGAAGAGCGGAATTTGCTGGCCGTTTGCGCCAGTTCCACGATGGACGCGTTGTTTGCCATGGGGATCGCCTCCGCTAAGAGTGGTAACCTTCTTCTTCCATGATACCCGCAACCCGCGTTTTCCGGCAAGTGAAAAAAGCTGGCCTCAACGCAAGTTTTCCGGGTTCAGCCCCTCCAGCTCGGGAATCACGAACCGGCCGTCCTTGCGGATGAGCACGTCGTCGAACCATATTTCCCCGCCGCCGTATTCCGGCCGCTGGATGAGCACCAGATCCCAGTGGATGGCGGAACGGTTGCCGTTGTCAGTGGCCTCGTAGGCCTGTCCGGGCGTAAAATGCAGACTGCCCGCGATTTTCTCGTCAAACAGGATGTCTTTCATCGGGTGAAGGATGTACGGGTTGAACCCGAGGCTGAATTCGCCGATGTACCGGGCCCCTTCGTCGCTGTCCAGCAACGCGTTGATTCGTTCCGTGTCGTTGGCGGTCGCCTTGACGATCTTGCCGTTCTCGAACGTGAACGAGACATTTTCATAGGTAAACCCGTTGTACACGCTCGGCGTGTTGTAGGTGATCGTGCCGTTCACCGAATCGCGAACCGGCGCCGTGTACACTTCCCCGTCGGGAATGTTGCGGTGGCCGGAACATTTCTCAGCGCCGATCCCCTTGATCGAAAACGTCAGGTCGGTGCCCGGTCCGACGATGCGCACCCGGTCCGTCCGCTCCATCAATTGCTTGAGCGGCTCCATGGCCCGGTCCATTCGGGCGTAATCGAGGTTGCACACGTTGAAATAGAAATCTTCGAACGCTTCCGTGCTCATGCCCGCAAGCTGCGCCATGGACGGATTCGGATAACGGAGAATGACCCACTTCGTCTTTTTCACCCGTTGCTCCATATGTACGGGATGGCGGTAACCGCGATCGTACAGCTTCATCTGCTCGGGAGGCACGTCCGCCAGTTCGTTTACGTTGCTGCCGGAACGAATGCCGATATAGCCCTGCATCTTTTCCATCCGGCGCAAATCGTATTCCGCCCACGTGGCGATCTGTTCCGGCGTGGCGTGCTTCAGCAGCGTCCGGAGGACGGCGCGGTCTTCCAGCTCCACATAGGGACGTCCGCCCCGCTTGACCACCTCTTCGATCAGGCATTTCACGAATTCCGTCTCCGAGCCGATCAATTCGATCAGCACGTTTTCCCCCGGTTGAACATCAATGGAATATTGGACCAGATTTTCGGCCAGACGCACCAATCTTGGATCGCGCAAGCCGGCTCCCTCCTTGTCGGTGTTCGTTTTATTGATACGGTCGTTTTTTAACGGCTTCCTGCCTAGCGTGTTACGGTCCGACGGCCTGCAAGCGGCACGGGCGTCAGCCGACCGCGACGCGGTTGCGCCCGTTCTTTTTCGCGAGGTACAGCGCGGCGTCCGCCCGGGCAAACAGCGACTCGACGCTCACCTTCCCTTCGCCGGACTTCCAGGACGCAACCCCGCACGAAATCGTAACCGCCGGACGGGTTTCGGCCGCCACGCGGGTCCGGATGCGCTCCGCCACCCCGGCGGCCAGGTGAAGATCCAGCTTCGGGAAATAGATGGCCAGCTCTTCCCCGCCCCAGCGCGCGGCGATGTCCGATTCCCGGATGGAACCGGTGATGATCCGGCTCACTTGCACGAGCACCGCGTCCCCGGTCTGATGGCCGAACGTGTCGTTGATCTGCTTGAAATGGTCGACGTCGATCAGCACCAGCGAACCCCCGGGATCTTTCCGCTGCCTCCGCTGCACAATCTCGTCCAGGTAACGCCGGTTATACAACCCGGTCAGGTTGTCGGTGATCGACAGCCGGCGCACCTCCTCGTGCAACCGGGCGTTGGACAGGGCCAGCGCAAGATGGGCGGACAGCACATTCAGCAGCTTGTAATTTTCATAGGAAAAATGACGGGGTTCCCGGTGGGTCAGGAACACCGCGCCGATCATTTCCCCGTTCAACAGGAGCGGGGAAGCGAGCAGCGACCGCGAGCCGGTCATGTCCATCAGACGCGAGCGAACGGGCGTCGCGGTGCGGTAATCCGACAGAATCACCGATTCCCTGGATTGCCACAGCACGCCGCAAAATCCGCTGTCCGGCGAGAGCGACTCCCCGACCAATCCGTCGACGTTGGCGGTAATGACCACAAACTGGTCGGTTTGCGGATCCTTTTGCAACACGGAGCAATATTCCGCGCCGAACAGCCGGAGCAGTTCCGTCATCGTGAAACGCAACGTCTCTTCGAGCTGGAGGCTGCTGTTTAACCGTTGCGTAATTTCGTTGATGACGCGCAGTTCGCCGATCAGCGCGTTGGCCTGCTCGTGCAGGCGGGCTTTCTCGAACGCGATGCCGGCCGCGTTCGCCAAATCGGCCAGAAAACGCACGTCGGCCTCCCCGAAATGGCCGTGCGGAAGCTCCAGACAAAGCACGCCATACACGCCCTGCTTGCCCGCCAGCGGCAGGGCCACGAGATGACGGTGATCTTCCCGCTCCTCCTGCATCTTCCCGGTCAAAAACGCCCGCTTGCCCGTGTCCGCGTCCGACTGGCGGAACGCCAGCGGTTTGACCCGCTGGTTCGTGGTGCTGTAGTCCTGGGACAGGTACAGATCGATGCGGCAATCCGGGAAAAACTCCCCCAGGCTGTCCATCACCTCGGACAGCACGCGATCCACCTCGATATGGTCATGCAGCCGGCGCAGCATCGCCAGCAAGAGCCCGTGCCGGCGGCCGTCCTGGGCGGCGTTTTCGTACGCCCGCCACAGATCGGCCACAAGCAACATTTCGTAGTTTCGGTAAAAGCAGGAACGAAAATGCAAGGCCGCCGCCTGCAACAGCTTCAGAGGCCCGGAGGTGTCCGTGCCCGCCGGTACGAGGGAAACCAGATAGGCGAACGGAAACCCCGTGGACCGGGTAAAAACCGGGACCGCCAGCGAATCGGACGTTTTCAGGGAGACGTGGCGGTGGTGTTCCGCGCGAACCCGCGCCTGCCGGCGCGAGGAGACGGCTTCGTCGAAGGCGGACGGCCCCAGCGAAGGCTCGTCCCATCGATCGGGCACTTCGCCGGCGCGCGCCCCCGCAACGGCTATTGCGTCTCCGTCGGGGTGGAGCAACACCATCGGACAGTCGGGCGGCCACGGAAAACCTTCGGCCTGCTCCTGCCAATGCCGGAAACTCTCCTCCAGGATCGGGCGGATGTAGGGCAAGTCCGCCTCGGACAAATCCTGCCGTTGCGGCCATTGCAGCATTTCCGTCAAACTTTCTCCGATGCCGGGAACATACCAGGTCCGGTCGTGCCGAGGCGAATCCACGTCCTCACCCCCCATGCCTTAATCCCAATATACTATACTCGCCGGCGAATTTGCACCACCAACCGGGCGGATTCCCGCGGCCCGTCTACCTGCCCGCCAACGCGGCGGTTCCGTCCGTGCGGGGTTCTCCGGAGACGCTTGACAACGCGCTTTGGCACCGATAATATTACATGTGTTGTATCCTGGGATTCGGTTAAGTGTCACCCTCCCGGGCGTTTCCCCGGCGGGCAGCGGCTGAATTTTCCCGCCGGAACCGGCGCCGCGGGCGCACGGTTTGAAACGTCCGGCACGAGCGAATTCCTTTTGGACATTTCGCGGGAACCCCCGTTTCGCGCGGGACGTTTCCGCCCCATTCCTCGTGTAAAAGGAGTCAGCATCGATGGCAAGGTATACGGGTCCACGCTTCAAATTGAGCCGCCGCCTGGGCATCTCCCTGAGCGGCACCGGAAAGGAACTGAAACGGCCATATCCTCCGGGACAACACGGACCGGGGCAACGCCGCAAGCTGAGCGGTTACGGCCTGCAGTTGCAGGAAAAGCAAAAATTGCGCTTCATGTACGGCCTCAGCGAACGGCAGTTCCGCAACCTGTTCGATCGCGCGGCGAAGCAAAAGGGGATCGTCGGGGAGAACTTCCTCATCCTGCTGGAAAGCCGTCTGGACAACCTGGTGTACCGGCTCGGCTGGGCCAACTCCCGCGCCGGCGCGCGCCAGTTGGTGGCTCATGGCCACGTGACGGTCAACGGCAAAAAAGTGGACATCCCCTCCTACACCGTGCAGGTCGGCGACGTCATCGGTCTGCGTGAACGCAGCCGCAACCTGAAATCGGTGAAAGAGGCGATGGAGGCACGCCACCATCTGCCGGCGTACCTGGAGTTTGACGCGAACGCCATGGAAGGCCGCTATGTGCGGTTGCCTTCGCGCGAAGAACTGCCCCAGGACGTGGACGAAAAGCAAATCGTCGAGTTTTACAGCCGCTGACAGGTTGCCCCTTCTTGGCGACCGAAGCGAATTGCCCCTCATCCGTCCCTTCGTCAGGCGGAGAGGGGCATTTTCGTTTTGGCGCTTCCGTTCCCGATTTCCCGGCCGACCCCCATAAACGCGATGGCGGCGACGAAACAGGAAGTGGTGCATATCCATGGATAGACCCATTCAGGACATCTTGCGGGACATCCGCGGGGGAGACGACAAGGCGCGGGAATGGCTGATCGGCCGTTACCGTCCGTTTGTCCTCCGCGCGGTGCGCCATATTTGCAAGCGAAAGATCGAATGGCAGGATGATGAGGCGAGCATCGGCCTGATTGCCCTGAATGAGGCGATCGACCGGTACGACCCGTCGTCGGGCAAGACATTCGACAATTTCGCGTTCCTGGTCATTCGCCGCCGCCTGATCGACGAATTCCGCAAAAACGGCAAAATCGCCGAGGCCGAAAGCCTCCTCCTGGACGGCGACGAGGAGGATCACACCGCCGGCGAGATCGCCGCCGCCATGCACCAGCACGCCAGGCGGGAATCGGCGGAGGCGCTGGCCCAGGAGTTGCTGCTCTACGACGCGCGGCTGAAGGAATACGGCATCCGGCTGGAAGAGCTGGAAGCCCACTCCCCTTCGCACCGGGACGCCCGGAAACAGTTGATCCAGATCGCCAAACGGTTCAGCGAAAATCCCGATCTCACGCGATATCTGGAGCAGACGAAGCATCTGCCGATCAAGGACATGATGTCCTACGCCGGCGTCAGCCGCAAGACGCTGGAACGCAACCGGAAGTATTTGATCGCCCTGATCCTGATCTTCGCCTACGAGGACTTCGGCCTGATCCGCCAAACCGTATCTTTTTCGGGGATTGGAGAGTGATGATGATGCATGGCGTCGTGATGAAAATAACCGATGAATGTATCGTCGTCCTCTGCAACGACGGAACGTTCCGCAACCTTCCCCGACCGGCCGTTCCGCCCCGTCTGGGCGAAACGATTCCGGTTCCCGATGATGCGGTTCGGCCTTCCCCCCGCGTCTTGCGCTGGAACCGGCTGCTGAAATCGGGATACGGCGCCGCGGCCGCCTTCCTGCTCTTCTTCGGCCTTGCGGCCTGGTATTTCGGCATCAGCGGCGCTCCCGGCCGGCCGGCCGCCATTGTGTCGGTCGACATCAATCCCGGGGTTGAGCTGTATGTGGACCGTTCGGGCCAGGTGGACAAGGCGGTGCCGGTGAACGACGACGCCACGCTGCTCCTGACGGACGTGTCCCTGGTCGGCAAAGAACTTCACGAGGCCGTCCGGCTCGTCATCCTGGCGGCGGAAGCGCAAGGAATCTGGGACGGGGAAACCGGCAAGCGGTGGATTTGGATCTCCGTCGTTCCGCTCAAGGATGCCCCGCGGGTCGATCCCGCCCGGATCGCGCCGGACGACCGGAATTACGCGATCGAGCTGTTCACCGCCGACGCGCGGCAGATGGACGAAGCGAAAAAAACGGGCCTGACGCTGAACAAGTACATCGTGTACGAACACGCCAAACTGCGGGGGATCGAACTGGACCTTGCGGATCTCAAGCGCCATTCCATCACGGCTTCCCTGACGCGCACCGGCGTTGAGCCGGAAACCTTGTTCGGCCCCCCGGACGAGACCGCGGTCGGAGACGGCGGCGATTCGCTCCCCGCCGACGATCCGACGGAGGAAGCGGCCGACCGCGACGACGCGGATCCTGGCGACGACGCAAAGACCGGAACACCGGACAAACAAACGGGCGGCGCCGCCGGAACCGCAAAGGGCAGCGAGGACGGGCGCGCTGCGACAGCCGGTCCGGCCGCGAAGCGGAACGTCGATACGAAGAAGCAAAACGGCGATTCGGGCCCGGCCTGGAACTTCCGGGACAGGCTCCCGGCCCTGGCCGGTCAAACGCCCGGCTGGATGCGGGACCCGAAGGAACTCCGGCTTGAGATCGTCAATGCGCTAAAGGAGCGGGCAAAAGGGAAAAAGCCGGCCCCGCGGGACGACGATCGCGACGGGAACGACCGGAACGGCGGGAAGGCCCGGAACGGCCGATCCGACGAAGGCCCCGCCGATCCCGAACGGAATCGGGCCCCCGGAAAACGGCCGGACGGGAAAACCGGCGGCGACAAACAGAACGATAACCGCTTCTTCAACGACCGGAACCGCGACGGCGCGGATCGCGGTGACGGGTCCAAGGGATGGAAGCGGCCCGGCGGAACGGACGACGGCCGAAGCGGCGGACATCGGAACCGGGATGACGAGCGGTCCGGGTCCGATAACTCGCGGTTCTGGAAACGGGATTGAAACGGGATTAAAATTGAAGGCAGGCAAAAGGGACGGGGTGCATCGATCTCCCCGTCCCTTTATTTGCGTTTACCGGATGACGATTTTCGCGAACTTGCGCCGGCCCACCTGTACGATGTCGCCGTCTTGCGGCGCCACGTCCCCGTTCGGGTCGGAGAGCCTGTCGCCGTTCCACCGCACCGCTCCCTGCTGCACGCTCCGGCGCGCCTCGCTGGCGGACGCCTGCAAGCCCAGCAGCACGAGCAGCCGGGCGATGCGAATTTTCCCTTCCTGCAGCTCCTCGGCCGGCAGGATCGCTTCCGGTATTTCCTCCGGCAGGCCGCGCTGCTGGAATACGGTGACGAAGCGCTGTTCCGCCGCGGCGGCGGCCTCCTCCCCGTGGTACATGCGCACGAGGGTGCGGGCCAGCCGCATTTTGGCGTCGCGCGGATGCACCGTTCCGTCCGCCAGCCCCTGCCGCAGTTGCTCCAATTCCTCGTTTGAAAGGTCCGTGGCCAGTTCGTAGTATTTCAGCATCAACTCGTCGGGCACGCTCATGGCTTTGCCGTAAATTTCGTTCGGATCCTCATTGATGCCGATATAGTTGCCCAAGCTTTTGCTCATCTTCTGGACGCCGTCCAGCCCTTCCAGCAACGGCATCATGATCGCGACCTGGGTGTCCTTGCCGAACTCTTTCTGCAAGGTGCGGCCCATCAGCAGGTTAAATTTCTGGTCCGTGCCGCCCAGCTCGATGTCGCTTTCCAGCGCGACCGAATCATAGCCCTGCATGAGCGGGTAAAAGAACTCGTGCACGCTGATCGGCTGTCCGGCCGCATACCGCTTGGTGAAATCGTCCCGTTCCAGCATCCGCGCCACGGTGACCTTGGCGGCCAACTGCACCACGTCGGCGAACGTCAGCGGCGCCAGCCACGTCGAATTGAAGTGAATGGACGTCCGGTCCGGATCGAGAATTTTGAAAATTTGTTCCCGGTACGTCTCCGCGTTGCGCTTCACGTCTTCCTCGCTGAGCTGCTTGCGGGTCTCCGACTTGCCGGTCGGATCGCCGATTCGTCCCGTGAAATCGCCGATAATGAGCTGCACTTCATGGCCCAGCTCCTGGAACTGGCGCAGTTTCTGCAATACGACGGTGTGGCCGATATGGATGTCCGGCGCCGACGGATCGAGCCCCAGCTTCACCTTCAGCGGCCGACCCGTGGCCACGGACCGGGCCACCTTGGCGACCAGCTCGTCCTCGGGCACGATCTCGACGGCCCCTCTCCGGATGACGGCGAGCTGCCGTTCCACTTCCCGCTGCTGGTCCGGCGTCAGCTTGATCGTTTCCCCGTTCATGACGAATATGTGGCCTCCGTATCAGCAAAATTAATACTCTTTATAGCACACCAATTCGAAAGAAGTCAAACCGTATGCTATAATATTTCTGTTTGCGAAGGAGGAAATCGCATGGCCGAATCGAATCGCTCCCCTTCCCCTTCCTCTTCCCGCCGGAAAGAAGTTCTCGCCCTGGCGGGCAAGATTGCGGGATACACGGTGCTGTGGCTGTTGCTGTTCGGCCTGTTGGCCGGACTGGTCGCCGGCGGCGCCGTCGCGGGTTACGTCGCCGCCCTGGTGCGGGACGAGCCGATCCGCTCCCGCGCGTTCATCGAACAGAAAATTGCCGAAAACGCCATTACGGGCTTCGTCTATTTCCGGGACGGTACGCTGGTCGGTCAACTGCGCACCGAAGAAGACCGCCGGCCGGTCACCTACAACGAAATTCCGCAGATCGTGCTGGACGCGGTGCTGGCCATCGAAGACACCGACTTTTTCAAACATCCGGGCATCGATCTGGGCGGACTTTTGCGGGCGGTCAAGCAGCAGTTGCTCAACGAAAGCGTGCAAACCGGCGGCAGCACGATCACCCAGCAACTGGCCCGGCAGGTGTTCCTGACCCTGGAGCAGACGACGAGCCGGAAGGCGCGGGAAATTCTCCTCGCGCTACGGCTGGAGCAGTTCCTGAGCAAGAAAGAAATCATTACGGCCTACCTGAACAAAATCCACTACGGCAACGGGTCTTCCGGCTACAACCTTTACGGCATCAAGGCGGCCGCCAAAGGCATCTTCGGCATCGACGACCTGAACGACCTGAACATTGCGCAGGCCGCGTACCTGGCCGGGCTGCCGCAGCGTCCCGCCGCCTACTCCGCCTTTACGAGCAAGGGCGAATTCAACGAAAAGAATTTCAAACGGGCGGTGGACCGGCAGCGTCTGGTGCTGCGGCGGATGCTGGAGGAAGGCAAGATTACCCGCGAACAGTACGAGGAAGCGCTAAACTTCGACCTGCGCGCGTCGTTGGCGGAGCCGACCGAGAAGGCCTACAACACGTATCCATACCTGATGCTGGAAGTGGAGCGTCAGGCCGCTCAATTGCTGGTGCTGAAAAACAACCCGCATCTGACCAAGGAAGATTTGACGAAAAGCGAAAACGCGCCGCTGGTCGAGGCCGCCCGGGAACAGTTGCTGCGGGGCGGTTACAAGATTTACACCACGATCGACAAGCACGTGTACGACCTGATGCGCGAAATCGCGGAAAATCCGGAAAACTTCGCCCCCGACGACCCGAAAAAGGGCATGGAACAGGTCGCCGCCATGATGATCGACCACCGGACCGGCGCCATCCTCGGCATGATCGAAGGACGCGACTTCCATACCGAGCAGATGAACTTTGCCACGCAAATGACGCGTCAACCCGGTTCGGCCATGAAGCCGATCGCCGCATATCTTCCGGCGATCGACATGGGGCTTGTGCAGCCGGCCACCGTGCTGGACGACGCGCCGATCATCCTGAAGGACGGCACCGGCGGATACCATATTCCGCGCAACTCCAACAACCGGTATGAAGGCCTGATGACGGCGCGCGAGGCGCTTAACCGCTCGATCAACACCGCGGCCCTCAAAGTGTTTCTGGAGAAGGTCACCATCGAAAAGGCCTGGGAATTCGTCCGCAAGCTGGGCATCACCACGATCGTCCCGGAAGATGCTTACGCGCAAACGGGCGTCATCGGCGGGCTGAAATACGGGGTGACGGTGGAAGAGCTGACGAACGCCTACGGCGTCATCGCCAACAAGGGCGTGTTCAACGACGCCTACCTGATCGAGGAAATTCGCAACGCGAATGACGAAATCGTCTACCGGCACCAGCCGGCGCCGACGCGCATCGTGTCCGAACAGTCCGCCTACCTGATGACCGACATGCTGCGCACAGTCATCACCAACGGCACGGGCTCGTCACTCCGGTCCCAGTTCAAGAAGTACGGCAAGATTCCGATCGCCGGCAAAACCGGCACCACGCAAAATTACGCAGACGTCTGGTTTCTGGGCTTTACGCCGGACATCACGCTCGGCGTCTGGATCGGACACGAAAAACAGATTCACACCCTCAGCAGCAAGAGCTACGGGCGCGCCAGGGAGATTTGGGCCAAAATCATGAACGCGGTGACGGAGGCCAAACCTGAGCTCTTCAAGACGGAAGCCTTTGAAAAACCGGACGGCATCGTCACCATGACCGTCTCCAGCGTCAGCGGCAAGTTGCCGACCGACCTGACGCGCGAGGCCGGCCGGCTGGTCACGGACATTTTCGACCGCCGGCATGTGCCGAAGGAGTCGGACGACGCGCTCGTGAAGGTCCGGTACGTGTCGTACAACGGCGTCAACTATTTGCCGAACCCGGCAACACCGGAAGATATGCTGCGCGAATCGGTCATGATCGTACGGGAAAAACCGCTGGACGTCCTGATCGAGGAACTCCGCGCGGCGCTCGGCAAGACGAAAAACGCGCGGCCGCTCAGCTACTATTTGCCGCGGGACGCCAAAGAAAGCGCGCCCTCCAAGCCCGACCCGCGCACCGACGACGGCGCGGTGCCGTCCGCGCCCGCCCACGTCGCCGCGGAAGTCGTCAACGGCACGGTGCGAATCACGTTCACGCCCTCGCCCGAACCGGACGTGGTCGGATACCGTCTGTACCGTTCGCTCAACGGGGGCCCGTTCCTCCGGGTGGAGCGGCCGGTGCTCACCGGCGAGGAACCGAAGTTCACCAACTACATTTCCGCCGGCAATACGTACCGGTATTACATTACGGCGGTGGACGTCGTCGGCAACGAATCGGCGCCCAGCGCGGTAGTCACGCCGATCTGGGATGAAGCGGCGACGCCGCCGGACCGCGATGGCGGCTGGCCGTCGAACGGGCCGGACGAATCCGATCCCGACGCGTCGAACCCCGGATCCAATCCAGAGACCGACGGCGTGCCTTCGGCGCCGAGCGGCTTGACCGTTTCCGCCACGGAGATCGGCGTCTCCCTGCAGTGGCAGGCCAATCCGGCCGGCGAAGGGGTCGTCCGCTACCAGGTCTGGCACAGCCCGTCGGCATCCGGACGATACCGGCTGCTGGGCGCGACCGAGTCGACGCAGTTCGAATACGTCACCCCGCTGCCGGACGGCTGGTACCGGGTGACCGCGGTGAACGCCGCCGGAGAATCCGCCCCGTCCGCGGCGGTCCAAGTGAAAACGACCAATTAGGAAATCGGCCGGGAGCGCAACGCCCCCGGCCGGATTTTCATGTGTGCCCGTTACGGCGGTCCCCGCAATTCGGCTTTGCAAATGCCGCGCGCCTCAATCTTCAAGCGTCGACAGGTCGCCCGTCGGCAGGTTCAGCTCCCAGGCCTTGAGCACGCGGCGCATGATTTTGCCGCTGCGCGTCTTCGGCAGTTTGTCCCTGAATTCGATTTCGCGCGGCGCGGCGTGGGCCGCGAGACCTTCCCGCACAAACCTGATGATGTCCGCCTTCAGCTCCTCCGAAGGCGTGTAACCGTCCCGCAGGGAGATGAACGCCTTGATGATTTCGCCGCGCACCGGGTCCGGCTTGCCGATCACGCCGGCCTCCGCGACGGCGGGATGTTCCACCAGCTTGCTTTCCACCTCGAACGGACCGACCCGCTCGCCGGAGGTGTTGATGACATCGTCCACCCGCCCCTGGAACCAGAAGTAGCCGTCTTCGTCCATATAGGCGGAGTCGCCGGAGATATACCAGCCCGGGAACCGGAAGTATTCCTCATACTTGGCCGGATTGTTCCAGATTTTGCGCATCATGGACGGCCACGGCGTGCGAATCGCCAGGTTGCCCATCCGGTACGGCGGCAGTTCATTTCCCTGGTCGTCCAGGATGCCGGCTTGCACGCCCGGAATCGGCCGGCCCATGGAGCCCGGTTTGATATCCATGGACGGATAATTGCAGATAAGTTGGGCGCCGGTCTCGGTCATCCACCACGTGTCGTGGATGCGCCGGCCGTACACCTTGTGTCCCCAGCGAATCACCTCGGGATTGAGCGGCTCGCCGACGCTGAGCACATGCCGCAGGCTGGACAGGTCGTAAGCCTTGGCCACCTCTTCTCCCGCTCCCATCAACATCCGGAAGGCGGTCGGCGCGCTGTACCAGACCGTCACCTTGTATTTCTGGATCGTCGCGTACCAGTCCTGCGGGCTGAACCGCCCGCCGCGCACCACGTTGGTCACGCCGTTCAGCCATGGCGCGAACACCCCGTAGGAGGTGCCCGTCACCCAGCCGGGGTCCGCCGTGCACCAGTAAACGTCGTCCTCGCGAAGATCGAGCACGATTTTGCCGGTGTAATAGTGCTGGATCATGGCGTTTTGCACATGGTAGACGCCTTTCGGCTTGCCGGTGGAACCGGACGTGTAATGCAGGATCAGGCCGTCCTCGCGTCCGAGCCATTCGATTTCCGCTTCGTCCGACGCCCGGGCCATGGCTTTGCGGTAATCCACGATCCCGTCGCCTTCCGTCACGTCGTCGCCCAGCACGATGACATGCTTCAAGTTGGGCAAATCCGCGCGCGGGATGCGCGGCAGAAGCGCGGAAGTGGTGACAACGGCCACCGCTCCGCTGTCCAACAGACGGTCGCGCACCGCCGATTCCATAAACGCTTCAAACAGCGGGCCGACGATGGCGCCGATTTTCAGCGTGCCCAGCAAGCTGAAGTACAGCTCCGGAGACCGCGGCATGTAGACGAACACCCGGTCGCCCCGGGTGACGCCCAGCGAGCGCAGCACGTTCGCAAAGCGGTTCGATTGGCGGGCCAGATCGGCGAACGTATAACGCTCCTCCCGGTTGGCGTCGCTGTACAAGAGCGCCGTCCGGTCCCCCCGGCCTTCCGCCACGTGCCGGTCGATCGCCTCGTAGGCCATGTTCACTTTTCCGGTCTTCGCCCACGTAAAATGTTTTTCGACGTCCTCCCAGCGGAACGTGCGCACCGCTACCTCGTAAGAACCGAGATTGGACGTTTCGGCCGTGGCGGCCAGCCTTTCTTCCTTCGGATTCATGATGCCGCTTTCCCTCCCACAACTAACGTTTTTTGCCTTCAACGGTCAAGTTTTGTAGGTATGCGTTTACATAAGGGCATTATAGCACAAAAGTGAATGGCCAGCCACGCGCAACGCAACGCCGCATGCCCCCGATTCGGCCGCTTTTCCGCTGCAACCGTTCCCTGATCCGCGATTTGGGAACCCATCCGCCGCGATTCCAACCGATGCGCCGCCACGGCTGACCCGCGTCCGGACCAAGGGACGGAAGCGGCCACCGGCCGACCGCCGAATTCGCGCACCGGACCTGTTTGAGGTATAATGCGGGCAAGGAGAGATGTGCCATGGAGCATCGGAAGCGCTATCAGGAACGGGTTGTGAAAAAAAACGATAAAACGATCCTCGTGGCCGGACCCCTGCCGCCGCAGACGATCGCCGCATGCGCCATGCATCCCAAGCTGGACGCCTTCCGGAAACCGGCCGAGCAGCACGAAGCGCTCGTGGAGATCGCCGGACTGCCCGAGGGCCGCATCATTGCGGCGCTGGACGGCCAGACCATCGTCGGGTATGTGACGTTCCACTATCCGGACGAGCTGGAACGGTGGTCGGACGGCGGCATGGACGACCTGATCGAACTGGGGGCCATCGAGGTGGCCGACGAATACCGCTCCATGGGGCTTGGCAAGGCCATGCTCGCCGTCGCTTTCGCCGACGGCCAACTCGACAACGCCATCGTTTTCACGACGGAATATTACTGGCACTGGGATCTGGAAGGCAGCGGACTGAACGTGTGGGAATACCGCAACATGATGGAACGGCTGATGAAATCGGTGGGCATGGTGTGGTACGCGACGGACGATCCCGAAATTTGCGCGCATCCGGCCAACTGCCTCATGGTGCGGGTCGGCCCCGAAGTTCCGCTGTCGTCCGTGGAACGGTTCGACCGCGTGCGCTTCCGGCGGCGCTTCATGTATTGAGGATCAGGGGGAGGGGAAGCCGTTGAACGACCGGGCGATCTGGATTGATTGCGCCGCGGCGAAACGGTACCGCTTTCACGACGATCACCCGTTTCATCCGCTGCGGCTGACGCTGACCGAAAATTTGCTGGCGGCCTGCGGCGCCTTTCCGGCGGCGGCGCCCGTCCGCGCCGACGCGGCGGAAGAGGCCGTCCGGCTCGTGCACCGCGACGACTACATCCGGGCGGTGCAACGGCTGAGCCTGGCGGACGCCCGGTCCGATGCCGGAGAAATGCTCCGGTACGGGCTCGATCCCGACGGCGACACGCCGCCTTTTACCGGCATGCACGACATCGCCGCGGGCGTGGTGGCGGGATCGGTGGCGGCCGCGGAGGCGGTCATGTCCGGACAGGTGGCGCACGCCCTTCATCTGGGCGGCGGTCTTCACCACGCGTTTCCCGAGCGGGCGGCGGGCTTTTGCATTTACAACGATGCGGCCGCCGCGATCGCCTGGATCCGCCGGCATTACGACGCCCGGGTGCTGTACGTCGACACCGACGTTCATCACGGAGACGGCGTGCAGTGGTGCTTCTACACCGATCCGGATGTGTTCACCTTTTCCATTCACGAAACCGGCAAATACCTGTTTCCCGGCACCGGTTTCCCCCACGAGCGGGGAGACGGCTCCGGGTACGGCGCCTGTCTGAACGTGCCGCTGGAACCTTACACGGAAGACGATTCCTGGCTGGAATGTTTTACGGCGGCGCTGGAGCGGATCTCGCGGGCGTTCCGCCCGGACGTGATCGTCAGCCAGCACGGCTGCGACGCGCACGCGTTCGACCCGCTCGCCCACCTGCACTGCAGCATGCGCATTTACCGGGAAATTCCCCGGTTGCTCCACCGGCTCGCCCATGACCTGGCGGGCGGACGCTGGGTTGCGCTGGGCGGCGGCGGTTACGACCATTGGCGGGTCGTGCCGCGCGCCTGGAGCCTGCTGTGGCTGGAAATGAGCGATCATCCGCTGCTGGGCGAAATGGACCGGGCCGGCGGCCTGTTGCCGTTGCCGGCAGACTGGCCCGGGCCGCAAGCGTCCGGGCGGCCGTCCGATCTGCCCGCCACGTGGCTGGACGACACGGCCTCCTGGCCGCCGATTCCCCGCCGGCCCGTCATCGCCGCCAAAAACCGGGACGTGCTGGAAGTGGCGATCCAGCATGTCGGCTGAGCGAACAGCGGGCCGCTGCCGGGCCCCGGCCATCCATTCAAAGCAGGCGCAGCATCTCCTCGACAAGGGCCACCGACCGCTCAGCCGCCTGAACGGTGAATGCGGCAAAGTTGTCCGGCGCCGCGCCGTCGGCCCGGTCGGACATCGAGCGGATAATGACGTACGGCACCCGGTTCATAAAGCAGGTCTGGGCCACCGCCGCCCCTTCCATTTCCGTGCAGGCGCCGCCCAGTTCTTCACGCAATTTCCGCACCGCGTCGCGATCGGCGACAAACTGGTCGCCCGAAAGGACTTTCCCCCGGCGGCAGCGCCCGGGAAACAGCCGCTCTCCCGCTTCCAGGGCGAGGCGAACGAGCGCCGGATCGGCGGGAAACTCGGACGTGTCCTGGTACGGAATGACGCCCCGCGGATAACCGAGCGCCGTCACGTCCATATCGTGATGGAGGGCGCTTTCCGAAACGACGATGTCGCCGATGTCCAGCGCGGGATCGAGCGCCCCCGCCACGCCGGTGAACCAGACCGCGCTGACGCCAAACCGATCGATCAAAATCTGCGCGCAAACGGCGGCGTTCACCTTGCCCACGCCGGACTTGCACACCGCCACGGTGCGGCCGTGCAGCGTGCCCTTCGTATACACGATCCCCGCGTGCGTCTCGCTTGCGGCGTCCTGCAACCGGTCGCGCAACAGGTCAATTTCCTCGCGCATGGCCCCGATGATGCCGATCGTTCCGATGCCGGTCGTTCCGTCCATCCCCATGGTCGATCACCCGCTCCCTCAGGTTTGATGGTCCGCCGGGGGTGACGTCCTTGCCGTTCCCCCGGCTTTTGAACCGCCGCCCGCGGCGGCAATGCTTTGCAAACGGAATTTGACGAGCTTTTTCGCAAACGAAAGCCCCGCGTCGGGCACGATGTCGCCCGGGCGGGGCCCATGTTCCGCGTGCGATCCGGTCCGTCTCCGCTGCGTCCGGGGGACGGACATGGTGCTTCTGTCCGTCGGCCCGCGTCCGCCGGGAACGTCCGGGATCTCCCTCAGCCCGCCGACGGCGCGGCCGTCGACCGCCGCACGATCAGCTCGTGCGGCAGCACGACCTGCAGCGCATCGACCTGTTCCTTGCGCATCAGCTTCGTCAGCAGGCGCATCGCCACCGCGCCAATGTCGTACATCGGCTGCGCCACGGTGGTCAACTCGGGACGAACCATGGCCGCCAGCCGGATGTTGTCCACGCCGATGACCGAAATGTCTTCCGGCACTCGCAAACCGGCGTCCTGCACGGCGTGAATGGCGCCGATGCCCATCTCGTCGTTCGCCGCAAAAATGGCCGTCGGCCGCTCCGGCAAGTTCAGGAAGTAGCGGGTGGCTTCGATGCCGGATTCGTACCGGTAGTTGCCGACGCGGACATAATCCTCCCGATAGGGGATGCCGGCCTTTTCCAGCGCTTTCCGGTACCCCTGATAGCGGGCGTACCCGATCGTCGGATCCTGCAGCGTGCCGCTGATCATGGCGATTTTTCGATGGCCGTCGGACACCAGGCGGCTCACCGCGTCGAACGCCGCCGCCTCGTGGTCGATGTCCACCGAAGGCATCGTGCCGGTCTCGTCCGCCGTGGAACAGAGCACGATCGGCACCGTGGACGTGCGGAACGCTTCCAGGTGATCGTTCGTGATGCTCCCGCCCATGAACAGGAGGCCGTCCACCTGCTTCTCCAGCAACGTGTTGATGACGCGTATTTCTTTTTCCTTTCGCTTGTCGGCGTTGCACAGGATGATGTTGTAATGGTACATGTTCGCGATGTCTTCGATCCCGCGCGCCACTTCCGCGAAAATGGCGTTGGAAATGTCCGGGATCACGACGCCGACCGTCGTCGTTTTCTTGCTTGCCAGCCCCCGCGCCACCGCGTTGGGCCGGTAACCCAGCCGTTCGATCGCTTCCAGAACCTTTTTGCGGGTTTGGGGCTTGACGTTGGGATTGTTGTTAACCACCCGCGAAACGGTGGCCATGGAAACGCCCGCTTCCCGCGCCACATCATAAATCGTTACCGTCACGTTCCTCGCTCCAATACATGACCGGCCACGCCCGGAGAGAGCCTGTCCGGTCATGGAATAATAAGGTTATCATACGACATATGGGACGTTTTCGCAACGCGGGCCTCCGGCGGCCGTTTTGCGGCCGCCGGACGCCCGGCTCCGTCGGGATCCTTCCGGCGAGCGGTTCAGCTTGCCGGTCCGGAAGGCGCCGCCGGTCGGCCCAGCTTGTCGCTCAGAAACTCGTAGGTGATGGTCCAATGCGACGCGTGCCAGACCGGTTTTCCGTCGCGCAGCAGGATCGCCTGCGGCGATTCGTGCTTGACGCCGGTCGCTTCCGCGATGGCATTGCTGACCGGGCGGTCTTCCACCACATGGACGATGGCGACCTCGTAATCCGCAGGCGGGGCGTCCGCCAGATAACGATGCAACGCCTCGTGCGCGCCGGAGCTGACCGAGCAGCGCGTGCTGTGCTTGAACACAAGCAACGGCCGTTCATGCGAGCGTTGCAGCGCCTCTTCCCATTCCCCGACGGTGGTCAACTGCCGTACCGCTGTCATGCGTCCTCCGCCTCCTCACACCGTACACCATCCACCAACATCCTACCAAAAAACGTTACTCGGCGCAAAAGGCAAAAGGGTGACACTCAAACGTTTCCGCCGGAGCGATCGCTCACCGGCGACGAAAGCCGCGAATCCGTCGCGCCAGATGCCAGACGGCCACCGCCAAAGCCGCTCCGATCATGTCGTTCCGCACGTCCCGCGCGTCGGCCGTGCGTCCCGGGACAAACGATTGGTGCCATTCGTCGAACAGCCCGTAGGCCAAACAGAGCAGCAAAATCCGCGCCGCGCCCCGCCATCCGTATGCCCCGCGTCCCAGGGCGAACGCGAACAGCAAGGCCAATACAAAGTACGCGACGTAATGAAACGGATCGAAACTGCCCAGCCACGGCAACAGGCGCCGCACCGCCGGCAACCATCCGTCCAGTTCGCCGCCGGTGCGCGAAGACAGCGCGAACAGCAACGCCATCCAGGCGATCGCCGGAAGCCAGCGCCACCGGAACGACCGAACGCGCCACCGGAACTTCCCGAACCGGTTCATACGGAATCCGCCTCCTTCCGCCGCATGTTCCGGACGCACAAGGTCACGCCCGGCGCACCTGCTCGGCGGCCCGTTCCACATCGGCGTAAAACCGGTCCAGCCGCTCGCGAATTTCCCCCGCCGTGCGCATCCGAAGCAGCTCGTCGACGAGTCCGCGGCACGCTTCGATGGAAGTGCGGCGCACCATTTCCTTCACCTTCAGGATCGACTGTCCCGACATGCTGAGCCCGCGTATGCCGAGCCCGAGCAGCACGGGCACCGCCCTCACGTCCCCCGCCAGTTCCCCGCAGACGGTGACCGGCAGCGAGCGGCGCTCCGCCGCTTCGGCCACCGTTTTCAACATGCGGATCACCGCGGGATGATACGGTTCGTACATCGCGTTGATCCGCTCGTTCATCCGGTCAACCGCCAGCGTAAATTGAATCAGATCGTTCGTGCCGATGCTGAAAAAGGACACCTCTTCCGCGAGCAGGTCGGCGATGGCCACCGCTGCCGGCACTTCGATCATGATGCCGACCGGAATGTCCGCGCGGTGCGGCACGCCTTCCGCGGCCAGTTCCCGCTTCGCCTCTTCCAGCACCGCGTTGGCCTCGCGCACTTCCTCCACCGAAGCGATCAACGGATACATCAAGTGGACATTGCCGTGGGCCGCGGCCCGCAAAATGGCGCGCAACTGCACCTTGAACAAATCCTTGCGGTCCAGGCTGAACCGGATGGCGCGATAGCCGAGGAACGGATTTCCCTCTTCCGGCATCTCGTAGTAGTCCAGGTGCTTGTCGCCGCCGATGTCGAGCGTGCGGATGACAAGCGTCTTATCCTGCAGCCGTTCAGCCGCCTGCCGGTACACGCGATACTGGTCCTCTTCACTCGGGAACCGGGCGCTGTCCATGTACAGAAATTCCGTCCGGAACAGACCGACGCCCTCGGCGCCGTTCTGCAGCGCGATCTCCAGTTCCTTGACCGAACTGATGTTGGCCGCCAGGTACACGCGCGTCCCGTCGGGGGCGATCGCCGGCACGTGCGCCAGCCGCTGCAACCGTTGCCGGTGCGCCTGTTGCTCTTTTTGCCGCTCCGTATACTGAGCGATGAGCGCCTCGGGCGGATTGACGTGCACGACGCCGGCATCCCCGTCGACGATGAGCAGCTCCCCGGTCGAAATCGTCTCGAGGCTTCCTTCGACGCCCGTAACCAGCGGGATGCCGAACGCCTTGGCCATGATCGCCGCATGCGAAGTCGGGCTGCCGACCATCGTCACGATGCCGAGCACCAGCTCCGGCTTGAGGTGGACGAGCTGCGACGGAGAGAGCTCGCGCACGACGAGGATGAACGGCTGGGCGTCGGTGGGCAGGGTGATCTCCGGAACGCCCAGCAAATGTTTGAGCAGGCGGTTCCCGACGTCCTTGATGTCCATGGCCCGTTCCTTCATGTATTCGTCGTCCAGCAGGTCGAACATGGACACGAAATGGTCGATCGCTTCCTTGACGGCCACTTCCGCCGCCTTGTACTGCCGCCGGATGATCCCTTGAATTTCGTTCATGAACACCGGATCGTCCAATATGGCGAGATGCGCGTCAAAAATGCTCGCTTCCTGCTTGCCGACCGTCTCGTCCAGTTCGTGCTTGATTTGCGTAATCTCGCTTTTGGAACGGCGAATTCCTTCCGAAAGGCGCTCGAACTCCCGGGCCAAATCCTCGACATCGATCTTCTGTTCGGGCAGGTCCCACTCCCAGTGCGGCAGCACAAACGCCTTGCCGATGGCGATGCCCCCCGAAGCGCCGCGACCCCGAATCATGCGTCTCCCCCTTTGGTTTCTGTCTCTTTCACCACAACCGACATGACCGCCGCCTGTCCTTTTTTGACAGCTTTGTAAGGCGCAAACCGCCACGAGCGGACCCGCTCCGCGTTGGTGATGACCATCGGCGTGTCCGTCGCTTTGGCGTGTTTCCGCAGCGTCGGCAGATGGAAACGAATGAGCAACTGCCCCGGTTTGACCTCGTCGCCCTCCCGGACAAACGCTTCAAAGCCCTGCCCGTTCAGGGACGCGCTGTCGATGCCGATATGCAGGAGCACGTCGAGCCCTTCGGGCGTCCGGATGCCGACGGCGTGCCGCGACGGCGGAAGGTAAGCGATCCGGCCCCGGATCGGCGCAACGAGCTCCCCTTTTTCCGGAATGAAGGCGACGCCCTGGCCGACGATCTTGCCGGCGAACACGGGATCGTTCACCGCCTCCAGCGGGATCATCCGCCCTTGCACCGGCGCCACAAACTGGATGCGCCGCTCGTCCTGGCGCATCAGTTTGAGAATTTCTTCCCGGATCATCTCCGAATAGGTGCCGAACACGACCTGCACGTGTCCGCCGCCGAGCCGGATGACGCCCGCCGCGCCGAGATCGCGCAGTGACTTGCCGTCGATCTTCCGGTCGTCATGGACGGTCAGCCGCAGACGGGTAATGCACGATTCGATTTGCTTGATGTTTTCTTTTCCGCCCAGCGCCTGCAGCACGAGCGGCGCATGGTACGGCAGGTCGGTGACCCAGTCGTCCAGCCGCGAGGCGTCTTCCCGGCCCGGCGTCGTCAGGCGGAAACGCCGGATGCTCCACCGAAACAGGACGTAATAGACCAACCCGACCACACCGCCCAGCGGCAACAGCCACAGGCCGCGCTCGGACAGGTGAAGGTTGACCGCATATTCCAGCAAACCGGCGGAAAACGCAAACCCGTGCCGGATGTCCAGTTCGTACACGAGCCACATGATGGCCCCGGACAACGCCGCATGCGCAATGTACAGATAGGGAGCGACGAACAGGAAGGCGAACTCCACCGGCTCGGTGACGCCGGTGAGAAACGAGGTGAGCGCCGCCACGTGGAACTGCTTGCGCGTCTTGGGCTGCAGGTCTTCACGCGCTTCATCGACGATGGCGAAGGCGATGGCCGGCAAGGCAAACATCATGATCGGGTAAAGCCCCGCCATGAAGATGCCGGCCTGCGGATCGCCGGCGAAAAACCGCATCATGTCGCCGAAATAGACGCTGCCGTCGGGCGCTTCGTACTCCCCGATCTGGAACCAGAACGCATGATTGAGCAGGTGGTGCAGGCCAAACGCCACGAGAATGCGGTGCAAAAAGCCGTACAGAAACACGCCGAATCCGCCGGCGGAATAGACGATGTCGCCGGCCGCGGCAATCCACTGCCGCACGCTTTCGCCGGCGGCGATCATCAGCCAGGCGAACGCCAGCGACACCCCGCTCATCAGGATCGGAACAAATCGCGACCCGCCAAAAAACTGCAAATATTCCGGCAGCTTCAAGGTTTTGGACCGCTCGTACGCCCATCCGGAGAGGATGCCGATGACGACGGCTGCAAACATGGAAGGCTGCACGCCCATGGGATCGTAGGTCATGGTGACCAGCATGTAAATGAACATGCCGGCCAACGCCGACATCCCGGCGTAGACGGACTGGTCGGACAGCCCGAGGGCGATGCCGACGGCGAACAGGTAAGGGGCGTACTGGAACACGGCCATCCCCGCCGCCTGCAACAATTCCGGCACCGCGGACCAGCCGGCCAGATGCCAGGGCAGGCGCGACAGCATCAGGAACACCGCCGCGGCGGGAAGCACCGTCAGGGGCAGCATCATCGCCCGTCCCAGCCGCTGGAAGTATCCCGTCACCGACATGACCCCGCCTCCTTTCACGACCGATGGTAAAGCGCGAACGGGCGGTTGTCAAAACAACGGAACCTTTCGTCAACCCCGCTTGCCGTGCGGCAAAAGAAGCGAATCTTCCACCTTGATGCAGCGATCCATCACGACCGTCATGCCGGCCGCGCGGGCAATCGCCGCCGCTTCCTCGTTCACGATGCCGAGCTGCAGCCAGAGCACCTTCGCCCCGATCTCCGCCGCCTCCCGGGCGATGTCCGGCGTATGCTCCGGACGACGGAACACGTTGACGATGTCAACCGGCTCCGGCACGTCTTTCAGCGACGGATAGCATCGCTCGCCGAGCACGGTTTCGGCGTTAGGATTGACCGGAATGATCCGGTACCCTTTTTGCTGCATGGCCGCCGCCACCATGTGCGACGTCTTCGCGGGATTGTCGGACAAGCCGACCACCGCAATCGTGCGGGCTTGCTCCAGAATCGTCCTGATTTCCTCGCGGGATGGGTTTTGGAACGCCACCTGCCGCTCAGCCTCCTTGTCCGCGTCGGCGCTGCCGTTCGGGCGACGGTCACGCCCATTCGACCTGTGCGCCCAACGCCCGCAAATGATCGAAAAATTGCGGATACGATTTGGCGACGTGATGCGCGTCCCGGATGCGGATCGGCCGCTTCGCGCGCAGACCGACGACCGAGAGCGCCATGATCACCCGGTGATCGTAATGCGCGTCGATCTCCACGCCGCCCTCGACGCCTTCCGGACGGCCGTGCACGATGATTTCGTCCCGCTTTTCCTCGACGTCCGCCCCGGCCTTGCGCAATTCCGTCAGAAAATCGGTAATGCGGTCGCATTCCTTGTAGCGCAAGTTTTCTACATTATAAAACCGGGACGTGCCTTCCGCAAATACCGCGGCGGCCACCATGGCCAGCACCGCGTCGGTAAAGGCGTCGCCGTCGAATTCCACCGCGGTGAGCCGGCCGTTCCCCCGCACCCGCACGGCGTCGTTCTCGTGGGTCAGCGGCACGCCCATGGCGCGCAGCACATCGACGACGGCGCGCTCGCCCTGTTTGCTGTCCGCCGTCAGCCGATGCACGGTCACGTCCGATTCGGTCACCGCCGCCGCCGCCAGGATCGCCGCGGACCCCGGATAATCCCCTTGCACGGTATACGTTTGCGCCCGATACTTCTGGCGTCCGGGCACACGGTAACGCATCAGGTCTTCCGCCGCCTCCACCCGGATGCCCGCCTGCGCGAGCACTTCCAGCGTCTGGCCGACGACGACCTTCGACTTCAGCTCGTGCAGCACCTCGATCTCGCTGTCTTCTTCCAGCAGCGGAGTCAAAAACAGCAGCGAGCTGAGGTACTGCGAACTGACGCGGCCGGACACCCGGATGTGTCCCCCGCGCGGCCGACCGCCGCGGATCGTGATCGGCAGCCGCCCGCCCTGGTGCTCTACCGTCACCCCCATCTGCTGCAACGCGTCGATGAGGTCGTCGTGCGGTCGTTTGCCGAGGGATTCGGGGTAGGCGTTGACGAACGTCACCCCTGGCGTGAGCGCCGCCACCGACATCAGGAAGCGAAGCACCGCCCCCGCGTTCCCGACGTTCAGTTCGCTTGCCGGCCGGGGACGGGCGCCGAAACCGGTGATGACGATTTTCTCCTCGTCCTCTTCAATCGCCGCTCCCAGATCGCGGAGGCAACGGCGCATCGCCTCGCCGTCCTCGCTGCGCGCCGGGTACAAAATGGTGCTGGTTCCCTCCGCCAGCGCCGCCGCCAACAAATAGCGGGTCGTGTAGTTTTTTGAGGACAGCGCCTGAATTTCTCCCCGCAAGCGCCACGTCGGGGTGACGATGACGTCCATCGTGACACACTCCTTCTGGATTGGCATCCCGCCTGCCGGCCGCCGCGGTTCGGAGGCCGTTTCCCGAACCGCGGACGCCCGGCGGCGTGAAACTGTCGAAAAGACGCACGATGCAGCCCGTCAGGCTGCACCGTCAAGGCATGTTCAAGCTGTCGTGCCCAACACGTCTACACTCCCGCCCAGCGCGCCAGCAAGCCTGCCACCTCTTCCGGCGTTCGCCGGGACGTGTCGACGGCGCAGTGGGCGAAATCGTAGGCATGCCGACGCGCGGCGAGCAGAGCGTCGATTTTGGCCGCCGCGCCGCCGGCCAGCAGCGGGCGGACGCCCGCTTCGCCGGCGAGGCGGGCGACGAGCGCGTCCCGCGCCGCCGTCAGGGCCACCACCCATCCGCCGGCCAACATGCGGCGCCGGTTCTCTTCCCGCAGCACCGCGCCGCCGCCGGTGGCGATCACCTGGTCCGCGCCCGCCAGAACCTCCGCCAGCACGCGGCTTTCCAGCTCGCGGAAGAAAGGTTCCCCATCCGCCGCGAAGATGTCGGCGATCGGTTTTCCGGCGCGCCGTACGATCTCCTCGTCCGTGTCCACCGCGCGGAACCCGGTTCGCGCGGCCAAGAGGCGCGCCACCGTCGACTTGCCCGTGCCCATGAACCCGACCAGCACGATGTTGCGCGGCAGGCCGCCGCCCCGCCTTGCTGCGTCCAAAGCGTTCTCCCCGTTTCGTTCCCTCGTCATTCTCCGTTCAAGCCCGCCGGGCGCGCCGAAGCGGCTGCCGGCACGGCCGCCGCCCCGCAACCCGCGGCGGGCGATGCTCACCGTACGGACGGTCCGCCTTCCGGCGCTCAGCCGTCCAGCCAATTGTGGTGGAAGACGCCTTCCTTGTCCACCCGCCGGAACGTGTGGGCGCCGAAATAGTCACGCTGCGCCTGCAGCAGGTTGGCCGGCAGCCGTTCCGAACGGTAGCTGTCGTAGTACGCCAGCGCGCTGGCAAAGGCCGGCACCGGAATGCCGTTCTTGACCGCAATGGCGACCACTTCGCGCCAGGCGTCCTGGTACGATTCGACGACGCCCTTGAAGTAGTCGTCGAGCAGCAGGTTCGGCAGTTGCGGATTCCGGTCGTAGGCGTCCTTGATGTTTTGCAGGAAACGGGCCCGGATGATGCAGCCGCCCCGGAAGATCATGGCGATGTCCCCGCAGCGCAGGTTCCAGCCGTAGGTCTCGGAAGCGACGCGCATTTGCGCGAAGCCCTGGGCGTAGGAGCAGATCTTGCTGGCGAACAGCGCCTTGCGCACCTGTTCCACGAACGCCGCCCGGTCCGCCACCGGCGCCGGTTTCGGTCCCCTGAGCAGCTTACTGGCGGCAACGCGCTCCTCCTTCATCGCCGACAGGAAACGCGCGAACACCGACTCGGTGATGATCGACAACGGCACGCCGAGGTCGAGCGCGCTCTGGCTCGTCCATTTGCCCGTGCCCTTTTGGCCGGCGGCGTCGAGAATGACGTCCACCATCGGTTTTCCCGTTTCCGGATCCTTTTTCGAGAAAATGTCCGCGGTGATTTCGATCAGGTAGCTGTCCAGCTCGCCCTTGTTCCATTCCGCGAACGTTTCGTGCAGCTCGTCCACGGACAGTCCGGCCACGTCCCGCAGCAACTGGTACGCTTCGCAAATGAGCTGCATGTCGCCGTATTCGATGCCGTTATGCACCATTTTCACATAATGGCCCGCCCCGTCCGGACCGATGTACGTGCAGCACGGATCGCCGTTCACCTTGGCCGCGATGGCCGTCAGAATCGGCTCCACGAGCCGGTACGCGTCCTCGGGTCCGCCCGGCATGATGGCCGGCCCCTTCAGCGCGCCCTCCTCGCCGCCGGAGATGCCGGCGCCGATGAAGCGGATCCCCCTGGCCTCCAGTTCGCGGGAACGGCGCTGCGTATCCGGGAAATGCGCGTTGCCGCCGTCGATCAGGATGTCCCCTTCCTCCAGATGGGGCAACAGCGCTTCGATCGTCGCGTCAGTGCCGGCCCCCGCCTGCACCATGATGAGGATTTTCCGGGGTTTTTCCAGCAGTCCGACAAACTCCGGAATCGAAAACGCCCCGATCAACCGTTTGCCCTGACCGTCGGTTTCCAGCAGGTCGCGCGTTTTTTCCGGCGAACGGTTGTACACCGCGACCGTGTAACCTCGGCTTTCAATGTTGAGTGCGAGATTGCGTCCCATGACCGCAAGGCCCACGACGCCGATGTCCGCTTTGCTCATACGTTTCGTCATCCTTTGCCCTGTTTTTCACAATAATTTTATTTTACATGTTTTCCGCCGGGTTGAAAACCGCCCGCCTCATTCCGACCTGTTCCGACCTTCCTCGAGGCCGACCGCGTCCAAAAACGCGCGCGCCAGGGCGTAATGGCCGACCGGGTTCGGATGCACGCGATCCCAGGCCAGTGCGGCGGGATACAAATGCTTCAGGATGCGGTCGAACGCCTCCTGCGTGTCCACGAACAGCGTGCCGTGCCGTTCCGCCGTCCGCCGGACGATCTGACCGTACCGGTCCATCATCGCGCGCATCGGATCGCGGCGGTTCGGTTCAATGTAAAACGGCGTCATCAGCACGATTCCTTTCACTTCCGGGGCTGTCCGGCGCACCAAATCGTCCAGCGTGGCTTCGTATTCGTCGGGATACACGTGAAGTTCCGGCGCGAGCGGACGGTCGAACTGACGCCAGACGTCGTTGATGCCGATCAGGATCGACACCCAGTCGGGCTCGAGCGCCATCACGTCGCTTTCCCAGCGTTCTTTCAGGTCGCGGACCGTGTTGCCCGAAATGCCCATGTTCATCACGCGAATTTTCAGATCGGGCCGCGTCGCCTGCAACATCGCGTTGACGAGCGACACATAGCCGTTGCCCAACCCTTCGGCAAATCCGTCCCCCACCGGACGCCCGCGGCCGCAATCGGTGATGGAGTCGCCGATCATGACCAGCTTGTCGTGCTTTTCCAGTTTCATTCCGAACCCTCCTGTCATTGGCCTCCGCCTGTTCCGGCAATTTAAAAGTACCAGAATCGAAGCGGGCTGCAACCTGCTTTTTGCACGAATTCTTCCTAAATGTTTATGAACAAAAGATAAGGCCGCCGCATCGGGCAGCCGTATCACAGTTCGAGTTGCAGCATTTCCAGGCGCATCGCTTCCAGCCGCCGCCGGCACGCATCCGCCTCTTCCGTACGGCCGTGCTGCAGGGCTTCGTGCAGCACCGCCAGCTCGTAGTCGATTTCCAGCCGGAGGACGCGGGCGCGCTGTTCGGCCCGTTGGGATCGGAACGCCTGCAACATGTCTTCCATCGTGACCTGGGGTCGATGGGGACGATTCGGATACAGCGTCCGGTGTTCCATATCCGTCACCTCCGCCGATGTGTAGTGCCGGAAACGGCTGAATGTTCAGATAATTACCGCTTATTGATATCTTATACCTCATTTTATGATCTTGCAATCGGCAGCTTGACGGGTCCAACCGTCCTTTTTCCCGGCGTCCCGGGGCCGGGTTTTTGTTCCCCGCAAGCGGCGGATGCCGAGCGGAACCGGCGAACAAATTTTTTCTTTACAGTTGCCCGCCGGTCCTGTATTGTTAACTGCGTTGATTGTTTTAGGTTAACAATTGGGAGGCATGTGCATGCAAGCGTCCACGGATTGGGGCATGCTGGCGGACAAGGCGCTCGCCGGCCAATGCCTGTCCACGGAAGAAAGCCTGGCGGTGCTGAAGGCGGATGACGGGGACGTGCTCCCGCTCCTGCACGCGGCGTTCCGGGTGAGGCGCCATTACTTCGGCACCAAGGTCAAGCTGAACATGATCATCAACGCCAAAAGCGGGCTCTGCCCCGAAGATTGCGGCTATTGCGCCCAGTCAGCCGTATCGACGGCCCCGGTGCAAACGTACACCCTCCTGGACAAGGAATCGCTTCTGGCGGGGGCCCGGGAAGCGTTGGCCCGGAAGGCCGGCACCTACTGCATCGTCGCTTCGGGCCGGCGTCCCACCGACCGGGAACTCGCGCAGGTGATCGAAGCCGTCCGCGAAATCCGGGAGACGATGCCGCTCAAAATCTGCGCCTGCCTCGGGCTGCTGAGCGAAGAACAGGCGCGGCTTCTGGCGGAGGCCGGCGTCCACCGCTACAACCACAACCTGAACACGAGCCGGGACCGCTACGCCGCCATCACGACGACCCACACCTACGAACAGCGGGTGGCCACGGTCGAGGCCGTCAAGAAGGCGGGCTTGTCTCCCTGTTCGGGCGTGATCATCGGCATGGGCGAAACCGACGAGGAAATCGTCGAGATGGCGATGGCGCTCCGCGCGTTGGACGCCGATTCGGTGCCGGTGAACTTCCTGAACCCGATCAACGGCACGCCGCTGGGCGGCTCCCCCCTGACGGCGCCCCTGAAAGCGCTGAAAGTGCTGGCGCTGTTCCGCTTCCTCCTGCCGGCAAAGGAAATCCGCATGGCCGGCGGCCGCGAAGTCAATCTGCGGTCCCTGCAACCGCTGGCCCTGTACGCGGCCAATTCGATTTTCGTGGGCGACTATTTGACGACGCCCGGTCAGGACGTGTCAGTCGATCATCGGATGATCGAAGATCTGGGATTCGAGATCGAAGGGGACGCCCCTTGATCCCCGCAGCCGGCCATCCCGGCGCCGCGGAGTTGAACCCCAAAGGCCGGGCCCATGAAAAAACGTCCCGCTTCTCCCGGAAGCGGGACGTTGTCGCGCAGAGGCTGAGAGAACGGCGACCGGAACCGGCGGACGGGGTCCGCACCGGAATCAGGCCGAAGCCGACACCGCCCGGTCGAGCCGGCGGAAACGGTGCAACAGGCCGAGCGCGGCCAGCGACAGAACGCCGGAAACGGCGAACGGCAACCAATCCGCGGTCCAGAGCAGCGCCGCGCCGAGCATCGGACCCGCGATGCGGCCGAGGCTGTCCATCGCCGAGTTCAGCCCGGAGGCCGTGCCTTGCCCCGCCGTCGTTTTCTGGGTGATGAGCGACGTCACGCACGGGCGCGCAATCGCGTTTCCGACGCCGAAAACGCAAAGGCACAAGGTGGCCGCCAGCCAACTGTCGGCGGCCAGGAGCAGGAAAAAGCCGGCTGCCGAAATCACCAGACCGATGCCGATGTACAGGCTCTCCTGGCCGTGCCTGATCTTCCGCCGCACGAAACCGCCCTGCACCAGCGCGCCGACCAGGCCGCAGAAGAAAAACATGAGCCCGACGTGAAACGGCGTGACGGCAAAACGCTCCATGCCGTACAACTGCAACGTCGCTTCGAGGATGGCCAGGGAAAACGTGACGAAAAAGGCGAGCACGTACAGGTATTTGAGCGAACCGCGAAAGGCGGCCCAACGGGACGTTCGCGCCCCGCGTCCCGCCGCTTCCCTCCGTTCGGGCGTCAGCGATTCGGTCAGTTTTCGCCATCCCAGAAGGAACGTCAGCAGCGACAGACCGGCCGCGGCGAAAAACGGCGTGGAAAGCGACACTTCGCTGAGCACGCCGCCGACAAACGGACCGAAGGTGAAGCCGAGGCCGATGCTCATGCCGACCACGGCCATTCCCCGCGTCCGTTCCGCCTCGCTGGTGATGTCCGCCACATAGGCGACAATGGAGGCGGTGACGGCGCCCGAAAACAGCCCGCCAAGAAGCCTCGACGCATACATCATCCACAGCCGGTCCCCCGCCATCCCGAACACCAGGAAGCTGACGCAGAAACCGAGCACACCGGTCATGATGACCGGGCGTCGGCCGACGCGATCCGACAGATTCCCCCAGAACGGAGACATGACAAAAGAGACCAGCGAATACAACGACAACATCAGCCCGGTGTGCCATTCGGCGGCAGCCTCGTCCACGATCGCCACCGTCTGCGGCAACACGGGAATGATAATGCCGAAGCCGATGAATACCGTAAACAGCATCAACGCGGCCACCATCAACTTGCTGTTCAAGACAGTCCCCCGCTTCCCCATGACAGAAAACAGATCACCCTTAAATAGTAGCACACCGGCGAACCATCTCCAAATTCGCCGCCGCGTTCCTGAACTTCCCCGTTGCAATCGCTGTCGTTTTTGCTATACTCAGCTTGTTCCGGCGGCATGCGCTGCCAAGTTCCAATCGCAACCGTACGAAAGGCAGTGAGCCGAAATTGGATCACACCCGGGCGCCGCTATTTGACGCGCTGCGCCGGCACGCGGCCCGGCAGCCGGTGCAGTTTCACATCCCCGGCCACAAGAAGGGGGCCGGCATGGACCCCGAATTCCGGCAATTTGTCGGGGACAACGTGCTCTCCATCGACCTGATCAACATTGCGCCGCTCGACGACCTGCACCAGCCGGCCGGCGTCATCCGCGAAGCCCAGGCGCTCGCCGCGGACGCCTTTGGCGCGGACGCGACGTTTTTCTCCGTCCAGGGGACGAGCACCTCGATCATGGCGATGATCATGTCCGTCTGCAAACAGGGCGACAAGATTATCGTGCCGCGCAACGTGCACAAGTCCGTGCTGGCCGCCATCATTTTTGCCGGTGTCCGCCCGGTGTTCCTGTCGCCGGTGCGCGACACCAATCTCGGCATCGACCACGGCGTGACCACGCAGGCAGTGCGGCGCGCACTCGAGCGGCATCCGGACGCGGCCGCCGTGCTGATCATCAATCCGACCTATTTCGGCGTCTGCACCAACCTGAAGGAGATCGTCGATCTTGTCCACGAGTACGACATCCCCGTGCTGGTGGACGAAGCGCACGGCGCGCTCATCCATTTCTCCGACCGGCTGCCGCTGTCGGCGATGCAGGCGGGCGCGGACATGGCCGCCACCAGCGTCCATAAGCTGGGCGGCTCGATGACGCAAAGTTCGGTGCTGAACGTCCGCACGGAGCGCATCAACCTTCAGCGCGTGCAAACGATCCTCAGTATGCTCACGACGACCTCCACTTCGTACCCGCTGCTTGCTTCGCTGGACGCCGCGCGGCGGCATCTGGCGCTCAACGGGAAACAGCTCGCCGAGCGGACGCTGGAGCTGGCGCAGCGGGCACGCCGGGCGATCAACGAAATCGACGGCCTGTACTGTTTCGGTGACGAAATCCTGGGCGGCGAGGCGACGTATGACTACGATCCGACCAAGCTGACGATCCACGTGCGCCTTCTCGGCATTACCGGTTACGATGCGGAGCAGTGGCTGCGCGAACATTACCGGATCGAGGTGGAGTTGAGCGACCTGTACAACATCCTGTGCCTCGTCACCCCGGGAGATGACGAGCGCACGATCGATACGCTGGTCGGGGCCCTTCGCCATCTGGCCGACACGTTCCGCAACACGCGGGAAGCCCGCGAAATCCAGGTGAAAATACCGGAAATCCCGCAACTGTCCCTGACGCCGCGCGACGCGTTTTACGGCGAAACGGAACTGATTCCCTTCGCCCAATCGGCCGGACGCATCATCGCCGAGTTCATTTACGTCTATCCGCCGGGCATTCCGATCCTGCTGCCGGGAGAGGTCATCTCCCAGGAAAACATCGACTTCATTCTGGAGCACCTCGAGGTCGGTCTGCCGGTGAAAGGACCGGAAGATCCCGACATTCGCCAAATCAAGGTGATCGTGGAAGAAAAGCCGATCTCCTGAGCCGCGGCGCGAATGGGGGACACGACGGACCCGCCCGTCCGGTCCCCCGCCGACGCCGGCAATTGTCAAGGCGGGAACGATTTGCTATGATGGGCTAGGAGGTGCTGACCATGAGCCAAAGCGCTTACATCACCCTGGTCACCGAGCCCGCCGAAGGGGCCCTTACCCTCGATCTCGTGAAAAACCAACTGGAACAGTACAGAGAGCAGGTCGCCCTGACCGGCCGGCAGCTCGGGTGGGATTACGCGAACGCCGCCTTCCCGTACACGTTCGAAACGCAACCGGGCGCGGAAAACCAATGGTTTTACCTGAAAGGGACCCATCCCCAGTACCGGTACATCGTGTTCGGGATCGGCACGCGGGAATCCGACGGCACTTCCGTTCCGTACATCCAGGTCGTCCTTCCCGACGGGGCCACGCACGGCGACAAGGCGAAGGCCAACGAATTTTGCAAATGGCTGGGCAAACGGCTGCAAGCCGAAGTGAAGCTGTTCAACGGCAGGACGATGTATTTCCAACCCCGAAAATGACCCCGATAACGGAATGAAGCCGAAGGCGCAACGGCCTTCGGCTTTTTGCGTTGCCCGGCTCCGGGCGTCATTCGGTTTCGCGGGCGACGATCTCTTCGTAGACGTTCATGACCCGTTCCCACTCTTCGTCGTCTTCGATGTTGACGAGCACTTCGTCCTCGCCGTCCTGTTCGATGCGGAAGATAACGCCGTCTTCCTCCGGGTCGTTGCGGTCGAGCAGCACGGCGTACGACCGTCCCCCGGTTTCGAAGGTATAGACGAGAATCATCTCGTGCTCGTTGCCTTCCTCATCGGTCACCAGGAACACTTCGTCGTCATGCTCATGATCGCAATGTTCATCATGCACGTGGTCGCTCATGGATTTCCTCCGTTCACATGGAATCAAGGTGTTGCTTTTCGGTATCGTATCATTTTGCCAACCCCGGGGTCAAATCGTTCTCTTATTTTTCATCAAAACGACAAAAGCGATCCGCTGGGATCGCTTCGTCGTCCGCTTTCTCCGGTCAGGTGACATACAGCGCCTTTTCGCCCACCACGAAATAACGGTCGCTGCCCTCGGGTTTCATCCATACCCGAATCGCGTATTTTCCGGCATATTTGAACGTGTAGGTCATCTCTTCCCGAATGACGAAATACTCGCCTTCCTGGAAGCCGGCGTCGGAGATGGTGCGTTCGTGAATCAGCTTGTCAAACGACTCCGGATCGGTGTCGTATGGGCTGGAAATCGTAATCCGGTAGGCGGAAATTTTGGTTTCCAGACTGTCCACATGGGCGCGAACGACAAAATCAACCTTCGTGTCGTATTCCCGGATCACCTTGCCGAACACGACGTTGTTCTTGTTGATGGTATCGATCTGAATGTTCGGCTTGTAGAGGGCGGGCGTCTTGCGTTCCTTGTCCCATACGACCATCGCGTGCAGCTTCTCGGCGGTTTCCTGGAGTTCCAGATACACCTTGTCGTCAACCACCGTGCTTGCAATGCTCCGGTATTTGTTGAAGCTGATCCTGGAGCCGGTCGCATTCGCATAGGCCGTCAAACCGCCGGCAAGGAGCAGCGCAATCGCCAGCAACAACACATTTCGGACTTTCACGTGGGCTACCTCCGTCATTTCGGCTGCTTTCCAATCTTTCACATAGGTTATACCAAGCATACGCCGGAAAGTTTCGGTGAAACGGGAAAAAGTCGCGAATCGGGACTTCCGTCCCACCGCTTGCGCAAATTATCCGAAAAAAATCAAAAGAACCCTTGCGCGTCAAGGGTTCCCGATGTTGTAAGTATGGTGATCTCAGCAGGACTTGAACCTGCGACCCCCACCCTGTCAAGATGGTGCTCTCCCAGCTGAGCTATGAGATCACGTTTTGTTCCTTTTGTTCCTTGCGATTGCTGTCGATCAAACGCAAGTAGTATCTTAACAGGAATCCGGATCGAAGTCAACGGGTTGTTGAAAAAAAATTTATGAACGTCATGGTGAACACCGGATAGGCGAAAGAGCACGGGGCAAAATGAGCCGATTGACGGAGGACGGCGCCGCAACCTTTTCATGGCCGGTTGCGTCAGAAAGGGTGGTTGCCATGGCAATCCATGTTAAAATCACAAGCCTGCAGGAGGTTATGCCCATGCGTTCTTCCGTCAAAAAACGGCTGATGCTGGTGACGGTCTTCGCCCTGGTGTTTGCCCTGTTCACAGGCGGTTCCGTCTACGCGTTCAGCGACATCCAGCACATCGACGGAAAAGAGTACATCCTGAAACTAAAGCGGCGCGGCGTTCTGAAAGGCGACGGCAAAGACATGTTCCATCCCCGGAAGTCGCTGGATGCGGCTTCGGCGATCTCGCTGCTCGTCCGCGCCTTCGACCTTGAAGTGAAGCCGGAAAACGGGAAGACGCCGAAGGCCAGCGACTATTTCACCAAAGTTTCGGATCGCGCCTGGTACGCCGGCGCGTTCGTCGCGGCCCGTCAGAACGGCATCGAAATCGCCCGGGACATTCAACCCCAGGCATCCGTCAGCCGGCAACAGTTCGCCAAATGGCTGTATGAAGCGATCGAGTCGACCGGCGAAAGAGCCTGGATCATGATCTACCGGGAATTCGCCGATGCGGACAAGGTCAGCAAAGGTTATATGGACGCGATTCAGCGCCTGCTGATCGCCGACATCATTACGCTCGACAAAAAGGACCATTTCCATCCCCAAAAGGCGATCACCCGCGCGGAAGCGGCCGTATGGATCGAACGGGCGCTCGAGTTTGTGGAAAATACGCCGCCGGTTGAGCCGGCCCCCGAAGAGCCGGCGCAAGGCGTGCTGCAGGACGTGACGCTCACGGTTGAAAACGTGACGAACGAAGTCCTGAAAGTGACGGTATCGGCGAACGCGCCGCACCCCGGCTACGGCATTGAAGTAACCGGCATCGAATTCCGGAACCGACAGGCCGTCATTCATTATCGCGCCGTATTGCCGGATCCGGACCTGTTCTACCCGCAAGTGATTGCCACCGTCAAAGCCGAAACGTACGTGTCCGCCGCGTACAAGCCGGTGCTCGGCAACGAACTGCCGGCGGTTCCGGGCCCGGAAACGTCCGTCCGCTGATAAATGACGTCCCGCGTCCCGGCGCCGGTTTCGGGCCGCAAGGTTACTGTGCCGCTTTCCCCGGGGGTTCAGGCGGCCGGCAGGCCCGCCGGTTCGCGCCGCCATCTGTCCGACGCTTCGCTTTCACCGGCATCCGCCTCCGGCCCCTTCCGCGCTTCGGAAAGCGGGCGGCGGCGCAAAGCCGGCGGCGCTGACGCCGACCGCCCCGGCGGGAAACCAGCGCCGCGCCTCGGCCACGAAGCGTTCCAGCGCCGCCGGATCGTACCACTCCGCGACGCCGAGCGCCTCATACCGCTGCGGCATGCCCAACTGACGGCTGCGCACGCCGCAACTGCCGTCGCCGCGGAAGTAATCGTCCACCACAAGACGGGGGACGACGGCGGCAAGCCGCTCGGCAAAACGGGGCGTATGCGGCAGCAGCGGCGACACCGCCGCCTGCGTGGCGACGCCGGCCTCCCGCAGCCGGCGCAGGGCGTCCAGCCGGGCGGCCAACGGCGGCGCCGCGGGCGTGAACGACCGGCGCATGTCCTCCCGGTCGGTTTCCACCGTAACGCTGACGAGAACGCGCTCGCCGAAGGCCCGGAGAATATCGACGTCCCGCACCACTAGCGGGCTCCGCGTTTGCACCAATAGAAAATCCGGCGGTTCCGCCGCCATCGCCTCCAACAAACGGCGGGTGACCCGGGCTTTGGACTCGAGCGGCTGATAAGGATCCGTCGCTGTCGACATGAAGACGGCGACGGGTCCTTTTTGTTTGGCCCGAGCCAACTCCCGCCTTACCGTGTCCGGATCGCCCGTCTTGGGCTCCGCCCATTCCCCCCACGGTGCTTTCCCGAACAAGGCGACCGGCAATCGCCTGACGTAGCAATAGGCGCAACCGTATCTACAACCCACAAACGGATTGAGCGAATGCGTGTATCCGGCCAGATATCCGGTCGCGGGTGTCAGCCAACGAACCGAAGGCACGTTGCTCCCCCCCCTTTCCCGGAGCGGGTATTTCGAGCATAAAATCCATTCAACGCCACACAATATGCCTTAGCGCCCACAGGGAAGTGCAGGATCACGCGGACCCGATGGAACGTCCATCGGGCCATGGCGCCCCCCTGCACGTTGCGAAATCCGGCAAAACCAAGGAGGATCCACCATGGCTTTGATTCCTTTTGAACCCTTCCGCAATCTGGATCACTTCCGGCGGGAGTGGGAACGCTATTTCCCGGCGGACATTTCGTTCCGCAGCCTGTTCGGGTCGTTTGAAGCTCCCAGCATCGACATCTACGAAACGGATACCGAAGTCGTGGCCGTCTGCGACCTGCCGGGCCTCGAGAAGAAGGAAGACGTGCAAATCGACGTGGAAGGCCGGATGCTGACCATCAGCGGGACGATGCAAAGGACGTACGAAACGCAAAACGAGCGGATGCATCGGCAGGAACGTTTCGCCGGCCGGTTCCAGCGGTCGGTGACGCTCCCCGCCAACGTGGCGACGGAACAGGTGACCGCCACCTACCGCAACGGTGTCCTGGAAATTCGCATGCCGAAACTGAAAACGGGCGACCGTCGCCGGATCGACATCCAGTTTCATTGAGAGGGAAATCGCCGGATCATCTTTATCGACGGCCAAAACGCGGACGTGCCCGATTGAAGAAAACGCCAAGCGCTCGCGATGCGCTTGGCGTTGTTGCTTGTTTCGATCATCCCTGTTCGGGCCGTTTTCAGGCAAACGCAACTGGTGCCGAGGACGGGAATCGAACCCGCACGGTGGTCACCCACCCCAGGATTTTAAGTCCTGTGCGTCTGCCTGTTCCGCCACCCCGGCATGGAGAACATGCTCGGATCCGCTTGGTGGGCCCTGAGGGACTCGAACCCCCGACCAATCGGTTATGAGCCGACAGCTCTGACCAACTGAGCTAAGGGCCCAAAAACAGGATGGTTGCGGGGGCAGGATTTGAACCTGCGGCCTTCGGGTTATGAGCCCGACGAGCTACCGGACTGCTCCACCCCGCGTCGTTCGGCAAGTTTGTCGCCATCGGCAAACCTTAAAAGGCGACCTTCGATATTCTACACCACCCGGTTGCAAAGCGTCAAGATCATCGCCGGGTGACGCGGGAAAGTCCAGCCGGCGGATTTCCAATCACCCCATGCGGCCGCAGGGATCCCGGAAGCCAACGGCTGCGGGAATCACCGCCGAACCGAAAAAAGAAGCTCAGGGCAAATATCGGACGCCGTATTTGCCCTTCCGGGAACGAAACACTTCAATTTCCTTCGGAGGATCGATGCCGAACAACCAGCCGTCCTGTTCCATTCGGCGCATGACGCAGCCGGCCTGAAATTTGCTGTCGTATAACCTGGCCCAATAAACCCATTTCATGACGGAACCTCCGATGGACAATCTCGGTCTGCCAACGGGGCCGCTGCCGGCCGGCAGCGGCCCCGTGGCGCGTGTTTTAGGATGTGCGGCGCGAGCGGCCTTTAAACCCCGGACCGTCACCGTCCCGTGCCCCGATGCCCATATCAGACGCCGTCCAGCATGGTCCCCTCCGGCGGTCTAAAACATGATTTCAACGGCGCCTCCCCCGCCAAGTCCATCGAACGGATCGGAAATGGGACCTCGCGGGTTCTCCTTGATTTTTTGCAACAGCTTGTTCCCCGTTTCTTCCCATTTCGCCAGCCCTTCCTCGACCGTCATTTCGCCGGCGATCACGCGGTCAAAGATACGCTCCGCCAACTGCTGGACCAGGTACAGGTTCGGACGCTCCCGTTGAAGCCGGATTTCATCCAGCGTCATGCCGCGCCCGGGTTTCCGTTTCGTAAACACCGCCGGATCGTAATCCGCTCCCTCCCGGGGGGTGAGGTACGCCTGCAGCGTGCTCATTTCGTAGTTGCTGCGCGACTTGATCTTCGCCATATCGCCGCTGTGATGGAATTTGATGAACGACCAGGCGTCCTCCTGGTTGAGGGCGTTCGCGTTGATGCCCATCATGCGGCCGATGGACACGACCCCCACTTCCGGCATCTGCGGATGGGCGGGCAGCGCGGTCACGCCCCATTCGATCGGTTCCATGTCCAGCCTTTCGGCCACACGGTTAAACTCGAGCAGTTCCTGGATGAAATTTCCCGTTTCCACCACCATGGCCACGCGACCGCTGAAGAATGGCCGGTGCCGGTAGGGGTTGTACCGGTACTCCCCGCCCGGCAGGGGTTCGGCGAGAAGATCTTCCTGACGCGGGATCACCCCTTCATCGTAAAGGGAGAAAAACGTGTCCCACACGTCTTTCCAGCCGGGGGTGTTGACCGTCATTTTCTCGGCCTGATCGTCGAACATGCGCAACTGAAGCGGGTCGGAGTACATCGACATGCCGGAAAAGAGGTTCATGAATGCCCACGACGAAAAGCTGATGCCGAACACCGCGTCCGGACCGGACCCGGACTTGAGGCGACGCGCCAGATTCAACGCATCTTCCCAGGTCATGTCCCCATCGGGAAACGGAACGTTTTGCTCCCGGAACAGCGCCTTGTTGTAAAACAGCGCGGCCGCGGAGAACGAAGGCGCCAGGGCGTACAATTGCTGGCCGTCTCCCCGTTCGCGGATCGCCTCGAGAATCATCGGCACAAATGCCGCCGTATCCATTTTGTCCTCGGCCATAAACGGATCGAGCGGCTTGAGCAGATTGTCCTGGACAAGCCACGTCAAATCTTCGAGGGAAAACACGACGACGTCCACCGGATTGGGGCCCGTCATCATCTTTTTCATGTTTTCGACGACATCCGGTTGCTCCTCGTTCTCGGCTTCGCCATACATCCAGCCCGAATCATCGACCGCATACACCAATTCGATGTCGATTTCCGGATGCATGACTTCAAACAGATCGGTCAGATCCTGCCGGGTATAAGATTCGTTATCCTCGCTGCCGTACGGCAGGCCGATGCGCAGCATGCGCCGGTTGTTGCCGTCTTTGCCGCCGTCCCCCGGGCTGCAGGCCGACAGAAGGGATCCCAGCAGCGCCGTCGCCACGATGGCGGCCAGCCAACGAAATGGTTTCATGTTCCCAGTCTTGCTCCTTTATTTCATCATCGTCCGGTACAAGTCATCCATGATGCCTTCAATCGGTCCGTTCGGGTTTTCCTTGATCTTTTGCAACGCCTCATTGCCCCGGCGTTCCCATTCCGCCAGCGCTTCCTCCACCGTCATTTGATCCTGCATCACCCGGTTGTACAACACATCGCCGATTTGCCGGATCATCCACAGGTTCGGCCTTTCCCGTTCCAGCATTTGCTCGGCATACGGTCTGGGAGGCACCGGCTTCACCATGTAGAAGGCCTCGATATGGAAATCGAGTCCCTCGCGCGGTTGGATAAACGCCTTGCGCGCCGGCAATTCCCAGTAGCTGCGGGATTTCAGCTTGGCATACTCCTCGCTGATCATGAATTTGATGTAGTTCCAGGCGTCTTCCTTGTTTTGCGCGTTGGCGTTGATGGCCAACAGTTGGTTCAGGTAGACGTAGGACGATACGCCGGGCGCGCTGACATGGGACGGCAGCGTCACGACGTCCCAGTCGATCCGTTCAAATCCCTTGTCCTTGATCCGGTCGACGTTGTTGTTGAAACTGACGAGCTCGTTCACAAAGTTGTAGTTGCTGATGACCATGGCCACTTTGCCCCGGAAAAACGCCCGGTCCATGTAGGGGTACCAGCGTCCGTCCTCGGGCGGATCCATGACCAGATCTTGGCCCGTCGGCAGCACTTTGTCTTTGTACAGCGTGACGAACGTTTCCCAGGCGTTTTTCCAGCTTTCGTTGTTGACGGTCATTTTCTCGGCTTTTTCGTCGTACATCCGCAGATTGAGGGGCTGGATATACTGCTCCATCTCCCAGATGCCGCCGCCGCCGCCCCACTCGTTAAAGGTGAAGCCCCAGACCGCGTCCTTGCCTTCGCCCTTCTTGAGCCGGCGGGCCAGATTGAACAGGTCGTCCCAGGTCATGTTGTCGCGGGGAAATTCCACGCCGCTTTCCTGGAACAGCTTTTTGTTGTAGAACAGCGCGGACGAGTTGAACGTCGGCGTCATGGCGTAAATGAATCCGTCGCCCATTTCCTTGATGCCGTCAATGACGGCCGGCACAAATTCGCTCGTATCGATCTCGTCCTCGGCGATCAGCGGATCGAGCTGCACGAGCAGATTGTCGCGCGCCAGCAGCGTCAGCAGGGAAGCATCGAGCACCATGACGTCGACCGGGTTCGGTCCGGTTAACAGCTTCTTCACTTCCTCGTAGATGTCCGGCTGCTGGTCCTGCTCCTCCGATTTCAGGTACATCCATTGATCGTTGCTGATGGCCGGAACGATTTCGATGTTGATGGCACCCTGGTTTTTCACTTCATACGCGTCGGTCAGTTGCTGACGGGTGTAATATTCGTCGGTCGGACTTCCGTACACGACGCCAATCCGCAGCGTGCGGGGCGCGGAATTTTCGCCGGTGGACCCGCGGTTGCAGGCGGCCAGCAGCGATGCGGCCAGAATGAGCACCAGGCCGAGCATCGGCCAGCGGAGCGGTTTGCGATTCAGGTTCATGCGGTTTCTCCCTCCATGGTTTTCGGGGCCCTGATCAGGATTTTTTCCCCGTCAAATTCCAATGTGGCCTTGTCGCCGATCTGGAGCGCCTGCAAGTATTCTTTCGGAATTTGCAGCCGGCCCACCCGGTCGACGACGACAAACGCTTCATGTACCTCCTCGAGCGCCGTTCGCCCGTGCGATGGTACCATGGTATGATCCAGATGCACGTTGCGCTTGATGAATTCGGTGCTGGTCAGCCCGTCCCGGATCGCCACCACCCGGTCCACCTTGCTCGCCAGGGACAAATCGTGCGTGACGATGACGATGGTGACGCCGAACTCCCGGTTGAAACGGCGGAAAATGTCCATGATTTGATTGGACGTCGCGGTGTCGACCGATCCGGTCGGTTCGTCCGCGAGGAGAAGCTGCGGCCGGTTGGCCAGGGCGATGGCGATGGCCACCCGCTGTTGTTCCCCGCCGGACAACTGGGTCAGCTTGCTGTTCATCCGGTCTTTCAGGCCGACCATTTCCAGCAACTGTTTCGCGTAGGCGCGATCCGTCTTTTTGCCGGAAAACAGCATGGGCATTTCCACATTTTCCAGCGCCGTCAAATAGGGCAGCAGATTGCGCGCGTTGTTCTGCCAGACGAACCCGACCGTCTCGCGTTTGTAGCGCACGAGATCCTCTTCGCTCATTTTCAGCAAATCCCAGGGACCGACCCGCACCTGGCCGGCGGATGGACGATCCAGACCGCCGAGAATGTTGAGCAGCGTCGACTTGCCGGAACCGCTGTTGCCGATGATCGCCATCATCTCCCCGGCCGAGACGGTCAGGTTCAGCCCTTGCAGCGCCACCACTTCCAGGTCCTCGGTCTTGTAGATTTTGACAAGTCCCTCGCAGTGGATCAACGTTACCGCTCCTCTCCCATTTTGACGGCCTGGTGCACCCGCAGACGCCGGATATGGGTAACCAGAAGCGCCGCGCCGATGCCCATCATGACGGCGACGACCGCATACAGGCGAATGTCGTCGATCGCTTCGAACACGACCCGAAACGGCGGTACCTGGTTGACGGTGTTTTCGGTCGTTTGCAGGAACGGCAGGAACAGCAGGCTGGTCACCTTGCCGATGGCGATGCCAAGCGCGATGGAAAGACCGGCGGTGAACACCTGCTCGAGCAGCAGCATGCCCGTCAATTGCTTGCGGGACAGCCCCATCGCCCGGAGCACGCCGATCTGCACGATCCGTCCGGACAGGTTGAAAAACCAGAACAACACGAAGCCCGACAGGGAAACGATCACCGTCACCAGAAATCCGAGGCTCAGGATGCCGAAGACCCCGCCGCGCGCCGGATGCCGGCTTTGGGCGATCAACTCGTTCTCCACATCGGCCACGGAAGCGATTTCCACGCCGCGCTCCTGCAACGCCGGAATGATCGGCAACGTGTCCGCTCCCGGTTCCATGTTGAGCCAGACATCGTACGGCATGAGCGGCACCTGATCGTATATGTAACCCAGGTTGGCGACGAGGAAGGGCAACTGATCCGGATACTGGGCCGGCCAGTACGGCACGATGCCAATGATGACGAACTCCACCACCTGGTCGGCGATGACCGCCTGAATCAGGTCGCCGACCTTGAGCTCGAACCGCTCGGCCAGGTTGGAAGACACGAGGGCGCCTTCCGTCACATGGCCCATCGCGATCAAATATTGAAACGGATGGTAGTCGTACAGGTCTTTGCGGAACCAGGCGACGCGGGCAAAATCCTCGTTTTCGATCCCGACGACCATGGCCTGGCCGGCCGAGCGGTTGGACACGGACAGGTTCGCCTTCACCTGCAGCACCTTCGCCGCGTGTTCCACGCCGGGAAGCGACCGGAACACCTCGAACGGCGGTTCGTTGTAGATGACCCGGCCCGTCGGCTGCGGTTGCCGGGACGGGCCGCCCGAACCGGGATTGCCGCCGCCGCCCGGATTTTCATCCGAGCCTCCGCCGCCGCCCTGGCCGGGCGAACCGGAGGGAGGCGAGGTGACTTCCTGGTAGCCCTCCCACACCGTCTGCACGATGACGTCCGCGCCGTATTTGTACAGGATCCGCTCCTCCGAATTGAGGGCGATCGTGCGCGCCGCGGAGGCGTTGTACACCCCGAGGCCGAGCGTCAGAATGAGCAGGATCATGAGCGGATAGTACGCCTTGGCCGAACGGGACAACTGGGTCACCGTCAGGTAGAGCGGCACGGGCATGAAGGAGCGGCCAAGCCAGGTGAACAGGCGCAGCAGCAGCGGAAACAGCCGAAGAAACACCAGTCCCGCCGCAAAAATGCTGATGGCCGGCACGAAGAACAGAAACGGCTGCACGTTGAGCTGGTCGGTCGTCAGCCCGGTGCGGAACGACACCATTTGCCGCTCATTGAACAGGTACCAGCCGTAGGCGGCCACGCCGACGAGGGCGACGTCCAGGTACCATCGCATCCAAAACGGCTGGCGGTCCTTGCGCGCCATCATCCGCTTGTAATCGACGATCGACGAACGCGTGAACGCCAGCGCCGGGATGACCGCGGCGCCGATGGCCACCAGAACGGCGGCCAGGCCGGCCAGCAAGCCGTCCAGGGTAAAGCCCACGGGAATGGATTTGCGATTGACAAATTCCAGGAATCCGTTCGCCGAGCCGATGCTTTTGGCCATGAACCAGCCGATCAAGGGACCGAGAACCAGCGCGGCCGCGCCGAGCAAGGCGCCCTCCAGCAGGAACAGAAGGAAAATTTGCCGTTTGCTGACGCCGCGGCTGCGCATGACGGCGATGTCCGAACGCTGCTTCTCCAACGACTGGCGGGCGATCATCGTAATGAAGTAAAACACCATCGCGATCATCGGCGCCGCCAGCATGAACAGCATCGTCTGCAACTGGATGCTTTCGCGGCGGAAATCGGCCAGCATGTCCCGGAACGACAACTCCACGCGCGTGCCCTTCAGGAGGTTGTTCACCTCGATGTCGATCCGTTTCAGCGCGCGGGTCAGCGTCTGCAGTTGACTCGTCCGGATGTCCCGCAAATCGTAGACGGCGTACCAGCCGGCGTTTTGCACCGGGATGTTCCGTTCGCCGACAAGATGCTCCAGGAACGCCTGCTCGGAAATGAACAGCGTGTTCATCAGGACGTCCAGCCCCTGATACCAGTACGGGCTGGCCATATCCAGCGGTTTGACGGCCCCGACGATCTCGACCCGGAGCGTCAGGTTCAGTCCGCCGTAAACGGGATACAGCAGCACGTCGCCGACGTGCAGATCGTTGCGGAACAGCGCCTCCTCCAGCATGACCGCCTGCAGGGTGCCGTCGGGTTGGACGTTGTCGGCGAACCAATTGCCGCCCGCCAGTTCGACCTGGTCCCGGAGTCCCCGGAAGGCGCCGATCGTCATGCGGCGCATCCGGCTCGCATCCACCTTGGTCGGATCTTCCGGCGATACTTCCGTGCTGCGCAACAGGAGGCTGCGCTGTTCCGTGGTCACCGGAAAGCCGATGCGCGCCGGCACGTCCTCGGAGATGAAGCGATCCACGCGGTCAAATCCGTCCCGATCCGTCTTCCCGTCTGTCGACTGGTAGCGGATGAGCAACGCGCCGGCCGGCAGGCCGCTGTCGTTGTCCTGCAACGTTCGGGCGACCACCCGCTTGAGCGCGCCGTCCGCATACATCGGAATGCTGACGGTGAACGCCACCGCCACCAGCAGCCCGGCGAACGTGCTCAGCGTCAGCCAGCGGGTGTTCCACATTTTGCGAAATAGAAAGCGGATCAGTCCGTTCATCGGTTACCTTCCCACAACTTTTTGGCCGGGGGTCAGCCCCTCCAGAATTTCGGCGACGGTCGACGTTTGCTGGCCGACCCTGACGTCCACTTCCCGCTTGCTGCCGTCCGCCTCCACCACTTGCACGTAGGTGCGGGCGCCGACGGTCCGCAACGCGGACAGGGGGATGACGATCGCGTTTTCCTTCCGGTTGATGATGATCTCCGCGGAAAGCGGCGTGCCGCGCGCCGCCGTCTCGGGCAGATCCGGCACTTCCACGAGCAGGTACTGGTCAAGCCGCTCCACCCGCGGCTGGTTCCACGGGTCGTTTTGCTGCTCCGAAGTCGGCAGCGCTTTGACGACGCCCTTCACTTCCCCGACGTTGTTGATGCTGACCCGCGCCTCCATGCCGACGGCGACCTTGTTCAAATCGTTGCGGGACAGCGATACGGCGGCGATGAGCTCTTTCGGATTGGCGATGACGCACACCGGATCGTACGCCTTCACCTGTCCGCCCTCCTGCACCGACAGCGAGACGACCGTGCCCGCGAACGGCGCCGTCAACACCGCCTGCTCGATATCGTTTTCCAGATCGGCGAGCGCCTGCCGCTGCTCCTCGAACTGGAGCCGTCTCGTCTCAAATTCGACCGGATCCATTTCGTCGCGCTGCCGGAGCAATTCCTTCATGGCCAGCTCTTCCTTCTGGAAGGCGAGCTTCTGCGTGCGCAACTGCTTGCGGAGATCCTCGACGTCCAGTTCGGCGATCGGCTGCCCCGCCTCCACCCGGTCGCCCGGCATGACGTACAGTTTCTTGATCCGCCGGTCGCCGAGCGTGAAGTACAGCGTCTTTTCCTCCGTCGACAGCAGCTTTCCGGAGCCGGACACCTTCGTTTCCAGCGTCTGGGTCGTCACTTCGTATTCCGGTTTTTTGGAAATTTGCGGAAGCTTGATCTGGCCCAGATATTCTTCCTCCGGCTCGTCGGGCAACAGGCTGCATCCGGCCAGCAAGGCGGCCGCCGCCAGCACCGCAAGCGTCCGCGCCGCCCGCCCCGTCCGGACGCGGGTGCGCCCAAACGTCCTATCCCGCGACGAAGACGCCATCCACCATTTCGTAAACATGGTCCGCTACCTCCAAAATTGTAGGATCGTGTGTCGTCATGCAAATGGTGACGTTCTCGCGGGCGACAATTTCCCGGAACACCGCCATGATCTGCGCCGCCATCTGGGAATCCAGTTCGGCGGTCGGTTCGTCCGCCAACAGCAGCCGCGGCCGGTGCGCGATCGCCTTGGCGATGGCCACCCGCTGTTGCTCGCCGCCGGACAGCTCGAACGGGCGGTGATGCATCCGCTTGCCGAGCCCCACGAGCTCCAGGCAGGTCGTGATCCGTTCCTTCCACTCCGATCTGGGGACGCCCGCCATCCGGAGCGAGAGTTCCACGTTCTCGTACGCCGACAGCAGCGGCAGGAGCGCGTACGCCTGAAAAATGAAGCCGATCTCGCGTCGCCGCACCTCCGTGCGCCGATCGTCGTCCCATTCGTGCAGCGGTTGCCCGCGAAACAGGATTTCACCTTTCGTCGGCGTGTCAAGGCCCCCCATCAGGTTGAGCAGCGTCGTTTTTCCGGAACCGGAACGTCCCCGCAGCATGACAAGCTGCCGCGGATACAGGTCGAGGTCGATGCCCTTCAGCACCCTGAGCGGTTTGCCGCTCACCTCGAAGGTCCGCTCCACCCCGCGAACCGACAGGATCGGCGCGCCATCCGCCGGATCTTCTCCGGGGGATGCCGCCGCGGCCCGTTCGGGGAGCGGCGATGCGGGAAGTTTCGGTCTTCGTCGGAATTTGGCGAACATTGGCTGTTCCTCTCCCAACTTTCCAAATCCAAATCCAATATCTACAATTATAACGTTTCAAAATTAAAAAAGGTTACGTGATTTATGATTTTGTTATGAGAAAAATGAGAAGACCTTTATCGGGACGCCCCGTTTCGTGTATTATTAAGGGATAGACAGTTTTCCGCAAGAAAGGTTGGTCGGACATTGGAACCGAATAAGCCGGACAAGAAACCCGAATCCCGAACCGAATCCGCGAAAGCGCCGACTTCCAACTTTATCCGCAACATCATCGCCGACGACGTGGCCTCCGGCCGGGTGCGCGAGGTCGTCACCCGTTTTCCGCCGGAACCGAACGGATATTTGCACATCGGCCACGCCAAGTCGATCGTCCTCAATTTCGAACTGGCCGACGAATTCGGCGGACGGACGAACCTGCGCTTCGACGACACGAACCCGCTCAAGGAAGACGCCGAATTCGTGAAGGCGATCCAGGAAGACGTCCGCTGGCTCGGCTACGAATGGGACAATTTGTGCTACGCGTCCGATTACTTTGAACAAATGTACGAATACGCCGAGAAGCTGATCCGCAAGGGCAAAGCGTACGTGTGCGACCTGTCGCCCGAGGAAATCCGCCGCACGCGCGGCACCCCGACGGAACCGGGGCAACCGAGCCCGTACCGGGAACGCTCCGTCGAGGAAAATCTGGATCTGTTTCGCCGCATGCGCGCAGGGGAGTTTCCCGACGGGGCCAAAACGCTGCGGGCCAAAATCGACATGGCCTCCCCGAACCTGAACCTGCGCGACCCGGTGCTGTACCGGATCGCCCACGCGACGCACCACCATACCGGAGACAAGTGGTGCATCTATCCGATGTACGATTTCGCCCATCCGCTCAGCGACGCCATCGAAGGGGTCACCCACTCGATCTGCACCCTCGAATTCGAAGATCACCGGCCGCTGTACGAGTGGGTCATCCGGGAATGCGAAACGGAAGCCAAACCGCGCCAATATGAATTCAACAAGCTGAACCTGACGCAGACGGTGCTCAGCAAGCGCAACCTGAAGGTGCTCGTGGAGAGAGGCATCGTCGACGGGTGGGACGACCCCCGCATGCCGACGATCGCCGGGCTGCGCCGCCGGGGGTTCACCCCGGATGCGATCCGCGCCTTCTGCCGCGAAATCGGCGTCGCCAAGAGCAACAGCGTGGTCGAATGGCACATGCTGGAACATTTCGTCCGCGAAGACCTGAAGCTGAAGGCGCCGCGCACGATGGCCGTGCTCCGGCCGCTCAAGGTGGTCATCGTCAACTATCCGGAAGGGCAGACGGAATGGCTCGACGCCGAAAACAATCCGGAAAACCCGGAAATGGGTCTGCGCAAGATTCCCTTCTCGCGGGAAATCTACATTGAGCGGGACGATTTCATGGAAACCCCGCCGCCGAAATATTTCCGGCTGTTCCCGGGCAACGAGGTGCGCCTGAAGCACGCCTACTTCATTCGCTGCGAGGAAGTGGTGAAAAACGAGGCGGGCGAAGTGGTCGAGCTGCGCTGCACGTACGATCCGGCAACGAAGAGCGGCAGCGGATTCACCGGACGCAAGGTCAAAGGCACGATTCATTGGGTGAACGCTGCCCATGCGGTGCCGGCCGAATTCCGGCTGTACGAACCGCTCGTCCTGGATGGCAACGCCGATGACGACGAGACGGCGGAAGACGGGGAGAACGTCCATCCGTTCCTTTCCCGTCTCAATCCGAACTCGCTGGAGATCCTGCACGGCTTCGTGGAGCCGGGATTGAAAGAGGCAAAACCCCAGGACAAGTTCCAGTTTTTCCGGCACGGCTACTTCAACGTCGATCCGAAAGACACCGGCAACGGCCGCCTCGTGTTCAACCGGATCGTGTCGCTCAAAAGCTCGTACGAACTGCCGCGCTGAACGCCGGCCGCCGGAAGGGTGAAACCGGCCCAAACGCCGGCCGCGGATAAAAAGTCAACCGGCCCCCGTCCAACAACCGGCGGGGGCTGGTTGCGTTTGCCCGGCCAATACGCCCTCATCGGGTCGCGGCGATGGATTTCGCCCGGTACAGCCGCGCTCCGACGACGAAGGATACGGCGCCCCAGGCGGCCATGATGCCGACGGCCATCCAGAAGGCGGGATCCGTCACGCCGCTCGCGTATACCAGGCCGTCGCGCATCCCGTCGACGAAATAGGTCAACGGCAACACCCGCGAAACCGGCTGCAGCCAATCCGGCAGCGTCTCGACGGGCAGGAAAACGCCGCTCAGGAACATCATCACGAAGCTGGCGATGTTGGCGTAGGCCATGTACGCCTCCATCGATTTGCTGACGGCCGAGAACAGATAGCCCATCGCGTTGAACGTCAGCGCGCCGACGACGTAGGCGATGGCCAGGCTGGCCGCGTTGAGGTGCAAATGGGCGTCAAATCCGAAAACCCCGATCGTCGTCAGCAGAACGATCTGGATCACACCGAGCACGAAGCGGACGGCAATGTCCGCGATGCCGAACATTTCCGAACTGGCGGGCGTCATGCGCAGCCGCTTGAGCACGCCCTTGCGGCGCATTTCCACAAAGGCGACCATGCCGAACAGGCCGGCCTGCGCCACCGACAGCGCGATCATCCCCGTCATCAGGAAGTCCTGGTACTCCAGATCGTCGCGCCCCGCGCTGACCGTGGAAAATTCGAGGCTGTACATCGGGGACACCCCGGCCGCCGCCAAATTCGCCGACTGCACGAACTGGTTCATCACGGCGACCAGCGCCTGGGTGGTGCCGCTACGCTCGTCCTCGCGGTTGACGACGAGTCCGAGGGAATGATCCGTCTCCGAGGCCGGAAGCACGATGAGCGCATCCACTTTTTTGTCCTTCACCAGTTCCTGTCCCTTATCCATCGCCACCGGCTGCCCTTCGGCGAATTCCAGCATCGGCAGTTGCCGGAGCTGCTCCAGCAGCAGCGTCGACACCGCGTTGGATTGCGGTTCCGCCACCGCAACCTTCGCCTTCAGTTCGTCGTTCAACCCGCCGCCGAAGATGATCATGAACAGCGACATCAGAATCACGGGAAAAAAGATGTTCCAGAACCATACCGACTTTTCCCGAAACGTCATTTTCAAATGGGCCATGAACATCTGGGGAAACTGCTTCCAGGCATCCATGTCAGTCCCTCCATTCCTTGCCCGTAAAGGCGATAAACACGTCTTCCAGGCTCATTTCCCGGATCGATACCTGGTCCACCCGGTACCCTTGCGCCTGGGTTAAGCCGAACAGGTCATACATCATGGCATCGGGCTGACTTGTCCATACGACGAGGCGTCCGGCGTCCCGCTCCGTCCGGGTGACGTGCGGCAAACGCCGCACCATCCGCTCCGCCTCCGCGGCCGCGGCGCTCCCGCTGACGGCCCGTCCGTCCGCCGCCTCCACGTCGGCAAACGCGAGGCGCACTTCCCGCTCCTTTGTCAGCCGGCCGATCAGCGCCTGCGGCGTGTCCAGGGTGACGACGGTCCCCTGATCGACGATGCAGACGCGATCGCTCAGCCTTTCCGCCTCTTCCATGTAATGGGTGGTCAGAATCGTCGTTTTGCCCAGTTCTTTCAGTTTGAGCACAATGTCCCAGATGTTCCGGCGGGCTTGCGGGTCGAGGCCCGTCGTCGGCTCGTCGAGAAAAATGAGGTCCGGGTCGTTGATCATGGCCAATCCGATGGCAAGGCGCTGCCGCTGGCCGCCCGAGAGCGTCTTGACCCTTTTGCCACGGTGGTCCTGCAGGTTGATCATTTCGAGAATTTCCCGGACCGGCCGCGACTTTCGGTAGAACGAAGCGAACAATGCCAGATTTTCCTCCACCGTCAGCAGGTCGAACAAGGCGCCGGACTGGGGTTGCACGCCGATCATTTCCCGGATTTGGCCGGCGTCCTTCGCCCAGGTGAGTCCCCCGAACGAAATGTCGCCTGCGTCGGGTTCAAGCAGGCCTTCGATCATTTCCAGCGTCGTCGTTTTTCCCGCGCCGTTCGGGCCGATGATGGTGAACACCTCGCCGGCTTCCACGGCGAAACTGATGTCCGCCACCGCCGTCACCGGTCCGAAGGTTTTGCGCAAATGCCGCACTTCCAGTACCGACATCCGTTTTTCCTGCTCCCTTCCATCCTTTTCTTCAGCTTTCACGAACCTAATTGTAGGAGATCGGTGGCCCCCGCCAAACCGTCCGCAGCCGGTTTTTGCCTCGGTCTCAAGACCGAGGCGGGTCATTCCCCGCACCGGCGGATCCCCGCCGGCGGAAAAAAAGAAAACCGTCCGGCCTTGACGGCCGAACGGTTTCCAACCCCCGGGCGCGACCCGTCCTCCCAAGTGTTGAACCTGACCAATCGTCAGGGCGAAACGGAACGTTCATTTCCGCTGCGCCAGATAGGACAAAAGCGCCAGGATGAACATGCCGAACATGATCATCAGCGACAGCGCGTCCTGGGTTTCCACAATCCCCACCCCCAATCGGTGTGGAGCCAGCAGGCGCGCCCCGGGGTTTTTTTGAGTATACCATCATATGCCATTCATGGACAAGGTTCCCTGGACGGATCTTCAATTTCCGCGGACCCCGCCTTTATCCTCGCATCCGCGGGCCCACTGGATCCGGTCCGGTTACGATTGTCCGTACGCGCGCGGATTTTCCCGCCACGCTTGCAGCAACGCGACATCCTCCTCGCGAATGGCCCGGCGGCTGACCGCTTCCTCGATCAGCGCCGAATAATGGGTCAGCGTGCGCAACGGCACGCCCGCTTCCGCGAACGCCCGGTCGGCTTCCGCGAACTGGTAGGTGAAAATGGCCAGCACGCCCAGCACGTCGGCCCCCGCTTCCCGCACGGCCAGCGCCGCTTTCAGCGAGCTGCCGCCGGTGGACACGAGGTCCTCGATCAGCACCAGCTTTTGCCCGGGCACAAAATGACCTTCGATCTGGTTCGTCTTGCCGTGTCCTTTGGGCTTTTCACGCACGTACAGCATCGGCAGGCCCAGCTTCTGCGCCACCCAGGCGGCGTGCGGAATGCCGCCGGTGGCAATGCCGGCCACCGCTTCGCAATCGGGATGATGTACGCGGATCAGCGCCGCGAATCCCTCCGCAATCGCGTCCCGGATGGCGGGATATGAAATGGTCAGCCGGTTGTCGCAATAAATGGGCGCGCGCAGGCCGGACGTCCACGTAAACGGTTCGTGCGGCCGCAGGGTGACGGCCCCGATGTCAAGCAGACAGCCCGCGATGCGGGCGGGCAGTCGTTCCAGCGTGGCCTCGCTCATGCTTGCGTCAGCTCCTCCACAAGGTGTTCCAGCGCGGCGGCCGGATCCGGGGCGGCGGTGATCGGACGGCCGATCACCAGAAAGTCAGCGCCCGCACGCACGGCGTCAAGCGGCGTCGCAAACCGGCGCTGATCCCCGGGGTCCGCTCCCCGCGGGCGAATGCCGGGCGTGACGGCCAGAAAGTCCGCCCCGCATGCCCGTTTGACGGCGGCCGCTTCCAGCGGCGAGGCGACGACGCCGTGCAGTCCCGCCGCTCGGGCCAGGCGCGCGTAGCGCACGACGGTGTCCTCCACGGTGCCGGGGATGCCGATCTCGTCGTTCAGCGTCGCCTGATCCGTACTCGTCAACTGCGTGACGGCAATGATCACCGGCAAGCCGGACGCGCCCGGACCACCGGATTCCGCCGCGCCTTCCGCCGCCCCCTCAAGCGCCGCCCGCATCATCGCCATCCCGCCGGCGGCGTGCACGTTGAACATGTCCGCGCCGAGCCGCGCGATGCTGCGCGCTCCGCCCCGGACGGTGTTGGGGATGTCGTGCATTTTCACATCGAGAAACACGCGAAAGCCCATCGCCTTCAGTTCGCGGACGATGTCCGGTCCCGCGGCGTAAAACAGCTCCATGCCGACCTTCATCCAGCAGCCCGCGCCCTGCAGTGCCGCCGCCAGCCGCCGGGCCGACGCGGCGTCCGGCCGGTCCAGCGCCACCATGATTCGACTGGCGGCTTCGTTTCGATTCATCGTTTCCGCCGTCCCCCTTTGCGGTGGGTGCTCGGAATCTCCGGCATCGCCGTCAGGAACGGAACGCCGGCATCGGCTCGCTGGAGAACCGCAGCGCCTGCAGCATATGCAGCAGCGCGCGCGCCGTGTCCAGCGAGGTCAGGCACACAATGCCGTTCTCCACCGCTTCGCGGCGGATCCGGAACCCGTCGCGTTCCGGCGTTTTGCCCTTCGTCAACGTGTTGATGACCATGTGCGCCTGGCCGGTGCGAATCAGGTCGACGATGTTCGGCGAGCCTTCGCTCAGCTTCTTCACCCGCGTGACGTGCAGGCCGACCCGTTCCAGGGCATCGGCCGTGCCGCCCGTGGCGATCAGGCGGTAGCCGAGCGCGCTGAAACCGCGCAAAATCTCCACCGCCTCGTCCTTGTCCTTGTCGGCGATGGTGGCGATGATCGCGCCCGAGGACGGAATGTTCATGCCGGAGCCGAGCAGCCCTTTGTAAAGGGCCTTGGCGAACAGACGGTCGCGTCCCATCACCTCGCCGGTCGACTTCATTTCCGGCGTCAACGTCGGGTCGACGCGGCGCAGCTTCGCAAAGGAGAACACCGGAACCTTGACCGAGACGAATTCGTCCTCCGGCCACAACCCTTCGCTGTAGCCCAGATCGGTCAGCTTCGCCCCGAGAATCACCTGCGTCGCCAGCTTCGCCATCGGCACGCCGGTGACCTTGCTGAGGAACGGCACGGTGCGCGAAGAACGCGGGTTGACCTCGATGACGTACACCCGGTCCTGCCAGACGACGAACTGGATGTTCACCAGGCCGACAACCTTCAGCGCCTTGGCGATCCGCAGCGTCATGTCGACCGCCTGGCGCTTCACGTCCTCGGACAGCGTCTGCGGCGGGTACACCGCGATCGAATCGCCGGAGTGAACCCCCGCGCGCTCGATGTGTTCCATGATGCCCGGAATGAGCACCGTTTCCCCGTCGCACACCGCGTCGATCTCGATTTCCTTGCCGAGCATGTACCGGTCGATGAGCACCGGATGTTCCGGATTGATGCGGACCGCTTCGCGCATGTATTCCAGCAGTTCCTCATCGGAATAGACGATTTCCATGGCCCGTCCGCCGAGCACGTAGGACGGCCGGACCAGCACCGGATAGCCCAGTTCGCGGGCGGTGTCGACCGCTTCGTCGACGGAAGTGACGGTGGCGCCCTTCGGCTGGGGAATGTTCAGTTGCCGGAGCAGCGCCTCGAACTTTTTGCGGTCCTCCGCCGCGTCGATGCTTTCCAGCGTCGTGCCGAGAATGCGCACGCCCGCCCGGGCAAGCGGCGCCGCCAGGTTGATGGCGGTCTGGCCGCCGAACTGGACGATGACGCCTACCGGCTGCTCCTGTTCGATGACGTTCATGACGTCCTCGAAAAAGAGCGGCTCGAAATACAGACGGTCGGACGTGTTGAAGTCGGTCGAGACCGTCTCCGGGTTGTTGTTGATGACGATCGCCTCGTACCCGGCGTTGCGGATCGCCCAGACGGCGTGCACGGTCGAATAGTCGAATTCGATGCCCTGGCCGATGCGGATCGGACCCGAGCCGAGCACGACCACCTTCGGCTTGTCGCTGGGCGGAACTTCGTTTTCCGTTTCATAGGTGGAGTAAAAGTACGGGGTCGTCGCCTCAAACTCGGCCGCGCACGTGTCCACCATTTTGTAGACCGGCCGGATGCCCTGCGCCAGCCGGAACGCCCGTACCTCCGCTTCCGTCGTCAGGCCTCCGTTCGGCCGGCCCTCGCGGCGCAGTTCGGCGACGGCGCGATCGGTAAATCCGAGCCGTTTCGCCTCGAGCAACGTCTCGCGCGTCAACTCCGGCTCGCGCCGGATCACGTACTCGAACTCCACCAGGCCGCGGATTTTGTCCAGGAACCACCAGTCGATCTTCGTCCATTCCTGGATGTCCGTCAGTTTCCAGCCGCGCCGGAACGCTTCGGCCAGCAGGAACAGCCGCTCGTCGTCCGCCTTCATGAGCCGGGCCCGCAACGTGTCGTCGTCCAGGGTTTCCGCGCCGGGAAGATGCAGGCGATGCACGCCGATTTCCAGCGAGCGCACCGCCTTGTGCAACGATTCCTCGAACGTGCGGCCGATCGCCATCACTTCCCCGGTCGCCTTCATCTGCGTGCCCAGCGAACGGTTGGCGGTGGTGAACTTGTCGAAGGGCCAGCGCGGAATTTTGGTGACAACGTAGTCGATCGCCGGCTCGAAGCACGCGTACGTCCGGCCCGTTACCGGGTTGACGATCTCGTCGAGCGTGTAGCCGATCGCGATTTTGGCCGCCATCTTGGCGATCGGGTAACCCGTCGCCTTGGAGGCGAGCGCCGAGGAGCGGCTGACCCGCGGATTGACCTCGATGACATAATATTTGTAGCTGTGCGGGTCCAGCGCGAACTGGATGTTGCAGCCGCCCTCGATCTTCAGCGCGCGAATGATCGTCAGCGACGCGGCCCGCAGCATTTGGTACTCGCGGTCCGACAGCGTCTGGCTCGGCGCCACGACGATGCTGTCGCCGGTATGGATGCCGACCGGGTCGACGTTTTCCATGTTGCAGACGACGATGCAGTTGTCGGCGGAGTCGCGCATCACTTCGTACTCGATTTCCTTCATGCCGGCGATCGATTTTTCGATCAGACACTGGCCGATCGGGCTGTAGCGCAGGCCGTTTTCCACAATTTCGCGCAGCTCCTCCTCGTCGCCGGCGATGCCGCCTCCGGTGCCGCCCAGCGTATACGCCGGCCGCACGATGACCGGATAGCCCGCCTCGTTCGCGAAGTCGACGGCCGCCTCCACGTCGGTGACGATCGTGCTTTCCGGCACCGGCTGGCCGAGTTCGGTCATGAGCGCGCGGAACTGGTCGCGATCCTCGGCGCGCTCGATCGCCGACAGTTGGGTGCCCAGCAGCCGGACCCCCTCCTGTTCCAGAATGCCGGCGCGCGCCAGTTCCACCGCCATGTTCAGGCCGGTCTGACCGCCGAGGGTCGGCAAGAGGCCGTCCGGGCGCTCCTTGCGAATGATCTGCGTCACAAAATCAAGCGTGATCGGCTCGATGTACACCTTGTCGGCCATGTTCGTGTCGGTCATGATCGTGGCCGGGTTGCTGTTGATCAGCACCACTTCCAGGCCTTCCTCTTTGAGCGCCTGGCAAGCCTGGGTGCCCGCGTAGTCGAATTCCGCCGCTTGTCCGATCACAATCGGTCCCGAACCGATCACGAGAATTTTCTTGAGGTCCTTATTTCTTGGCATGCTGTCCTACTCCTTCCCGGGCTTCCGCAAGCTGGGCCTGGCGCGGACGTTCCGCCCGGCTTCGCTTGTACTCGCGAATCATGTCCAAGAACCGGTCAAACAGGTCGTTCGCATCGTACGTCCCCGGCATCGCCTCCGGATGATACTGCACGGAAAAGGCGGGATACCGCCGGTGACGCAAACCTTCGATCGTCTTGTCGTTGTTGTTGATGTGGGTGACTTCCAGTTCCGTCCCCTCCAACGATTCCGCCCGCACGGCGTAACCGTGGTTTTGCGACGTGATGTAGCAGCGGCCGGTGGCCAGTTCCTTCACCGGGTGGTTGGCGCCGCGGTGCCCGTACTTGAGTTTCTCCGTGTCGGCGCCGCACGCCAGCGCAAGCAACTGGTGGCCGAAACAGACGCCGAAGATCGGCACTTTGCCGAGCAGTTGCCGGATCGTTTCCACCGCGTAAGGCACGTCCTTCGGATCGCCGGGACCGTTGGACAATTGAACGCCGTCCGGGTGCATCCGGAGGATGTCGTCGGCGGACGTGTCGTGGGGCACGACGACCACGTTGCAGCCCCGCTTGATGAGCTCGTGCAGGATGCCGTTTTTCGCCCCGTAATCGATCAGCACGATGCGCTCCCCGTCGCCCGGACTGACGTGCACCTGGCGGGTGGACGTTCTCGCCACCAGATCGCGCGGCAGCTTGGCGGCACGCAACCGTTCCATCAGATCCTCGACCCGCTCGCTGCCGGTCGTGAGCAGCCCTTTCATCGTTCCGTTCTTGCGCAGGATGCGGGTGAGCATGCGGGTGTCAATGTCGCTGATGCCGATGACGTCAAATTCCTTCAAAAACCGGTCGATGTCATGAATCGCGCGCCAGTTGCTCGGCACCGGCTCCCAGCGGCGCACGACAAACCCCGCGACGAAGGGCCGCATCGCTTCAAAGTCGTGCCGGGTAATGCCGTAGTTGCCGATGAGCGGATACGTCATGGTCAGGATTTGCCCGCAGTAGGACGGATCCGTCAACGCTTCCTGGTACCCGGTCATCCCGGTATTGAACACCACCTCGCCGATTGACGTCCCTTCGGCGCCAAACGCGCGGCCGGTGAACAGCGTTCCGTCTTCCAACAACAGTCTGGCCTGCATCTCGTTCACTCCTTGTGGTACGGTTCGTCCCGTGACAAGCGAAAATCAGCGCGGAAGAACGCCATGCTTCTCCGTCCACACAACGCGGCCGTCCACCATCGTCAGCGTCGGCCAGCCGAACAGTTTCCGGCCGGCGTACGGCGTATTGCGCCCTTTGCTGAGAAACGTTGCGGGATCGACCGTTTGCTCCCGTTCGAGATCGATCAGCGTCAGATCGGCCGGCGCCCCCACGTCCAGGGTGCCGACCGGCAGCCCGAAGGCGCGGGCGGGATCGGCGGTCATTTTTCGCAACAGGAAATCGAGCGTCCATCGCCCGCTTTTGACGAACGTCGTGTACAGCAGCGGAAAGGCCGTCTCGAACCCGTGGATGCCGAACGGCGCCCGTTCGAGGCCGCGCGCCTTTTCCTCGGCGCTGTGGGGCGCGTGGTCGGTGGCGATCATGTCGATCGTTCCGTCCTCAAGCGCGGCAATGCACGCCTCCACGTCGCGGGGCGACCGCAGGGGCGGATTCATTTTCCAATTGGCGTCCAGATCCGGAATGTCCTCATCCGACAATGTCAGATGATGCGGGCATACTTCGGCGGTAACGCGCAGGCCGAGCGATTTGGCCAGGCGCAACAGGCGCACCGATTGCTCGGTGCTCACGTGGCAGACGTGATAATGGACGCCGGTCGCCTCCGCCAGCAGAATGTCCCGCGCCACGTGGATCGCTTCCGATTCGTTCGGAATGCCGCGCAGCCCGTGCCGGCGGGCGAACTCCCCGGCCGTGACCGCCGCGCCTTCCTCGCTGAGCGAGTCGTCCTCGCAATGGGCCACGATCGGCAGGCCGAGCGCCGCCGCCTGCTCCATCGCCCGCTTCATCATGGCGGAGCTCCGCACGCCGAACCCGTCGTCGGAAAATCCGATCGCCCCCGCTTCCTTCAGCGCGGCGAAATCGGTCAGTTCCCCGCCGGCCTGGCCCCGCGTGATGGCCGCATAGGGCAGCACCTTGACGACGCCGACCGCTTTTGCCCGATCCCGAATGTAGCGAATCGTTTCCGGCGAATCCGCCACGGGCCGCGTGTTGGGCATGCAGGCGACGGTGGTGAATCCGCCCTTCGCCGCCGAAGCCGTGCCGGACGCGATGTCTTCCTTGTATTCGTACCCCGGTTCGCGCAAGTGCACATGCATGTCGACGAATCCGGGCGCGAGGAGCCGTCCGGCGGCGTCGATCACGACGGCCGAAGGGTCGGCCTGCGCCGCCCGCGCCGCTTCGGGCACTTCTTCTCCTTCAAACCATTGCGCAATTTGGCCGTTTTCGATGCGCAGATGCCGGGTTTGCCGTTGTCCCCCGGGCAGCGCGACCGATGCGTTCAAAATCCATGTGCTCACGGGCTGTGATCCTCCCTGTCTCTCGGCGTCCGGCGCGTCGCCCCGCCCGGATCGTCCGGGCCGCGGCCGCCGGTTTCACGCCGTTCCGGAACTCCCGTTCCGGTTCGGGCCTGCCTTCCCGCCTCCGGCGGGAAGCGTCCCGGCCCCGGTCCTATCCCCGTCCGCCGTCGGCCCGCGGGTGCAGGATGGTGACGCGGTCTTCCCCGTCGATTTCCCGGAGCGCCACCTCGATGGTTTCCTGGCGGGACGTGGGGACGTTTTTGCCCACAAAATCCGGACGGATCGGCAGCTCCCGATGCCCCCGGTCAACCAGTACCGCAAGCTGGATCGATTTCGGCCGGCCGAAGTCGATCAACGCGTCCATCGCCGCCCGGATCGTCCGTCCGGTATACAGCACGTCATCCACGAGGATGATGCGCTTGTCCCGCACGTCCGGCGGCGGCCCGCCGCCGCCTTCTCCCCGCAGCGGCGAGCGCGAATCCGGACCGCCGTCCGGCGCCGGCCGGTTGCCCGTTTCCCGCGCGGTCCGTACGCTCGGCGCGTCCGCATCGTGGGACGCGGCCACCAGCGGAATCGCCGGCGCAAAGGCGGCGTTTGCCGCGGAACGGGCGGCAGGCGGACGATCGTCCCGGTAATCGGTCACGTCCAGTTCGCCGACCGGAACGGGAACCCCTTCGATGCCGCGGATCCGTTCCGCGATCCGCCGCGCCAGATAGATCCCGCGGGTGCGAATGCCCACCAGCACGCAGCCGTCAATCCCCTTGTTCCGCTCGACCATTTCGTGGGCGATGCGCGTCAGCGCCCGCCGAATGGCCGACTCGTCCATAATGACACGCTGTTCCGTCACGGGAACCCCTCCTTCTGACCGCCGGTCGGCTGCCGGTCCGCTTCCGCCCCTCCCGATGGCCGCAAAAAAACCTCCCTGCGTCAGACGCAAGGAGGTTACGGCGAAATCCAAACGGGATATGGGCCGGATGCAGACACGCCAAACGAACGGGTGCCCCCGGCCGCCACCCGGCGCCAGCCGACATCCGTTTGTTTGCTTTACGCCACCTTGCCAGTCTCACGGGACTGATTTAAAGGCTCCGATATTTGAGAGGTATTATCCCACTTCAGGCCCCTGATGTCAAGGGCCGGAGAAGATCGTTGGGTTTTGTCGTTCCGCCCGCCCGGTTGCCGTGGGGAATCCTGTCCGCGGCTTCACCCGCGGAGTCCGCGAACGGCCCGCTCCATGTCCTCCGGCATCGGCCGGCTGAACGTCATAAGCTCCCCCGTGCGGGGATGCCGGAAACCGAGCACCCCGGCGTGCAACGCCTGGCCCCGCAATCCGAGCGTTTGACCGCTTCGCGGGCCGTACACCGGGTCGCCGACCAACGGATGGCCGATGTGCTTCATGTGCACGCGGATCTGGTGGGTGCGCCCGGTTTCCAGTCGGAGTTCCACGAGCGTGAACCCCCGGAACCGCTCCAGCACCGTAAAATGGGTGACCGCGTGCTTGCCGCCCTTGTCGGTGACGGTAAACATTTTGCGTTCGCGGGCGTCCCGGCCGATGGGGGCCTCAATCGTGCCCCGGTTGTGGGGCAGCACGCCGTGGCACAGCGCGACGTACCGGCGCACGACGGTGTGCGCCTTGAGCTGTTCCGCCAGCGACACGTGCGCCAAGTCGTTTTTGGCCGCCATCAAAAGCCCCGACGTGTCCTTGTCGATCCGATGCACGATGCCGGGGCGCATCACGCCGTTGATGCCCGACAGGTCCCGGCAATGGTACAACAACGCATTGACGACCGTCCCCCGTACATGTCCCGCAGCCGGATGGACGACCATGCCGCGCGGCTTGTTGATCACAATGACGTCCGCGTCCTCGTACACTATGTCCAACGGGATCGGCTCGGGCACAACGTCCAGCGGTTCCGGCTCCGGCAGGCGGACCTCGATCAGGTCGCCTTCCGCCGTCCGGGCGTTCGGTTTGGCCGTCCGCCCGTTGACGGTGACCCGCCCTTCGCGGATCCATTCCTGCACCTGGGTGCGGGATATGCCCGCGTCGTTCAGCCGGTCGGTCACATGCCGGTCCAGCCGTTCGTCCGCCTCGGCCGCCCCGACCCTCCACCGCCGCTCCCGTTCGCTCCCGTCCCCGAAATCTTCGGGATCCTCGGGGTCCGCGAGGTCTTCGGCATCTTCGAAATCCACGGGTTCTTCGAAATCCAAGTGGTCTTTGGAACCCGAGAGGTCTTCCGAATCCGCAAGGTCTTCGGGATCTTCGGGGGCTGCGGACATCACCGGGGCTTCCTCCCCTTCGCTCGGACGGCCGGACAAGCGGGGCAACGGGCCGTCAGCTCTCCAGTCCCTGTTCACGTTACCCGTCAAGCTGAGGCCGCTCCTCCCGATCCGGACCGTCTTCCCGCCCGGTCTCGCCGTGAACCTGCTCCTCTCCGCTTTCCCGGCGCATCGCCAGCAAGGCATCCAGAAGCACCAGTCCCACGCCCGTCACGATGGCGGTGTCGGCCAGATTGAAAATCGGAAACACATATTTGCCGAAGGTAAACTGCAGAAAATCGACCACTTCCCCGTACAAGGCCCGGTCCACAAAGTTGCCGACCGCCCCGCCCAGGATGAGCGCAAGTCCCGTGGGCAGCATGAAGCCCGACGAGCGGTAGGAGCGGTGAAGATACCAGACGATGCCGGCGACCACGATGACCGTGATGGTCAGGAAAAAGACGGTCTGCCGCTGCAGGATGCCAAACGCCGCTCCCGAATTGCGGATGAGGGTGAGAACAAAAAAGTCGCCCAGCACTTCGACGCGATCCCCGGGATTCAACGTGCGCTCGATCCATTTTTTGGCGATCTGGTCGGTCGCGAAGGCCACCAGGGCGATGAGGTAAAACCACAAAATCCCGATTTTCCGGCGCACAGGAAACGCTCCTTCCATACGGTGACATCGAACCGCACTGCTTGCCCCGATTGTACCATAAAAAAAGCGCGGGCAGGTATACATCGGTGCACGGCCATGCGCGGGCGGGCGGGCCGCTTCGCCGGCGGGAACGCGCGGCGGATACGGGCGGCAAAGGATTGCGGGCCGTGGTAAAACGGCGGACGGCGACGAACACTAGACATGGACGGCCGCGAATCGGCGAGCCTCCGATTTCTGGATCAACAGGAGTGAGCGACATGACCGGTCCGCTTCCGGAACAACAGGAACGAAAGTTGCGCCAACGGCTGCTGGAGGAAAAACAGGCGCTGGAAAGCCGCCTCCTGGACGGCGGCCAGGACAGCCCGGCAATGTCCTGGCGGGAATCGGCCGGCGAACTTTCGTCCAACGACAACCATCCCGCCGACATCGGCACCGACCTGTTTGAACGCGGCAAAGATCTGGCTCGCCGCGAGCAGGCCCGGCTTCGGCTGGAGACGATCGAGCAGGCGCTGCATCGAATGGACCAGGGCCTGTACGGGCTGTGCGCCGTCTGCGGCCGGCCGATTCCCCCGGAACGGCTGGAGGCGGCGCCGGAAACCGTGTACTGCGTGGAACACCATCCGAAGCGCCGGCAACCGGAGACGCGTCCCGCCGAGGAATCGTTCCTGCATCCGCCGTTCGGACGGACGAGCATGGACGAAAAGGACGACCAGGCCGGGTTCGACGGCGAGGACGCATGGCAGACGGTGGAAGCGTGGGGAAATTCGGACAGTCCGGCCATGGCCGAAAATCCGGAAGCCGACTACGAGGGGTTGATGATCGAGGCCGACGAACGGGACGGCGCCGTCGAACCGCTGGAAAGCTTCCTCGTCACCGACATCACCGGGCGGAACGTTTCCTTTGTCCGCAACCGCGCCTACGAACGATACCTGGAAAGCGGAGAGGGGGATCCGCTGCTGGAAACGGCCGTGCAACACGCGGAAACGGTCGGGCCGGTTCCGGCCGACCCGTGGTTGCTGGAACTGTCCCCGCTCGACCCGGAGGCCCCCGATCCGGTTCCGCCGGAAGAAGCGGACCCCCCGCGGGGCGGCCAATAGGGGTCAATAGCTTTGAAGTTCCAGTTGGTGCTGCACGATGCGCACGATTTCCGCGATGTAATCGCCGACGATGGGCAGATTGAGCGCCCCGAGCCGCTGGAGCAACCAGACGATGGTGGCGGCGAAAATCGTGAAGCCGACCGCTATGCCGAAGCCGCGCGAGACGCCGGACAGGAAGCTCTGCCAGATCAGCCGGCGCGGCTTTCTCGCCAGTTCCACGTATTCCGTCAGTTGCGCCCTTTCCAGGCTGAGCGCCAGTTTTTCCAGCCGCGCCGACAGCAGGCTGAGCGTCTTGCGCGCGGCCGCCGTTTCCCGGGACAGCCGGCGAACGGCGGCTCCGGCGCTTCCGCGCGCGGCGCTCCCGCGTGCCGCCGCCGCGCCCCGGCGCGACGCTTCGGCTGCCAGCCGGACGGTCTTTCCGGCCCGCGGGCGTTCCCCGCCGGAACGAACCATTCGCGATCCCCTCCCGGCCCGGTGCGCGGGCCGTTTTTCCCTTTAGGTTATCCGTTTCCGCGAATGGCCAATCCGATCGTTTTGTCGCCGATCTGCACCCGCTCCATGTCTTCCGTCTTGCCGTACGTCAGGCTGCGGAGCAGCACGTTGGCCTCGAACAGATCGCGGAAAGCGCGAATGGCCGCCTCGGTCTCCGCGTCGGCGTCCAGCACGAGGTCCACCCGCGCTTCGATCGGCAGGTCAAGCTTCTTGCGGGTGTCCTGGACGGCCCGGATGACTTCGCGCACCAAGCCTTCCTGCGCCAGTTCCGGCGTAATCTCGGTGTTGAGCGCGACGGTCAGGCCGCCTTCCGACGCGGAGGCAAAACCGGTTTTGGCGCGCTTTTCGACGAGCAGTTCGTCGAGCGTCACCTCAAGCCGCTCTCCGTCGACGACAAGCTCGAACACGCCCCGCTCGACCGTCGCCCGCGCTTCCTCCGGCGGCAGTTCCCGCAGCACCTGCTGAATGGGGGCCACAAACCGGCCGTACTTTTTGCCCGCCACCTTCAGGTTCAGCTTCAGCGAGAACTCGACGAAGCCGCTGTCGTCGGCAACCGGCGTGATCCGCTTCACGTTGATTTCGTCCTTGATGATGTCTTCGTAAGCGGCCAGATCGAAGTCGCCGCTCACCGACACGAGCAACTCCGACAGCGGCTGGCGGGTCTTGATGCCCTGCTCGTTCCGCACGTTGCGGGCCAGTTCGACGATGGTGCGGGCCGTTTCCATTTCGCGCTCCAGCACGGGATCGATCTTCGCTTCGTCCACCGTCGGGTAATCCGCCAGGTGCACGCTTTCCCCGCCGCCGAGGTTGCGGTAAATGTCGTCGGCCACAAACGGCATGTACGGCGCGATCAGGCGCGACAACGTCAGCAGCACATGGCGCAGCGTCTGATACGCCTCGATCTTGTCGTCGGTCAGTCCGCTGCCCCAGAACCGGTCGCGCGAACGCCGCACGTACCAGTTGGACAGCTCGTCGACGAACGTTTCGATCGCCTTGGCGGGATTCAGGAAGTCGTTGGCGGCCAAGCCGTGATTCACCTTGCCGATCAGCGTGTTCAGGCGGGACAGAATCCAGCGGTCCAGCCGGTTTTGCGGTTCGCGGGGCGCATGCGCGGCCGGATCGAAGCCGTCGATGTCCGCATACAGCGCGTAAAAGGCGTGCGTATTGACCAGCGTGTCCACCACTTTGGACTTCGCCTCGGCCACGATCGCCTTGGAAAACCGCTTGCTGTTCCACGGCGCGCTGTCCGCGAGAAGCGCCCAGCGGAAGGCGTCCGCGCCATAGGCGTTGATGATGTCCCACGGGTCGATGACGTTGCCCTTCGATTTGCTCATTTTTTGCCCGTTCTCGTCCAGCACGTGGCCGGTGGAGATGACCGACTTGTACGGCACCGTGCCGTTGTAGAGCGTGGCCACCGCCAGCAGGCTGAAAAACCAGCCGCGCGTCTGGTCAATCCCCTCGCAGATGAAATCGGCCGGGTACTGGTCGCGGAACGTCGCCTCGTCGCCGAACGGATGATGGTACTGGGCGAACGGCATGGCGCCGCTGTCGAACCAGACGTCGATCACCTCGGGCGTGCGCCGCATCGTGCCGCCGCAGTCGCAGCGCAGCAGCACGCCGTCGACGTAGGGCTTGTGCAATTCCAGATCCTCCGCCACCGGATGCGCGGCCAGGCGCCGCATTTCCTCGTGGCTGTGCGGGGCCTTTTCCTTGCCGCACGACTCGCAAATCCAGACGTTTAGCGGCGTGCCCCAATAACGGTTGCGGCTGAGGTTCCAGTCGACGAGGTCTTCCAGGAAATTCCCGAACCGTCCGTCCCGCAGGTGGGCGGGATACCAGTCGATCTTCCGGTTGTTCTCGATCAACTGGTCCTTCACCGCCGTCGTGCGGATGAACCAGCTTTCCGTCGCGTAGTAGAGCAGCGGCGTCTTGCAGCGCCAGCAAAACGGATAGCTGTGTTCGTACCTTTCCTTGTGGTACAAAAGCCCGCGCTCCGCCAGCATGCGGACGATGTCGACGTCGCAGTCCTTGACGAACCGGCCGGCTAAATCGGTCACCTCGTCGGTGTACCGGCCCGCATGGTCCACCACCTTCAGCATCGGAATGCCGTGCCGCGCGGCCGCCTTGAAGTCGTCTTCACCATGGGCCGGCGCGATGTGGACGATGCCCGTGCCGCTCGTCTCGGTGACGAAATCCGCATCAATGACGCGGTAGGCGCCTTCCACCCGCACGTACGGGAACAGCGGCTCGTAGGTCAGCCCGGCCAATTCCCGCCCTTTTACGGTGGACAGCACCTCGTATTCGCCTTTCATCACATGCTCGGCGCGGGAAGCCGCGACGATGTAAACGTCGTCGCCCTGCCGCACGCGGACGTAGTCGATCTCGGGGTGGACGGCGAGCGCCACGTTTGCGGGCAGCGTCCACGGCGTCGTCGTCCACGCCAGCACGTATTCACCGGTTTCGTTCAGCCGGAATTTCGCCGTCGCGGTCAGGTCCTTGACGTCCTCGTAGCCCAGCGCGACTTCATGGGAGCTGAGCGTCGTCTGACAGTCGGGGCAATACGGGCTGACGCGGTGCCCGCGGTACAACAGGCCCTTTTCGTGAATGGTGGCGAGCAGGTGCCAGACGCTTTCGATGTACTTGTTGTCCAGCGTAATGTACGGGTTGTCGAGGTCGATCCAGTAGGCGATCGCTTCCGTCAGTTCCCGCCACTGCTTTTCATATTCAAACACGCTTTCCTTGCACTTTTGGATGAACGGCTCCACGCCGTACCGCTCGATTTCCGGCTTGCCGGAAATGCCGAGCGCCTTCTCCACGCCCAGCTCCACCGGCAGACCGTGCGTGTCCCAGCCGGCTTTGCGGACGACCCGGTAGCCGGACATCGTCTTGTACCGGCAGACGAAGTCCTTGATGACCCGTCCCAGCACGTGGCCGATATGCGGCTTGCCGTTGGCGGTCGGCGGTCCCTCGTAAAAAACGAAGTTCGGCCTTCCGCTGCGGTTTTCGATCGATTTGCGGAACGTGTCCTCGCGCTTCCACTGTTCCAGGATGCGCAGTTCCCGCGACCGCGGGTTTTCTTTCACATCCACGCGACGCATCGGTCATCTTCCTTTCCTCATGGCATCATGACTGTGTCGGAATCGCTCCTGACTGTCGCCGATTCGATCCGGCGGCCGACAAAAAACGCCCCATCCCGTAAGGGACGAGGCGCTGCTCGCGTTACCACCCTTGTTCCGCGGCAAGGCTTGCCAGCCTCCGCGGCACTCTGCGGCCGATATCGTTCGGCCCGCTCCGGTAACGGGGAGCTTCCGGCCGTTTCTACTGTCCGCCGCGCCCGGGCGCAAGGCGAAGTTCGCAACGGCATCTCGGGGAGGATTTTCCGCGTGTTCCGAACATTGGCTCGCACCGACCGCCAACTCTCTGGCTTCGGCCGCACGCGTACTCGTTCCCGTCAACGATGTTGTCCGAAGGCAGGTTTCGTGTTATATGGCTTCCATTCAGTTATACGCCGATCCGACCGCATTTGTCAAACGGGCCGCGTTCAGGCCTGAAGTTCTTTGACGTTCAGGTCGGGCGCTTCCAGTACATCCCAGTTTTCCTTTTCCAGAAGATCCAACTGGGACTCCACCAGCGCCCGGAACCGCGCCCGGTAAATGGCCGCCTGCTTCTTCAGTTCCTCCACCTCGAGGGCGATTTTGCGAGATTTGGCCAGCGCCTCGTTGATGATCCGGTCGGCGTTTTTCTCTGCTTCCTTGACGATCAGTTGCGCTTCCTTCTTGGCGTTGTTCTTGAGCTCGTCGGCCGCTTCCTGGGCGACGATGATCGTCTTGCTGAGGGTCTCCTCGATATTCAGGAAATGGCTCAGCTTCTCCTCCAGGGTCTGCACCTGGTTTTGCAGTTCCTTGTTTTCACGGATCATCGCCTCGTAATCCTTGATGATCTGATCCAGAAACTCGTTCACTTCGTCTTCGTCGTAACCGCGAAGACGGCGCGAGAATTCCTTGTTGTGGATGTCCAGCGGCGTAAGCGGCATGGACGCACCTCCTGTCAGATCCCCCTCGATAGGTGGTTCATTTCTCAATTCATTCGACGGAACCCGTCGAATTCCTTCTGCTCTTTTACACAAATTTGCCGATTTTGACAAGAATCCGGCCGCTTTTGGTCGTCCCCCCGACGTCCAGCACCTTGAAACGGCCGAACCCTTTCAGCGACACGACGTCGCCGGCGCGGAGCTGGACGGAAGGGTCTTCTTCCGTTTTCCAGTTCACGCGGCACCGGCCGGCGCGGATCGGTTCGACGATTTTCGCGCGGCTGAGTCGGAACGCGTCGCTGGCTACGCCGTCGAGACGCAACGAAGCGACGGACAGCACCATCTCCTCAAGGACAACGGGCACGACGCGCAGCTCCGACAGCGGAAGCATTTCGGCGGTCACCTGCAGACGGTGCACCTGGTGAAGATGCGTTTCCAGAAAAACGCCAATCTCCTGCGCGACCAGGACGTGGCAACCGTCGGGCCGCACGTGCAGGTCGCCGATTTTTTCCCGCTTGACGCCAAGACCGAGCAGCGCGCCCAGATAATCGCCGTGATCCAGTTCCGCGATCCGCCGGTCGGCGGACGTGACCGACAGAACGGCGATGCCGGGATCCTCGTCTTCGGGATCACGGAAATCCGGCGTCAGAATCGCCCGCCGGCGCTCCGCCTCCGGGTAGCCGCCATCCAGGCGGAGGGCGACGTCCCCGCGGCGGTTCGCCAGCGAAGACAAAATAAAAGCCTGTCGCGGATCGAGAAAATCGGTGCGCTTCGTTTCCTTGCGAAGCGCCGTCCGCTCGACCCAGTCCCAGGCGCGATCCACAAAAGCCTTCTCGTCGGGATGGAAATGGGCGTACAAGTCGCTTTCCCGCATAGGTTCACCTGCCGAACAGGAAACCGATCACGGCGATCAATCCGTATGCGATAAAGCGAAGGGCAAACGCCGCGACAATCGGCGATACGTCAAGGAAACCGCCAATTGGCGGAATGATTCGGCGAAACGGTTGCAAATACGGTTCGACGAGCTTGCCAAGGAATTCGCCCACAAAACTTTCGCGCACCGAGGGAACCCACGACATCAGCACGTAGACCAGGATCATGTAAAAATAGATATCCGTCGCCAGCAAAATAAAATCTTCAATTTGCTGCAAAACAGGGTCACCTCATTTTGGGAAGATCGACATCCTCCGTCTCCAGTTCCGTAATCGTCCCGGAAATTTCCACATTGTCCGGGGTGCACAGAAAGATGTTCGGACCAAGCTTCGAAATGTGGCCGTTCAGCGCATACACGGTGCCGCTCAGAAAATCGACGATCCGCATGGCCTGATCGCGACGGATCCGCTGCAGGTTGACGACGACCGCGCGGCGGGATTTCAGATGGTCCGCGATTTCCTGCGTGTCGTCGTACGTGCGCGGTTCGGCCAGCACCATGCGCATCGATTTCATCGTGTGGATGCTGACCACATTGTTCCGTCCCGCCAGCTTGCGCGTTTCCTGCGGGCGGGGTTCGAACTCCGGCTCTTCCAGTTCGCCGGCCGGATCCCGTCCCGGCAGTTCCTCTTCCTCCTGCAGGCCGAAATAGTTCAACAAACGGTTGATGACGCTCATGCCCGTTCGCTCCTTTCCCCGTCGATTTGGAACGCGCGCCCCGCATCCTCGCCGGGCTCGTCCGCCGGCCCGACCAGGACAGTGCCCAACCGCACCCAGGTGGCGCCTTCCTCCACCGCAATTTCAAAATCGTTTGACATCCCCATCGACAATTCGGTCAGTTCATGATCCAATATCGCCCGCGCGTTCAATTCGTCGCGCAGTTGCCGGAGCCCGCGGAACACGGGTCTTGTCCGCTCCGGATCGCTTTCGTGGGGCGCCATCGTCATCAATCCGACCGGCCGGAGATGCGGCAGCCCGCGCACCACCCGGGCCAGTTCGAACAGTTCTTCCGGGGCGACGCCGTGTTTGGTCGCTTCGCCGGACACGTTGACCTGCAAAAAGCACGGCACCACCAGTCCCGCCGCCGATGCCCGCCGGTTGATCTCCTCGGCAAGCGAGGCCCGGTCCACGGAATGGATGTAGGAAAAGCGTCCGATGACCTCCTTCACCTTCCGGGACTGCAGCGTGCCGATGAAATGAAACGTGGCGCGTCCCGCCAGCCGCTCCACTTTCTCGCGCGCGTCCGGCCAGCGGTTTTCTCCGATATGGACGACGCCTGCGTTCACCAGCGCTTCGGCCGTGTCGGCGGAAACGTATTTGGTGACCGCGATGACGTTCACCTCGTCGCGGCGGCGCCCGGCGCGCTGGCAAGCCTGCGCCAGCCGGTGTTCCACCTGTTGCAACCGGATGGCCAATGGGTGGGCAGACGTCAACAACGTTCACCTCGTTTGGCTGTTTCAGCCCATCGCGTTCGCCGTTTCACGCCGCAATTCTCGCGATGGCTGCCGAATTCCGCGTATGCCTGTCCGTTGATTGGCATTTCCGCGCCCGCGGCCGAAGCCGTCAGGCCGAAAGTTTACCGTTTGATGCCGAGGAACGCGGCCATCCGGCCGGTTTTTCCCTTTTCCCGCCGGTGCGAAAAAAACAGGCCGTCTCGGCAAGCAGTACACCAAGTTGACAATTCGATGCGGCTCGGCAAAATTCCTGCTTTCATCATAAGCCGCCGGTTGAATTCTTTCAAGTTCACGGCGGCATGTCCGGCCCGCGTAGACTTGACGAGGACGGTGTCTGCAGCGGGGGCCCCGCCGGCCGTTTGGTCCGCTTCACGCCCGCCGCCGGCGTCTTCACCGGCAACTCCCTCGCCCCGCAGCCGTTCGGCCAGCGGAAGCAGGCGGGCGAGCACCGGTTCGTCCACCTCATAGCAACAGGGGCCGATCGACGGCCCGACCGCCGCGTACAAACGCTCCGGACGCGAACCGAACGCTTCGGCCATGGCCCGAACGGTTTTCCCCGCGATGTCGAGCGCCGTCCCTTTCCAGCCCGCGTGGGCCAAGCCGATCGCCGGCGTTTCGGGATCGTAAAAAAACAGCGGCACGCAATCGGCAAAATACATGACGAGCAAAACGCCGGGAACGTCGGTGATCAGGGCGTCCGCTTCCGCCACGGCGTCCTCCCGCCGCAGCCTGCCTTTTCCGCGGTCCGCCGACGTCACCCGCCAAACCTTGTCGCCGTGCACCTGTTCCGCGCATGTCCACGCTTCGAAAGGCCATCCCAGCCGCTCCGCGATCCGTTGCCGGTTGCGGACGACGTCCGCGGGGTCGTCCCCCACGTGCAGCGCCGTGTTCAGCGAATCCCACGGCGCCTGGCCGACACCTCCGAGCCGGGTGGAAAAGCCCGCGACCAGACCCGCGAACGACTGCCAGGGCCGCAAAGCCAGCAGTACGGGCTCCGGAGTCGCCGATTCGCTCCCCTTCGGAGACCCGTCCGGACGAGCCGGGTGACGAATCGGGTCCCACCCGAACGGCTCTTCCGTACCCCCAGGCGAATTCGCGGGGCCGCCCGTCGCTGCCGCCGCCGAGTCATTCAACCGTTTTCCCGCTTCATGCATCGGTTCCATCGCGTTTTCCTCCGATAATGCCAGCTAGTCCGTTTCGCCGTCCAGGACAGTTTATCACATCGCCGCCTAGCGCGCATCGTGTTCCGTTTCATCGCGAAGGCGCAACCCGCCGGCGTGATCGTCCAGCCGAACCAGCACCACGTCTTCGCCGATCTTGACAATGTTGCGCCAGGGAATGACGACATCGTTTCCGTTTCCCATCAGGCCAAAAAAACGCCCGGGCGCCGGAATGACGATCGCTTCGATTCGTCCCTGGCGCAAATCCAGTTCAAGGTCGCCGATCTGTCCCAGTTTCCTGCCGTCGACGATATTGATGACGTCCTTGGTCTGAAAATCGGAAATTTTCATGGTAGTCCCCGCCCTTCGTGGTCCGCGCGGATCTCCTACCCATGTATATGAGCCAAAACCGGTAACCTTGAACGGAAAAGGACTCTCTTGCTTCCCTTGCCCAAAAGGCAAACAAAAACCAAGTGGCCTGCGCGCCAGGCTTCGGCACTTGGTTTTTTCGGACTTTGACGCTGCTTGTATCGGACTTTGAGGCTTGCATGTTTTCGCTGAACTAAATCCTTTCATCATGATTTGACGTGCTTCTGCATTTGCTGGATGGCCGATTTTTCCAGTCTGGATACCTGTGCCTGGGAAATGCCGATTTCATCGGCCACTTCCATCTGGGTTTTCCCTTCGAAAAAACGCATGGACAAGATCATTTTCTCCCGTTTTCCCAATTTTCGCATCGCTTCGCGCAACGCGATGCCCTCGATCCACTGGGCGTCCCTATTGCGCTCGTCGCTGATCTGGTCCATCACATAGATCGGGTCGCCGCCGTCGTGGTAAATCGGCTCGAACAGCGAAACCGGATCCTGGATGGCGTCAAGCGCGAACACGATGTCTTCCTGGGGCACGTTCATCTCTTCGGAAATTTCCTGGATCGTCGGTTCCCGGGAGTGTCGGCTCGTCAGCATGTCCCGCACCTGGAGCGCCTTGTAAGCGACGTCCCGCAGGCTGCGCGAGACGCGAATCGGGTTGTTGTCGCGCAGGTAGCGGCGAATTTCGCCGATGATCATGGGAACCGCATACGTTGAAAAGCGAACGTTCTGGTTTAGGTCGAAATTGTCAATCGCCTTCATGAGGCCGATGCAGCCGACCTGGAACAGGTCGTCCACAAACTCGCCCCGATTGTTGAACCGTTGGATGACGCTGAGCACCAGCCGCAAATTCCCGTTGACCAGCTTCTCGCGAGCTTCCAGCTCCCCGCGGGTTTGCAGAGCGACGAACAACTCTCTCATTTCGGCGTTGCTGAGGACGGGCAGTTTCGAGGTATCCACTCCACAAATCTCCACTTTGTTGCGGGTCAAAGTTGTTTTTCCCTCCCGGGAGCAGCGTTACTGTAAAGTATCCCCGGGGGAGGGGTTTTTATTCCGCGGCAGCCGTCGCCCGATTCGCCGCCGAGACCGCCGAAAAAACGCCCCGCGGGCTCCGTACCATGCGGGACTACATCATTTTGTTGAACTCCTTGCGGAGGCGCTTGATAATCCGCTTTTCCAGCCGGGAGATGTAGGATTGCGAAATGCCGAGCAGATCGGCCACGTCTTTTTGCGTCTTCTCCTCGCCGTCGGCCAGTCCGAAGCGCAGTTCCATGATCGTCCGTTCGCGTTCGCTCAGTTTGTCCAACGCCTTGTGCAGCAACTTGCGGTCCACCTGTTCCTCAATGTTGCGGTAAATCGTGTCGTTTTCCGTGCCGAGCACGTCCGACAGCAGCAATTCGTTGCCGTCCCAGTCCACGTTGAGCGGCTCGTCGAACGAAACCTCGGTGCGCGTCTTGCTGTTGCGACGCAAATACATCAAAATTTCGTTTTCAATGCAGCGGGAGGCGTAAGTGGCGAGCTTGATCTTTTTGTCCGGGTCGAACGTGTTAACGGCTTTGATGAGACCGATGGTGCCAATCGAAATGAGGTCTTCGATATGAACTCCCGTATTCTCGAATTTTCTGGCGATATAGACAACGAGGCGCAAATTCCGCTCGATGAGCATCGCCCGGATGGCGGCGTCGCCGGACGGAAGCCGAGCCAGCAAATATTCTTCTTCTTCCCGGGTCAACGGCGGAGGCAACGCCTCGCTTCCACCGATGTAATACACTTCTGCGCTTTTCCAACCGATCCGGATGAGCAGGCGATACAAAAACAGTTGGGCGATCAATTTCCATTTCACCATTACCTGGATAACCTCCTGTCATGCGGTCTGGCCCGTAACAGGCGACGCTTCCGTTTCCGAAGCCGCCCCTTTGCCTTCCCCTTGCGCCGTATCCTTATCCGAATCCGCAAGGTCCGGATGTACGATGGCACGATATGCCCCGTCGGGGGACAACCGGCCTCCGTCCAGTCCGACCAGCACCCGGGTTTCCCGAACGGCTCTTCCGTCAGGCAACAGAATCTCCACCACGTCCGGTCGGATCGCCAACAGGAGCCGGGCATCGCCGTTCACGCCCCGGTACGGCACCAGCCGCAGCCTGTCGCGCAACGCAAAATGCTCGTCCGATCGTTCGTCCAGTTCCCCAATCAGAAGATCCGGCGATTCGGACTGCAAGCGATCCGGCCAATCGTGCGGCAAAAGGTCCCGCCACATGTCCGCTTCCATGATCATGACGGGAATTCGGGTCAACGGTTCGTACAGACGGTTTCCGGTATCGACCAGTCCCCGGCATGTCCGGCTTTCGATTCCGACGGCAACGCGAACCTGCACCAGCGAGGAGGCAAGACGATCCAGATTCCGTTTGTTGGCCGCCACTCCGCGATACAGCCAGATCGACAACACAAAAAAGATGGCGAGGACACCCAGTTGCAACCGCCATTCCAGCAGCAGCGCCCCTCCGTCCGCCAAAGCCACGGCGCCCTTCCACGGGTCGGCGACGCGCCACATGTAAGCAAGTCCGATCACACCGCCGGCCGCCGCAAAATTGACGACATAAAACGTTCCCATGTGCTTTGTCCAGCGCGTCAGATTGCCGTAACCAAAAGCCAGGGTAACCATCAGCGCGGAAACCGCCAGCTTGGCGCCGAACGTATAAAGCATCGGAAGATCCGCCGCAAACATGGCTGCGGCATAAACGGCCCCCAGCGCGGCGGACAGCGCGACTCTGGCATGCGAAGGGCGCTGCCGATGAATCCGGGCCGTGGCCAACAGAATTGCGCTGTCTGCGGCCCAATTGGTCAAAAACACAATATCGGCATACATGATCATTCCGCAGGCCATCCCTTTCGACGCTGTCCCGATGATGCCATTCTCCCAATGACCATTCCTTTATGTCTTTCCTTTATGCCGTTCCCTTCGATTCTTTGACTTTGCCCGCTTGTTGAAATGCCTGGCAGACCGTAAACCGAATGATTGAACCCAGTATACATGCTGGTCGCAGGCGAAGTCTGTCTGTTTTTGCAGTGTTGACCGATTATTTTTTTGTCGTTCGGGTGAGTGACGTGTCGCCCATGATGAACCGCCCGTTTCCTGCTTTTGTCCGCCCTGTCTCCGTAATGCTTCATCCCTTCATCTTTACGACCATGTGCCTTCATGACCATTTTCGCCACATGACGTACCAAAATCCCATTGGCTCAGAATGCGACAGACTCCAGGCCGATTCACCGATTCTTCCCCCCGCTTCATGGCTTCCGCATCCATCGGCTTCATGGCATCCGCATCCATCGGCTTCATCAATTAATCGGCCCCAATTTTGCCGTATCGCACATTTGTATCCCCCACGTTTGTTTCCCTCACAAGCTTCTGGTCGCCCCGGAAAATTCGTTTCCGATTTTTTTCGTCGCCCTCGAAATTCTTTCCCGACAAGCTCGTCGTCGTCCCCGAAATTCGTTTCCGATAAGCTCTTCTAAGCTCTTCGTCCCCCTCGGAAATTCGTTTCCCCGTGAGCTTTTCGTCACCCTGACAACCATGAACGCCGCCCGTGTATCCTCTGTCCATTGAACGTTGCCCGTATCCACGCCCAAGGGGAGCCCCTCGATTCCACCCCTTGCCATAAGAACATATGTTTGGTATTATAGAAACGAACAAACGTTCCCTAAAGGGTGAGTCCAGTGTCCTTCGGTTTCCCTGCCCCCTCTCCCACACCGGATCCTGAAAACCAGCGGCTT
>SPLK01000009.1_pt1 | contig 161636 bp, 120 predicted proteins | sample 2456111 | NCBI WGS metagenome assembly SPLK01 (sample SAMN11156906, study PRJNA527647) | hot springs metagenome | biome: Geothermal region; feature: Hot spring; material: tree branch in hot spring; isolation source: hot spring sediment rich in lignocellulosic material ... | reverse complement strand
TACTGACTGTCGAACTCGGGCAGGAGCCATTTTAAGTTTTGAACCTGCAAAATATTAAGCGCGCCCCATGTATGCGGTAACGGTGGATGCGGGGTACTAGACGTCTTACATCAGCAAGATGTTGATGGACGAACCACCTGGTTGTGGAAGTCAGGTCCGCATCCACAGCAATCCGGCATTCTACTTCAATTTTTGGTCCATCTCATTAAAAACCCCCCCAAGTTTCGTTTGAACCAGGGGGGGTGTATGCAGTCTGAGGAGAGGTGATTTTGCCCCTCCATTTCCTTAGAGAGTAACAGGATGAACTTCATTCCATACGTCACATGTCAATTTGTAGATCTTTCAGTATTCGAATTTCTGTAATTTTATAATTTAAAATCGAGGAGCGGTCCAACTGAAAGAATAAGATTCCATATACAACTTTCGCTAATTCGTTTTTGTTATTGTATTCAAATTTTTCAATATTAACTACATAATGGTTATCATTGTTCAAAGCTTTTATGGAGTATCTTATATCGTTAGTTGAAGAAGCATTTGTAAAAAAATCTTGTAACAATTCTTTATCAAATTCATTTACAGGAAGAGTTTCATATTGGCCCTTTAAAGATTGATCAATGATTTTTTTAATGAACAGCTCGGGAGAATTGTAATATATGTAATAGTAAGATGCACCAACAATAAATAGAATTATAATTAAAAATATATATTTTTTAGGTATATACATATCGCTTCTCCTGATAGAATTTAAAGGACCCTTAAGGGTCCTTAATGTTTATAGTATGGGTTTAATATGGGAACGTTCCTGGAGTAGCCCAGTTTTCCAATCCTCCTTCGTACCTATAGAAGTCGCGTATCGGTGTTGTAAGGTCCGGTTCTAAACTATACCAATAAAGTGCTACTTCTGCAATTTGAGAATTTTTAGAGAAATTTTCTGTTCGCATCCACATAAATGGCCAATAACTTTCACCAGCTGTTTGCGGCAAATAGTACTTAGTAGTAGCTCTCTTTAAGCTACCGTCTTTATTATTATAACTAAATTGTTCATGCTTCCAGTATGTCTCCTTTTGAAAAGTTTCATAATAGGTCTTCCATCGCCCATTATGATAAACTTCTCCATATTTAAATACCATTCTTTCGTAACCAGTTGCATCCCCTTTACCCTGGAGCCCATTAATTAGGTCTTCAAGTACTTCGTCCGTGAAAAAACCAATTATTGGACTAGATATAACGTAGCCAGATATTAGCGAAAGTGCTTTTTGGTATTTTTCTGAATGAAAAGCCTGTATATAGTTTTTCGTACTAGAGTCAAAACGGGCTGTCTCCCTTAGTGGGTCAAACACAATATTGATGCGAAAGTCTCCCTCAGTTGGTGTTATCGCGAGTGGAGTAATTGTATTACTAGTTGTTGATAATTGTGCGGAGACTTTTTCTGTTTCAATTCTGTTTTTAATACTTTTAGCTTCAGGAGTATCTTTGTAATTCACTTTATAATATCTTATTACATTTAGTCTGCCTTTATCGTCAATTTCCGTTTCTTCTTTTATTAAAGTCAAGTTATTTGCTACTTTATTAATTGCAGACTTATCTACAATAGGTATTGCTTCACCGATTTTTTCATAGTAAGCTCGAACCTCAGCATCTGTTGCCCGAATTTCAAAAAATTTTGGTTCAAGATCTTCTACTGCAAATACTGATGTGTTAGAAAGGGTTAAAAGACTCAAAATAATTGAGAGAACAAAAAACTTCTTCAGCAAGATTCCTCCTTTTCATAAAAATAATATGCAAAGCTTTTCTGTTCCTCAATTTCTATATTATACTAATATGCACGTTATGTAAACACCCTTATATTCCGTGGTCACGGCATCGATTCAAGAAACTTAAGACCAACGTGGATGGCCGAGGAAGGGAAACGGGCGTGCATGTGGAGGTGGAAACGCACGGGGGCGGCGAAGATTACGGCGCGCTGCTGAAAGCGGAGTTCGCCTCCGGTTCGGAACCGGAAATTTTCAACAGCGGCGGTTTCTCCGCGTTGGAGCAGTACCTTGACCGGGCGGAGGATCTGACGAACGAGCCCTGGGCCGCGCACCTGATTCCGGCCGCCAGGGTGCCGGTCACCGTGGACGGCAAATTGCTCGGCATGCCGATGAACATCGAGGGTTACGGGCTTGCCTATAACAAGGACCTGTTTGCCAAGGCCGGCATTGCGGAAGAACCGCAAACGCTGCCCGAGCTGGCCGAAGCCGTCAAGAAGCTGAAAGACGCCGGTATCACCCCGTTCGAATCGACGAACGAATGGTGGTCGCTGGGCATCCATCTGGTGAACGTCGGGCTCGCCTATCAGCCGGATCCCGCCAGGTTCATCGAAGACGTGAAGGCGGGGCAGGCCACGTTCAAGGACAACGCCGTTTTCAAAGACTGGCTGAACCTGGTCGATCTGATCTTCGGCAATGCGCAGCCCAACATGCTGACCACCGACTACGCCACGCAGGTGGCCGAATTCGCCGCCGGCAAAGCGGCCATGATCCAGCAGGGCAACTGGATCCAGGGCGACGTGGACAACGTGGATCCGAACCTGAATCTCGGCATGCTGCCGCTGCCGATCAACGACCAGCCCGGTCATGTGCTCGTCGGCGTTCCGAACAACTGGATCGTCAACAAAAAATCGAAGCATCCCGACGAGGCGAAGAAATTCCTGGAATGGATGGTCACGTCCGATACGGGCAAGCGTTATCTGGTGAAAGAATTCAAATTCATGCCGGCGTTTGACAACATCGACGCCACCGCCGACGATATCGGCGATATCGCCGTCGGGATCAAGGAAAAAGCCGCCGACGCGCTCGGCTGGCAGTGGGACCGGTTCCCGGACGGCGTCACCCAGGGGTTCGGCGCGGCCATGCAGGAGTATCAGGGAGGGCGCATCTCCGGAGAAGAGCTGCTGGAAAAACTGGATAAGGCCGTTCAGGATATCGTGAGAAAATAATCGTCTGTCCGGATGCCGCGCAAGCAGGGCCGCCGCGGAAAGAGGCCCCGCTTGCCGGATCGGCTGGAACGATGCCGTCACGCGCGCGGAATGTGCGCAAAACGGATCGCGTCCCCGCGGACACGGGAGGGCTGCTGTTCCGCTCAACGGGCGGAGCGGCAGCTCTTTTTTCTGCGGTTCGTTTCTTTTTCGCGTCTGTCTTTTCCGCGTCTGTTCGCCTGTGCTCCCTTGCCGGTTCGCCCCTCCTTTATGCGATTCCAATCTTTTTGTACGATTCCGGCCGTCATTTTTGGTTGAGAAAGTAAAATTGCCCGCGCCGGACCGCCCGTTTCGCGTCGGGGCCGCCGGCGGGATGACATTTTCCGGGGACAGGAGTAATATCCAAAGAGAGGATATCGGTTTCCACATACCAGCTTGCGGAAACGGAAAGGGTGGGTTGGTCTTGCGCTTTTTGCTGCCGTACGCCCGCAGGCATGGCGCGCTGTTCGCCCTGTCGATCCTGTTTCTGGTGGTCGAGGCGGCGGTCGACCTGATCCAGCCGGTGATGCTGGCCCGCATCGTGGACGAAGGCGTGGCCTACCTCGATCTCGACCGCGTGCTGTACCTCGGCGGCATCATGCTGCTGCTCACCGGCGTCGGGGCGATCGCGGCCACGACGCGCAACCTGGTTTCCAGCCGGGTGTCGCAACGGTTCGGCATGGAACTGCGCGCCGACCTGTACCGCCACATCCAGTCGTTGCCGCTGGCCGGCATTGACAAATTCGACCGCGCGTCGCTGGTGACGCGCATCACGAACGACGTGACGCAGGTGCAGAACTTCGTCAACGGCCTCATGCGCATTTTTGTGAAAGCGCCGCTCCTGTGCCTCGGCAGTCTGATCATGGCGGTGCGGCTGAACCCGTACCTGGCGGCGGTGCTGGCGGTCGTCGTGCCGGTCGTCGCGCTGCTGATCGCGCTCAACATGAAGGTCGGTTTTCCCCGCTTTCAGCGGGTGCAGCGGGCGATGGACCGGGTGAACGGCGCGATGCGGGAATATTTGTCGGGCGTCCGGGTGGTCAAGGCGTTCAACCGGTTCGACCACGAAATGGCCAAATTCGACCGGGCCAACGCGGAGCTGCAGATCAGCACCACCCGCGCCATGCAGGCGATGGCGCTGTTCAATCCGGCCATCATGCTCACCGTGAACTTCGGACTGGTGGCGGTGCTGTGGATCGGCGGATGGGGCGTAAGCAGCAGCCGCGTCCAGGTCGGCGAAGTGATCGCGTTTCTGAACTATATGACACAAATTCTGTTTTCGCTCATGATGATTTTCATGGTGTTTACCATGTTCGTGCGCGCCCGGACGTCGGCGCTGCGCATCGGCGAAGTGTTCGCGGAACGGGGCGGGATGGCGGCCGCGGCGCCGGCAGACGTGCGGTTGGATGAGGCGAGCGGCGTGGCGAGCGGTGTGCCGTCGGGGGCAAAAGCTGTTTCCGGCAGCGGCCGGCCGCGTGACGCCGACGAACCGGACGGCGGCATGGAGGGGCGCATCGACTTTGAAAACGTCACGTTCCGCTATCCCGCGGCAGAGGGCGAGGCGGCTGTTCCGGTGCTGCGCAACGTTTCGTTCACCTGTCTGCCCGGCGAGACCGTCGGGCTTATCGGTTCCACCGGTTCCGGCAAAAGCACGCTGGTCAGTCTCATCCTGCGGCTGTACGACGTCACGTCGGGATCCGTGAAGGTTGGCGGCGTGGACGTCCGGGCGCACGATCCGCGCAGCCTGCGGGAGCGGATCGCCGTCGTGCCGCAGGACAGCGCCCTGTTTACCGGCACGATCGCGGAAAACATCCGGATGGGGAACGAGACGGCGTCGCCGGAGGAAGTGGAGGAAGCGGCGCGGCTGGCGCAGGCGCACGAGTTCATTGAGACGCTGCCGGAGCGGTACGACACACGCCTCGGCCAACGCGGCGTCAACCTGTCGGGCGGCCAGAAACAGCGGATCGCCCTGGCGCGGGCGCTCATCCGCCGGCCGCGGATTCTCATTCTGGACGACTGCACGAGCGCCGTCGACGCGGCCACGGAAGTGCGCATCCGCCGCGCCCTGAAGTCGTACCGGAACGGGATGACCTGCCTGATCATCGCGCAAAAAATCACGTCGGTCATGGACGCGGACAAAATCGTCGTTCTCGACGGCGGTGAAGTCGCCGGCGTCGGCACGCACGCGTCGCTGCTGGAGACGTGCCAGGTGTACCGGGAAATCTGCGAGTCGCAACTGGGGAAGGAGGCGCTGAGCCATGCCTGACGCGAGGTCGAAAGCGCACGCAGGCGAGACGGCGCCGGCTGCCGCTTCACCGTCGGGGACCGCTTCACCGTCGGGGGCCGCTGCGCCCCCGGGAGCTGTCTCACCGTCTGCGGCCGCTTCTTCGGTCGGTGCCGCCTCGCGCGGCGGCGCGGACGCCGACCGCGACCAGGCGCCGCCGCCCGTACCCGGCCGGCCAATGGGCGGGTTCGGCGGCCATCGGGGCGGCGCGCCGGCCCGGCCGAAAAGCTTCGCCGCCACGATGCGCCGCCTGTGGCGCTGGCTTCGTCCGGAGCGCGGCAAGTTCGCGCTCGCGTTCCTCGCCGTGCTGGGCACGTCGGCCGTGGCGCTGGCGGCGCCGTACGGGATCGGCGTCGCGGTAAACGCCATGGAGGCCAAAGCCGGCGTCAAATTCGACCTGCTCCGGACGGTGATCGTCGTCCTTGCCGTCGCCTATGCGGCGGAGGCGTCGCTCGCGTTGCTGCAAGGCTGGGTGATGGCCGGCGTCTCGCAGCGGGTCGTCAAACAGTTGCGCACATCGCTGTTCGCCAAGCTGCAAAAGCTGCCGCTGTCCTTCTTCGACGCCCGGCCGCACGGCGAACTGATGAGCCGGCTGGCCAACGACGTGGACAACGTCAGCTCGAGCCTGTCGCAGCCCGTCGTGCAGTTCATGTCCGGCCTCCTCGCGCTCGCCGGCTCGCTGGTCATGATGCTGGCGATCAGCCCGTTGCTCACGCTGGCAAGCCTGGTGACGGTGCCGCTCGTTTACGGCCTGGTGCGCGTCATCACGCGCAAGACCCGTGTCCTGTTCAAGGACCAACAGGTTGAACTCGGCCGGCTGAACGGCCATGTGGAAGAGACGATCACCGGCATCCGCACGGTCAAGGCGTTCAACCGCGAGGAGCGGGTGATCGGTTCCTTCGACGAGCTGAACGCGAGGCTGTACGAGACGGGACTCAAGGCGCAGATCTGGAGCGGGTTTTTGATGCCGCTGCTGAACGTGATCGGCAATATCGGCTTCTCGGCCGTCGCCGTCGTCGGCGGGTTCCTGGCGGTCAAAGGACATATCGACGTTGGGGCCATCGCCAGCTTCATGACTTATTCGCGCCAATTCGTCCGTCCGCTGCACGACATGGCCAACCTGTATAACATGTTGCAAGCCGGGGCGGCCGGCGCGGAGCGGGTGTTCGAGGTGCTCGACGAGCGGGAAGAGCCGGCTGACCCGCCGAACGCGGTCGAGTTAAGAAATCCGCGCGGTCACGTCGTCTTCGAAAACGTCCGGTTCGCCTACCGGGAGGACGCGCCGATTTTGCGCGACGTGTCGTTCACCGCTCCGGCGGGCACGATCATGGCGCTGGTGGGGCCGACCGGCGCCGGAAAGACGACGATCGTCAACCTGCTGGCGCGCTTCTACGACGTCACGGAAGGACGCATTTTGATCGACGGCCGGGATATCCTGGAATATACGCGGGACAGCCTGCGGCGCTGCTTCGGCGTCGTGTTGCAGGACACGTATCTGTTCGCCGGCACGATCCGGGACAACATCAAATACGGCAAACCCGACGCAACCGACGAGGAAATGGAGGAAGCCGCGCGTCTGGCGGGCGCGGACCGGTTCATCCGCCGGCTGCCGCGCGGGTACGACACGATGCTGACGGAAAACGGAGGCAACCTGAGCCACGGCGAACGCCAGTTGCTGGCCATCGCCCGGGTCATGCTGACCGAACCGTCCATTCTCATTCTCGACGAAGCCACCAGCAGCATCGACACCCGCACCGAGCGGCAAATCCAGCGCGCGCTGTTGAATCTGATGAAAGGCCGCACCAGCTTCGTCATCGCCCACCGGCTGAACACGATCCGGGAGGCCGACGAGATTCTGGTGATCGAGAACGGCACCGTCATCGAGCGGGGCCGCCACGCGGAGCTGCTGCAGCGGCAAGGCGCGTACCGGCGGCTGTATGAAGCGTAAAAGGCAACGCGAAGGCGACGCGCATGCGTACGGCTCGGCTGTACGAGGCACGGATGGCGAAGGGAAGGCCAACATCCAAAGGAACGAGGCCGTATTCCGGAGGGAGATAGTCGGAAAAATCGACTAACTCGGGCCTGGGAGGGGCTTCTGGCGCGGAGATAGTCGGAAAAACCGACTAATTCAGATTCGGGAGGTACTCTGAAATACTCTGAAAATAGGCTTCCAGCGAACTGGCTTGATGCGGTGCCAGTGTTCCGAAGAGGGTACACCTGCATTTCCGCACCAAAGCGGCCCCGAACGGGTCTTTTTTATTTCTGCATTTGCTTGTGGAATCGGCGCCAGAGAGGGCAAGGTGCGCGCCAGATTAACGCCAGATCAGTATCAGCTCAGCGCCCGCCCGGCGTCCCGCCAGCACAGACCGGCCCCGGGCCTGCGCCAACTTGGTGTCCCGCCAGCGCAGACCGGCCCCGGGCCTGCACCAGGCCGGCTCCACACCAGCGCCAAATCGGCCCCCGACGATCCGCGCCAGACCGCCTCAACACGCTAGTCCGCCGCCCGCCCCCTCGTCCGGTCGACGCCCGTGCGGCGGTCGCTCCCGGCGGGGTCCGGCGCCTCCCGGTACAGCACCCGGATCAGGATGTCCTGGTTGTAGTTGCCGAAATGTTTGCCGTACACGGTCAGGCCGCGCCGGTTGCGGGACTTTTCGTTCACGGCGATTTTGAAGCGGATGTCGCTCTTGTAATCGAGGCCGATGTCGGCCAGCGTCACGTCGGAGATGCGGCATCCGTCGATGAAACTGCCGTCGTGGTTGATCCGGATCAGCTTGAGCAGCCCGTACTGGTTCAGGTGGGGCGGCCACCAGACGGGGTTGAACGCGCCCCGTTTGTCGCCGAAATCGCCGGGGCTGGTCCAGCAGCCGATTTCGATATTGTTGACGTAAAAAAAGATGTCCGAAGGCCAGTTGTCCGCGTATCCCGGCGCCTCCGACCCGAGTTCGAGCGAGAACTGCAACTCTTGCAGCACGTGATTCGGCTTCAGATAATTGGGCACGCGATATTCGAGGAACCCTTCGGTCAGCCAGACGATTTCCGCGTCCACGCGCTTCGGGTCGGCGAAATACCGCGGATCGTCGAAGTCCCCGATGATGCTGTCCTTCGTGGCCAGGCCGCAGGTCGGAACCGCCAGGTAATCGCTGTAATGTCCCACTTTCAGCTCCACTTCGTACACGTTCTCCACATCCTTGGAGCGCAGCTCCACGAGCAGCCTCTCCTCGTTCAGGTAGCACATTTTCTGCAGTCCGTGCTTGCCGACCGCCGTATGCACCTCGATGAGACCGCATTCCTCCAGTTTGCGGATGTGCATCGTGATGGCGCCGTTGGTCAGCCCCAGCTTCTGGGCCAGATCGTTCAGATTCAGGGCCTGGTGCGTGGCCAGCAATTCGAGAATCTGAATCCGGATTTCCGAACTGAGCGCCTTGAAAATTTTCAGACCGGAGCGCAGCTCCCGGATATGGATCATGGGACGGATTCCTTTCGTTTTAAATGTTTTTAAAAAAAATGCCGAAACGGGTCGCACGCTCATGAGCGATTATATGGCAAAACGGGCGAAGCGCCAACGGGAAGAAAAACCCCTCTGTTTCTCCATATCGGTTCATTTCTTCATTAACTTTAATATTCGCCCAAACTTTAATATCCCTTAAAACAATTGGACAAGAAAACGCATTCCAATTGGCGATTGACAATTGCGGAAGGTATAATCTATGATATTAATGTAAATTGTTTTAGTCAAATCTAAAACAATTTACATTAGAATAAATACGGGATCGGAGGAACCACCATGCGAGGAAGCGACCTTCGGGGGAGAAAGGTTTGGACCGTTGTTTCGGTAGTTTTTCTGGTGTTCATGTTAGCGCTTACAGCGTGTGGCGGGGGGGACAAGAAGGAAGAAAGCGGCCAGGGCGACGGGAAGCCGACCAAAATCACGTTCTGGACGTTCAACGAGCTGCACCAGCAGTTTTTCGAACATATGGCCGAACTGTGGAACAAGCAGCATCCCGACAAACCGATCCGGCTGGAGGGCAGCACGTTCCCGTACGACGACATGCACAACAAGCTGTTGCTCGCCCTGCAATCGGGCGTGGGCGCGCCTGACATGGTGGACATCGAGATCAGCAAATTCGCCAACTACCTGAAGGGAACGCCGCAACTGGTGGAGCTGAACGATATCGTCGAACCGGAACTTTCCAACATGGTCAAATCCCGCTTCGATATATACGCCAAAGACGGCAAGTATTACGGCATCGATTATCACGTCGGGGCGTCGGTCATTTACTACAACAAGGAAATTCTCGACAAGGCCGGCGTCAATCCCGACACCATCAAAACCTGGGACGACTACCGGGAGGCGGGCAGGACGGTGGTCGAAAAAACCGGCGTGCCCATGGCCACCATCGAAATCACCGACCAATGGTCCTTCTGGCCGCTCATCGCCCAACAGGGCGGCGATTACCTGAATCCGGACGGCAGCGTGGCGCTGGACAGCGATATCAACATTCGGACGCTGCAATATTTGCAGGATCTGCTGAAAGAGAAGATCGCCGTCTCCGCGGCCAGCGGCTTCCACCACTCGGAGGAGCATTACGGCATGTTCAACAAAGGCGGCGCCGCCTCGCTGTGGATGCCCATGTGGTATATGGGACGTTTCACAGACTACATGCCGGATCTGAAAGGCAAGATCATCATCCGCCCGATGCCGGCCTGGACGGCCGACGGCGACCGTTCGGCGGGAATGGGCGGCACCGGCACGGCCATCACCAAACAGTCGAAGGTGCAGGACATCGCCAAGGAGTTCCTGGCGTTCGCCAAGCTGTCCCGTCAGGGGAACATTGAAATCTGGCGGTTCCTCGGCTTCGATCCGATTCGTTCGGACGTGTGGGATGCGCCGGAAATGAAGGAGCCGAACAAGTTTACCGAATACTTCGGCGACAACATTTTCGACGTGCTGATCGAAATCAAGGACGAAATCCGGGGCGTCAACATCGGCGAAATGACGCCGGCCGCCTCCGACGCCGTCAAATCGCAAATTTTGGTGCAGGCGCTCAACGACATGAAGGATCCGGCCGCCGTGCTGAAAGCGGTCTCGGATGAACTTCGCAAGCAACAGTAAGCCGTTGGCATCGTCGTTCCGGAGAGGCGCGCGCCGCGACCGGCGCGCGCAGCCGGCGGCTTTTTCCGGAAGGAGGCGCAGATGCGATGAGCCACCCGGCCGTGGTTCGCCGGACGATGGTTCCCGGCAAGCCGAAGCGGAACTCGTTTTTGTACTCCAGGAAAATTGCGCCCTATGTCTTCGTTCTCCCGTTTATCGTCACGTTCCTGCTGTTTTTTGCGTATCCGATCCTGTCGACGATCCAGATGAGCTTTCAGGAAGTGCTGCCGGGCCAGACCCGGTTTATCGGACTCAAAAACTATGAGCGGCTGCTGAACCCGACGTTTTACCGCGCGGTGTCCAACAGCTTGCTGTACACGGTGCTGACGCTGATCGTGCTCATTCCGTTGCCGCTCGTGTTTGCGGTGATGCTCAATTCCCGGCGCATGCCGTTCCGGAACTTTTTCCGGTCCACGCTGTTCATTCCGGCGCTCACCTCGGTCGTCGTCGCCGGCACCATCTTCCGCCTCATCTTCGGCGAACTGGAAGGATCGGCGATCAACGAGATCGTCGGCCTGTTCGGCTTCGAACCGAGAAGGTGGCTGTTCAGCGCCAAATTCGGCATGTTCGCGCTCGTTCTGCTGGCCACGTGGCGCTGGCTCGGCGTGAACATCGTCTATTACCTGTCGGGCCTGCAAAGCATCCCCGAAGAGCTCTACGAAGCCGCGGAAATCGACGGCGCCAGCCGGTGGGACAAGTTGTTCCGCATCACCATTCCGCTGCTCCGGCCGGTCACGATCTACGTGCTGACGATCAGCATCTACGGCGGTCTGGCGATGTTTACGGAGAGCTACATGCTGTGGGGCGGGAACAACTCGCCCAACAACATCGGCCTCACGATGGTCGGGTATATTTACCAGCAAGGGATCGAACAAAACAACCTCGGATTCGCGTCCGCCGTCGGGCTGGTGCTGCTCGCCATCACGATGACGCTCAATCTGATCCAGCTCCGGTTTTTCGGACTGTTCCGGAAGGAGGAGTAAGCGATGCGGATCAAAGGGAGATTCGCGCCTTCTTCTCTGCTGTTGCTGCTGATCCTGACGGTGGCGGCGGTGTTTGCCCTGTTCCCGTTCTACGCCATCTTTCTGGCGTCGCTCAAGCCGGCGGAGATGGTGACGAAACTGGGGCTCAGCCTGAAAATCGATCCGGCCATCCTATCCTTCGACAACTACGTTTCCCTGTTCACCGAGTCGGCGGACCGGTACTTCACCTGGTTCCGGAACAGCTTGCTGCTGACCGTGGCCGGAACCGTCGTCTCGCTGTTGCTGTCCGCGCTGGTCGGTTTCGGCCTGGCCATGTATCAGTTCCGGCTGCGGAACCTGATTTTCGTGCTCGTGCTCCTGGTCATGATGGTGCCGATGGAGATCATCATGCTGCCGCTCTACAAACTGATCATCGGCCTGAAGCTGATCAACACGTACTGGGGCGTCATCCTGCCGTTCGCCGTCGCGCCGCTGCCGGTGTTTTTCTTCCGCCAGTACGTAAGCGGCCTGCCGAAAGATTTCATGGATGCGGCGCGCATTGACGGCTGCACGGAATACGGGGCGTTTTTCCGAGTGTTCGTGCCACTGATGGTGCCGGCCATCGGGGCCATGACGATTCTGCAGGCGCTGGGCAACTGGAACAATTTTCTGTGGCCGCTCATTGTTCTGCGCACCGACGACAAGCTGACCATTCCCATCGGGCTGAGCACGCTGCTTACCCCTTACGGCAACAACTACGAAATGCTGCTGGCCGGCTCGGTGCTGGCGGTGCTGCCGATCCTGATCCTGTTCGCGTTTTTCCAGCGGTATTTCATTTCCGGTTTGACCGTCGGCGGCGTGAAAGGCTGAGCGGGTGGCGAAACGCGGCCGGCCGGGGGAACCCCGGCCGGTCTGCTGTTTTGATGTCAACGGGCCGGCGCCTGGGCGCGGCTCGCGCGGCGCTTCGTCTTGGCGGCGTCTCCCGCGCCCGCGGCGCCGCCTGCCGTCGCGGAGGAGGCGCCCGCCGTTCCGGTCCGCGCCCCGCCTGCGGCCGCGCCGCCCGTTCCGGCACTGTTCCGCACGGCTTCGAGGCTGGCCTGCAGCGCGGCCATCAGGTCGATGACGTTGGTGCGTTCGGCGGCGGGCGCGGTGACCACATCCGGGCCCTTTCCGGCCATCTTGCGCTGGATGGCGTCCATCATGGCGATGCGGTAGTCGTCGGTGTATTTTTCCGCGTCAAAGGGCGCCGTCAACTGGTCGATGAGCATTTTGGCCATTTCCAGTTCGCGCTGGTCCACCTTGACCTCCTGCGGCAAATTGGGCACCGCCTGCAGCGAGCGGATTTCATCGGGATAATGCATCGTTTCCATGCAAATGCAGTTGCCGTACGTCCGGATCGCGGCCAGACTGCCCTTGTTGCGGATCGCCACCTTGGCGATGCCGATCCGGCCCGTTTGCCGCATCGCTTCCAGCAGCAGATTGTAGGCCCCTTCGCCGGCCTGGTCGGGCGACAAATAATACGTTTTCTGGAAATAGATCGGGTCGATCTCTTCCAGCGAAACGAAATCGAGAATTTTAATCGTTCGGGCCGTCTCCGGCTTGATCGCCTCCAGTTCCTGCTCGTCGAACAAGACGAAACGTCCTTTTTCGTACTCGTATCCCCGCACGATGTCTTCCCATTCCACCTGGGTGTCGCAATGCGGGCATGAGCGCACGTATGAAATGGGGGTGCCGCATGCTTTGTGGATGAGCCGCAAATGGATGTCCTTGTCCTCGGTGGAAGCGAACATTTTGACCGGCACGTGGACCAGCCCGAAGCTGATGGCCCCTTTCCACACCGTATGCATCGAAACCGTCTCCTTTTTTTTGGATTTTGCCGCGGATCAAAACCAAGAACCGTTCCCAGTTTATTTCGCTTTATGTTCCAGCATGCCCGGATGCATGAACGTCCATCCCCCGGGGCATATTGGCGGTATGACCGATACGGCCGGATTCCGATGCGCTTGCGCGCGGATCCGGTGTGCCGAACGCCCAATTTTTGCGCTGGAGGAATGCACATGACGGAACTCACTCTCCCGGGACGGACGCCCGTGCGGCACCCCCGCTTGCAACCGGACAACCCTTCCGCCGAAACGCCGGACAATTCGGACGAAGCGGTTTCGACGGCTCCCGGCGCACCCGATGTCCGGCCGCGGGAAGCGTCCGGCCATGCTTCGTCCCAGGCTCCGTCCCAGGCCTCGTCTCCTCCCCTTTCCGACGACGTGCTCTTTGAGGGAAGAGCGGAATACGAGCTGGACGTCGACAGGATGGTCAACGAAGGTCTTGGCGGCGGCCGGGTGACCCTGCATAACGGACTGATCGGCGACACGACCACGGACGGCCCGGATTTTCAACCGATTTCGCAGGACGAATCCCCGCGGTGACGCGCCGGTGCCCCCGGGGAAGACGGCCGGCCGTTTCGCGAAACCCGGGTCGATGTCCAGGCATAGGCCGGTTGGCGGCCGCTCATAATAATCCGGGATATCCCCACAACCCTTTGTCCAGGGAGGAGCCGAGCCACCGTGCACACCGCCTACACGTCGAACATCGCACGGCAATGCGAGCAAATCGCCCAGCAACTGATTCAGCAGACGAACCAGGCCAGCCAGCGTTATCAGCAAATGTTGCAAAAGGAGCAGCAAAATATCGCGGCTTTGCAACAAATCCTGCAAAAGGAGCAGGAGGCGGTGCAGGCCATCCAGCAAACGCTGCAGGGGCACCAGAACGCGATCCGGCAACTGGAGCAAATTCAGAACATGTGCCGCCAGTTGGAGTCTTCGGTTGCCCAGTCGACGGCCATGCATGCGGCGCAGCAGCCCGCCTACGGCCCATCATACCGTCAGCCGCCGGCTTTTCAACCGTCCTACGGCTATAATTTCGCTTCCGGACAACAACCGGTCCCGTACGCGGTTTCGCGTCCGCTGACCAACTGACCGCGGCGAAGCCGTCCTCCCCATGCAGACCCGTTCGCTTGGCGAACGGGTTTTTTGCATGTTTGGGCGGGCACCGATATAATACCGGTATATAATAAAGGTTCGAACAAGGTTCGCATGGACGGAAACGGAAAGGGGTTCCGGCGTGTCGCAACCCGACGAATTCACGCTGATCAGCGCCTGGACGCAGGGACGTCAGAGCGGGGAATTCCTGTCCGCGCGGGGGGTCCGGATCGGCATCGGCGACGATGCGGCGGTCGTGGGCGCGCCGGGCGAAGAAACGGACTGGCTGCTCGCCGTCGACACGATGGTGGAGGGCGTTCACTTCCGGTTCGATACGATGGGCGACGCGGACGTGGGATACAAAGCGATGGCCGCCTGCATCAGCGACATCGCCGCCATGGGCGGCCGGCCCCGGCACGCGCTGGTGTCGGTATCCGTACCGCCGCACTGGACGCCGGAGCGGATGATGTCGCTGTATGACGGGTTGTACGCCTGCGCCGACCGGTACGGGGTGGCGGTGGTCGGCGGGGATACCACGTCGGCGCCCGCACAGCTTGTCGTGTCGGTGACGGTGACGGGGCTGGTGCGCGCGGGGGCGGCGTTGCGCAGGGACGCGGCAAGGCCGGGGCAACGGGTGTTTCTGACCGGGCCGGTCGGGCTGTCGGCCGGGGGATTGCACGGCCTGTTGCAACCGGAGGCGCCGCGGCCGCCGGCGTTGCTGGTACGGGCGCACCGACGGCCGGAACCGCACGTGCGGGCGGGGCTGCTGCTCGCGGAGCGTGGGTTCGGGCGGGCGCTCAACGATGTCAGCGACGGGCTGGCGAACGAAGCGTGGGAGATCGCCGAAGCGTCCGGCGTCCGGCTCGCGCTTCGCCAGGCCGACCTGCCGCTCTCCGGCGAACTGGCCTCCTATGCCCGCCGCTGCGGTTTGCAGCCGCTGGACTGGATGCTGTACGGCGGTGAAGATTATGTGCTGCTCGGCACCATCGACGCGGCGGACGAAGCGGCGGCGCGCCGCGTGTTCCGCGAGGCGGGGCTGCCGTTTTTCGTCATCGGCGACGTGGAGAAAGGCCCGCCGGGCGTCTGGCTGGAAACGGCGACGGGACAGCGCCGGGCCGTTCCGAAACGCGGATACAATCATTTTGCGGAGGAACCGGGAACATGAGCGAAACAAACCGGGAGACGCGCTGCTTCCGCTGGGAAGCGGCAAACGAAGCGGACACCGTGTCGCTCGCCGAGCGGCTGGCCGAACGGGCCCAACCGGGCATGGTGTTGGCGCTGGACGGCGATCTGGGCGCCGGCAAGACGCGATTCGCCCAGGCGTTCGCCCGCGCCCTCGGCGTGACAGAAACCGTCAACAGTCCGACCTTCACCATCATCAAGGAATACGAAGGACGCGTTTGCCCTTTTTACCATATGGACGTTTACCGGATCACGCCGGAAGAGGCGGACGAGCTCGGGCTGGACGAGTACTTTTTCGGCGACGGGGTGACGCTGGTGGAATGGGCGTCCCGGATCGAGCCGCTGCTGCCGCCGGAACGGCTGCACCTCCGGTTGACGGTGACCGGTCCGGTTTCCCGGACGATCACCGCCCGGCCGGTCGGGGAGCGGTACGAAAGGCTTTGCCGTGAAGCGGGCATGCGGCCCGGCGAGGAGGAAAACGGATGAGCGAACGTTGGATGCTGGCGCTGGACACGTCCACCGCCACCCTGACCTGCGCCCTGCTCCGTCTGGACGGAATGCGCGCGGACGGAGAAGCCGGCCACCTGGTCGGGGATGCACGGAAAGATCCCGGGCGGACGGCCCGGGAGACGGCGGTGGTGGTGGCCTCCCGTCAATGGGAGTCGGAACGCAACCATTCCGTGCGCACCGTTCCGGAAATCCAAGCCCTTCTCCGCGACCACGGCCTTCGTCCCGAAACGCTGGCCGCCATCGCCGTCGGCCGCGGGCCGGGATCCTACACGGGCGTGCGCATCGCCGTCACCGTGGCCAAAACGCTGGCCTGGGCCTGGGACAAGCCGCTGATCGGCGTTTCCAGCCTGGAGGCGCTCGCGTTCGGGGCCATGGACGACCCGGCATGGGCGCCGGCGGACGGCACGGTCTGGTGGGTGCCCGTCCTGAACGCGCGAAGGGGACGGGCGTACACCGCCCGCTTCGTCACCGCGGAACGGGGAGCGGTATGGCTCCGGGCGGAAGACGACGGCATCCGGCCGCTCGCCGCGTGGGCTTCCGAGGTGCTGGAAGCCGCGCGGGAGTCCGGCGTTGCGACGGTGCGGTTCGTCGGCGAAACGGGGCCGTTTGCCGAAGAATGGTCCGCCCTCGCCGGGAACGCCGCCGTTCCGGTCGACGTCCGGACGCGGGCGATGAACGCGGCGGCGGTCGGCAAGTTGGCCGCGGAACGCTGCCTCCGGGGGGAATTCGACGACGTGCACACGTTTGTGCCCAATTACACGCAACCGGCGGAAGCGGAAGCGAAGCTGCTGGCGCGGCAGGCGGAGTGTTCCCCATGAGCGGCGGGCCGGTGATCCGCGCGATGACGCTGGAGGACGTTCCGGCCGTCGCGCAAATCGAACGGGAAACGTTCACGGCGCCCTGGTCGCCGGACGCCTTTTACACCGAGTTGACGAAAAATTTGTTTGCCCATTATTACGTGCTGGAACAGGACGGGCAAATCGTCGGATACGCCGGCATGTGGGTGCTGCTGGACGAAGCGCACGTCACGAACATCGCCTTGCGCGAGGCATATCGCGGCAAGGGGCTGGGCGAGCGTCTGCTGCTGGAGATGATGGCGGTGGCCTGGCAGCAGGGAGCCCGGCGGATGACGCTGGAAGTGCGGGTGTCCAACGAACGCGCGCAACGCCTGTACCGCAAGCTCGGGTTCGAACCGTCCGGCGTGCGGCCGGGCTATTACACCGACAACGGGGAAGACGCCCTGATCATGTGGGCCGATTTGCCGGCGCCTGGTGAACCGCGCGCAGGGAACGACCGCGGCGGCCCGGAACGGGACGGCGGCGGGGAGCGGGTCGCCGTGGATACGCGGACCGACGGCGCAACGGACGGCGGCAACGGGACCGGACAAACCGGTGAGAGCCGGGACAGGCGCGCGGGCGAGGACGGGGCCGGAAAAGCCGGCTGAAACGATGCGGGACGGACCCGCGCGGACCCGGACGGACCGGAGAAAAGCCAATGCGGAGAAGCGCGGAGAAGGAAACCGTTCCGCTTGGCTGAGGCGACGAAAGGAAGACGGACATGCATTCGGCAGAAAAACCGTATCATTTGCTGGCCATCGAGACGAGCTGCGACGAAACGTCCGTCGCCGTGGTACGCAACGGGCGCGAAGTGCTGAGCAACATCGTCGCCAGCCAGATGGACACGCACCGCCGGTTCGGCGGCGTCGTACCGGAAATCGCTTCGCGAAAACATGTGGAAAGCGTCACGCTCGTGCTGGAGGAGGCGCTGGCGACGGCCGGGATCGGCCGCGGCGACATCGACGCGGTGGCGGTGACGCAGGGGCCCGGGCTGGTCGGGTCGCTGCTTGTCGGCGTTTCCGCCGCCAAGGCGCTGGCGCTGGCGCTCGGGGTGCCGCTCATCGGTACGCACCATATCGCCGGCCACATCTACGCCAACCGGCTCATCGGCGAGATCGTCTATCCCGCGCTGGCGCTGGTCGTATCCGGAGGCCACACGGAACTGGTACTGCTGCCGGAGGAGGGCGTGTTCCGGGTGATCGGGCAGACGCGGGACGACGCGGTCGGGGAGGCCTACGACAAGGTGGCCCGCGCGCTGAATTTTCCCTATCCGGGAGGGCCCCACATCGACCGGCTCGCCTCGGACGCCGACGCCTGCATCGAGCTGCCCCGCGTCTGGCTGGAGCCCGATTCGTTCGATTTCAGCTTCAGCGGCCTGAAGACGGCCGTGCTCGCGGAAATCAACCGCGCCGCCATGAAGGGCGAGCCGCCGATGTTTGCCGCCCTGGCCCGGGGGTTCCAGGAGTCCGTCGTCGACGTGCTCACCGGCAAAACGCTTCTGGCCGCGCAGACGCACCGGGTGAAGCAGGTGTTGCTTTGCGGCGGCGTCGCCGCCAATCGTGGGCTGCGCGAGCGGCTGCGGAAAACTTGCGCGGAAGCCGGATTGCCGCTGCTCGTGCCGCCGCTGGATCTCTGTACGGACAACGCGGCGATGATCGCGGCCGCCGCCGATCTGAAATGGCGCCGCGGCCAGTTCACCCCGCTGGACATGAAGGCGGAACCGCTGCTGTCGCTGGAAGCGTGGTCCGTCCGGTCCCCGGCCTGACGAGCGGAACTTTTTTTGATTCGGCATTGACAGTCCGCGTTTTGCTGCATATAATAATGGCCAAATCCCAACCGATATGCAAAACGCTGGGAACAGGAGCAGTAGGGAGTCGTCCCGGCTTCAGAGAGCTGCGGTTTGGTGCGACGCAGCGGAAGGGCGTCCCGAACTCGCCTGGGAGCGGACCGGTGGAACGATCGGTACACCGGTACGGCTAACCCCCGTCATCGGGTCAAGAGCGGTCGTTCACCCCGGCATCGGGGAGGACGGCAACAAGAGTGGTACCGCGGAAGGCCGATAGGGCCCGCCGTCTCTTCGGAGATGGCGGGCTTTGTGTTTTCCGCGGGGAATATCCTTCAAGCGCCATGAACAGGAGCAGTAGGCACAACCCCGGGGAACAGAGAGCTGCGGTTTGGTGCGACGCAGCCGAAGGGGCGCCGAACTCGCCTGGGAGCGCCGCGTCCGAAATCGCCGCGTCGCGTCAAGGCTCCGTCAGGGGCCGACCGACGGGCGACGCGTAGGACGTTCAGCGGCTGGCCCCCGTTATCGGGCGTCCCGGGAACGGCGCCGCGTGCGCCGTGAACCCGGCAACGAGCGGGAGCAGGCAGGGGCGCGCGCCGCGGAGGACCGTTGGCATGATGCGGGACACCGGTCCGGACGCCATTCGCGCGGCCTTGCCGGCTCCAAAAAGAGTGGTACCGCGGCGGCGCTCCGGCCCGTCGTCTCTTTGCGAGACGACGGGCTTTTTTGCTTGACGGCAGCGCTGACCGGGGTACAGTCCAAATCCACATCATTTCAGGAGGGATGTTTCATGTTGAACGAGCAACCGCAACGCGTGCAAGAACAAGCCAAAAGGAGGATCCGCATTTTCGACACGACGCTGCGCGACGGCGAACAGTCGCCCGGCGCCTCGTTGACGCCCGAACAGAAAATCGTCGTCGCCCGCCAGTTGGCCAAACTTGGCGTCGACACGATCGAGCCCGGGTTCCCGGTGTCCAGTCCCGGCGAGTTTCAGGCGGTCCGGCAGATTTCCCGCGAACTGCAGGACGTGGAAATTTGCGGGTTCGCCCGCTGCGTGAAAGGGGACATCGACGCGGCGCTGGAAGCGACCCGGGACGCGGCGCGCCGGCGGCTGCACCTGTTCATTTCCTCTTCGCAAATCCATCTGGACTTCCAACTCCGCAAGACGCGCGAGCAGGTGGTGCAACTGGCGCGGGAGATGGTCGCCTACGCCAAGGCGCACGTGGAGGAAATCGAATTTTCGCCGATGGACGCGTCCCGTTCCAGCGAGGAGTTTCTGTACGAACTGCTTGAGGCCGTCATCGCCGAAGGGGCGACGATCATCAACATTCCGGACACGATGGGTTACGCGCTGCCGGAGGAGTTCGGGCCGCTGTTTGCGCGCATTCGCCGGAATGTGCGGGGCGGCAACCGCGTCGTGTACAGCGCGCACTGTCACAACGACCTCGGCCTGGCGGTGGCCAACAGCCTGGCCGCCATCCGGCACGGCGCCACGCAGGTGGAGGTGAGCGTCAACGGCGTCGGCGAGCGGGCGGGGAACTGCGCGCTGGAGGAGCTGGTGATGGCCATCGAGACGCGCGGCGAGGCGCTCGGGGTGGAGACCGGCATCCGGATCGGCGAGATTTACGAAACGTCCCGTCTCGTCAGCCGGATGATGAATTTCCCGATCGCGTTCAACAAGCCCATCGTCGGCCGCAACGCGTTCCAGCACGAATCGGGCATCCATCAGGACGGCCTGCTGAAAAACCGCAGCACCTACGAGATCATGGATCCGGAGGCGATGGGCATTCCGCGCAGCATGATCGTGCTCGGCAAACATTCCGGCCGCCACGCGCTGCGGCACCGGGTGGCGGAATACGGCATCGCGCTGCGCGACGACCAACTGGAGGATTTGTATCACCGGTTCAAGGCGAAGGCGGACGAGATGAAGGTCGTCACCGACGACGTGCTTCTGCAGTTGGTCGGCGAGTCGACGGCGGCGCCGGTGGAACCGTATGTTCTGGTCGACCTGCAGGTGGTGGCCGGCACGCAGCGTTCGCGCATCGCCTCGGTAACCCTCCGCACCGCCGACGGAACCGAGCGGACCTGGACCGGCGCCGGCAACGGCCCGCTGGAAGCGGTCATCGGCTGCATCCGGCAGGCGATTCCGGACGCGGGCGAATTCGAGGATTTGGAATTGCATTCGCTGTCGTCCGGGGAAACCGCCTTTGGCGAGGCGACGGTCACGGTGCTGCACCGCGGGCGGCGCTACCGGGGCACGGCCATCCACCGCGACATCATTCTGGCGGCCGCGCGCGCGTACGTGTCCGCCTGCAACAGCGCGCTGATGGCGCAGCGCAGCGGAGCGGCGGCGTCGGGCGCGTGAAAACGCCTCCCTTCCACAACCGGGTGTGGGCAACTTGTCCACACCCGTTGTGCATGATGTGGACATCGTTTGCAAAAGGTTGAGGCTGTAGCGCGTGAAAATTTCTGAAAGGGGGATGAGTTTTTCACACGCGATTGTGGATAATGTGGATAAAGTGGACAATCATTCCCCCATCAGTTCTTCCCATTGCCGGTACGCCTGTTCCAGCATGCCGCGCCGCTCGGCCAAAGCCCGTTCCTTTTCCTGCAACGCCTTGTAATCGGCATAGACGGCCGGCGACGCCATTTCCGCTTCCAGCTCGGCGATCTCCCGCTCCAGCCGTTCGATGTCCGCTTCCACCCGCTCCAGTTGGCGTTGCCGGGCGCGTTCCTCCCGCCGGATCCGCTTGCTCGTCTCGTAATCGTTGGCGGGGGCGGCATCCTCCGCCGCCGAGGCGCCGGAAGCCGCGGGACCGGATTCGCGGCCGGTCTCCGCTTCCCATTCCGCCAGTTCGCGCTTTTTTTCAAGCATTTCGTCATAATTTCCCAGGAAATGCCGCACGCCGTCGGCGTGCAGTTCGATGATGCGGTCGGCGAGCCGGTTCAGGAAATAGCGGTCGTGGGAAACGAACAGCAGCGTGCCGTCATAGTCCTCGAGCGCCGCTTCCAGGACTTCGCGCGACAAAAGGTCGAGATGGTTGGTCGGTTCGTCCAGCACGAGCACGTTGGCGTTGCGCAGCATCAGCTTGGCGAGGGCCACGCGCGCCTTTTCTCCCCCGCTGAGGGAGCCCACCGTTTTGTCCACTTCTTCGCCGCTGAACAGGAATTGTCCGAGCACCGAACGGATTTCCCATTCGGCCAGCCGGGGAAAGGCGTTCCACACTTCCTCCAGCACGGTGTTGCCGGAGGTGAGGCTGGATTGTTCCTGGTCGTAGTAGCCCACTTCGACGCCCGTTCCCCATTGGACGGAGCCCTCGAGCAGCGGCAATTCACCGATCAGCGCGCGCAGCAGCGTCGTCTTGCCGACGCCGTTTGGGCCCAGGATCGCCACGCGCTCGCCGCGTTTCAATTCAAAGGAAACGTTGCGGAACAACGGCTTCAGGCCGGGAGACGGCGCCGCGGCCGCGTTGGTCACGGTCAGCACGTCCTGCCCGCTGCGGCGGCCGGCCGCGAAGGAGAAATGCGCTTTCCGGGCGACGGCCGGTCGTTCCAGCCGCTCCATCCGCTCCAGCGCCTTGCGGCGGCTCTGCGCGCGCCGGGCGGTGGACGCGCGGGCGATGTTGCGGCGGATGAAATCTTCCATCCGGGCGATCTCCTTGCGCTGTTGCTCATACAGGGCCAGTTGCCGCTCGAACTCCGCGGCCTTTTGCTCCATGTATTGGGTATACGTTCCCGTGTACTTGGTCGAAACGTGGCGTTCGATTTCCACGATCGTGTCCACCGCGGCGTCAAGAAAGTAGCGGTCGTGGGAAACGACCACCAGCGCGCCGCCGAACCCGCGCAAATATTGCTCGAGCCAGGCCAGCGTGTCCAGGTCGAGATGGTTGGTCGGTTCGTCCAGAAGCAGCAAATCGGGCTGGGCGGCCAGCAGCCGGGCCAGCGCCAGCCGGGTGCGCTGGCCGCCGCTCAGGGCGGCGACGGGGGTGTCCGGCGGCAGATGGCCGAAGCCCATGCCGTGCAACACGCTGCGGATACGGTTGTCCATCTCGTATCCGCCCGCGGCGCGGAACCGCTCGTTTTGCTCCGCGTAGCGGGCCAGCAGCGCTTCGTACCGTTCCGGATGCGCCTGTTCCGCGGGATCGGCGATGCGCCGCTCCAGTTCCTTCAGTTCCCGCCCGGCTTCCACCAGCGGGCCGAAGGCGGAGCGCATCGCTTCCCAGATGGTGTTCCGGGCGTCGAAACCGCCGTTTTGCGCCAAATAGCCGATGCGGATGTCCTTGCGCACGGTGAGCGTTCCCTCGTCCGGCGGAAGTTCCCCGGCGAGAATTCGCAGCAGGGTCGATTTGCCGGCCCCGTTGACGCCGACCAGGCCGATCCGGTCGCGTTCCCGGACTTGCAGGTTTACGCCTTCGAGGACGGGGGTGGCGCCATACCGTTTGACGACGCCCGAGGCTTGCAGCAACAAATGGCATCCCTCCACGGACAAGAAAACCTCGCATGATGACGCGTTGTCGGACATTGCGGGATGAGAGCCGGCCCTCCAAACCCTTTTCAGTTTAGCGAAAAAAACGGATATCGTCCAAACGGGCGCGGCGGGCGGGGGGCCGGTTCGTCCGTAATCATCCGGCCGCAGCGAAAGAGAGGATTTTGCCTTGATTTGGCGAACAAGTTGGAACGTATGGTAAAATGGAGGAGAAATCCGAAAAACCTTCGTTGGAACGGGACCGGAAGGCGGCCATGAACATGAAGCCGATGAAGCACGCCGAAGTCAAACGGGATCTTCGCCGCCGGATGGCGGAACGCAGGGACGCGGTGCCGGAGGGGGTGCGACGCGAGCTCTCCGGGCGGCTGTGCCGGGTGACGGCGCAGCGGCTGCTCGTCCCTTTGCGGGAACGCCTGGGACGGCCGCTGGCGGTTGGCGTGTACGGAGCGTTTCGCTCGGAAGCGGACCCCGCGGATTTGACGGCGTGGTGCTGGTCCCGGGGGGATGCGGTGTATGCGCCGCGGATGCTGGCGGACGGGACGGGCATGGAATACCGGCGAATCGCTTCGCCCGCCGACTGGACCACGGGCCGCTACGGCGTGCCGGAACCGGATCCCGGCCGCACCGAACCGTTGAGCGACCCGTGCGACCTGGACGTGGTGCTGGTGCCGGGGCTGTCGTTCGATCGGCGGGGGCGCCGGATCGGCTACGGCGGCGGTTATTACGACCGGCTGTATGCATTGATGGCACGGAAGGAAGGCGGGTCACGGTCCCGCGAAAACGGCGGCGGCAACGGCGACGGCGGCCGGCCATCCGGAAGGCCGTTGTGGATCGGGTTCGCCTTCGCGTTTCAGGTGACGGAGGAACCGTTGCCGGCCGAGGCGCACGACCTGCGACTGGACGGCGTGGCGACGGATCAGGGATTGTTCTGGTGTGCCGAACCGTCCGACGAATCCTTTCCGGGGCGCGATTCTCCCCGGGACGGATAGGGAAGCGGCGCCGAAACCGTCGTCGATCGTCCGCATCGCGACCGAAGAACCCATGGAGCGTCAAGGGGAAACGATGACACCATTTCCGTCCGGGACGGAACTCCGGCCGGAAGAGGCATAGCGGCAACCGCGGGAGCGGAGGGATGGACATGCGTTGGCGAGTGGCTCTTCTGACGACGTGCAGCAACGGGATGCGCGGGGGGGACGAGGAAGCGAGCGCGCAGGTCATTCGCGAGCTCGTGGAGGAAGAGTTGGGCGGCGTGGTGATCGAGGAGCGGGTCGTCCCGGACGATCACGCGGAGATACGGGCCGCCCTGATTGAGCTGACCGATTATTTCCGGCCTCATCTGGTGTTGACCACCGGGGGGACGGGCCTCGGGCCGCGCGACGTGACGCCGGAAGCGACGCTGATGGTAACGGAGCGGTCCGTTCCCGGGATGGCGGAAGCCATGCGGATCGCGGCGATGCATCGTTTGCCGCGGGCGATGCTGTTCCGGGGCGTCTGCGGCATCCGCGGCCGCACCCTGATCGTGAACCTGCCGGGAGATCCGAGGGGGGTGCACGAACACCTCCGGGTCATCCTCGAGACGCTGCCGGCGGCGCTGGCGGAGACGTCGGGCGATGCCCTCCCCGGTGAACACCGGAAGGTGCTGTAAACATCAGAGCTTTTCCGCGCCCGGTCTCGGCCCATCTCCGCCATACACCTGTCCGCCATACAATTGTCACGATGTCCGTCTATGTTGGACGGACAGGGTATGATATGATACATGACAGGCCTTAGGCACCCATCATCAACCTGAACTGGAGGCGTTTCGATGTCCGGAATCGGCATCCCGGGGCTTATCTTGCTCGTCATCATCGCGCTGTTGCTGTTCGGCCCGAACAAGCTGCCGGAACTGGGGCGCGCGTTCGGCCGCACGTTGCGCGAGTTTCGCAAAGGAGCGAATGAACTGCTCGACGACGGCGAGGAACGGAAACGGGTCGACGTCACCCCGGACGCATCATCGCGGGCCGCCCGGCCGGGCGAGGAGCGCCCGGAGGACGATCGGCGCTTGCCGGAATGACGGTCTCCGCGGCGTCGGTTGGAGGGGTACCGCTTCATGTCCGAACGTTCCGATCCAAGACCCGGCAAGGGCGCGATGTCGCTGTGGGACCATATCGGCGAACTGCGCCGGCGGCTGATCCGCGTGCTGATCGTGTTCGCGGTGGCGCTGGCGGGAGGGCTGTTCGGCGCGGATCCGGCGTTTGATTTCCTGGTGGCGGCCGCGCCGTCGGAAAAGCTCGAACTGAACGCGTTCTCGCCGTGGGACGCCGTGGGGCTCTACGTGAAGATCGGCGTGCTGATCGCATTGGCCGTGACCGTGCCTTACGCGTTTTATGAGCTTTGGGCGTTTGTCAGGCCCGGGCTTCTGCCCAAAGAACGGCGGGCGACGCTCCGCTTTGTCCCGGCGGCCGCCCTGCTGTTTGCCGTCGGGCTGGCGTTTGCCTATTTTGTCGTGTTTCCGATGGCTTTTCTGTTTACCGAGCGGGTGACCGCCAGCATGGGGCTGAAACAAACCTACGGGGTGGGGCAATACTTTGCGTTCATGATGAACATCTTGTTGCCGGTGTCGCTGCTGTTCGAGCTGCCCCTGGTCATCCTCTTTTTGACCCGGATCGGCATCCTGAGTCCGGCTCTGCTGGACCGGATGCGGCGCGTCGCCTGGTTTCTGCTCGTCCTGCTGGCGACGATGATCACGCCGCCGGACGTCATTTCGGATTTGCTCGTTTCCGTGCCGCTCATCGCTTTGTACGAATTCAGCGTGGGGTTGGCCAAGATCGCCCACCGGAGGCGGCAGGCGGCGTTGCAGCGCTGGAATGGAAGCGAATAGGTTGCGTTGCGCCATTTGCCGCGGCGCCGTTTCGGCCGACCGCAGTCCCGTCCGGAAAACCGGACGGGACTTATTTTTCTGCCCGCGCACAACGTGATCGCGCTTTTTCGGCAAACTTCCATTTTCCCCCTGACGAATTTTGTGATCTTATGGTAAACTATGTTCATCAGCAATAAATGGAAGCGTTACCCCCCGGCGTGACCGTGTCGGGATAGGCGTGACCGCGTCGGGATAACGTTCGGGGCACACGCGAAAACGTGGCTGCAAGGAGAGTTGACGATGAAAGGATTCAGGCAAAATTTGACGCTTGAACGACAGCTCTGGTTCGTGTTTGCCACTGTCGTTGCCCTCCAGTTGCTTTCGTTTTTGCTCGTGCTGTTCAATGTGGACCGGTCCGAGCACGGGGGCTTGCTGATCGGACTTTTCGTCATTCTGGTGCTGGTCGGCATCCTGGGATGGTTGGCGGTGCGCGGTTTTGTCCAGCAACTGTTCGGCTCCATCGGCCGCGTGACGGCTACGCTCAAGGATATCGCCGGGTCCGGCGGCGACCTGACGCGGCGCATTCCCGTGCATTCGTCCGACGAAATCGGCGAACTGTCCGCCGCGGCCAACAGCATGCTGGACGGGCTGCAGAAAATCATGCGGGAACTCAAGGAAAACACCGCTGAATTGGCCGCTTCGGCGGTCCAATTGAAGCAGGGCGCCGACGAAAACGCCCGTGTCAGCAACGAGGTGGCGCACGCCGTGCAGCGCGTGTCCGAAGGAACCGAGGTGCAGGTGGCGAAGTCGCAGGAGATCAGCGCGGTGATGCAGGAATCGCTGGAAGGCCTGAACCAGGTGGCCGCCACCACCAGCCGCGTGTCCGACGCCGCCCGCAAGACGCAAAGCCGCGCGGAAGAAGGATCGGTGTTGCTGCAAGCGACGGCCAATGACATCGTGCAGGTCGACGAGGCGTTCCGTTCGCTTCAGACCACCGTGCGCGGGTTGAGCCAGCAATCCGAACAGGTTCGCGAAGTGATCGATTACATAACGGAAATCTCCAACCAGACCAACCTGCTCGCCCTGAACGCCGCCATCGAGGCGGCGCGCGCCGGCGAGCATGGCCGCGGCTTTGCGGTCGTCGCCGGCGAAGTACGCAAGCTGGCGGACCAGACCCAGCAATCCGCCACCCAGATCGGCGAGACGTTAAAAGCGATGTCCGAGGACATCGAGCGGGTGGCGACGATGTTCGAGCAAAGCGCCGCGCAGGTGTTCAGCGCGGTGGCCGGCATGAAGAACGCGGAGGAAACGTTCCGCGAAATCGTCGAGGAAGTCGGCAAGCTCAGCGAAAACATTACGGAAGTGGCGGCGGCGGTGGAGCAAATGACCGCCGGCACCCAGTCGGTCGCGGAATCGGTCCGGAACATCGCGGCGGTCACCGAGGAGACGGCTTCGTTCACCGAACAGGTGTCGGCCATGACGCAGCAGCAGCTTTCCTCCTCGGAGCAAATGTCGCGGACGGCCGACAAGCTCAGCCAGATGGCGTCCAAGCTGAAGGCGATGGTCGGCGATTTCCGCATCGCCTGAGCCGCGAGCTCCGGCACCAAGGGAGCGAACGCCCATTCACCACATGCACAAAACAAAGGCCCGTCTCAAAGACGGGCCTTTGTACTTTGTTGTGAATGTCGGGTCGGCCGACGCTCAGGATTTCGCTTCCGCCTTGTACTGGTTCAGGAATTCCTGCACCTTCGCCGGATCGGCTTTCAGCTCGTTTCCGGTGTCGACGAGCGGGCTCAGGGTCGAGAACGCCTTGAGCTTGTTTTGATTGTAGAACTGCAGGAACTCGTCCTGGTTGATCGCGTAGAGAATCGCCTTGCGCAACGATTCGTTGGCGACTTCCCGGTTGTGGATGTTGAACAGCAAATACGTCACGGCGTTGCTCGGCATGGTTTGCAGCTTCAGCTTGCTGTCGTTTTTCACGATATCGTATTTGGTTTCCGGCACGCCGTAGAACAGGTGAATTTCGCCGCTGCGCAGCGCGGAAAGGGTGCTGTCCGCGTCGCTGATGAAGCGCACCCGGATTTGCTTGATCCTCGGCTCATGTTTCGTGCCTTTCATATAGCCCGGGTTTTTGTAGAATACGGCTTCATAGTCGTTCTTGTACGCCAGAATGTAAGGACCGCTCGTGTACAGCGTGTTGTTGTACGTGGGGCCTTCCGTGACCGTGCTTTGGTCGCCGTAGGCGACGTCCTTGTTTTTGTCGTAGGTGGCGACGTCGTACGTGTTGATTTTTTCGACCTGCTGCTTGGACACGATGCCGGCCGACTGGTGCGCCAGGTAGTTCAGCACCTGCGGGAACGGCTTCGTGGTGGTCAGCTTTACCACCTGATATTTGCCTTCCTTGTTGTTGGCTTCGTTTTTGTTGGCCACGAGCCGGGTGATTTTCGTCTCCAGCCCCTTCTCCAGCGCTTCCCGCACCGTCTGTTGGCTGCCGGACTGCTTGACGGACTCCAGTTCCGCGAGATCGGTCACGATTTGGACGTCCTGAATATGCTCATGCAGCGTGTACGTGCGATGGTCCGGCACAGAATTTTTGTCCTTCGCCCGCAGCAGGGAGAAGACGACATCTTCCGCCCCCACGCGTTCGCCCGAGTCCACGGCGACCTTGTTCTCAATTTTGGCGAAGTTCACGTCGTCCCGGAGAATGAAGTAATAATCGGAATTGCCTTCGGCGATGACGTGATTGAGCGACAGCGAACCTTCCGACGTGACGACGTCGTCGTCGGTCAGGTTGACAAGCCGAATGTACATGTTGGTGTTGATGATGTTGATGGACCCGTCGTTGCCCTTGATCGGATCCAGCGACGTCAGGCTGGAAATCGCCTGTTGCAGGATCAGCGGCGTGTTGTCGCGTTGGGATTTGTCTTTGAAATCCAGTTCCTCCCACGGCAGGGAACGGGATTTGGACAGGCGCACGGTCTTTTCGTCGAGGACGTCCTTGTTGAACGCCTGGCTCTTCAGCGAAATGTACAGCGGCACAATGTAGGCTTTCTCGGTCACCAGCCGTTGTTCGAGTTGCCTGTAGGTCTCGACGTACTGATCCGGCGTTTGCGTCGACGCTTCGTCGATCAGCCGGTCTAGCTCCGGATCGGACAGGTGATAGTTGTAGTCGCCACCGGTTTTGAACAGGGAGCGGACGGCATAATCGGGGTTGCCGGTTACGGTCGTCCAGCTCGACAGGGCGATATCGAAATTGCCGGCATCCCGCTGGGTGCGAAAACTGCCGAAGTCGGGCTGGATGTTCAGCTTCACGTTGAAGCCGTTGCGTGTGAGCTGATCCCGGAGAATGTTAATGTCGGATTCCTGGGAACTTGTGGCGAGCAATTCGATCGTAACGCCGGAAGACGCTTCCTGCGTGTTGCCCGGCGAGGCCGTGTTTTGCTCTCCGGATTCCTTCTCCGTCCGGATGTTGCAGGCGCTGAGCACCAGCGTCAATGCGAGGACGAAGATGAGAGGGGTTCGTTTTTTCATGTCGGTTTCCTCCTTGGTGTGAATGAATCTATGATAAATCCTCGGACGGATGGAACCGGACCGGGCATGCCGCCGCGTTCCGGGTTTTAATCCGTCTTGGGATCAAGCGCATCCCGCAGCCCGTCACCAAAAAAGTTGAAGGACAGGACGAGCGCCATGATGGCCAGCCCCGGATAGATGGCCAGATAGGGATGGGTTTCCAGATACGCGCTGCCCAGCTTCAGGATGTTGCCCCATTCCGGGATATGCGGTTCCACGCCGAGCCCCAGAAAACTCAGGCTGCTCATGGAGATCACCGCGGTGCCGATCGTCAGGGTCGATTTCACAATCATCGGCGCGAGCGAGTTGGGCACGATATGCCGGAAGATGATCGTCAACGTCCCGGTGCCGAGCGCCCGCGCCGCCTGCACGTATTCCAGGGTGGAGACTTGAAGCACGTTGGCGCGCATCGTTCGGGCATAGGTCGGAATCGCGCCCGCGCTCAGCGCCAGAATCAGGTTGACCGTGTTGGCGCCGAAGGCGGCGATGATCGCGATGGCGAGCAGGAAGCCCGGGATGGCGTACAGGATGTCCAGCAGGCGCATGATGAGGTTGTCGGTGCGCCGGCCGAAATAGCCGGAAATCGCGCCGAGAACGCCGCCCGCCACCAGCGGGATGACCGTCGACACCACGCCGACGGCGAGCGAGATCCGGGCGCCAAGCACCACCCGTGAATACAGGCACCTGCCAAAATTGTCCGTTCCGAAAGGATATTCCAGACTGGGCGGCTGAAGGATCGCCCCGTAGTTGTTGTTCATGGCCATGCTGTGGCTGAAGGTGAAGGGACTGACAACAGACAGGGAAAACAGCACCAGAATCACAAACAGGCCCAGCATGGCGGTGGTGTTGCGGGCGAGCCGCTCCCAGACCTCTTCCCATCTCGCCGCGGCCGGCGCGCCGTACGCGCCGGATTTGCGGCTTTTGGCCAGCAGGTTCCACCCCAGCAGCAGCGCGAACAGGTTGCCGGTCAGGGCGGTCAGGAGGAGCGGCCAGGCCAGATATTTCAGCCGCGGAGGGACATGCTCCTCCCGCGCGTATTTCCCGGCGAGCAGCAAGGCGATCAGATGAAACCCCCAGACCGCCAGCAGCACCAGCATCGCCGCCGGAAACGTGTCGGCGACGTACGGCTTGAACAGGTTCAGCGCCGAAGCCGCCATCACCAACAGCCCGGTCAACACCATGTACACGGCAAAGGTGTACTCGGCGCTTTTGTGTCGTTTCACGAGATGGAAGGCCGCCATCGCCACAAACAGATTGCCCGTCACGATGCTGAGCATTTGCACGTATCCGAGAATCCTTGTCGTCTTTTGCACGGTACCGTGCCTGTAAAGATCGTTCCGGATTTTGGCCGTGACGGCGATCTGAACGGCCGTGAAGACGGCATAGACAACAAAGGCGGCAAACACCGGAACCCGAACGGTCCCGGCCGCGAAATCGAAACTTCCCGACAACAGGACAAGCGTCAGAAGCGCCGAAGCCATCCAGGCGAACCTGGCTTGCGCGTAATCTTGCGACGATTTCAACTTGTGGCGGTATTCCTGTACGATCGTTGAGGTCATGGCTGCACCCGCTTCAGTCGTGTTTCAATCGGGAACGGATTCGGGGATCCAGAAAGGCATACAGGACGTCGACCAGCAAATTGACCAGCGATATGGCGATCGCCGTGTAGACGACGCCGCCAATGACGGCCGGAATGTCGGGAATGAACTGCTTGTCCACGATGTAGCTGCCAATCCCGCTGATATTGAACACTTTTTCCGTTACCGACGCGCCGCCCAGCATGGCGCCGAACTGCAGACCGATGACGGTGATGATCGGAATGACGGCGTTGCGCAGCACGTGCTTTCGCAACACCTGCCGGCGGCTTAGCCCTTTCGCCCGGGCGGTCATGACATAATCTTCATGGATGACTTCCAGCGTCGAGGATCGCGTCATCCGGGCCACCGCCGCCGCCAGCCCCGTTCCCAGCACGATCACCGGCATGACGAGCGACAGGTGATTCGCCGGATTGTAGGTCGCGGGCAGCCAGTTCAGTTTGATCGAAAACGTCAGGATGAACAGCAGCCCCTGCCAGAAGTTCGGAATGGACAGACCGATCAGGACAACCAGCATGCACGCATAATCGAAAAACGAATTCCGTCTCACCGCGGACACGATGCCGACCGGCAGGGCAATCGCCACGGCCGCGATCAGCGAGTAAACGGCCAGGATGAAGGTAACCGGAAACTTCCGGGCGATGGCCGAAGCGACATCTTCGTTGCCGGTGAACGATTTGCCCAGATCGAAAGCGAAGATTCCCTTTATGGTGTTCCAAAGCTGCACGAGGTAGGGCTGGTCGAGACCGTGCAACCGGTTGAACGCCGCGATCTGATCCTTTGTGGCGGCTTCGCCCAAGACGTTGGCGGCCGGATCGAACGGAGACAGGTAGAGGATGGTGAAGACGACGACCACCACGCCCAGCATGACGAACAGACTCATGACGATGCGTTCGAACACATATTTCAGGTACGGATTGCTGTACAGCAACAGGAACGCGTACATCGGCAATCCGGGGATGAAGGACAGGACGAGAAACAACGGATGGCACACCAGCGAGGCGAACGTGCCCGGAAAGTCCGGCCGCTGTCGGCCCTCCTGCCGCAACTTCCGTTCGGTGCGCTCGACGACCGTTTCCCTGAACCGTTGTTCCGCAAGTTTGGCGGCCTGCCGTTCCAGTTTCCGCTCGTTGAACCGTTGTCCGAAGAACAGGTGCTTGCGCCGCAATTGCTCCGCAATCTCCGCCTTCAGCTCGCGTTCGTAACCGGCCGCGAGCAGTTCCTGTTGCGTACGGGTCAGTTCCGACGCGTATCCCCCCGTTTTGATCCGGCGCCGCCAGACCAGCCAGACGACCAGCGTGACGGGAGCTCCCGACAGCAGAAGGATCCATCTGTAGGGCGGATGCGAGAACAATTTCCTGTAAGCTGCGCCGATGACCGATGTCCATGCTCCGCTTGCCGCTGCGCCCACGCGTATTGGCCTCCCGATTTGTCCGATTGATCATTTACGACCGGTATTGTATATTCTATGTTGGAGTTCTTTCAAAGTCAATATATCCGATAGGATAAATAGGAGATATATCCATTATGGAAACGATTCTGCAAGTCCGAAACCTGTCCGTATCGTTTCTGTCCCGCGGGACGGAAATCCAGGCGGTGCGGGGCGTCAGCTTCGATCTGAGAAGAGGCGAAACGCTGGGCATCGTGGGCGAGTCGGGAAGCGGCAAAAGCGTAACGGCGCGATCGATCATGCGCTTGCTGCCCTCTCCGCCCGCTGTGGTGAAGGAGGGGGAGATTCTTTTCCTGGGCGAGAATCTGCTTCACAAAACGGAAAAGGAAATGGAGAACATCCGGGGACGGGAGATCGGCATGATTTTCCAGGATCCGATGACGTCCCTCAACCCGATGATGAAGGTGGGCGATCAGATCGCGGAGGGTCTGATCAAGCATCAGAAACGGCCGGCACGGGAAGCGGAACAAAAGGCGATCGAAATGCTGAAACTGGTGGGCATTCGCGACAGCGAAACGCGGGCCCGCCAATACCCGCACGAGTTTTCCGGCGGCATGCGGCAGCGGGTGATGATTGCCATGGCCCTGGCCTGCCGCCCCGCCCTGCTCATCGCGGATGAGCCGACGACGGCGCTGGACGTGACCATCCAGGCGCAGATTCTTCGTGTGATGAAAAACATGCAACAACGTTTCGGTACATCCATTATCCTGATTACGCACGATCTGGGCGTTGTGGCGGGCATGTGCGACCGCGTGGTCGTCATGAAGGACGGGGAAATTGTGGAGACGGGAACGACCGAGGACATTTTTGCCCGTCCCCGGCACCCCTATACGTTGAAGCTGCTGAACGCGCTGCCCCGCCTGGACGCCGAAAAGAAGCCCGGTCGCGCGCCCCTGGTGCTGACCGGAGCGGATCGCGGGCGGCCGCTCATCGAGGTTCGGTCGCTCCGCAAATATTTCGACCTGGGGAAGGGGAACCTTCTTAAAGCCGTCGACGGTGTCAGCTTCCGGATCGGGCGGGGGGAAACGCTGGGCCTGGTGGGGGAATCCGGCTGCGGCAAGTCGACGACGGGCCGCACGATCTTGCGCCTGCACGAGCCCACCGGCGGCGACGTGCTGTACGACGGCGTTCCGGTGAACCGGTTGTCCGCCCGCGAGATGAAACGGATGCGCCGCCATATGCAGATGATTTTCCAGGATCCCTATGCGTCGCTCAATCCCCGGATGAAGGTGCTGGATATTATCGGCGAAGCGCTGGACGCGCAAAAACTGGCGTTCAGCAAGCGGGAACGGCAAAAGCGGGTGGAGGAACTGTTGGAGATGGTCGGGCTGGAGCCGTCGTTCGCCATGCGGTATCCGCACGAATTTTCCGGCGGCCAGCGCCAGCGGATCGGGATCGCCCGCGCCCTTGCGGTCAACCCGCAATTTGTCGTCTGCGACGAACCCCTTTCCGCGCTCGACGTCTCGTTCCAGGCGCAGATCGTCAGGTTGCTGGAGGAACTGCGGCAACGCCTCGGCCTGACGTACCTGTTCATTGCCCACGATCTGGCCGTGGTGAAGCAGATCAGCGACCGTGTCGCCGTCATGTACAGGGGGAGAATCGTCGAGCTGGCCGAAAGCGAAGAGCTTTACGCCAATCCCCGGCATCCGTACACCCGAAAATTGCTGGCGGCCATTCCGGTTCCGGATCCGCAGGTGGAGAAGCGAAGAAGGAGCCTGCCCACGGAAGATGAGGCGGAGGGGGACCCGTACGAACTGGAGCGTTCCGAACTGGTGGAGGTGTCCAAGGGACATTGGGTCGCCGTGCCGGCCGGGAGGCTGGCCCTGTAATCCGATGTCGCCTGAACGGCCGGCGGCGCCGCGGAGCGCCCGGCACGTCCATTCTTTTTGCAGAATGGCACTTGAAAAGCCCAGACAAAATCAGTATGATTAGAAATGGCTGTTAGCACTTGCCGCTGTTGAGTGCTAACAAAACATGCGAACCATGCAAACAGGAAAACCTTATTCAAAAAGGAGGCTACTTTTCATGATCAAACCGTTGGGCGACCGCGTACTTGTGGAACCCACCCCCCGAGAAGAGAAGACCGCCAGCGGCATCGTGCTGCCGGACACGGCCAAGGAAAAGCCGCAGGAAGGCAAAGTGGTGGCGGTGGGCAACGGCGCGCTGAACAAGGACGGTCAACGCATGCCGCTTGAAGTGAAAGTCGGCGACCGTGTGCTGTTCTCGAAATACGCCGGAACGGAAATCAAGTACGAGGGCAAAGAGTATTTGATCATGAAAGAAAGCGACATTCACGCGATCATCGAGTAAGATGACGCGCCGGAACGGTTGACACACTGGAATCCGAGGAGGGCATAGTCGAAAATGGCGAAGGAAATCAAGTTCAGCGAAGAAGCGCGCCGCGCCATGCTGCGCGGTGTTGACCAGTTGGCCAACGCCGTGAAAGTGACGCTCGGTCCGAAGGGCCGCAACGTCGTGCTGGAGAAGAAATTCGGCTCCCCGCTCATCACCAACGACGGGGTGACCATCGCGAAGGAAATCGAACTGGAAGACCCGTTTGAAAACATGGGCGCCCAGCTCGTCAAAGAAGTGGCCACCAAGACGAACGACGTGGCCGGCGACGGTACGACGACGGCAACGGTGCTGGCGCAAGCCATGATTCGCGAAGGTCTGAAGAACGTGACCGCCGGCGCCAACCCGATGGTCGTTCGCAGAGGGATTGAGAAAGCCGTCAAGGCGGCCGTCGAGGAACTCAAGAAAATCTCCAAGCCGGTGGAAGGCCGCCAAAACATCGCGCAAGTGGCTGCCATCTCCGCCGCCGACGAAGAAGTCGGCAATCTGATCGCCGACGCCATGGAGAAGGTCGGCAAGGACGGCGTCATCACGGTTGAAGAATCCAAAGGGTTCCAAACCGAACTCGAAGTCGTCGAAGGGATGCAATTCGACCGCGGCTACATCTCGCACTACATGGTGACCGACACCGACAAGATGGAAGCCGTGCTCGATGATCCGTACATCCTGATCACGGACAAGAAAGTGTCCAACATCCAGGAAATTCTGCCGGTCCTGGAGAAAGTGGTGCAAACCGGCAAACCGCTGCTGCTCATCGCAGAAGACGTGGAAGGCGAAGCGCTGGCGACGCTCGTCGTCAACAAGCTGCGCGGTACGTTCAACTGCGTCGCGGTGAAAGCGCCGGGCTTCGGCGACCGCCGCAAAGCGATGCTGGGCGATATCGCCGTGCTGACGGGCGGCCAAGTGATCACCGAAGAGCTTGGCCTCGAGCTGAAATCGGCCCGCATCGATCAACTCGGCCGCGCTCGCCAAGTGCGCGTCAGCAAGGAAAACACGATCATCGTCGACGGTGCCGGCAACAAGGCCGACATCGAAGGCCGCATCAAGCAAATCAAGGCGCAAATTGAAGAAACGACGTCCGACTTCGACCGTGAAAAACTGCAAGAACGCCTGGCGAAACTGGCCGGCGGCGTAGCGGTCATCAAGGTCGGCGCGGCGACCGAAACCGAATTGAAAGAGCGCAAGCTGCGCATCGAAGACGCCCTCAACGCAACCCGCGCCGCAGTCGAAGAAGGCATCGTGTCCGGCGGCGGTACAGCGCTCATCAACGTCATCAAGGCGGTTCAAGCGGTGCAAGCCGAAGGCGACGAAAAGACCGGCGTGAACATCGTGCTGCGCGCGCTGGAAGAACCGGTGCGCACGATCGCGTCCAACGCCGGCCAAGAAGGTTCCGTCATCGTCGAACGGCTGAAGAAGGAACCGGTGGGCATCGGTTACAACGCGGCTACCGGCGAGTTCGTCAACATGTTCGAAGCGGGCATCATCGACCCGGTGAAGGTGACCCGCTCCGCCCTGCAAAACGCGGCTTCTGTCGCGGCGCTGTTCCTGACGACCGAGGCGATCATCGCCGACAAGCCGGAGAAGGAAAAATCCGGCGGCCGTTCGGGCGGCATGGGCGACATGGACATGATGTGATGGTACGCGCAACCCCGGCAAGGGGAGCGCGGAACGGGGGATCCCTGGCGAAGGGATCCTTCTTTGTTTTTGACCGGGTTCTATGGTTCCCGGCCGGACCTGTCTTCGATCAAGATTTTTTTCAAAAAAGTAAAAATATTTCGATGACTGCCGCGGCCTCCCCCGCTATGATCCGAGTCAAAGGAGGTGACTTTATTTTACCCATGATGGATGAATATGGAATTCCTCGATGGACGGGAGGTTGATGAAGATGAAACGTTGGGCAATAAGGGCACGACGGATCGGATGGTGGGCGGCGGCGGTCGTTCTCTGTCTGGCGGTCGCGGACACGCCGGCCGGCGCCGCTCCGGTGACGATCGAGAACGGCATCCAGTTTCGGGACACGGCGGGCCATCCCATCCAGGCGCACGGAGGCTGCATGATCAAGGTTGGCAACTATTATTACTGGTTCGGCGAAAACCGGGACGGCACCAACTACGTGTCGGTGTATCGGTCGACCGACCTGAAAAACTGGGAGTTTCGCGCGCACGTGCTGAGCAAGTCGTCCCATCCGGAACTGGCGAACGCTAACATCGAACGCCCCAAGGTGCTCTACAACGCCGCCACCGGAAAATACGTCATGTGGATGCACAAAGAGAACGGCGTGGATTACTCCGAAGCCCGGGTCGCCGTCGCCAGTGCCAATCACATCGAAGGTCCGTACACCTATCACGGCAGTTTCCGGCCGCTCGGCTACGATTCGCGGGATATGACGGTGTATAACGACAACGGCACCGCTTATCTGATTTCCGCCACCCGGGTGAACGCCGATCTGAACATCTACCGGCTCACCCCCGATTTTCTCGGCGTGGAGGCCCTGGTTCAAACGCTGTGGCCGGGCCAGTACCGCGAAGCGCCCGCCCTGTTCAAACGCGGCAACACCTATTACCTGATCACCTCCGGCGCGACGGGCTGGTCGCCCAACCAGGCCAAATACGCCACCGCGACCAGCATCGAGGGCACGTGGTCGGGGCTGACCAATCTGGGCAACGCCAACACGTACAATTCGCAGCCGGCCTTCGTCATTCCGATCACCGGGTCGTCGGGCACCTCTTACCTGTACATGGGCGATCGCTGGGCGGGCGCCTGGGGCGGCCCGGTCAATTCGTCCGAGTACGTCTGGCTGCCGCTGGAGTTTTCCGGAAACTCGCTGTCGTTGAACTGGTACGACCAGCTTGTCATCGACACCGCCGCCGGCACCATCACCGGGATCAACAACCCGCCGGTCGAATCCGGCGTCTGGTACAAGATCGTCAACCGGAACAGCGGCAAAATTCTCGGCGTCACCAACGGGTCGACCGCTGACGGCGCCCGGATCGAACAGTGGACCGACGGCGGCTGGACGAGCCAACACTGGCGCTTCATCGATGTCGGCGGCCGTTATTACAAGATCCAAAACCGAAACAGCAACAAAATCATGGACATTGTGAGCGGTTCGACCGAGGACGGGGCGGCCAACATCCAATACACGGACAACGGCGGATTGAACCAGCAGTTTCGCCTGATCAGCGCCGGCGGAGGATATTTCAAGATCATGAACGTCAAAAGCCGCAAGGTGCTGGACATCGTCGGCTCGTCGACGGAAAACGGCGCGGACTCGATTCAGTGGACGGACAACGGCAGCCTCAGCCAGCAGCATGCGTTCGTCCGGGTGAATTGATTGGCCTCAAAGGAGGGAAATCCCCTCTTTTTTTGTTGGGGTCCAGGGTCCAATCGCCGACCGGAAGCGGTCAAAATTTTTTCAAAAGCGGGCAAAAAAACGTTAAGGAGGGCGCTTCTCCGTTTTTTATAATGAGGTCGTACCATGGAGAGAGGTGACCCCCCATGTCCCAATCCGCGCCGAACATCGCGCTCCGTCCGACCGCGCCGGCTGCCCCCCGCCGGCGTTCGCTGCGCCGCAGGGAAACGTTGGCCGGCTGGTTGTTCGTGGCGCCGATGTTGGCCGGCGTTACCGTGCTGACGCTGGTGCCGATCCTGTTCATGTTCGCCATGTCGCTGGCCGACTGGAATTTCATCGCCGGTCTCGGGGACATTCGCTGGGTCGGTCTGGATCATTTCCGTCACCTGACCGGGGACAAGGTGTTCCAGCGTTCGCTGACGAACAACCTAATCTTTCTTGTCAGCGTGCCGGTATATATGATCATTTCCTTTATCCTGGCCGTTCTGATCCATCGGCATGTTTGGTTTCAGGGATGGTTCAAGGTCGTGTTTTTCCTGCCGTACATCTCCAGCGTGGTCGCCGTGGCCACGGTGTGGCAGGTGCTCTTTCACCCGTCGCTCGGGCCGGTCAACCAGGTGCTGCGGACCCTCGGCATGACGGATCCGCCGAAATGGATCGCCGATCCGCAGTTTGCGCTCGTTTCCGTCATGATGATTTCGGTGTGGATCTCCATCGGTTTCAACATGATCGTATACCTGGCGGGGTTGCAGGCGATTCCGAAGGACCTGTACGAGGCGGCCGAAATCGACGGCGCCGGAGGCTGGACGAAGCTGACGCGGATCACGGTCCCGCTTGTGTCGCCCACGACGTTTTTCCTGTTGATCACCGGCATTATCTACACCTTCAAAGTGTTCGACCTGATCGCCGTCCTGACCAAGGGCGGACCGGCCAACTCGACCACGGTTCTCGTCTGGAACATTTACGAAACGGCCTTCACCCACCTGAAGGTCGGATACGCGTCCGCCATGTCCGTGGTGCTGCTCGCCTGCGTCCTGGCCATCACGCTCGTCCAGTGGTTCGGGCAAAAACGCTGGGTCAACTACTGAACGGTGCCGGAAGCATCGGGGAACAGACGTCACGCTGAACAGGAAACATCGCATGTCCCGCAGGATGAAAACAACGTCCGAAACGATTGGAGAGATGGAGGAACGCCCGTGCGAACGATGCCCCTGTCCCGTTCCGGGATTCCCTGGTCCAAAGTGCTGGCCACCGCGGTGCTGTTTGTCGTCGGCATCCTCTTTTTGCTGCCGTTCCTGTGGATGCTGTCGGCTTCGTTCAAGGTGGAAAGCGATGTGTTCAAGTTTCCGGTCGAATGGATTCCGCGCCGCTGGAACGCGATCAACAACTACCGCGAGGTGTGGTTTGGCGACCATCCGTTTTCCCTGTACTATTTGAACACGATCAAGGTGGCCGTCCTGACCACGCTCATCTCCTGCACCGTGTCGTCGCTGGCCGCCTACGGCTTTGCCAAAATTCGCTTTCGCGGCAGCAACGCCCTGTTTCTGCTGGTGCTGGCGACGTACATGATTCCGCAGCAGGCCATTCTGGTGCCCCAGTTCATCCTGTACCGGATGATCGGCCTGTTCGACACGCATTACGGGCTGATTCTGCTGAACAGCTTCAGCGTGCTTGGCACGTTCATGTTGCGCCAGTTTTTTCTGGGCGTGAACCAGGACTACATCGAAGCGGCCAAGATCGACGGGGCGGGCCATTTCCGCACCTTCTGGCAAATCGCCTTGCCGCTCGTCAAGCCGGCCGTGGCCACCTACGCGATCCTGCGGTTCATCTGGACGTGGAACGATTACCAGAACCCGCTCATCTTCCTGCGCACCGACCGGCTGTATACGCTGCAACTGGCGATGCAGAAGTTCGCCACCATTAACGGCGAGTATTATTCGCTCATCATGGCCGCCGCAGTGTCCGCCATCGTGCCGCTGCTGATCGTGTTCATCATCGGGCAGAAACAGGTGTTGGCCGGCATTTCGTTTGGCGGGGTCAAAGGATAACGGGGCGATTCGACGATGTCAAAATATTTTGAAATTGGTCAATTCCTCAACATGTGCCATGACGCCGCCCCCTGATACAATGGCCTCAACCTGCATCAAGACGCGCGGTCCGGCGACAGGCCGCACCGTGCGACAACCCGCGAATCAACGAATGGAGGGGTAACATGCGCAGAAACGTTTGGACATTGCTGGCCGTCATGGCCCTGCTGGGGTCTTTGCTGGCCGGCTGCGGCGGCGGGAAGCAAGCCTCTTCGCCTTCCGCTTCGCAAACGCCTTCATCATCGCAAACCGGGGAAGCTTCGACATCGCCGGAACGGGTGACGATCCGCTTTTACACGCACGGCACGGAGCAGCAGTACAACTGGTCCGAGACGATCGCCGCCTTTGAAGCCCAATATCCGCACATTAAGGTGGAATTGATCCAACTGAGCGAAAAGGGCGACACCCAGGAAGCGACCCAGAAGCTGGATCTGGCGGCGGCCAGCGGCGATCAGATGGACGTGCTGATGTTTTCCGACCCGACTTCCTACGCCAAACGCGTCTCGCTCGGGATGGTCGCGCCGATAGACGAGTTCATTGAGAAAGAAGGATACAAGGTTGCCGACGAGTACAAGGTGGACACGGTTCTGAACGGGCAATATTACGCGCTGCCGGGCAAGTTTAACCCCTGGTACGTGTTGCTCAACAAGGACCATTTGGAAGAGGCCGGCCTGGAAGTGCCGAAGAATTGGACGTGGGACGACTTCGCCGCCTACGCCAAGGCGCTCACCAAGGGCGAGGGAACCGGCAAACGGTACGGCACCTATTTCCACGGTCCCCAAAACGGCGGCTGGTTCGAATTCCTCAAACTGTACATGGGCAACCAGACCCGGGCGGAGGACACCGACCTGCTCAAGCCGGACGGCAGCTCGAACCTCGGCAACCCGCTGTTCCGCCAAACGCTCGAGCTGCGCGTCAAAATGGAACGGGACGACAAGTCCGCGGTGCCGTACGCCGATATGCTGTCGCAAAAACTGCATTATCGCATGCAGTTTTTCAACCAGAACGCCAGCATGATCCTGATCGGAAGCTGGATGAACAGCGAGCTGGGCGGCACCGATCAGAATCCGCTGCATCATCGCGTGGCGGTGGCGCCGTATCCAAAGAACCAACCGTCCGATCCGATCGGCTTCACGCCGGTGACGACGGACTTCATGGCCGTGGCGGCCCGCTCGAAACACAAGGAAGAAGCCTATACGTTCATCCGCTGGTACACGACCGAAGGGCTGGCCACGCTGGGCTACAACATTCCGTCCTGGAAAAAGGTGCGGGAAGAGGACATGAACGCCCTGATCGACCGCATCCTGAGCAATACCAACAATCCCGAGCTGGTGGACAAGGAATCGCTCATCTACACCTTGTCCGTGTCCCAGGCCAGCCCGATCAGTCCGCCGGCCGCTTACCAGGCGGAAGTGTACAAGGCCGTCAACGTCGAATTCGAGAAACTGATTCTCGGGTCGCAAACGATTGACCAGACGCTGGCCAACATGGAATCGGAAGTGCAAAAGATCATCGAAGCGAATACGTAAGCTCGTCCATGCCAGCGCCTGTCGATGCTGGTATAATGGGGGCAGGGGCGGACACTCGGCGCAGAACCGGGGAAAACCCGCCCCTGCCTTGTCTGGACCCCGATACGGCGGATCCGGCGCAGCGGGAGGAGGCGGCGAAGGTGGGGGGAAATCGGGTCGGGAAGGTACGATCCGTCTCTTTTCGCCTCAAATTGATGGCGGTTTCCGTGGCTTGCATGCTCATTCCGGCGGTCATGACGCTTTCGTTGTCCAACACCCTGACGCGCGACGCCGTGGAGCGCCAGGCGTTCGACAACGCCCGGGAGACGCTGCGGATTGCCGGGGCTTCGGTCTCCAATCTGCTCCGGTTCATGCTGTATGTGGCCAACTTCATCCAGGTGGATTCGGAAATCAATGCGATTCTGAAAAAACGGGCGATGGGCGCCGGATACGCCGGCGAACACCCGGAATACGAACGGTTCATGGACGATACCCGCGTCATCAGCAAACTGGACAATCTGGCGATCGCGGGGGAGAAGTGCTACGTCACCATCCTGCTGCCGAACGGGCAGTTTTTTACCAATTATTCGGTGGAGGAATTTCATCCGAACGAATGGATGGCCGAACCGTGGTTTGAAAATTTGGAAGCGTTGTCAGGGTTTGAAACGTTCTGGGTCGGGGCGCATCCCAACAAACTGCGCAGCGAGCGGCTGCGGCATCCGTACCTGCTGTCGGCGGCGCGCACGCTTCGGTTGAACGGTTCGGAGATTTACGGCTACGTGATCGTCTCCGTTCAGGAAGATCAACTGAGCGGCCTGCTGCGCACCGTGGACGATCATCAGGAATTGATGCTGGTGGACGGCGCCGGCCGGATCCTGTCCCATGTCGATGATGCGCAGGTCGGGCGGACGGCTCCGTTTTCGACGGAGGGGGCGGAGATCCTGCGGCTGAACCGGACGGACTATTTGGCGGTGAGCGAACCGCTCGGCTTTGCGGACTGGCGGCTGGTCCAACTGACGCCGTACGACCGGGCGGTGGCCGACATCCGGGACATTTCCCGCAACGTGCTGCTGTTTCAGGTCGCGGCCTTTGTCGTTTTTTTGCTTGTGCTTCTGTGGCTCATCGGGACGTTTACGCGGCCGCTCAAACGTCTGGCAAAGCTGGCCGAGACGGTGCGCAGGGGCAATCTCGAGGTTCGCTCGCACCTTCGCGGCCGGGACGAGCTCGGATCGCTTGGCGCCTCCTTTGACCAGATGCTCGACCGGATCAAGGGGATGATCGCGGAAATTACGGAGGAGCAGTCGCGCAAACGCAAGGCGGAACTGGCGATGCTGCAGGCGCAAATCAATCCGCATTTTCTGTTCAATGTGCTCAACTCGATACGGATGAACGTGTTGCGCCGGGGCGACCGGGAGAATGCGGAAATGATCAGTTCGCTGTCGCGCCTGCTGCGCATGACGATCGGCCGCGACAGCGACACCGTGACGTTGCGGGAAGAAATGGAGACGATCCAGGATTACGTCCGGCTGATGAACATGCGGCAACGGGAAAAGGTGCAGCTTGTTCTGGACCTGGCGCCGGAGACGATGCCGGAACGCCTGCCGCGATTCGCCCTGCAACCGGTGATCGAGAACGCGCTCATCCACGGGCTGAACCGGCGGGCGGGCCGGATCACGGTGAGCACGGCAACCGACGGCCCGGGGATGTGGACGGTGCGGGTGCACGACGACGGCGCGGGCATGGAGGCGGAGGTGCTGGAGCGGTTCCGGCGGTCGCTGGAGCGGCGGACGGAACCGGGAAGGCCACCGGCTTCCGATGCGGGAGATGGAGCCGATCGCGCGGAGACGCGATCCTCCGGATTCTCCGGCCTCGGGCTGGCCAACGTCTGCGAGCGCATGCGGCTGACGTTTGGCGAGGCGTTCCGGATGGAAATCGACAGCCGTCCGGGGGGCGGCACGACGGTGACGATGCGGATTCCCCGGCAGGAGGTGAAAGCCCATGACGAATATCCGTCCGAACGCGGAAAGGACTGGAGCGACGGAACGCGGGACGGATCCGGTTGGCCTGGCGGAACCGGCGACCAAGGAAACCGAAGGGGCGAATCGCGAGATGCCGCCTTCCCGCCCGATATACAAGGTCATGCTGGTTGACGACGACTATCCGGTGCTGGAATGGATGCGGGAGACGATCCCGTGGGACCGGCTGGGGCTGGAACCCGGGGGCTTGCACGACAACGGCCTCAGCGCCTGGGAACACGCGCAGCGCGAGATGCCGGACATTCTCGTCACCGACATCGGCATGCCGTACATGGACGGATTGGAGCTGATCGAAAAGCTCAAGGAACGCAAACCGGACCTGAAGGTCGCCATTCTGTCCTGCCATGCGGAATTTCATTACGCCCGGCAAGCGATGCGGCTGGCGGTGCAGGATTATCTGCTGAAGGACACGCTGGAAGCGGACGACGTCCGGGAGCTGCTGGCGCAACTGAAAGACAGCCTCGACCGGGAGCGGGAGGAACGGCGGTCCAATCGCCCCTCCGGTTGGCGCGAGGCGGAAAGTCCGGCGCCGCCGGCGGACCGGCGGTCACGGGACACGCTGAAGGAAAAATTCATCCGCGACACCGTTCACCAGCCGCTGCTGTCGGCTGAGCGGTGGAAGGCGGAAGCCCGCCTGTTTGGGCTGGAGACGGAAATCGCGGTCTGGCTGCCCGCCCTTTGCATGATCGATCGTTATCGCGAAGCGCGCCAGCGGTTCGCGTCCGGGGAGACGCTGCGCTTTGCCGTGGCCAACGTGCTGGAAGAAGCGGCGGGCGATTTGCCGGTGAACGCCGTTCCCTTCGTCTACGAAAGCCGGAAGGTCTTCATCATCTTGAGTTTTCGCCCTTCGCTCAAAGTCAACCCGTACGAGCAGGCGCGGGAGGCGGCCGCCGTTCTGCGCGACGCCCTGCGCCGAACCCTCGGCCTGTCGGTGTCCTTCCTCATCGGCGACACCTGCGACCGGCCGGAGGGGCTGAAACACGAGCTGGCCGCGCTGCTGGCCAGCGACGCCCAGCGGTTCTATCTGCCCGCGGGAGCCATTGAGCGGAGACGCCCGTTCCAGGGGGCGCAAACCAACCTGTTTGCGCTGTATGACGAGGCCCGCGCCGATTTTCGCGAAATGGTGCTGCAAGGGGACGACGGCTGGGAGCGCACGCCGGAGCGCTGGATCCATCGTCTCGCGCAAGAGCGCCATCCGCCGGAGGTGGTCAAGGAATGGGTGCTGAAGCTGCTGCTCGACCTGCGCCTGAAGTTCCAGTCGTTGCAACATTTTTATTCCGCCCGGCCGATGGAGACGCTGCACCACGACCTGTTTGAGCTGGATTCGCTGGAAGAGTTGCATCACTGGCTGATCGGCCATTTCCGGGCGATGATGACGCAGGCGGACCGCATCCTGCGGCAAAGCCGCCGGGAGGAAATTCTCGAGGCTTGCCGCTATGTTGAAACGCATCTGGATCAGAAAATCGGTCTGGAAGAAGTCGCGTCCCACCTGCATCTGAACTCCAGTTATTTCAGCCGGCTGTTCAAAAAGGAGACGGGGGAGACGTTCATCGAGTACGTAACGCGGACCAAAATGGAGCGGGCCATGGAACTGCTGGACACGACGGCCTATCCGGTCGGGAAAATATGCGAACTGATCGGCTACGACAATCACAGTTACTTTATCAAGTCGTTCAAGGCGTTTACCGGCATGACGCCGGCGGAGTACCGCAACAAGGGGGGGAAGGCGTGACCGGGGAGCAGGGACAACCGCTTTTCCTGAACGTTCTGTTGCGGAGGCGTGACGCCGCCAGCCTGCGGCCTTCCTTCGCGGGCGCCGATTCGGCGGGGCTCGCGGGCCGCGGCGCGGCGGCAGGGAGGCGGGAAACGACGGGGCGCTCCGGCGCCGGCGGGGACGTATCCGCGACGGAAGCGGACGCATGGACGGCCCTGTGGCGCCGGATTCGCGAAGACGAGGCGTACGCGGCGATCCGCCGGGAGGTGCGGGAGGAGGCGGCGCGCCACGACGGCGAACCGGTGCCGCCGCTGACGTGGAGCCTGTTCCGGCGGTGGCGGGTGGACGGCGACCGGCAGGCGTACGAGGCGGCCTATTTCCGCAGGCGGAAGCGGCTGACGGCCCACGCGCTGCGGTGCCTGATCTGGCCGGAGGATGCCCGCTTCTTGGACGCCTTGTGCGAGACGGTTTGGGCGGTGTGCGACGAATTTACGTGGTGCTTGCCCGCGCACTTCCCGTGGCCGGAGGAGGAAAAGGCGGCGGGGACGGACAAGGAAGCGGGGGACAGGCCGGAAACGGGGCACCGGTTTTCCTCCCTGCACGTCGACCTGTTCGCGGCCGAAACGGCCTTCGCCCTGGCGGAAATTTTGCGGCTCACGGGCGACCGTCTGCCCCGGCTCCTGCGGGACCGCATCCGTTACGAGACGTTCCGGCGGGTGCTCTTCCCGTTCCTGCACGGCGGCCCCTTCGATTGGGAGACCGCCCGGCACAACTGGTCCGCCGTCTGCGCGGGAGCCGTCGGAGCGGCCGCCCTGTATTTGATGGAGGATGCGGACGAATTGGCGAAGCTGCTGGAGCGGGTGTTGCGCGCGCTGGATTGCTTTCTGGACGGGTACGGCGGAGACGGCGTCTGTCTCGAGGGGTACGGATACTGGGTGTACGGTTTCGGCTTTTTCGTCTATTTTGCCGATCTGCTGTATCGCCGAACCGAAGGCGGCCTGGATCTGCTGGCGCCGGACAAGGTGCGGAACATCGCCGCCTTCCAGCAACACGCCTTTCTGAGCGGGACGCATACGGTTTGTTTTTCGGATGCGTTGCCGCAAACGCCCGTCTTCCTCGGCCTGGCCCATTACCTGCATCGGCGCTTCCCGGAGGCGGCCGTGCCGGAGGCGGCGTTGCGGGCGCCGCTGGCGGCGGACCATTGCGGCCGCTGGGCGCCCGCCCTGCGGAACGTCATCTGGTACGACCCGGCGCTGCAAGGCGCGCCCTGGCCGACGGAGGCGGTGTATTTTCCCGACGCCCAGTGGCTTGTCTGCCGCCGCGCGGACGAGATAGGGACGTTCGCCTTTGCGGCCAAGGCCGGCCATAACGCCGAACCCCATAACCATAACGATATCGGGTCGTTTCTCCTGCACGCCGACGGGGAGACGTTTTTGGCGGACCTGGGCTGCGGACTGTATTCCGCGGCGTACTTCGGACCGGAGCGGTATACGTTTCTGTGCAACGGGTCGCACGGCCATTCGGTGCCGATCATCGGCGGCCGGACGCAACGGGCCGGCGCCGGTGCCCGCGCCCGGGTCCGGTCCGCGCGAACGGGCGGATTCAACGCGGAGCTGGTCCTCGAGGCCGCCTCGGCATACCGGGCGGAACCGGCGGATGGCTGCCCGGGCGGCGGGGCCGCGCCGGAGGGGGAACCGGAAGCGGGCGCCGCGCCGGATGGTCGGCCTGCCCCGGCCTTGCGCGAATGGATTCGCCGCTTCGACTGGCGCGGCGAAGAACCGCTTCCCCGGCTCGTGCTGGAAGACCGGTTCGCCTTTGACGGACCGCCGGCGGACGTGGTGGAACGATTCATCTGCGCGGTGCCGCCCGAGCCTGAAGGGGACGGACGGTTCACCTTGCGGGGCCGCACGCGCGCCCTCGCCGTCCGCTATCACGCCGCGTCGCTCGATCCGGTTGTCACCGCGCTGACGTACGACGACCATTTCGGGAACAAGACCGTCTGTTACGCGCTCGACCTTCGCGTCAGGCAACCGGCCGAAACGACGGTCGTGCGGGTGGAATTCGCGTTTTTGGACGGGCGGGGCGGTTGACTGCTCCGCCCGGTTCACCATCGTGTCCTTCCACGGAAACGGGCCGCGAGGCGGACGCTTTCCAGCTTTCCGCCAGCTCCCAAGCTCTCAACCGCCGCTCCGGGTTCCGGGGGAATCCTTGGCGATCACGTAGGAACGGTAACCGCCGGACAGGTTTTTCACGCGGAAGTCTTTTTGCGCCAGAAGGCGGGAAGCGTAATAGCCGCGCTGGCCGACCTGGCAATAGACCCAGATTTCCTTGTCCCGCGGCAGTTCGCCGAGGCGGTCCCGCAATTCGTCCACCGGGATGTGGACGCTGCCCGGAATGTGGCCGCGGGCGTGTTCTTCGGCCGTCCGCACGTCGACCAGGACGACGCGGGACCGGTCCAGCCCGTCAAGATCCCGCACCGTCACCACGTCCATCCGGCCGTCCAGCACGTTGCCGGCGATCCATCCGGCCATGTTGACCGGATCTTTCGCGGACGAATACGGCGGGGCGTAGGCCAGCTCCAGCTCGGCGAGGTCGCGCACGGTGCCGCCCAGCCGCATGACGGCGGCGATGACGTCGATGCGCTTGTCCACCCCGTCCCGACCCAGCGCCTGCGCGCCGAGGATGCGTCCGTCATCGGCGAAGAGCAGCTTGAGCGAAAGGGGGGAGGCGCCGGGATAATAGCCGGCGTGGGAGCCGGGATGCAGATGCACCGTGCGGTACGGAATGTTCAGGCGCCGCAACATCCGTTCGTTCAGACCGGTGCTGGCGGCGGTCAGCCCGAACACCTTCACGATCGACGTGCCTTGCGCGCCTTTGTAGCGGGACGGAATGCCGCAAATGTTGTCCGCCGCGATCCGGGCCTGTTTGTTGGCCGGGCCGGCCAGCGGCACCGCGGTTTTGCCGCCGTGCACGAAATCGGTCACTTCGACCGCGTCGCCGACCGCATAGATGTCCGGAAGATTGGTCTGCATCCGGTCGTTGACCAGAATGTGTCCGCGCGGCCCGAGGGCGATGCCGCTGCCCTCCAGGAACGCGACGTCGGGCGTCACGCCGATGGCGAGAAGGGCCAGATCGGCGCGCACCGTTTCGCCGTTTTGCAGCGTGACCGTCAGTCCGTCGTCCCGTTCCGCGAAGGAAACGACTCCGTTGCCGAGGACGAGCCGTACGCCGTGATCCGTCAGTTCCCGCTCGGCCAGCGGCACCATGTCGTCGTCAAAAGGCGCCAGAATGTGCGGCGCGGCTTCCGCCAGCGTCACTTCGAGTCCGCGCCGGCGCAGGTTCTCGGCCATCTCCACGCCGATGAAGCCGCCGCCGATGACGATGGCGGAACGTGCGCCCGCGCGGTCCGCGTGCCGCCTGATCCGGTCCGCATCGGCCATGTTGCGCAGCGTGTGCACCCGTTCGCTGTCAATGCCGGGTATCGGCGGCTGCATCGGCCGGGCCCCCGGCGACAACAGCAGCACGTCGTACGTTTCCTCGTACACGGTTTCCCGTCCGGCGTCGCCAGCCGCCACGGCGTCCCGCGCCGTTCCGTTGCCGCCGCCGTTCGTTCGGCCGGGATCGCCTGCAACGGGCGCCTTGCCGTCGAGACAGCGCACGGTCACCGTTTTGCGGACCGGATCGACCCGGACGACCTCGCTGCGCACGCGAACGTCGATGTTGAAGCGCCGCCGCATCCGCTCCGGCGTCTGCAATAGCAGTTTGTCGCGCTCCCGGATTTCGTCTCCGATATAGTACGGCAGGCCGCAGTTGGCGAAGGAGATATGATCCCCTCGCTCCAGCAGCACGATGTCCGCCTCTTCGTCCAGGCGCCGCAGGCGGGCCGCCGCCGTTGCGCCTCCCGCGACGCCGCCGACGATCACCACTTTTTTGCCCATGAGGTTGCTCTCCTCTCCGGTTCGTTCAGGTCAGGCGCTTTCGGCGCCGGTTACGGGCCGAACGCCACCTCGCCCGGCCACTGCAGCATGCCTCCCGCCATGTTGACCGCGCGGAACCCATGGGCGGCGAGAAACTGGCACGCCCGCGCGCTGCGAACGCCGCTGTGGCAGACGACGATCGTTTCCACGGACGGATCAAGTTCCGCCAACCGCAGGGGCAGTTCGCCAAGCGGAATGTGCCGGGCGCCCGGGATATGCCCTTCCAGCCATTCGTCCGCTTCGCGCACGTCGAGCACCACCACCGGCTCGTGGCGCATCAGGCGCCGGTGCACTTCGGAAGCGGTCTGGGTTTGAAACATGCGACGCTCACGCCCTTTCATGCCATCCTTACATTCCGCATATACCCCCAAGGGTATAATACCGCTATCATTATAACGCGATTTTCACCAAAACACCAGATCAGGCGCCATTGACATGGTCGGGGGGAAAATGATAGGGTATCGGGAGAATCCGGTAGAAAACTAAAGAAAAAGACAGGCAAAGTCAGACCGATCAAAGGAAGTTTGGACATGACCCACAATTACAGGCGGTTCTCGATTCGGCACACGTTATCCACCTGGACGCAGATTCTCAAGCTCGGCCTGCCTTCGCTGTTCGCGTTTGCCACGCAAACGTCCACCGGCACGATCATGCTGATCATGATCGGCGACCTCGGCTACTTGCCGATCGCCATCATGGGCGTGGCCAACATCATCATGTACAACGTGTTCGCCTTTTTCTCGGGGATCGGCCATACGGTCAATTATCTGGTTGCGCAAAATTACGGATCGGGCGACATGGCCAAAGGGTTGCAACGGATGCAACTGGCGCTGCTGACGGCGTTTGGCGTCGCCCTGCTCATCGCCGCCGCCGGATGGACCGGCAGCGAGGCGATTTTGCGGCTCACCGGCGGATCCGCCGAACTGGTCGCGACGGGAACGGATTTTCTGGAGATCCGCTTTTACGCCATGGCGTTCGGCATTGTGAGTTTTGTGTTCCACGGCTTTTTCCGCGGGGTGGGCAACACGAAGGTGTCCATGCTGGTTTCGGTGGTCGCCAACGTGTTGATGATCGCGCTTTGTTACGGTTGGACGTACGGGAAATGGGGGCTTCCCGAATTCGGCCTGATGGGGGCGGCCTACGCGTTTCTCGTCGGGGAAGCGGTGCAACTGCTGATGTGCGCCTTCATCTATTGGGGATGGATGCACCGCTCGTTCGGCACGCGGCGGATTTCGTCCCTGTCCTGGGCGGAAGCGGGGCTGATGGCCCGGGAAAGCGGCAAGCTCGGGTTGATGGAGTTTTCCATGAGCGTGTCCATGTACATTTTCACCATGTTCGTGGCCCGGCTGGGAGATCACGCGCTGGCGGCCAACGAGGTGGCGCTGAACATCATGTCGTTTGGCTTCATGCCGGCGTTCGCCTTCGGGACGACGGCGACCATTCTCGTCGGGCAGGCCGTCGGCCGGGGCGACGGGGCGGCGGCGCGCCGCGCGGGAACGGATACGGCCGTTCTCGGTGTCATCTTCCTGGTGCTGCTGGGGACGGCGGAACTCATCTGGGCCGAGCCGATCGCACGGATCTACAGCGACGAACCGGCCGTGTACGAGCTGGCCGCGTACCTGATTTCCATTTCCGCGTATTTGCAAATTTTCGACGGGCTCTATAACTTCTACGCCGGCGGTCTCCGGGGCATCGGCGACACGTCCTTCCTGATGAAGGTGTCGCTTGTGCTCAATTTCCTGTTTTTTGTGCCGGTGACCTGGTTGTTTGTCGATTTACTGGACTGGGGAAGCATCGGCGCATGGATCGCGTTGTATTCTTTTGTGACGTTGCTCGGCCTGTCGGTGACCCTTCGCTATTACCGCAACGACTGGAACGCGGTGCGCTTGCGGGAGGCGGAAGCGGCGAACGCCGGGCGGCCGGGCGGAGAGCGGCATCAAGGATAGCGGGAAGTGGCTCGGAGCCGGCGACACGGTTGCCGGCAGGCGGCGGTTCCCCCGGGAGTGTTCCCCCGGATGGGGGTTCCGCGGGATGCGGTTCCCCGGAAGGGAGGTTTTCGGCGCGCGGTTTCCAGTAACGATAAAGGATGGGCGGAAATGGAAAGCGGAAGGGACGGTAATTGCGGCATGACCGAGGAAATCGGCAAAGATGGGCTGCCCGCCGAAGGCTGGCGGCGCAGCGACCCGCGTTTCATCCGTTTGTCCAGGGTGACGGCCGCCTGGGTGCACGGCGTTTGGCTCATATTGGGCGGCGTCTGGCTGGCGGTGGCCGTCGTTGCGGATTGGCCCTGGATTCCCGCGGTTATCGCCATGGCCGCTGCGGTGTTGTCGGCTCCGGTGTTCGTGGTGGTGATCCCCTCGCTGCGCTGGCGAAGGTTCGCTTTTGCGGTGAACGAGCATGAAATCGAGATCCGGAAGGGCCTGATCACGATGCAGCGGGTGCGCGTGCCGATGGCGAAGGTGCAGCACGTGAAAATGGAGAGCGGACCGTTGATGCGGCGGGCGGGTCTCGCCGATGTCACGGTCGTGACGGCGGCCACGAGCCATCATATTTACGGGTTGTCCCAGGAGCTGGCGGAAACGGTCAGTCAGCAGATCGCCGCCTGGGCGCGGGTGCGGGATGAAGATGTGTGAGCCGGTTCGCCGGGAGCGCCGCCAACACTGGTTGTATTTGCCGGTCGTCACGTTGCGGGAATTGAGGCCGTGGATTTTGCCCGCGGTGATTTCCCTGCTGATCCGGGGCGTTTGGATTGACGACCGTCTGCCGGCGTGGTTTGGTTGGGGATTCGCGGCGGTGGTGGCGGTAACCTTGGGTTATGTCTGGTTGTCCTGGATCCGGTTCACCTATGCGGTGGAAGAAGACCGGCTCGTCGTCCGCAAAGGCGTATGGCAGCGCGAGGTGCGCACGATTTACCGGAGCCGGATTCATTCGGTGAATGTGGAACAGCCGCTGCTGCAACGGATGTTCGGCGTGGTGAGGGTGTCGGTGGAAACGGCGTCCGGCGGCGGCATTGAACCGGAGGCGATCTTCGAAGCGCTGTCGCGGAAAGAGGCGGCCGTCATCCGGCGGTTGACGGAGCGGAAAACGGCCCGGGAAGCGGAGGAAGCCGACGTCGGGCGGGCCGCCCGCGCGACGTCGTCGGACGCGGCGGCCGGCTCCGTCGGCGGTCCGGGGGACGGAATCTCCGGCGGCATGGCGGATGGCCGTTCGGCGGGCCTTTCGGGCGATGACGGGACCGTGGCAGGCGCCGCCTTCACGGGTACGGTCCCCGGCCCCTCGGCCGCGGAGCCGTGGAGCCGCGATCCCGTCGCCAGCGCGGAGGCCGGGAATGACGCGGCGGGCGGCTTGCGGGCGGAAGATCGCGGACAGCCGGCCTTTGCGATGGCCGTTCCGCCGGAGACCTTTGCCGCCGCGGCGCTGACTTCCTTCAATTTGCGTCTGGCCGTCGCATTCTTCGCCGGAGTGCTGTCTTTTGTCGACGATCTGGTGGACAGTTCGTTCTATATCACCATCGCGCGGCGGGCGGCCGGACTGCTGCACGGACCGTCGGCGGTGCTGTTCGTGGTGGCCGTGGCCATGCTGTTGTCCTGGGCCCTGTCGGTCGTCCTGTACGTGTGGAAATATGCGGGATTCCGGCTCGAGACCGACGGCGAGCGCATCCACGTGTCCTACGGATTGCTGTCGAAAAGGCAGATCACGTTCCCGGCCCGAAAAGTGCAGGCGGCCATCCTGGAACAGGGATGGTTGCGCAAACCGTTCGGCAGAGGCGAATTGCGGCTGGCGGTGGTCCAGTCCGGTCTGGAGCGCACCGCGCTGATCCATCCGTTCCTGCCGGTCCGGGATGTGGAACGGATGCTGGCGGCGACGGCGCCGCACCTGACGCCGATTGCGCCGGACCGGTTCCCGCCGCGCCGGGCGTGGCTGTTTTTCGTCCGTTGGAAAGCGGTGCTCGCCCTGGCGTTGGCCGCCGGCGCCGTCGCCTGGTTCGGGTGGGCAGCGGCCTGGTCCGCCGTGCCGCTCCTTCCGCTGGCGGTGTTTTGGGGCCATGCCCAGTATCGCAGCGCGGGGGTCGGCATTCGGGGCGATCATCTGGTGTTGCGCTATCGCGCGGTCGCCGAGCGGACGGTATGGCTCCGGCGGCGGAACGTGCAGTCGCTCGCCCTGAAGGCGACGGTGTTCCAGCGGCGGCGCGATCTGTGCACGGTCACGGCGTCGGTATCCGGCGGGCTGGGCGGCTTCCGGTTTTCGGTTTCGCAACTTTCCGCGGAGGCGGCGCAGGACGTGTACGAGTGGTATTCGTGGCGGCGGGTACGCCGTTGTTGCCCGTGAAAGCGTGAGCCCCGCGGCAAGGATGATCCGGCGCGGGGTTCTGTTATTTTCTGAAAATACGGGTTGACAAAAATGGCGATCAGCCATTATTTTTTTATCAACAAAAAAATTTTTCCTTAATGCAAAATAATTTGACGGAAGCACATCTTGTCCCGTATCACACGCGTTCACGGGGGACTTTCAGTTGCATTTCAGAAGAGGACGTAAGGAGAGGAGAAACCGGCATGGGACGAAACGGAGCAAGGAGAGAACGGAAGACGGCAATGGGACCGCAGGAGACTTCGGCAAGTCGGGCAACGTCGCGAAGGGCGCTCCACGCGGCGAAAGTATGGAGCGTTCAGGCGGGGGAACGCGTCCGGCGGCATGTCCGGCGGAACGGCGGCAGAGCCGGCCTGTGGTTGCTGGCGTTGCTGTTGCTCGCGGCGTGCGGGGGCGGCGCCGGATCCGGCGAAAAGGCCGCAAAGGACGGGCGCATCCGGGTGATGACCACCATCGCGCAAATTGCGGAGCCCGTCTCGGTCATCGGCGGCGATCGGGTGGACGTCGAGCCGCTGATGGGACCGGGCGTCGATCCGCACCTGTACAACGCGACGCAGCGCGACATCCGGAAGTTGGCGGAGGCCGACGTTGTGTTTTACAGCGGGCTGCACCTGGAGGCCAACATGATCCGGGGTTTCGACGAGATGGGCAAAAGCAAGCCCGTCCTCGGCATCGCGGAAACCTTGCCGCGGGAGAAGCTGTTGACGGACGAGGAAGGGGCGACGGACCCGCACGTCTGGTTCGACATCGACCTGTGGAAAGAAGCGCTCGCGGCGGCGACGGAACAGTTAAAGCAACTGTCGCCGCAGGACGCGGACGCGTTTGAGGCCAACAAGAACGCCTATTTCGCGCAGTTGGACGCCCTCAAGGAAGAGGCGACGGCGAAAATGTCGCAAATTCCGAAAGAAAAGCGCGTGCTGGTGACGGCCCATGACGCATTCGGCTATTTTGGGCGTATGTTGGATATGGAAGTGGTCGGGTTGCAAGGTTTGAGCACGGAGGACGAGATCGGCCTGACGGACATCGAGCGCACGATCGAGCTGCTCGTGGAGCGCCGGGTGCCGGCGGTGTTCGTGGAAAGCAGCATCAATCCCGCTTCCATCCAGGCCGTCATCGAAGGCGCGAAGAAGCGCGGGCTGAACGTGAAACTGGGCGGCGAGCTGTTTTCCGACGCCATGGGCGAGGCCGGGACGCCGGAGGGCACGTACATCGGCATGTATCGCCACAATGTGGAGGTCATCTACAACGCGTTGACCGGAGAGGGTGAGTGAGATGGACGCGGTGCTGGAGGTGAGCGGCCTGTCGGCATCGTACCGGAAAAACCGGGTGCTGGACGAGGTAAGCTTTACCGTCCGGCCCGGGACGCTGACCGGGATCGTCGGGCCGAACGGAGCGGGGAAGTCGACGCTGCTCAACGTGATGCTGGAACTGCATCCCCGGCTGTCGGGGACGGTGAAATTTTTCGGGACTTCGTACCGCAAAGCGAAGTCCCGGGTGGGGTACGTGCCGCAGCGGGGGTCCGTCGACTGGGATTTCCCGACGGACGTCCTCGACGTCGTGCTGATGGGCCTGTACGGCCGGATCGGCTGGCTGAGATGGCCGCGGCGCCGGCATAAGGAACTGGCCATGGCCGCGTTGGAGAAGATGGGCATGGCCGATTACGCGAAGCGGCAAATCCGCCAGTTGTCCGGCGGGCAACAGCAGCGGGTGTTTCTCGCCCGCGCGCTTGTCCAGGACGCGGATTTGTATATTCTCGACGAACCGCTGGCCGGTGTCGACGCCGCGACGGAGTGGGCGATCATCGAGACGCTCAAAACGTTGAAAAACAGGGGGAAAACCGTCATGGTCGTGCATCACGACCTGCAGACGCTGGCCGATTATTTTGACCACGTGCTGCTGCTGAACCGCACCGTCATCGCGCACGGACCGACCGCGTCCGTGTTCACCCGGGACAACATCGCCCGGACCTACGGCGGCACGCTGCGCGGGTGGGGGGAGAAGTCGGGATGATGGCCGCTTTGTCGCCCAATGCGCAGTGGGTGTTGTTCAGTACGTTGATCCTGGGGGTTGCCGCGGGCATTGTCGGCTGTCTGGCCCATTGGAAGCGGCAGAGCCTGATGAGCGACGCGTTGGCGCACGCGGCGCTTCCGGGCGTGGTGATCGGCTACGTTCTTGCGGGCGTCAAATCCTTGCCGTTCATGATCGCCGGCGCCGCGGCCAGCGCCCTGCTTGGCGCGCTGTTCGTCCAATGGATCCGGACCGGCAGCCGCGTGAAGGAAGATGCGGCGATGGGGATCGTGCTCTCGGTGTTTTTCGGTTTCGGCATCATGCTGTTGACCATCGTGAACCATCTGCCGGGCGGCAACCAGAGCGGTCTGGACGGCTTCATCTTCGGGCAGGCGGCCGCCATGGTGCGCAAGGACGTGTGGATGATGGCGGGCTTGGCGCTGCTCGTCGTGCTGGTGGTGGCCGTTTCGTTCAAGGAGTGGAAGCTGTTTTTGTTCGATCCCCGGTTCGCAAGGGGACTGGGGCTGTCGGGGCGGTGGATGGACGCGATGTACACGGCGCTGCTGGTGCTCGTCATCGTCGTCGGCATTCAGGCGGTCGGCGTCATTCTGATGGCCGCCCTGCTCATCATTCCCGCCGTCAGCGCCCGGTACTGGACCCATTCGTTCGGCCGCATGCTCATCCTGTCGGCGTTGTTCGGCGGCGGCGCGGGCGTGGCCGGGACGCTGATCAGCGTAAAGGGTGAAGGATGGCCGACCGGACCGTTCATCGTGATCGCCGCATCCGCCCTGTTTGCCGTTTCGTTCCTGTTCGGCGCACGGAAGGGACTGCTGGTCGGTTGGGTGCAACGTTACATTCGGAAGAGGCGGGACGCCCCAATCTTGGACGGGAACCGCATCCGGCGGGACGAAAGACTTCCCCGGACCATTTCGGAAGCGGAGAGGGTTCATTAGCATGAGTTACACCGGATGGATTTTGCTGACGGCGTCGCTGGTCGGGATTTCCTGCGGTCTGGTGGGCACGCTGCTCCTGTTGCGACGCATGGCGATGATGGCCGACGCCATCAGCCATACCGTGCTGCCGGGCATCGTGGTCGCCTACCTCCTCACCCGCCAGTTGAGCGGAGTGCACATGCTGATCGGCGCGACCGCGGCCGGATTGCTCACAGCCGTGCTGGTGCAATGGCTGCACAACCGGGGCGTGCAGCAGGAAGCGTCGATCGGCATCGTGTTGACCACGCTGTTTGCCGTCGGAGTGGCGCTGATCGCGACCCGCGTCGGGAACGTCCACCTGGACGTGCAGCACGCGCTGATGGGAGAGATCGCCTTCATCCCGTGGGAACGGGTGGATCTGCCGGGGATCGGTTCGGTTCCCGAAGCGACGGTGATGCTGTCGGTCGTTTTGTTGCTGGTGCTGCTGCTGATCGTGGCGTTTTTCAAGGAATGGAAAATCACGTCGTTCGATCCCGCGCTGGCGGCGAGTCTGGGCCTTCCCGTGGCGCTGATGCACTACGTGCTGATGACGATGGTATCGGTGACGGCCGTCGCTTCCTTCGACGCGGTGGGCGCGGTCATGGTCGTGGCCATGCTGGTCACGCCGGCCGCTGCGGCGTATCTGTGGACGGACCGGCTGTCAGCGATGATGGCGCTCAGCTCCGCCTTCGGGGTGTTGTCGGCGTTCGCGGGTTACTACATTGCGCTTTGGCTGAACACGTCGATTTCGGGATCGATGGCGTTTTGCACGGGGGTCGTGTTTGTGGTCAGCTTCCTGTGTTCGCCCAAACACGGAATGATCGCCAAACGGCTGCGCCCCGCGCGCCAATGACGGGGCCCGCGGATCGGTTGACGGGGCCCGCGGACCGGCAGGTCGGCGGGTCTTGCCAACCCCTTTCCCATCGCTTACCATAAGAGCGGAATAACTTGAATACAAGTATACAAGTTAACGGGGGAGGGGCGCCCGTGCCAGCACCGGTCCCGGCAAACGGATCCGGGAATCACACGCTCGGCGGCCGCGTTTACGAGCAATTGCGCGATGACATCGTGTTTTTGCGGCTGGAGCCCGGGCGAATGATTTACGAAAACGAAATCGCGGAATCGCTCCGCGTCAGCCGCACGCCGGTCAGGGAAGCGTTTCGCGCGCTCGCCGGTGAAGAGCTGATCGAGATTCTGCCGCAGCGCGGCACCCGCGTTCGCCTCATTTCCGAGCGCAAGGTGAGCGAAGTCCGCTTCATCCGCAAGCATCTGGAAACCCCCGCCTTCCGTCTGGCGGCCCAAAGATGGGACAAAGCCGTCGCGGCGCGCCACGAGTCCCGGTTGCGGGAACTGCTCGACCGGCAGCAGGCGGCCGTGGAAAAGGAAGACGCGGCGCTGCTGCTCAAGCTGGATGAAGAGTTTCACCGGGCGATCATGTCGATCACCGAAAACCGGACGCTGTTGCAAGTCGTGGGACACATGCGCGCGCACATCAATCGCCTCCGTTTTCTGGCGCTGCGGGAATTCAGGGAACTGAAGCGGGTGGTGGCGGAACATGTCCGCCTGTTCGACGGCATCCGGGCGGGCGATGAACGTCTGACCGCTTCCCTGCTGGACGACCATCTCGCGAGGCTGGACGTCGAGATGCCCCTGCTGCGCGAACGGTATCCGCATTATTTTGAACCTTGAGAGGAGGAAGCCGGCATGCGCATGGTGTTTCGCTGGTTCGGCGCCGGCAACGACACGGTCACGCTGCGACAGATCCGGCAAATTCCGGGCGTGGAAGGCATCGTCTGGTCGCTGCACCACCTTCCCGCCGGCGAGGAGTGGCCGATGGACGAGATTTTGCGTGTCAAGCGGGAGGTGGAAGCGCACGGGTTTCACATCGAAGTCGTGGAAAGCGTCAACGTGCACGATGACATCAAGCTCGGGCTGCCCACGCGGGATCGCTATATCGAAAATTACAAGCGGACGATCGAGAAGCTGGCGGAAGTCGGGGTGAAAACGATCTGCTACAACTTCATGCCGGTGTTCGACTGGGTGCGGACGGACCTGTACAAACCGGCGCCCGACGGGTCGACGGCGATGTTTTTTGAAAAAAGCAAAATCATGGACATGGACCCGCGCGAATTGATTGCCCGCATCAACGAAAATCCCGAATTTACGATGCCCGGCTGGGAACCCGAACGGCTGCAGCACATCGCCGCGCTGTTTGAAGCGTACCGCGGGATGACGGAGGAACGGCTCCGGGAGAACCTGCGGTATTTCCTGGAAGCCATCATCCCGGTGGCCGAGCGCTGCGGCATCCGGATGGCGATTCATCCCGACGATCCGCCGTGGTCGATCTTCGGCCTGCCGCGCATCGTCAACAACCGCGAAAACATCCGGCGCATTCTGGACATGGTGGACAGTCCGGCCAACGGGCTGACGTTCTGCAGCGGTTCGCTGGGCACAAACCCGGAGCTGGATCTGCCGGGCATGATTTATGAATTCGCCGACCGCATCCCGTTCGTGCACCTGCGCAACGTGAAGGTGTTCGACAACGGCGATTTCATGGAAACGTCCCACCGGGTCACCGACGGGACGGTGGATATGACCGGCATCGTCAAGGCGCTGCATGACGTCGGCTTCAAGGGTTACGCCCGGCCCGATCACGGCCGGCAAATCTGGGACGAATACGGCCGGCCGGGTTACGGGCTGTACGACCGGGCCCTGGGGATCATGTATTTGTGGGGCATATGGGACTCGCTGGAACGCAACCGAAAGGGAGGCGCAGTGAACCGTGATTCCGATTCATGAACGTTTGCGGGGGAAAGTGGCGGTCGTGACCGGGGGAGGCGGCGTGCTGTGTGGCGCCATGGCCCGGGAACTGGGCCGTCACGGCGTGAAGGTGGCGATCCTGAACCGGACGCCGGAGAAAGGGGAGGCGGTGGCCCGCGCCATCCGGGAAGCCGGGGGCGAAGCGATCGCCATGGCCTGTGACGTGCTGAACGCCGACGACGTCCGGCGGGCGGACCGGGAGGTCTCGGAGCGGTGGGGCGGCTGCGACATTCTCATCAACGGCGCCGGGGGCAACCATCCGAAGGCGAGCACCACGGCGGAGACGTTCCGTCCGGAGGATGTCGACGATCCGCAGGCGCTCTCGTTTTTCGATCTGGAGACGGAAAATTTCCGCCACGTGTTCGACGTGAACTTTACGGGCGCCCTGATTCCCACGCAAATTTTCACCAAGCGCATGATCGGCCGGCCGGGCGCCACGGTCATCAACATTTCGTCCATGAGCGCCTACAAGCCGATGACGAAGGTGCCGGCCTACAGCGCCGCCAAGGCGGCGATCAGCAACTTCACCATGTGGCTGGCCGTCCACCTGGCGCCGGCCGGCATCCGGGTAAACGCCATCGCGCCAGGTTTTTTCCTGACCGAACAAAACCGCGCGCTGCTGCAAAACCCGGACGGTTCGCTCACGGAGCGCTCGCAGAAAATCATCAGCCACACCCCCATGCGGCGCTTCGGGGAACCCGCGGATCTGCTGGGGACCTTGATCTGGCTGGCCGACGACTGCATGTCCGGCTTCGTGACCGGCGTCACCGTGCCCGTCGACGGCGGGTTCCAGGCGTACGCCGGGGTGTGAGGCGCGCAACCGGCCATGGAGGGCTTAAACGGGCGCCGCTTGGCTATTCTAGGATTGTGATTGTGATAAAATAAAGGCCGGTCCCGCATTCGGCCCGACATTCCATGAAGCGAGAGGAGAGGTGAGCGAAGGTGAAAATCGGCATACTGGCACCCATCGCCTGGCGTACGCCGCCGCGCAAGTACGGTCCCTGGGAACAGGTCTGCGCCAATCTGGCGGACGGATTGACGGAACGGGGACACGAGGTGTACCTGTTTGCGACCGGCGATTCCGGGACGAAGGCCCGTCTCGTGTCCGTGTGCCCGGCACCGCTCGGGGAAAACCCGGACCTTCCCTCCCGCCCCTGGGAGTTGATTCACATCGGACATGCCTTGCAGCAGGCCGACGAACTGGGACTGGATGTGCTGCACAATCACATGAACTATTTGACACTGCCGTTTGCGCGGCTGATCCGCACGCCGGTGGTCACGACCCTGCACGGGGCGGCCTTGCTGGAAGCCGACTCCCGGATGGCCTACCGGCGATACGCCGACCTGCCCTACATCTCCATCAGCATGGCGGAGCGGGAAGGCTGCCCGGAGCTGAACTACATTGCCAATGTGTACAACGGGATCCGGCTGGAGCAGTTCGACTTTGTCGACCGCGCAGGGGAGTACCTGTTGTTCATCGGCCGCATCTGCCCGGACAAGGGCGCCGATCTCGCGGTGGAGTTCGCGCGCCGAACCGGCTTGCCGCTTGTGATCGCCGGCATGGTGCCCGGCGGCGCGGAGGAATTTTTCGACACCAGGATTCGTCCGTGGATCGACGACAAGCAGATCCGCTTTGTGGGTGAAGTGGGCCCGGAGGATCGGAACCGGCTGATGGGGGGCGCGCTGGCGCTGTTGCATCTGATCCGCGCTCCGGAACCGTTCGGCCTGGTGATGGCCGAGGCGATGGCCTGCGGAACGCCGGTGATCGGCATCGGCCTCGGTTCCGTGCCGGAAGTGGTGGAGCACGGGGTAACCGGCTTTGTGGCCGCGAATCTGGACGAAGCCGTCGCCCAGGTCGAACGGCTCCCCGACATCCGGAGACGGGCGTGCCGGGAACGGGTGGAACGGCTGTTCACGCTGGAACGGATGGTCGAGGGGTACGAACGGGCGTTTCAACGGCTGTTGACTTCTTAAAATGGTTAACCCGCTCATTGTGAACCCGCTCACCGTGATCCGCACCGTCTCCCGCTGCTAGCGTGCCGCCGGCGACGATTCATGGACACGTTCCGTCCGCGAGCGGGTTCCGTTCCGCAGCGCCAGATAAATGGCGATCACCCACATCGCCAGCAGCGTGGAGTGGAACAGCGCGTTCCCGTTCGCCTTTTATCTTGCCACCGTCCCTTTGCGCAGTCGCGATGCCCGGGCCCGATTTTGCCTTCAGACCTGAGACGGAGCCGCTTCCCCTTTCGTGGCAGCGAATTGAAATGTATTGCAAAAATGCAATCCATGCCCCGTTGCGCTCCCGCCATTCCTTCTATCTATTGCAAAAATGCAACCTATCCCCCTCTTTCAGGTCGTTTCGAGGGGAATAGGTTGCATTTTTACAATCTATTCGGTCGCCTTCCTGGTCCATGACGGTCCTAGCGCCAGCCGGCAAGAAACCGACCGGAGGAAACGGCGGAAACGGCCTTCAACGGCCGGCAACGGCAGGCGCCCCTACTTCCGCAGCACCCGGTTCACCTGATACACCAAAAACGCAAACTCCTTGTACGGCATCAGATTGGACAACAGCCCCTGGACCAGCGCCTCCCGCGGCTCGGGGGCGGCCAACTCTTCCGCCAGCAGTTGCAGCGTTTCCTCCACCAGCGGCAGTTCCGCGTACGATCCCCGGAACGAGGCGATCAGTTGCCGCACCGATTCTTTGGTCGGTTCGTGGAGGATCGCGCATTCCGTCTTTTGCGACCACATTTCCGGCGTAATGTAGGCGTACGGGTGATGTTCGACCAGGCAGTCGACGCGCTCGACCAGAAAACGCGCAAGCGCCTCCAGATCGTGCGCCTGCGGATGGCGGACGACAAATTCCATGTATCCCTTGATCAATCCCTGGATGGTGACCAGCAGGTCATATTGGATGGCCGTCGCGCGCGGGCCGTACAGCTTGCCGATGATCGTCAACAGGGTGTCGTTGGACGACATTTCCAGTTCGCGGATCCTTTGCAGCATGCGGTCGTTGAGCGGATTGATCCGTTCCCGCAGGAAAAGGGTCAGGAACGGGGCGTGTTCGTAAACCACGTTCAAATAAGAAAACATGTACCGGAACAGCAATTCCCTCGCCGGCAAAGGCTCGCGCAGCAGCGCGTTGTTTTTGGCCACGATGTCCTGCAAAAAGTCGTCGATAATCGCCGTGATCAGATCGTCCTTGGATTCGAACGACAGATAAAAGGCGCCTTTGGAAATGCCGCAGGCCTCCGTGATGTCCTGTACCGTCGTCGCCTCGATGCCGTTGCGGGCGAACAGTTCGATGGCCTTGGCCATGATGAGCGATTTTCGGGACATGACCCCATCCTCGTTTTTCTGATTTGGGTTGGCTGAACTTGACATTGACCTATTGGTCGTTTATTTTAAAAAAAGTTGACCGGTCAGTCAAGAAGCCTCCGCGCTCCGGAACGGCCGGAAGTTCCTGAATCGGTTTCCGCCGGATGAGCGGTGAAACGGCCCAGTGGACGATCCGTATATAAAACCGTACAACCCAACACCCCTTAGGAGTGGATTACCGCGTGAAATCGACCATCCATTTTGTCATTCGCAACAAACTGGCCGTTTGGATGCTGACGATCATCGTGGCCATCTCCGGCATTTATGCGGGCATGAACATGAAACAGGAATACATTCCCGACATCTCCGTCCCTTATGTTTTGGTGATGACGGTCTATCCGGGGGCGGCGCCGGACCAGGTCATGGAAGAAGTTTCGATTCCGGTGGAAGATGCGCTGGAAGAGTTGAAGGGCGTCCGGGCCGTTTATTCCAATTCGTTCTCCAACATGTCCAGCGTGCAGGTCGAGTTCGAATACGGCACGGACATGGAAGAGGCGGAGCGGCAAATCCGCAACACCCTGGACACGCTGAAGCTGCCGGACGAGGCCATGGAGCCGACGATCACCCGGCTGAGCATGAACCTCATTCCCGTGATCGCGCTCAGCGTCAGCCACGAAACCGAAGACCTCGCGGACCTGACCGCGATCGTCGAAAACGTCCTTGTTCCCGAACTCAAGAAGCTTGACGGCGTCGCTTCGGTCCAAACGTCGGGACAGTACGTGGAAAAGGTCGTGCTTTCCTACGATCAGGCCAAGATGGCGGCGCTCGGGTTGACGGAGGATACCGTCAAGGGGATCGTCCAGGCGAGCGAAGTGGCGTTCCCGCTGGGGCTCTACCCGTTTGACGATGCGGAAAAGGCGCTGGTGGTGAACGGAAAAGTGACCACCGTGGAGGAACTGGGCGAGACGCTCATCCCGGTGACGCCGACCGCCGACCATCCGATGCCGTTCGTGCGCTTGGCTGAGATTGCCACGCTCGAGACGGTAGGCCAGGCCGAATCGATTTCCCGGACCAACGGCAAAACGTCGATCGGGATTCAAATTTCCAAATCCCAGGAAGCCAACACCGTGGAAGTGGCGAACGCGGTCAAAGACCTCGTGCGCGAACTGCAGGACAGGTACAAGGGCCTGAACATCGACGTGACGCTTGACCAGGGCAAGCCGGTGCAGAATTCCATCCACGCGATGATCAGTAAGGCGCTGTACGGCGCGGGCTTCGCGATTCTGGTCATCCTGCTGTTCTTGCGCGATATCAAGTCGACCATTATTTCGGTGATCTCGATCCCGCTGTCCATCCTGATCGCCCTGTTGTTGCTGTGGAGTCTGGACATCACGCTGAACCTGATGACCCTCGGCGCGATGACGGTGGCGATCGGCCGGGTCATCGACGACTCGATCGTCGTGGTGGAAAACATTTACCGGCGGCTCCGGCTGAAGGACGAACCGCTGAAAGGCCGCGACCTGATCCGTTCGGCGACGATCGAGATGTTCAAACCGATTCTGTCGTCCACCCTGGTGACCGTGGCCGTGTTCGCGCCGCTCGTCTTCGTCGGCGGCATGGTCGGGGAACTGTTCATGCCGTTCGCGATGACGATGGCGTTCGCCCTGGGCGCGTCGCTCCTGGTGGCCATCACCGTCGTGCCGTCACTTTCGCACACGCTGTTCAAAAAGCAACTGACCGGGCAAAAATCGGTGAAATCCCATCGGGAACACGGTGCGCTGGCGAGCGCCTACAAGCGGATGCTCGATTGGTCGCTTCGTCACAAGGCCGTGACGTTCCTGACCGCCGTCGTGCTGCTGGTCGCCAGCCTGTTCCTGCTGCCGGTGGTGGGCGTCAGCTTCATTGACACGAGCGCGAGCGAAAAGGTGATGTATTTCACCTACACCCCGGCCAAGGGCGAAGATCCGGAGACGACCAACGCCAACATCGCCGAAGTGGAAAAGATGATGATGGCCCGCGACGATGTGGAAATCGTGCAGGTGGCCATCGGCGGCAGCGGCAATCCGATGATGGCGATGATGGGCGGTGGTTCCAACGGCGCCCTATTGTTCGTCATCTTTGACCCGGATACGCCCCATTTCGACCGGGTGATGGAGGAACTGACCGAGCAGGTGACCTCGCTCGAGACGAGCGGCACGTGGAAAACGCAGGATTTCTCCTCGTTCGGATTCGCCAGCGACGAAATGAGCTACACGGTGTACGGTTACGATCTGGAACGCGTGAAAGAGGCGGTCCGGCAGATCGAGGCGGCCATGAACGAGGCGGAAAACATCGCCGACGTGTCCACCAGCCTGTCGGACGTATACACGCAGTACACGCTGCATGTGAACCGCGAGCTGGCGATGCAAAATGGGCTGACGGCAGTCCAATTGGCCATGATGCTGAACCCGAACCAGTCCGAGGAAGTGCTCACGACGTTGAAAAAAGACGGCCGGGACCTCGAGGTTGTCATCCGGAAGGACGTGCAGACGGCGGAAACGTTCGAGCAGTTGCTGGATCGGCCCATCCCGACCGCCACGGGCCAGACGGTTCGGCTCGGCGATCTGGTGAAGGTGGAAGAAGGCGAGGTCGCCAGCCAGCTTGACCGCAGCAAAGGGCAATATTACGCGAGCGTCACCGGCAAGATTACGTCCAAGGACGTATCGGCGGCCGCGTCGGAACTGGACAGGAAAATCCGGGAGCTGGAACTGCCGGACGGCGTCGTCATCGGCGAATCCGGCGTCATGGCGGATATTGAAGAGACGTTCTCGCAACTGATCGTGGCCATGATCGTGGCGGTCCTGATCGTTTACTTCATCCTGATCGTAACCTTCGGCGAAGGGCTGGCGCCGTTCGCCATCCTGTTCTCGCTGCCGTTCATCCTGATCGGTGCGTTGGTCGGCCTGTGGATCAGCGGAGAGACGCTGTCCGTCACCGCCATGATGGGGCTCCTCATGCTCATCGGCATCGTCGTCACGAACGCGATCGTCCTGGTCGACCGCATCATCCACAAGGAACGCGAGGGCCTCGCGATGCGGGAGGCGATCCTGGAGGCGGGGGCGACGCGTCTGCGCCCGATCCTGATGACCGCGCTGGCCACCATCGGCGCGCTGCTGCCGCTGGTCATCGGCGTGGAAGCCGGCGTCGGCTTCATCTCCAAAGGGCTGGCCGTCACCGTCATCGGCGGGTTGACCAGCTCGACGCTGCTGACGCTGGTGATCGTGCCGATCGTGTACGAATGGCTGTCGAAGCTGTTCCGCAAAAACCGCCGCGAGGAAGAAGCGAAGTGGAACAACGAGCCGTACGCGGTCGCGGGCTCCGAGGCGTGAGCCGATGCGACGCCGGCGGCGCCGTCGGCCGGAAGCGGCCGCGGGACGGCGGGAACGCGGGACCGCTATTGGTTATGCGGATAGGTGCAGCCGGGTGCGGGAAGGCAACCGGCTGATACCGAAGAGGCGCCGCAAGGCGCCTCTTTTTCTTTCGGGCGGCCGGTTTCGGGACATCGTGCGTTTTCATTTTTAACGGCGAGGCGGTGGACATCCCGCTGACGGCCACGGGGGCGGGTGCCCAATGGTTTGCGGGCGTGTACGAGAACACCGACGTGTTCTATCGGCTGCTATGGGCGACGGGGCTTCGTCCGTAAAGGCTGATGGCCGGGGAGCGCAAGCGGGCTCCCCCATTCTTTTTGTGCGCGTCAGCTCCTCCCGGGGCGGGCGGTTGCCGAAACGCCGGGCGTCAGGAGCGAGATGGCCGGCAAAATGGCGGCAAGGATGAAAATCCACTCCGCTTCCATCCCGTCCAGCACAAGGCCCCAGCAGGCCGCGCCGACGCCTATACCGAAGTCCAGCGCGACGTAGAATGTGGCGTTGGCCTTGCCGCGGTTGGCCTGTCCGGCATTTGTGACGGCCATCGCATTGAGCTGCGGGATCAGGCAGCCGTTCGCGAACCCGAACAAGACCGCCCAACCGAGCAATTCCCATAGGGAGTGCGAGAAACCGATGCCCGCCAGCGCGATGCTTTGGGCGACAAGATTGATCGCCACGATCCGGCGCGGACTGGTCCGTGCGGACCACGGCCCGATGAAGAGGCGGGACAGGGCGAGCGCTGCGGCCTGTACAACGAAGAACAGGCCGATGTGGTCAATGTTTCGATGGATGGCGAAAGTCGGAAGGAACACCGAAACCGCGCTGGCCGACAGCGAGACGAACAGAACGACGACGGAAGGCGGAATGGAACGAGGTTCCAAAATGGCCCGGCGCGGCCGGATCGCCCCTTCACCCGGCATCCCGCCGCCGGGTGCGAATTTGTCGGAAGCCTTCTTCTTGCAACCGCGGAGTCCGCCCTTTCCGGAACGGATGCCGAGGCCGATGAGAAAGGCGATCAGCGAGACGATGCCCGTCAAGCCGTAGAGCACCGAATAGCCAAAAGCCTCCAGCAAGGTTAAGGCGGCGGTCGGCGCGACGGCCACGGCCAACGTGCCAAACAGACCGAAATAGGAAAGCCCCTCCGTCATTCGGTGTTCCGGCAAGATGTCCGAGGCCATGGTGCTCGAGGCGGTCGAACTGGCCGAAAAAGAGATGCCGTGCAGGATGCGCAACAGGATGAGGATGGGAATGAACGTGACAAAACCGTACAGAAAGGTTGAGACCATGTACACGGCCGTGCCGCCGAGAAGAATGGATCTGCGTCCGTACGTATCGAGCGCCACGCCGACAATCGGCCGGGTCATTAACGCGGACAGCGTGAAAAAGGTCATGGAGAGCCCGGCGAGCGCGTGGCTGCCTCCCAAGTGATGGAAGAACAGCGGCATCGACGTAATCTGAATCTGGGTGCAAATGCGCAGAAGGGTGGTCATGGCGGTCAATTTGACAAAATCGGGCGTCCAAATGCTCGTTTTGACGGACGCGCCGTCCGGAGAGGAGAAAGGGGCGCCGTGCGGCATCGGATCCAACCTCCAGGACCGCCATGGCGGAATCGCTAAAACGTTTCAGTTCCATTTTTGTATCGTAAGCCATTCGTGCGGCAGTGTCAACTCTTTACATTTTTTCCGTTCAGATGGGGAAAGAATGGTGAAGTTGACGGTCTGTTCGGGAATCGCTATCATTTGGATAGCTAAAACGAAATTTCTAGGTTCACCATTTTGTTCCGGAGGGGATTCCCGTGAGGAAGCAGGCCAAGGTGACGGTTCATCCTTCGTACAAGATTGACGTGGTGAGCAGACGATTGTTCGGGGCGTTCCTGGAACCGATCGGGGACTGGGTCTACGGCGGCATCTACAATCCGAACCATCCGACCGCCGACGACATGGGGTTCCGGCGGGATATAATCGAGGCGGTCAGGGAATTTGATCTTCCCGCACTGCGCCTTCCCGGCGGAAACTGGGTATCGGGCTGGGATTGGAAAGCTTCCATCGGTCCGGTTGAAAACCGCAGAACCCAGCTTGATCTGGCATGGTTTCAGATCGAACCGAATATTGTGGGGCACGATGAATATCTGGAGTGGACCCGGCGCGCAAACACGGAGCCGATGTATACGATCAATCTCGGGACGGAAGGGATCAAGAGCGCCGCGCAACTGGTGGAATATTCGGTTCATCCGGGCGGCACGTACTGGTCGGAGCTTCGGCGGAAATACGGGCACCCTGAACCCTATCCGATCAGGACGTGGTATCTCGGGAATGAAATGGACGGGCATTGGCAGATCGGTTCCTGGGAGAAGGATCCCGTCGGATTCGGAATCCGCACCCATGAAATATCCAAGATTATCAAGTGGATCGATAACCGCGCGGAGACGGTGTTTGCCGGCACATCGGATCACCACAAGCATTTTCCCGAATGGGAAATGGCGGCGCTTGAACAGTGTTACGAATCGGTCGATTACGTGTCGTTGCACCACTATCACATCGTGCCGGAAGGCGATTTGGCCAACTACCTCAACATCTCCTCCGTGTTTGAAGATTACATTAACACCACCCGGTCGATTTGCGACTATCTGCAGACCAAATTGCGCACGCCCAAAAAAATGTATATCTCCTTCGATGAGTACGGCGCCCATTTCGGCAAGGCGGTCGAGGTGCCCTTCGGCCGCAGAGGATGGCACGACGTCAGCAAAAGTTACTTTCAGTTCGCGCCTCGCGACAACGTGTTCAAACGACATGACTGGACGAACCCGGATGATACAGGGGAGACCCGGCGGTTCCATTCCCACCAGATGCTGAACGCCCTTGCAATGGCTTCGGTGTTGCTGACGTTTCTGCGCCATGCGGATCGCGTCAAGATCGCCTGCATGACGGGCGGGCTTCGCAACGCGATCGCCTTCGATGGAAAGCATGTCTGGAAAAATGCGACCTATTACCCTTATTACCACCTGAACCGGCTGGCCCGCGACGGCATGTCGATCCTGCCCGTCGTCGACGGCCCGACCTTCAATACGGAACAGTTCGCCCTGTCCGGGGCGGTTCAATGTCATGCCTACGAGAACGTGCAGGCGATCGAGGCCGCGGCCGTCCACCATGAAGAGAAAGGCGAGGCGGTCGTCTTTCTGATCAACCGCTCGGTCGGCGACGACATCGAAGTCGAGCTGGACGTCAGGGGCTTTGAAGGTTACCGGCTTCTCGAACATATCGAGATGTATACGGACGATCTGGAAAAGAGGAATTCATACGAACACCCCGATATGATCAAACCGACCCTCAACACGGGGACCCGGATGGCAGGCGGCAAGGTGACGGCCGTGACGAAGAAGCTGTCCTGGAACGTCATACGGCTGGCCAGGATGTGAACCCCTGCCGGGGGAGCGGGCGGAAGTTCCCGCAGCGGGCCGGCGTCCTTGACAGACCGGAGGCCGTTTCATATAACGGAGATAGCACGAAAGGGAACGGGACGGATGAACATGTCGACGATCAAAGAAATTGCCGAACGGACGAAACTGTCGGTCGGAACCGTATCAATCGTGCTGAACGGCCGCGGCGACGAGATGCGAATCTCGAAAAAAACGCAGCAGCGGGTTTTGGAGGCCGCCCAGGGACTCGGCTATCTGCCCAACGTTTCGGCCAGACGGCTGAGACAATCAAGCACCCGGAACATGCCGTTCATCGCCACGTTCTGGCCGTCCGACCTGGCTTCGGAGTTGCTGGGACGCTTCTTCACGGGCGCGCAAAGCCCGATCCTGGAGCAGGAGCACGCCTTCGAAATGACCATTCAGCCGTATAAGCGCCAGCACATCCAAAAAATCAAGGAGATTTGCGACAGCGGCATCTATCATGGCGCCATCATCACGGGCGTCTCTGCGGAGGAACAGCGTTTTCTGGAAGAAAACCCGCTGAGCGTGCCCGTCGTGTTGTTCAATCGCCAGAGCCGCGTCTACAGTTGCGTCCATGTCGACAGCTACGAGATCGGACGCAAGGCGGCGGAGCTGTTCGCCGTCCGCGGTCACCGGAAAGTGGGCGCGATTGCGCCGGATCACCTGAAACGATCGGAGAACAACCTGCGGCTCCAGGGCTTTATCGAATCGTGCCGCAAATACGGCCTCGAACTGGAGGAGCGGCATATCCAGTTTGCCCCGATGTCGATGGAGGGCGGATATGCGGCCGCCAGACGGATTGTGGAAGGGGGCGGACCGCTGCCCACCGCGCTCTTTTTCCCGATCGGAACGATGGCGGTGGCGGCGCTCCCCGTTTTTCACCGCGCGGGGATTAAAATACCGGACGCGCTGGAGATTCTGACGTACGGCGACCATGAGGCGGAGAAATACAGCGTGCCGTCCCTGTCGACGATCAAGCTTCCCGTGGAAGAAATGGCGGCGGCGTGCATCCGGTTGGTCATGGGATTGATCCATGAGCCCGGCGCCAAGCCGAAATCGATCGTGTTCGAGACGCCGTTTGTTTTCCGCGAATCGTGCGGCGGCTTCGTGCGGGAACTGTAACCGCACATTCGTTCCACATTCCGGCTTCCTTCCGCCGGTTTTTTTATTGCCTCCATTTCAGCGATTCATATGACCCTTGACGCTTGTTGGACATGCGGGAACGATCGAACGCAGCGAAGCAACCATCCGCCAATACGTTTTAGCAAACGGTGCATCCATACCGGATAAATTTTTTGAACATCATCTATTCATTTGGCTAAAACGATATTACCATTATAGTAAGATCATGGTTATCCGCCATGCGGCGGAGGCAGTTTTCATACGCACAGGGAGGCGATGGCGCATGCTTCGCGTGACGAAAGTTGAAAACGGTATCGTTCAGGGGCTGCCGGCGGCTGACCCCCGAATTACGAGTTTCAAGGGGATTCCGTTCGCGGCTCCGCCGACGGGCGAAAATCGCTGGCGCGCACCGCAGCCCGCCAAAAATTGGGACGGTGTGTTGAAAGCGTTTGAATTCCCTCCCGCCCCCATGCAGGTGAGGCAGGAGATTGACGAGCGCAACATCTATACCCGGGAATGGCACGTCGATCCGGATATCCCCATGGATGAGGACTGCCTTTATTTGAACATCTGGACACCGGCCAAAAGTCCGGACGAAAGATTGCCGGTCTTCGTCTGGTTTTTCGGTGGTGGACTGCAGGTCGGCCATACGGCGGAAATGGAATTCGACGGAGAGCGAATTGCGCGAAGAGGCATTGTTGTGGTTACTGTCGGTTACCGTCTTAATGTGTTCGGCTTTTTGTGTCACCCCGAGATTACGGCGGAATCGCCTGATGCGCCGGCCAATTTCGGCCATCTGGATCAGCAGGCGGCGATCAGGTGGGTCAAACGCAATATCGCAGCATTCGGCGGCGACCCGGATCATATCACCATCGGCGGACAGTCCGCCGGCGGCGGAAGCGTAATGGTGCAGCTAACGTCTCCACAGAATGAAGGTCTCTTTCAGCGGGCAATTGTCCAGAGCGGTATCTTCCAGCATGTTTACCCGGGGAATGAAAGACACCGGTTCTGGAAGAGTCTGAAGGAGGCGGAGCAGGAAGGCGTACGGTTTTTCGAGTATCTCGGCGTTTCCTCTCTTGCGGAAGCGAGACGGCTCGATGCGGTGTACTTGCGCGACAAGGCGGTTGAATACCAGGGGTTCTGGGCCACCGTCGAAGACGGGGTATTCAACGTGGGGAATCCGTTCGACCTGTTTTTGCGGAATAAGCGTTGGCCGGTGCCGGTCATGTTCGGCCATACGTCGTCCGAATTCTTTCAAGCGCCTAACGTCGGGACCGTGGAAGAACTCCGGCAGATGGCCGCGGATCTGTACGGGGAAGACGCCGATACGTTCCTGAAGCTGTGCGATGCGGAATCGGGCGACGTCGGGGCGGCCAAGGCGAAAGCTTCGGTGAGCAGCATCGAGTATGCGATTCGCATTGCCGTACAAGCCAATGCCGATACGGGTGCCAACCTTCCGCTGTACTATTACAATTTCGATGCCGAGATACCGGGCTGGGACAATCCGGGAACATTTCACTCGGTCGATCTCTGGTTTTTCTTTGAGACGCTGGCCAAATGCTGGAGGCCTTTCAAGGGCAAACATTACGATCTGGCGCGTCAAATGTGCGACTACTGGGCGAACTTCATTCGAACCGGCGATCCGAACGGCCGGGATTCCACCGGAGAGGAATTGCCGCGCTGGGAACCTTGCACGCCCGAGACACCGTACCGGATGCGGTTTGCGGACCGGGCGGAATGTTTTGTGGAACAGCCGAGCGAAATGATGCGGTTTCTTGTCCGGCAATATTTCAAACAGCGCTGATTCCGGAAGGGGAATGTAAAAGTTGAGCATTCCCGGGCAAGGAGGCGAGAGGCGAGTTGCGCAAAGTCATGGTTGTCGACGACGAACCTCGCATGCTGGAAGGCTGGAAGACGATGATCAAATGGAACGCTTACGGATACGAGCTGTGTGCGGCCGCATCCGACGGGGAAGAAGCGCTGAAGATGGCGGCCGCGGTTCAACCCGACCTGATTTTCACCGACATTCGGATGCCCGGAATTGACGGTCTCGATCTGATCCGCAAATTGAGGGAAAGACGGCATCCGGGGCCGGCGCCCCGGATCGTCATTATGAGCGGATATCCGGAATTCGAGTACGTGAAGCGGGCGATGCCTTACAAGATTGAACGCTATATGCTCAAACCGTTAATTCCGGAGGAAATTCACGGCTTATTGTCGGAGCTGGCAGCGTGCCGCCATGTCCCTGGTCCCGGCGCTCATGCGGACGTTGAGGCGGCCGGGGAATTTCATGGAGGTGCCGTCGGCCGGGTGATCGCATACGTGAAGGAGCATTACCGGGAGACGATCCGCATCTCCGACCTGGCCCGGCTTGTGGGGCATCATCCGGTTTATCTCGGCCAACTGTTCAAGCAAAAGACCGGATATTCGATTCGAGAATATGTGCATCGGCTGCGCATTGCGGAAGCCAGGCGGCTTCTGCGGCAAACGGACATGAAGGTTGCGTCGATCGCGAAGCAGTTGGGCTACCAGGACGCGGAGGCGTTTGTCGAAAAATTCAAGGCGATGGTTTCGATGCCGCCCTCCGTGTACCGGTCAAACGAACGAAAGGGTTAAATGCCGCGTCCTGCCGCCAACGGAGGGGGCGAAATGATCGGACATGCTTCCTTCTTGCAACGCGTCAACGACATCCCTTTGAAATACAAGTTCCTTCTCGTCTATTTTCTGTGCGTTCTGCTGCCCATCGTCGTCATTAACGTGTTCTTCTACCAACGGAATTCGGCGGATATCAAATTGCGCGAAATCGATAATTTGCAGAAATCGATAGAGCGGGCGTCCGGGGAACTACTTGCCATCATTCACGAATCCGTTGCGCTGAGCCGATCCATCGCAAGCGATGCAACCATAAACGAGGTGCTGGACCGGACCTACCAATCCCCCGTCGAGTATTTCGTGGTGTATTACGACTTTCTTCGGAACAATCTGGCCCGTTATATGTCCACCTACCCGAACATATCGGACATCCGGATTTACACGGACAACGAATCCATCCAGACGGGTTCGAACTATTACGTCATCGGCGGCAACGGCGACCATCTTCCCTGGTTGAAACAGTTCACGATGCGGGGCGGAGACATCCGCCTGGTTTCGTACGATGAACGGGACTTCCCGAATCCCGGTCAACGCATCAGCGTCCTGAGCAAGATGAACCTGTACGCCGCGAATTCGCGATATCAGAAATATTTGCGCGTCGATCTGAATCTGGAGAAGATCCTTCACGTGATGAAACGGGAGCGCGGATATTTGCGCCTGCTTCTGATCGACGACCTGGGCCGTGTCGTTCTCGACAGCGCCGACGTGCAAGGGGGAGGCGGGCGGATCGCTGCGGACCTTCCGTTGTCGTCGGACCCGGGAGCGGGGGACGTCATCGAATACCGGCTCGGAGATGCCGGCTACATCAGAGGCTGGAAACTGGTCGGCACCGCGGACACGGAACGCATAGACCGTCTGCTTCACGCCGCCCGCCGCTCCATCCTGTGGCTGGCGACCATCAGTTCCATTATTCCCACAACGCTCATACATGTCCTGTTTCGGTCCTATCACTACCGCGTCAACAAGTTGGCCCGGCATATGGCCAGAATCCGGAACGAACGATTCGAACCCATTGCGATCCCGGAAGGAAGGGATGAGATCGGCGCGCTGATTCGTTCGTTCAACATCATGATCGGCAAAATCCGTTCGTTGATCCACGAAGTCTATGAATTGGAACTTCGCCAGAAAAATCTGGAGCTGGAGCACCTTCGCGCCGAACTTTCGGCGCTCCACAGCCAGGTGAATCCGCATTTTCTTTTCAATACGTTAAACGCGCTGTTCGTCGTCTGCGTCAAGAACGGTTACGACGATGTCGCTTCCGTTATCCGCGACTTGTCCTTGCTCATGCGCCAAATGTTGGGCCGCGCGGACGATCTCATCCCCCTTCGCGAAGAACTTCATTTTACGACGATGTATTTGCAGATTGAGAAATTCCGGTTCGGCGATCGGTTCGAATATGCGTTCGACGTCGACCCGGGGGTTCTTTCCTTGAAGATTCCGCGGATGAGCATTCAGTTGCTTGTCGAGAATGCATGCAAACACGGTTTGCAGGCCAAAAGAGACAATCGGTCGGTAACGATTGCCGCGAAGCCGGAGCATGACGAGCTTGTCATTACGGTGGCTGACAACGGAATCGGCATGGAAGAGACAAAGCTCCGGCAAGTGATGGCCATGGCGCAATCCGAAAGCGGCGGCAACGATCATGTCGGGATTCGCAACGTCTGCAAGCGGTTGGAATTGTACTACCGCGGTTCTGCGACATTCCGGATCGACAGTTCACCGGGCGAAGGCACAACGGTCGGGTTCCGCATTCCGCTCGGGCTGTTGACCGAAGAAGCTGGCAAGGAGGGGCGCTGATGGGATTTAACGTGTTGCTTGTGGACGACGAGCCGCATGCGCTGGATGGCCTGTTGATAGCGGTGGATTGGGGGCGGCTTGGCTTCCGGATTGCCGGAACTTGCCGGGACGGGGAAGAGGCCATGCGGCACATTCGGCGTGAGCCGCCGGATCTGGTTGTGACTGACGTCCGGATGCCGGTCATGGATGGCCTGGCGTTAATCGAAGAAGCGCAGCGCTCAGGGCATGGCGACATCCTGTTCGTGATCGCCAGCGGTTACCACGATTTCGAATATGCAGCCCGCGCCGTGCGTCTGGGCGTCTCCCACTATTTGACCAAGCCGGTCATCGGGTCTGAAGTGGAAGAAATGCTGAACCGGTTGCTGTCCGAATTGCGCGAACGGAAACGGATCGATCCGGCATCCGACCCTGACATGCCGGATAAGCCGAATGCGCGGGAGCACGGCGGTATTCAGGCTGAGGTGGCCGACTATTTGCGGACCCATTACAAACGTTCATTGACGATCCGGGAGATCGCGGAGCGGTTCTATGTTCATCCCGCCTATTTGGGCCAATCGTTCACGCGCAAATATGGCATGGGCATCGTGGACTATGTGCATGAACTGCGGATCGAAGAAGCCAAACGGCTGCTGGCGCATACCGACATGACGCTGAGCGCGATTGCCGAATCGGTGGGCTACAATGCGTACCAGCATTTTCTGAAGCAATTCGAACGAAGGACCGGCATGAAACCGGGCGAGTACCGGTTGCGGGCCGGGCGAGCCTCGCCGTCGAATACCGTCGATTAACATCTTGCAACATCTTGGATTCAGGGGGGATATTGCTTAAATCTGATTATTTTGCAACCGTTTACAGCCCCTCATAATGAAGGGTAACCATCATCTTTTGCCAAAGGAGGGGCTGTTCGCCTTGAAGCAGGACAAGAAGAGAAAATTATGGCGAGTGCTGTGCATGACGCTGGCGCTGTCGATGGCGCTCATCGCCTGTACCGGCAAGTCCGGCGACGGCGGCAACAACCGCGCCACAGACGGCGGCAGCGGCGGCAATGCATCCGGCAACGGGCTCGATCCGATCACGATATCGGTATTCATCGGTGCGCCGCAGCAAACGCCGACGCCGGACAACCGGATCTACAAGAAAATTCGGGACGAGCTCGGCGTCACGCTCGAGATGGAATTTCTGGTCGGCGACCTACAGCAGAAGCTCGGCGTCATGATTGCCGGCGGGGAATATCCCGACCTGATCACGGCCGATACGAAACTGGTCGCGGCCAAAGCGGTTATACCGCTCGAAGATCTGATCGAGGAGCACGCGCCCAATCTGAGAAAGCATTTTGCGAAAGCCTGGAACAAGATGAAGGACTCGAGCGACGGTCATATCTACTGGCTGCCGAATTACGGCATCATCCACGGCGAGTTCGTATCCACCTGGTATTCCGGGCCCGCGTTCTGGATCCAGAAGAAGGTGCTGAAAGAATTTGGCTATCCGAAGCCGAAGACGCTGGACGAATTCATGAAGCTGGTTCGCGACTACGTGGCGAAGCATCCGACGACGGAAGACGGCCAGCCGACGATCGGCTACACGACGCTCGCCAGCGACTGGCGGACGTTTCCGTTGCTGAACCCGCCGGAGCATCTGATCGGCCATCCGAACGACGGCGGCGTCGTCGTTCGGGATGGCGTGGCGGAAGTGTTCGCCACGAAAGATTATGCCAAACGGTATTACAAGGAACTGAATGCGCTTTACAACGAAGGGTTGTTCGACAAGGAAGCGTTCGTCCAGAACTACGACCAGTATCTGGCGAAGCTCTCTTCCGGCCGCGTTGTCGCGATGTTCGACCAGCACTGGAACTTCCAGCCGGCGGAAGACAACCTGATCGCGCAAGGCCGAATTCTCGATACGTACGTCGGCTTCCCGTTGGTCTACGATACGAGCATCCGCGACTGGTATCTTGACCGGCCCGTGCCGAACCTGAACAACGGGTTCGGCATCAGCAAGGACGCCAAGGATCCGGTGCGCATCATCAAGTTCCTGGACGCGCTGATCACGGAGGAATGGCAGAAGATCCTCTCTTGGGGCGAGGAAGGCATCGACTATCACGTCGACGAGAACGGCCGATTCTACCGGACGCCGGAGCAGCGGGCGCAGCAGGAAGACCCGACCTGGAAACTGGCGAACAGGGCCGATGCGCTGTTCGGCTACATCCCGAAGATCGAAGGCACGTTCAGCGACGGCAACGCCACGTCTCCGGGCAACCAGCCGGAAGAATACTGGGAATCGCTGAAGCCCGAAGACAAGGAGCTGCTCGGGGCGTACGGGTACAACAAGTGGACCGACTTCTTCTCGCCTCCGCCGGAAAACCCGGTGTATTATCCGGCCTGGCAGATCGACCTGATCGAAGGATCGGAAGCGAAGATTGCCGAGACCCAGATGACCGAGACTTCCCTCAAGTATTTGCCGCAAGCCATCATGGCGAAACCGGGGCAATTCGATGCGGTCTGGGACGAGTATGTGAAAGCGTTCGAAAAGATCAACGTTCAGGCGTATCTGGATCGCGTCAACGAACAACTGCAGTGGCGGATCGAGAACTGGCCCACCGAATGATCCTTCGGGCGGAAGTTCGGAAAGCACAGGCGAGCCGCCTCGTGCTTTCCGAATTTTTGTGGAAACCTGCAGGCTCCTGCGGATGATGGCGGACCATTACGGGAGGTGTGTCGATGGCGGGGGTTACGGAACTGCCGAAGCGGGAGGGCGGCGCGTCCCCGGCCGGCCGGAGGATGTCCTTCGTACGCCGGATGAGGGGTCAGACGCAGTTGATCCTGATGTCGGTGCCCATCGTGGCTTACGTCATTCTGTTCTCCTATATTCCGATCTGGGGCTGGATGATGGCCTTTCAGGACTATAAACCCGGTGTGCCGTTCATGGAACAGAAATGGGTCGGACTCAAACATTTCCGGTTTATGTTCAGCGATGCGGCGTTTCTGAACGTACTGCGCAATACCGTCGCGATGAGTCTCATCAACATGGTGCTCGGTTTCCTGACGGCGATTGCGTTTGCCGTTCTGCTCAATGAGGTCAGGATCCGATGGTTCAAACGCACGATTCAGACGATCTCTTACTTGCCGCATTTCTTGTCGTGGATCATCGTGACGGGCATCGTGGCGAACGCGTTGTCGGTGGAAGGCGGCATTGTCAATATCCTGCTGATGAAACTGGGCATCATCCGGGAGCCGGTCATGTGGCTCAACGAGCCGCATTATTTTTGGGGGATCGTGGGCGTTTCCCATGTATGGAAGGAAGTTGGATGGAACGCCATCATTTACCTGGCCGCCATGGCTTCGATCGACCCTTCGTTGTATGAGGCTGCGGAGATCGACGGCGCGAACCGGTATCAGAAAATGCGGTACGTTACGCTGCCGGGCATCAAACCCATTGTCGTGATTCTGCTCATCATGAATCTCGGCTGGATTCTGGAGGCGGGGTTCGAGGTGCAGTATTTGCTCGGCAACGGGGTCGTCATCGACTGGTCGCAAACCATCGACATCTTTGTATTGAAATACGGCTTGCAAATCGGCAACTATTCGCTGGGGACGGCGGCCGGCATTTTCAAGACGGTTGTCAGCATCACGATGATTTTCGCGGCCAACACGATCGCGAAGCGGCTGGGAGAGGAACGGCTGATATGAGGAGGGCAGTCCGATGAGAAAAAGAATGCCGCAGTTGGAACCGATTGTCTTCCACACGCTCAATACGGCGGCCATGCTGCTCCTGGCCGTCGTCACTCTGTATCCGTTTCTGAATACGTTGGCCGTGTCGTTCAATGCCGGCAACGATACGATCCGCGGCGGCATCTACCTGTGGCCGCGCGTTTGGTCCCTGCAAAACTACAAGGCCGTATTCGTGAGCGGAACGATCTACAACGCGTTCTGGATTTCCGTCGCGCGCACGGTGATCGCCACCCTGATCAGCCTTTTCCTGACCTCGATGCTCGCCTATACGGTCAGCCGGAGGGAATACGTTTTCCGCAAGCCGATCACGATCATTGTCGTGCTCACGATGTATTTCAACGCGGGATTGATTCCTTATTATTTTCTGATCAAGGATCTGCACCTGCTGAATAAATTTCTGGTGTACATCATTCCCGGGCTGATCAGCGCGTTCAACATGATCGTCATCCGGACATACATGCAGCAGCTTCCGGACGGGCTGATTGAATCGGCGAAGATCGACGGAGCGGGGGATTTCCGCACGTTCCTCTACATCGTGCTGCCGCTCTGCCAGCCGGTGCTCGCGACGGTGGCGCTGTTCATCGCGGTCGGGCAATGGAACTCGTGGTTCGACACGTTCCTGTTCGCTTCATCCAAGCAGCATCTCAGCACCTTGCAGTACGAGCTCATGAAATTGCTGTCCTCGACAATGGTCCAGAGCACGAGCGCCGCGGCCATGTACGGAGCGGACCCGAGCGCCAGGCTCAATCAGGTGACGCCGGTGTCGATCCGGGCCGCGATCACGATCGTTGCTTCCGTCCCGATTCTGGTCGTTTATCCGTTCCTGCAAAAATATTTCGTGCACGGGCTGCAACTGGGCGGCATGAAGGATTAGCTTGGCCGTTGCGGGTCGCATTGATCTTTTTGCCCGGGCGGCATAAAATGGATGTTGGATTGCTAAAACGATATTGCAACCATTCGCCCAACGCAACATCGATGGACTACTCCGTGGAGCAAAAAGGACATGCGGAAAGGAGAGTGGGACGATGCGGTGATCGCATAGGGTTTCAGGACGATGCCGAAAGGTCGGAACGAACGTTCCGGAAAGATCTTCGTGCGGGGAGGGCACCCGATGAAACACGGAGCAAAGTCGATCGTGTCCGCGATGGTTTCTGCAGTCCTGTTGTTTGCCATGACGCCCGGCTTGCAAGCCGGCGCGACTGCCGGCGTCACTTTCGAAACAGCCAAGGAGGCAGCCGTGCAAGCACCATCCGGAGGGCCCGCCAAACCGCCTGCCGGCGGAAACGGATTGGACGCCAGGGGAAGAATGGTGGCCGAATACGGATCTCCCGTTATTGACGGCCGGATTGATCCGGTGTGGGACAAGGCAAAACCGGTCAAGGCGCAACACGTTTCGGGCCAAACCAGTGTGTCCGCCACTTTCCGGGCACTGTGGGATGACCGTGCGATCTATATCCTGGCGGAAGTCAAGGACAACGACTTGTCCGTACAGTCCGGAACGCCGTACATGCAGGATTCGGTGGAAATTTTCCTCGACGAAAACAACGACAAAACCAAGGAATACGGCGCGGACGATGTGCATGTGCGCGTGAACTTTGAGAACGTCCAGACCGTGGACAAGGGGAACGCCGCCCGCTTTTACACCGCAACGAGCAAAACGAAAGACGGTTACATCGTCGAGGCGCGCCTCGCCCTCAAGAAGCAACCGCAAAATGAAAGCGTGCTGGGCATTGAATTGCAGGTCAACGATGCGCGGGGAGCCGTGCGCGTCGGAACGCTCAACGTTTTCGATGCGACGGGAACCGCGTGGGACGATACGGGGAAATTCGGCGAGATCGTGTTGAAGGGGAAGAAGAAACACGACACCCCCGGCCTCAATCCCTATGATCTGTTGAACCTGATCAAACAGGCGCTGTCGCTCGACTTCTCCCTGTATCGGAATGCGGATGTCGTCAAGGATGCCATCGTCCAAATTACCGCGGAAAATCTGCTGGGAGGCGGCAAGGTCACCCAGAAGCAGATCGACGAACAGTACGCCGCCCTGAGCGAGGCGATCGCCAAATTGGAGCTGACGGAGGAGGCAGCCAACGAAAAATACTTCAAGCCGCTTCCGGAAGAGTACCTGATGGAGAGCGACAAACCGGGGACCATTGAAACCTTGACGTATACGACCCCCAACCTCAATCAAGGATTGGACACGAAGAAACTGCACGTGTACCTGCCGTACGGTTACGACGCCGCCGACAAGACCCGGAAATACAACGTGCTTTATTTGATGCACGGCGGCGGTGAAAATGAAGATTTGATCTTCGGCGGGCCCGGCCAAAGCAAATCGTTGAAACGAATTCTGGACAACATGGTGGCCCGGGGCGACATCGAACCGCTGATCGTCGTGACGCCCACTTTCTACGGAGGCAAAAACGATGTTGCGCTTTTCCATGAGGAACTGATCGAAACCATTGTCCCGCTGGTGGAAACCCGGTACAATACCTACGCCGCGTCGGCGAGCAAGGAAGACCTGAAAGCGTCGCGGGCGCATCGGGCGTTCGGCGGATTTTCCATGGGGTCGGTCACGACCTGGCACGTTTTTGTAAAGGCTCTGGATTATTTCAAATATTTTATGCCGCTGAGCGGCGACAGTTGGGCGCTCGGTGAAAGGGGCGGCGGTGGCGACCCGGCGAAAACGGCGGAATTCCTCGCCCAGACCGTCCGGAATTCCGGCTATGGACCGCAGGATTTCTATATTTTCAGCGCCACGGGCAAACAGGATATTGCCTATCCGAACATGAAGCCCCAGATCGACGCGATGCGGCAATGGTCCGATGTGTTCCGCTATTCCGCGGATCCGGCCAAGGGGAATTTCTACTTCATGGTGGCCGAAAACGGCACGCATACGTGGTATTGGCAAAATCAATACATTTACAATATCTTGCCGGATCTGTTCCGGGGCGAGAAGTGACCGTTCCCGTTCCTCCGCCTCGTCCGGCGCATGATCGTACCAAACCGAACGCAAACCGAGAAGGGTGTCGACGCCATGAAAAAGCAAATGAAAAAGCAAGGATTTAACCCGTATCTGCCGTCCTGGGAATATATTCCCGACGCCGAGCCGTATGTATTCGACGGCCGCGTGTACATCTACGGTTCCCACGATCGCTTCAACGGACACGCCTTCTGCCTGAACGATTACGTCTGCTGGTCGGCGCCCGTCGACAATCTGGGAGATTGGCGGTACGAGGGCGTCATTTACCGAAAGACCGACGACCCGCTGAATCCGGACGGCAGGATGTGCCTGTACGCGCCGGATGTCACCGTCGGGCCGGATGGACGGTACTATCTGTATTACGTGCTGGACAAAGTGCCCGTCGTTTCGGTGGCCGTTTGCGACACGCCGGCCGGCAAGTATGAGTTTTACGGCTATGTCCGGTACCCGGACGGGACCCGGCTGGGGGAACGGGAGGGCGACCAGCCCCAGTTTGATCCCGGCGTTCTGACGGAGGGCGACCGCACGTACCTGTACACCGGATTTTGCCCGAGAGGAGACAAATCGCGGAGCGGCTGTATGGCGACCGTGCTCGGGCCGGACATGCTGACGATCGTCGAGGAACCGGTATTCGTGCTGCCGAGCGAGCCTTACAGCAAGGGCAGCGGCTTCGAGGGTCATGAATATTTCGAGGCTCCCTCCATCCGCAAACGGGGGGACACGTATTACCTGATCTATTCTTCGGTCGTCATGCATGAGTTGTGCTACGCGACGAGCAAGCATCCGACGAAGGGGTTCAAGTACGGCGGTGTCATCGTCAGCAACGCGGATTTGCACATCGACTCCTACAAGCCGGCGAACAAACCGATGTTTTACGGCGGCAATAACCACGGCAGCATCGTGGAGATCGCGGGGCAGTGGTATATTTTCTACCACCGGCAGACGAACGGAACCCATTACAGTCGCCAGGGGTGCATGGAGCCGATCCGTTTCCGCGAAGACGGCAGCATTCCGCAGGTGGAGATGACCTCCTGCGGTCCCAACGGCGGGCCTCTGGCCGGCCGCGGCGAATATCCGGCGTATATAGCTTGCAACCTGTTTTGCAAGGACGAGGAACTCTATGTCGGCACCTATGGCGCCTGGATGGACGGCCGGTTTCCGAAAATTACCCAGGACGGGAAAGACGGGGATGAGGAAATCGGGTACATTGCCAATATGCGGGACTCCGCGACGGCCGGTTTCAAGTATTTCCATTGCAAGGGAGTCAAGCGGGTGAAGATCAAGGTGCGCGGATATTGCAAGGGCGCCTTTGAGGTGAAGACTTCCTGGGACGGCCCGGCCCTCGGGAGCATTCCGGTGGATTTTACGAACGTCTGGACGGAGTATGCGGCGGACATTGCCATTCCGGACGGGGTTCACGCCCTGTATTTCACGTATCGGGGATCCGGCAACGCGAGCCTCGCTTCCTTCACCCTGGAATAAACGGTCTGAAAAACAGGAGGGATGCCAACCGGCGTCCCTCCTTTTTTATTGATGTGGATGCCCGCCCGCTGCAGGATCAGTCCGCTCCCGAAAAACCGGCGGCGGCAAGCGCCGGACACGGCCGTCTGTCCAGATATTCGCGCAGTTCCGGCGGCATGCGGGCGTAAATGTCGCGCAGGGAAGTCCCGGCAAAAACGTTGCCGATCACCACCGGATGGCAAAGCTCGCTGATCAGGATATCGCCGTTGCTGTGCAGATGAAGCTGGGTGATCCCCTCGATGCAGCGGGCGATGTGCACGTTTTTGCCGTGTGGGATGCCGATCCGGTCGGCGAAGCGGTCCATGCAGGTCAGGTAAACCGTCATGTCGTCCGGTTTGCCGTCGATCAGCCGGTTGACGGCGCGCTTCAGTTCCTCCGGCGTCGGCAGCGCGTGCCAGCCGGTGTGCGGCATGGCGATGCCGTTCTGAATCTCGTGGATGCGGACGCCGAGGTCATAGATAAACCGGTCGATCTCCAGCAAGCGGCCGCACGTGTCCGCAAAGAGCAACGTTTCGAGCACGGTGTCAAACCCTTTGGTGACGCTGTACCGGACATTTTCCACGATTTTATGGAACAAATCGGGACTTACCTGGTAATAGGCGGAAAAAGAATCCGGATCGGTGAAATTGAATGAAACGTGGAGCGACGTCAGACCGGCCTCCTCCAACCGGTCCAGCTTCTCCGGATTGAGCAGGGTGGCGTTGGAATTCAGTTGCGTGTGCACGCCGCGCGAGGCGCAATATTTCACGATCTTCAGGCAATCCTCAAACCGCAGCGTCACTTCTCCGCCGGACAGGCGCACCCGTTTCAAATCCGGAAGATCTTCCAGGATCGGCAGGATCCGCTCCGCCTCCAGAAACCGGCCGTCGTTTCGTTGGTACGCGCAGCAGTAGTCGCACCTGAAATTGCAGTTGGAGGTCAGCCCGATTTCCAGGCCCTCCAGACGGCAGCGGCTTGAACCGTCCAATTCCAGCATTTTGTAGACCACACGCGGCACCTCCAACGCACGATTGTAGTTGTGCGGCCCGGCCCGAAGCAGTGACGCCCCTCACGCTTTTTGTGTTGAAACCGCAACCAGAATGGCGCTGAACCTGCAGGAGTCAGAAGAGGCCATCGTACGCCGGTTTGAGACGCCGGAAGGAGGAAAGGCCGGACCGAACGGAGAGAGGAAGCCGACGCGTTCGTGCGGCAGGCAAAGACACCGGATGGACTTCCTTCCATTCTATATACGAATAGATCAAAAATTGATGAGAATACATCATTGTGTTGACAAGTCCGAGATCTTATACTGGCTAACAAATAACCGGAGTGGAAACGCTATCAAAATAGTAATCGAAATTCCAATCCATACGAGGATAGGTTTGATATTGCCGAACGGATCGAATGCCGGTCATGCGCGCCGGGAGAAAACGCCTTGCGTTTATAACGGCCCGATCTCATCAATCGGCCGTTATAAATACAACATTTTCAAAGAAAAGAGGGGTGTTCGAACGCATGTCCAGATGGGCCAGACCCGTCAGCATCATCCTTGCTGTTCTGCTTGTGCTGCTGAGCGCGGCAGCCTGCAGCAAGAAGTCGGACGACAACCAGCCATCCAGCTCGTCTCCCGCCTCTACCTCTTCCCCGGCGTCGCAGAACAGCGAGGACGGAGGGTCTTCAAACGGCTCCGCAGCCGGAGGCGGCGCGGACGAGGAGTGGAAGCCGCAGAGCGATCTGTCCAAGAAGGTCAAGTTCACCTACGCGTCGGTTCAGGCCATCGACGGATACGACTATACGAAGGGGGATCCGCTGGCGCGGTACTACTCCGAGAAATTCAACTATGAAATGGACGTCGCGGCACTGAACTGGGACAACTGGAACGACAGGCTGCGGATTTGGATCAACTCGGGCGATATGCCGGACGTCGCCGTATACAACTACATTCACGCGGATGCGGCGTCCTTCGTCGAACAGGGGTTGATCAAGCGGCTGCCCGACGACTGGAAGGAGCGTTGGCCGCATGTTGCAGCCGTCTACGAGCGGACCACGCTCGGGCCGCAGATGGAGAAAATGTTCGGCGGAACGTATTTCCTCCCGCGCGCGCGGTTCATGGACAATCTGCCCGGCGATCCGCTTCCGAACCACCCGTCCATCTTTATCCGCAAAGACTGGGCGAAAGCGGTCGGATTCCCGATCAAGTCGGCCTACAAGACGTCGGAGATCATGGAGTACGCGCGGCTCATCAAAGAGAAAGATCCCGGCAACATCGGCGACAAACTGATTCCGATTGCCGAGAACACGAATCACGCCGTCGAACTGTTCGTCGCAAGAAACAGCACCTATTTTAACAGCTTCTACAAGGACAAGGACGGCAAGTACAAGTGGGGCGGTGCATCCGAAGATACGCTGAGAGGACTCAAGCTGTTCTCTGAAGCCTACCGGTCCGGCCTGCTGGCTCCGGATTTCTACACGGTCAAGAACGAAGAGCACGGCGCGTACTTCAACGTGCAGGGCATCGCGGGAGCGACTTTCTTCCAGGCGCCGACGTCCAACCTGCAGACTTATTACAATGATTTCAAAAACAACCTGGGCCTGGACCCGTATGAAAACATTATTCTGGCAACGGTGCTCGGGGAAGACGGCTATTACCATCAGGAAGACCTGATCAACTTTTGGGGAACCATCATCTTCAGCCCGGACATCAAGGATGAAGTGTTTGAACGCTACATGGACATTCTGGATTACAACGCTACGCGGGAAGGTTACATCATCACCAACATGGGCCTGAAAGACGTCGACTGGACGTATGACGATAACGGCAACGTCATTTCGCTCTTTGACGAAGAGAAAGAAGGCAGACCGCTTGCCGGCACAAACGGCAAATATCCGTCATGGGGCTACCTGCTCGGAAGCATCATTTTGTTCGACGACTTCGCCTTTGACAACCCCAACACCGACGTGCGGCTGCGGGAGCTGTCCAAGAAGGTTTACAAGGAAAGAACGGAAATCGCGACGCCGGAAACGTTCACGAAGGTGGACTGGGATTATTACACCTACGATTCGCCGAGCAAGAGAAGGGCGCAAATCGATTACTACACCGAATATGCAAACCTCGTGACGCAGCCGGGCGACATCGAAGAGAACTGGAAGAAGTGGGTCCAGTCGAAAATGCCGGTCATTCAGCCCGTTCTCGACGAGCTGAATGCGAAATTCGGCAACTGACCGTGAACGGACGAATCCGTAAATCAGGCGGTTCCGGGCAAATCGCGGCCGATTTGCCCGGCCGCTTGCCTTTAAGGGGTTGCCTATGAACAACAACGCTCTGATTCGTCGCATCATCCGATCGAAGGAGACTTATCTGCTGCTTTTGCCCGGCGTCATATGGTTTGTCATTTTTGCCTACATTCCGATGTACGGGTTGACCCTGGCGTTCAAAACGTACAAGGCCAGCCTTGGCATTTTCGGCAGCCCGTGGGTCGGTTTCGAAAACTTCAAGTACGTTTTCCGGGACCCGGCTTTTATGGAATCGGTCTGGCGGACGCTGTGGATCAACCTCGGCCGGATTGTGTTCCAGTTCCCGGTTCCGATCATTCTGGCGCTGCTGCTGAATGAATTGCGCTTGAAGCGATTCAAGAAATCGGTGCAGACCATTTTCACGTTTCCCCATTTCCTGTCCTGGATCATCGTATCCAGTGTTTTGATCAATTTCCTCGACATGCAGGGCATGGTCAACGGCATTATCCGCATGCTCGGCGGAGATCCGATCAATTTCCTGGGGAACACGACCATTTTCCTGCCGCTGCTCTATATTACGGACAACTGGAAAAACGCCGGCTGGACGATGATCATCTATCTGGCCGCCATTTCGAGCATTGACACGGAACAATATGAGTCTGCGCAGCTCGACGGTGCGACAAGACTGCAGACGATGTGGTACATCACGCTGCCCAGCATCATGAACACGATTGTCGTCATGCTGATTTTGTCGGTGGGCAACCTCATGACCGCCGGTTTCGACCAGATCTTTAACATCAGCAACGCAGCTACCGCCAAGGCGGGCGAAATTCTCGACATCTACATTTACCGAATCACCTTCCAGTCCGCGGCCGATTTCTCGTTCTCCAGCGCCGTCAGTCTGTTCCGGTCCATCATTAACTTTGTATTGTTGCTGATTGCCGACCGCATCTGCAAGATGCTCGGTTCGGAGGGACTTTTCCCGCCGATCCGAAGAAAATCACGCAGATAACCCGGAAGCGTGAACGCGAAAGGAACGTGGTTATGGCGAAGGCAAAAACGAACGGAATGCATCCGAACCTTGTCCGGCGCAGGCGCTCCTTGCATAACCGCATCGAGCTCCTGGACGTCGTCCTGGTTGTCATCCTGACCGTGCTTGCGCTTCTGATTGTCATCCCGTTCATCAACGTCCTTGCCATCTCGTTCGTGACCCAGCAGGAGTATCTGAAGTCGTCGATTCTGCTTTTTCCCAAGGAATTTACGCTGGAGAACTACAAGGCGATGTTCGAGGACGGACGGATCTGGACGGGGTACCGGACCACCGCGCTGCTGCTTGCCATCGGCGTGCCGGTCAACCTGTTTCTGACGACCAGCATGGCTTACGGGCTGAGCCGGCCCGATTATCCGTTCAAGCGGTTTTTCATCTTCTTCGTCGTCGTTACGATGATGTTCAACGGCGGCATCATTCCGATGTACCTGCTGATGAAGCAGCTTCATTTGATCAACACGCTTTGGTCGGTCGTGCTGTGCTACGGCATCAATGCTTTCTACCTGATCATCATGATGAATTATTTCTCGAATCTGCCGCTGGCCCTGACGGAATCGGCCAAGCTGGACGGCGCGGGAGAGTGGAGGATTCTGTTCAAGATCGTCCTGCCGCTGTCCATGCCGATCATGGCGACGATGACGCTGTTCTATGCGGTGGACCGGTGGAACGAGTGGTTCAACGCGATGATTTTCATCCGAAAGGGCGATCTTGTCGTCCTGCAGCTTGCGCTCCGATCGATCGTCATCGATTCGCAGATCAGCCAGCAGCTCAACGTGTCAAATGTGCAGACGGACAAACAATTCACGGAAGGGATGAAAATGGCGGCCGTCATCGTCTCCATGCTTCCGATCATGTGCGTGTTCCCCCTGCTGCAGCGGCATTTTGTCAAGGGGATGCTCGTCGGCGCGATCAAAGCGTGAGCGTCGCCGGAAAGCCTCTCAAGTCCGGTCATGCGGCCGGCATCCGGCGCGCCGATCCGTCAAACGTCAAGGATAGGGATGGGGGGGAACAAACGGATGGTCAGTCTCAGAGTCGCGCGTGTAGAAAACGGCGTCGTTCAGGGGTTGCCGGCCGCGGATCCCCGCATCACCAGTTTCAAGGGGATTCCGTATGCCGCCCCGCCCGTTGGCGAGAACCGCTGGCGGGCGCCGCAGCCGGCGAAAAACTGGGACGGCGTGCTCAAGGCGTATGAGTTCTCGCCGATCCCCCTGCAGGTTCGGCAGGAGATTGACATCAAGAACATTTACACGCGGGAATGGGCCGTCGATCCGGACATCGCGATGAGCGAAGACTGCCTGTACCTGAACATCTGGACGCCGGCGAAAAGCCCGAACGAGAAGCTTCCGGTGTTCGTCTGGTTTTTCGGCGGCGGACTGCAGGTCGGACACGCGTCCGAGATGGAGTTTGACGGTGAGCGCCTCGCCCGCAGGGGCATCGTCGTCGTCACGATCAACTACCGGCTGAACGTGTTCGGGTTCCTGTGCCATCCGGAAATCACGGCGGAATCCCCGGACGCGCCCGCCAATTTCGGCCATCTTGACCAGCAGTTCGCCCTCCGGTGGGTGAAGCGCAACATCGCGGCTTTCGGCGGAGATCCGGACAACATCACGATCGGCGGCCAGTCCGCCGGCGGCGGCAGCGTCCTCGCCCAGCTCACCTCGCCGCAGAATGAAGGCCTGTTCCGGCGGGCGATCATCATGAGCGGCGTCTATGCGCCGGTGTATCCGGGCCAACGGGGCCCGGCGTCCGGGAGACGCTCGCGGAAGCCGAGCGGGAAGGCGTCAAGTTCTTCGAGTATCTCGGCGTGTCCTCCCTGGAGGAAGCACGCAGGCTGGACGCGGTGTATATCCGGGATAAGATGGTGGAGTACAAGCGGTTCTGGGGGACGGTCATCGACGGCAAGTTCTGCGTCGGCCATCCGTTCGAACGTTTCCTTGCGAACGAGCGCTGGAACGTGCCGATTCTGTGGGGGAATACGAGCGACGAGTTCATCGTGTCGCCGAACGTCGGTTCAATGGAGGAACTCCGCCGATTGGCCGCCGACCTGTACGGCGAGGACGCGGATGAATTCCTCGCGCTGTGCCGGGCCGAGACGGGCGATCTGGAGCAGGCGCTGAAGAATGCATCGGTGAGCCCCATCGAATACGCGATCCGCATCGCGTCCCGGGCCAATGCCGAAACCGGCGCCGGCACGCGGCTGTACTACTACGTCTTCGACGCGGACATTCCGGGTTGGGACGACCCCGGAACGTTCCATTCGGTCGACCTCTGGTTCTTCTTCGAGACGCTGGCCAAATGCTGGCGGCCGTTTGTCGGCAAGCATTACGATCTGGCGCGCCAGATGTGCAACTATTGGGCGAATTTCATCCGCAGCGGCGATCCGAACGGCCTGGATTCGACCGGAGAACCTCTTCCCCGGTGGGAGCCGTATACGGAGGAAGCCCCGTACGCGATGGTGTTCGGCGACCGCCCCGTGTTTGTCAGGGAGCAGCCGGGCGAGCTGATCCGGTTCCTGGTCAACCAGTATTTCAACAAAAAACAAGTGACGACATCGGATCGGGAGTGAATGCCTTGCGGCTGGTCAATGGCGGTTACACGCTCCTGTTCAGGGATGGCGGCGTCGAAGTGCACCGGGACGGCAGGTTGCTGTATTACAACAGGCGGCCGATGTTCGTGACGGTGAAGACCGTCTTCGCGGTCAATGAATTTTATGACCAGGCGTATGACGACGTCGCCGCCGACGGCGGGCGGATTGTCGCCTCGGGCGTGCTCACTGTGCCCTCCGGCTCGTCCTTCTCGTTCACGGATACCTACGAAGCCGCCGGAACCGGGTTCAAGGTGAGCCGCACCGTGAAGGTGTTGAAGGCGGCGGACGACCTCGGGTTCTCCACCAAGATTTCGTTCGTGACGGCGGAGTCGGACAATCCCCGTGACTATTACTGCTTCGCGCCGGGCGCCTGGTACAAGCAGAACGAGTTCGCGCCCGACACCGCCATCGGCAAGGACCTGGACGGCGAATATTTCTGGCGGATGGAGACCTGCTATGCGCTGCCGTTGTTCGCCATGCAGAATATCGCGTCGGGAGAGACGGTGGCGCTGTCCCGCTGGGCGGCCGATGTGACGATGCCGTCCACGGACTTCCTCAGAGCGGAGAACCATACGGATCCGAAATGCACAACCGGCGCCATCGGGATGAGCAAACCGGAAAACCGGACCTTGAACTATATGTATTACGGCTTTCCCGTCCGCAAGCCGATCGGGACGAAGGTCGACGGCCTGTCGATCGATTACGTGTACCCCGGCGGCGACGGAGAGCTTCCTTCCCAGAACCGGTTCCTCGGGCTCGATTACCGCGGGAAAACGAAATCGTTCCGGCGCGTCAACCATCCGGTGGCTGCCGGGTTCGAGCAGCGCTACGCCGTCGGCGTCCAGTTCGGTCGTTATGACAGCTTCCAGCGGATGATGCGGGACAACTGGCGGATCGTGTACGGCCGTCTGCGCGACAGCCTGTTCGAAGTGGACAACGAGCGCCATTTTCACAACTGCATGAACGTGCTGGCCCGTTACACCCGGAAGTACGGCGACGCCTACGGCCTTCCCTTCGCCGCTCAGCTTCCCCACATGGACATCTCGACGGTGTCGTTCCAATTCGGGTTTGTCGGGCAGCAGCCGGGGATCGGCGATCTGCTGCTGCGTTACGGCGACATGACGAACGATCCGGAAACCCGGGAGAAAGGCGAGGGGATCATCGACTTCTGGGTGCGGACGGCGATGACCGGGTCCGGCCTGCCGCATATGTGCTACAACCCCAACATCCAAGGGTTCGAGCCGTACCCGCATTACCTGCGGATGCTGGCCGACGGGGTTGAAGCCATACTGGACGCATATCTCCATATGCGCCGGAAAGGCGAGGAAAGGCGGAATTGGCTGGAATTTTGCCGGAAGACGGCCGATTGGCTGGTGAGGGTCCAGAACGAGGACGGCAGCTACTACCGCGCATACAACACCGACGGCTCCGTCCGGATGGACTCGAAAGCCAACACGCCCAGCGTCATCCGTTTCCTGGTGCAGTTCCACCTCGTCACCGGCGGGGAGAAATACAAGACCGCGGCGCTCAAGGCCGGGGAATGGGCGTACGAGCACAACTACCGGAACCTGGAATACCGGGGCGGCACCTGCGACAACCTGGACATCCAGGACAAAGAAGCCGGGATCTACGCGATGTTCGGATTCCTGGCTCTGTATGACCTTACCGGAGACAGCAAGTGGCTGGAAGCGGCAGCCGGCGCCGCCGACTACACCGAGACGTGGACGTACGCCTGGTCGTACCCGGTCCGGACGCCGTGGCCGAAGCATCCGTTCAACCAATACCGCATCAGCGGGCAGAGCATCATCACCATCGGCGGCGGAGCAGACGTCTACATGGCCGCGTGCTCTTACACGTATTACCGGCTTTATCTCCTGAGAACATTATCTGGACTTTGCCGAGTTCCTGCACAAGAACACCCGGCAGTCCACGGACGTCGACGGAAGCATCGGCTACGCCATGCCCGGCATCGGGCACGAAAGCGGCAACTTCACGAGCCAGACGCTGCAGAGCCATTACCATTGGCTGCCCTGGTGCACGTTCGTCCAGGCCGAGCCGATCCTGCGGCTGTATGACACGTTCGGCGTCTACGAGATCGCGGATGCCCAGAAGCTCAGCCCGGAGGAAAGGGCCAGGCGCAATCGCATCTATGACGGATTGGCGGGGAGCGCGGGCTGACTTTCGCCCCGCTTCCGGTATTCCCGCGGGGTGAGTCCGGTCAGCCGCTTGAACTGGCGGCTGAAGTGCTCCACATGGCGGTAGCCGCAACGGTACGCGACTTCGGCGACGCTCAGGGAACCGGAATACAGATACTCTTTCGCCAGCCGGATCCGGTTTTGAATGACGTCGTCCATGCAGGAGATGCCGAACGCTTTCTTGTAGATGGTCTGCAGATAGCCCGGGCTGATCTGGAGAAACTCCGCCATGCGGGAGATCGTCCAGTTGTCGGCCGGATTGTTCCGGATCGCGGTGCGAAGCTTGAGCAGATTGTAATGTTGGGGCATAATTTCGGTATGGAAGTGCGATTCCAGCAGTTTGTTGAACAGCGTTTTCAGGAGATTTCTGATCGATGATTCCTTGCAGTTCTTGTTGAAGTTATGCTCGATGACGAGCAGCTCGAACAATTTGTGGCAGTAATCGGGATCGTCCAAAGGAAAAGGTACGCCGCACGGCACCGGGGTTTCCGTCACGAAAGGCTCATCCGTCATAAAACGGATCCAGTTGTTGACGAACTTGTCCCCTGAGGCCTTGTAATACACTTTTTGTCCCGGACGGTAGAGGACGGCGCTATATGGCGGATATTCCTTCAGCTCTCCTTCCACCCGGAACAGCGCCGGGGTCTTCGTGAAGACCAGGAGCCAATGGCTGCCGACGGGAACGTCGAGGACAAAATCGCCGCCGTGGGCCATATCGCAATGCGCGTAGAAAACATGGATCATCCGTTCTCCTCCCGGATCGGCGTGAAGTTGAGCGATTTCGCGGACAGGTCCTTCAACGCCGGGGGCGCGAACATGCTCGACTTTTATTTTTTTGATTATGAGTTTCGGTGCGATCTCATTCCGTTCATTGAACCGAACTACCGTACGCGGACATCGCGGACACCTCGGATGGGGCATCTCCGCAAACCGGCGGCACCGATCGATGGCCGGCCTGACCATGGGCAACATGCAGGTGTTGAACCTGGTGATCGGCGGATATCGTTGCCGAGGCGATCGAGGGACTTGCGGAAGCCGCGGGAGACTTTGCCGTCGGAGCCGTTCCGGCCGCGGGGGCAAGTCTGGCATGGTCCGCGGCGTTCGCGCTCCTGAAGGGCGCGTCAGCAGAGAAAAAGGCTGTGCCGCTTCCGGCCTTGCAAAGCCGGTTGACGGCACAGCCCCATGCCTGCGGCTGTCGGCCATCCCGTCCGGTCAGTTCATGTCTGACAGGAGGTCCAGCAAATTCTTGATGAGTTGGGCGCCTTCCGCACGCGTCATGACGGCTCCGGGAGCGAAGGTGCCGTCTGCCCGTCCGCGCATCAGACCGGCCGCCCGCGCCTGCCGAACCGCTTCCAAAGCCCAGGCGCTGATCTGATCCTCATCCTCATACCGGAACGCTTCGCCTGCCGCCGGAGGCGTCCGGCCGGTGACCGCGACCAACGTCCGGATCAGGATGACCGCCGCTTCCTCTCTGGACACCGGATCGTCCGGCGCAAAGGCGGTCGGGCTTTTTCCTTGCACAATGTCCGCTTCATAGGCTGCCGCCACCGCTTCCGCATACCACGCATCGTCCGGTACATCCTCAAACGCAGCGGGTGCGGAGACCTGCGGTTTCATTCCCGTCACGCGGGCAATGAGCGCGATCAGTTGGGCCCGCGTGAGCGTTCCGGCCGGGTCGAACCGATCGGCGGACACGCCCTGCAGGACATGTTTGGCGCTCAAGGTCCGGATCGCCGGATAAGCCCAATGGAATTCAGCCACATCATCATAATTCCGTTCATATTCCAGCGCGACATACTTGCCAGGCTGCGACAAATCCGCAACCACGGCGCCGTTCCGGACCGTTCCGCCGACATACACCAGCCGGCCGTCCTCTTCGATCCGGTAGAGACCGACCAGATCCGGATCGGCATTTTCCGAAATCCGGACGGTCAGCCTGACCGGCTGGGCCCATTCGGAAGGAGCGGCTACTTCCTGATCCCGGTCCGTCTTCGCCCAGCCAATTTGGTAAGCTGCGCTTGCCGGCCGCACGGTGACATTCATTTGCCGTTCATTTGCGGCTTGTTCAACCATGGGCCGGATTACTTCGACATCTTCCCGCTGCCATGCGATTCGGAGTTCCGTACCTTCGGATGCCGTTCTATCATCCAAAAGCATCGCCGCAAGCACTTGTGCGTCCAGTTCCAGCCCGATTGTATCATCAATCCGGACCACGAGCGTATCGTCACCCAGTGCGGAAACCAGATCGGCCCGAATGATCACCATTTCCGCTTCTTCCGGAAGCGTCACGACGCGCCGGCCGTCTTGGGGTGCGGGCAATTTTCCGGGATCAATCACCACGCGGGACGGATTGTCTTCCTCCCGCTCTGCCACTCCGGTCGGCTGGCTCGGCTGGCCGGGTTGATTCGGCTGACCGGGCTGACTCGGATCTTCAGGCTGGGCCGGTTTGCCCGGTTCTTCCGGAGTAAAAGTCAACTTGATATTGGGTACGGGAAGCTGCAGCCGGGCCACTTTGTCCTTGATGTCCTCGCCGAGATAGAACCCCGGATGCGCGGGCTGGTTGTACATGGCATTTTGCGAGCTGATGGCCATGCGATACTGCGGATCATGCATGAGCGTATAGATGACATGTTCCGTCGCAATGTCCGTGATGTAGATCCTCAGTTTCCCATCATCCGCCGTTCTGACCAGCACTTCGTCGCGCCAGTCGCCCAGAATGTCGGCGATCAGGCCGGGATTCGCCTTGGTTCCGTTGTTGGAGTACGTGCCGGTTAGCACCTGCAGCGTCTCCAGCGTGCTGTTTCCCGTTTGCGTGTCGTATACAAACTTTGTAATCAGCGGCGGGTCCGTTACCGTCAGATTGTCCGGACCGTCAAAGAACTCGTGCAGCAGGTCGCCGTCCCAGTACAGGACGAAGTTGACCGGCGCCTTGTTCATGATGCCGATATCTCCGACGTCGGTCGTGATGATCTCGCCGGATTTCACGTTGTACATCGGCGTCCGGAGCGCCCAGATTTCGTAACCCGGCAGCGGCGTGACATTGCCTGCGACGCCTCTTCCCACGTCGCCGAGGTTCGCCGAATACGTCCAGACCGGCTCGCCGGAACGTCCGCGCACCAGCGTTACGTTGTCCGGCGGTCCTTTTTCGTGCGGCTGGAAGACGTACAGTTCGTCTTCGTCCGGCAGCATGACCGCCACATGCAGGGCGTCGCCGTGGCCCGCAACGACGGTGCCCCTTGTGCCCGTGGAACTCCACATGACGGTGCCGTCATGATCCAGCGCAATGGCGCCCAGCACCACTTCGCTGTATCCGTCCCCGTCCAGATCCGCCGCCTTCATGTTGTGATTGCCCTGGTTGGAGCCGGCGTTCCATTCGGCCAATCTGAACGCCCAAATCTTCAGGATTTCGCCGTCCACCCATTGGTAGGCCGCCACAAAATGCGGACCGTAATGGCCGCGCACCTCGATGACGGTCGGATACGGATCGGCACCGGGGACGCCTTTCTTCGGCATGTAGGCGACGGCGCCGTTGAAGCGGTCGCTCCGGTTATTGTTGTTGTCGCCCCAGTCGGGATTGATGCTGTACGGCGCAAAATAGTCCACGGTTTTCAGCGGCTTGCCGGTCAGACCGTCAAACACGGTGAAGTATTCCGGACCGGTTGCCACTCTTCCGAGCGGGCCCTGGTTGACCTGCCAGTTGTTTGCGGGATTCTGCAGTCCGCCGACCCAGACCGCATGGGGATCGCCGATGATCCATACCGGTTCATCCGATAGATCGTCGATCGTGCCGTCTTCTTTCGGATGATACACCCGCGTGCCGTCGGCGGTCTTGATCGCCAGCTCCGCTTTGCCGTCCTGATCCAGATCGTAGAAATGGAACGGGCTGTGATGGGCGCTGGATACGATATTGATGCCCAGATTGATGCGCCACAGCAGCTCGCCGTCGAGCGTATACAGGTCAAAAATGGTTTCCCCGGTATGCCGGTTCGGCAGCCCCGGATCCTGCGCCTGCGACGGATACCACTTGACCAGAAGCTCATATCGGCCGTCACCGTCAACGTCCGCCACCGACATGTCGTTGGCGGTATACGAGATCGGATCGGCATTGGACGTTGCGCCATAGGCCAGCGCGGGATTCGGCCGATCTTTCGGACGCTGGAGCGGAATTTCCAGATAATTGACGCCTAGCGCCACGGTTTCCTGGCTCTTCTCTCCGCCGACACGCTCCACCGCATAGCGGTCGCCGGGTTTGCCGTCCGGATCGATGTAATTCAGCTTGCCGACCGGTTCCGAGGTTATCCGCCTGCCGTTCCGATAAACATGGAACCGTTGCTCCTTGCCATACTCCGTTGCCAGCAGCCGCCATTGCACCAGAATGCCGGATCCTTCTTTGGCCGGCACGGCAACGACGCCCCGATCGAGCCACTCCATCGACAAGGGCGCATCCGTCATTTTCGGCGGACGGTTTTCAATGTACAATTTCGCCTTGATGTTCATCGGATTGCGGGCAACGCCGGGCTCTTCCCGGAGCGTCCCCTCATAGGTGAATACGCCTTGCCGGTTCGGATCATATTCCGGCGGAAGGCCTTCTTTCGCCATGCTCCAGGGAACTTCGATCAGCTTCCATTCAACGCCGACTTCCGCGATGCTGTTGTCGGCAAGCCTGACCTGCACCTTCTCCGGCAATCCCAAATCGGCTTCGCCGGCCACTTCACCGATTGTCACCGTTTTGAACCAGCTCTGCTTGAAATTCTCATCCGCCAGCGTAGGTTTCGACCGCAGGAACGGATAGGGCAGCACTTCCGTGATGGTATTGCCGGACAGCGGTTTGCTGAAGAAGAACAGATTGTCGATCCCGTTGTCCGTAATGTTGATGTTGTTTCCGGACGCCCGTTCACCCGTCAGCACGAACGACGAAATCCGGGCTCCCTCGAACGGGAAGGTCACCACGGAAGGCTCGGCGTTTGCATCGTCACGCGGCCGCAGCGATACGGTCGCCTGCATCGTTTCGAAATCCAGCCCGATTCCGACCGTGTACCAGGTATTGACCGCATTGTACGTAAATTCATGATATCGGTCCGAGCTCCAGAAATTCTCCGGATTTGGCCCCGTCGGTCCCGGAAGCGGCCCGGCAAAAGCGCCGATCGTCCGTCCGCCGGCCCGCGTTCCGGTGCGGACGCTGACCAGCGCCTGATCCCCGTCCTGCAGGGTGATGTTGAACGTGTTCTGATTCGTGGTAACGGCCGGCACCTTCCAGTCAAAATGCACGTAGACCTTGCTACCGACGACGGGCTTGGGCAAATCTCCCTTGCCGCCCCGGTTGCCGGAACCGGACGCATCGAAACGGAAATAGTGGTTCGTCCGGGGCGTATCTTCCCTTGCCAGACTGTGATAGGTGCCGCCATCGAAAATCCAGAGCGACGGTGAGTCATCCATGGCAAACGTGCTGCCAAACTCCAGCGTGTAACCGTCGGCCAGCAAATCCGAAAAATCCGGTTCCGGTTCCGAGACGGTCGAAATAAAGGCAACCCGGATCGGAACCGTCGCCAGGACGGCGGGATCCGCTTCCGCCGCCGCTGTCAGGATGGCTGTGCCTTCACTCACCCCCGTCACGGTTACGCTTTGGTCCGCATGCACCTCGATTTCGGCGACCGACTCGTCCGAAATGCTCCAGACGATATTCCTGTTGGTGGCGTTGACTGGTTCAATGGTTGCCGTAAAGGTTGCCGTGTGTCTTTCCGGCAGCGATCCCGGTCCGACTTCCAGCGCGGCGCCGGCGGCCGGCGTGATCGTGATCTTCGTCGGCAGAATCTCCGGCTTGGGTCTTCCGGAAGCCGCGGCGCGGATGACCAGATTGTCGAACCGCATGCCGTATTCGGGTTCATGCACATCCGGATCCCATGAATTGGGCCGCGCCCAGTTTTGTCCCGAAGCCCGGGTGGCGCCCACCTGCAAGGCCGTGATTTGAGCGGACGGAATCGGAACCGGCGCCGGTGTTTCATAATGGATCGTTCCGCCGTCCGTCAGCGCAATCTGCGCTTCCTGCAGCAGCAAGTCGAGGTTCAGGCGCACATGCAGTTTGGTCAACCGGGGAAGCGGATTGACGGCTGTCACCGGCGATCCGACTTCCGGCGTGTTGTTCGCCGCCGCGTTGCCGGTATAGTACGTTACGGCGGCCGGCGAAGCGAGATCCGTTCCCGTCCCTGCCGTGCGGAGCGTCAGCACGCGGTTGCTTCCGTCCATCAGCCGGACATCCAGCGAATTCGCGGTGGGACGGGTAATATCCACCCACCAGTCGAATTCGAGTTCCACCAGGTCTTTGTCCGTCAGGTCATAGGTTCCGCTGTCCAGCGGGAGACTCCACCAGAAACTCGCTCCCCCGCTGTTCGGCGGATGAACCCTGAGGACCTTGTTTCCGTCGAACTCGGCCACCGTGATGGAACCCGGTCCCGAAGACGAGGGCACGTCCACCAGCGTGCCGACCAACTGACTGTCTTCGAAGTCCAGCACGTTCCCGATCGTTTCCAATACCGGTGGTTCCGATCCGTCATCCGCATGGACCGCCGGCGGAAGGATCGGGTACGCCAGCGACACGGCCAGCAGCCCCGCCATCGCCGCTTTCCACCATCGCCTCATGAAATCTCACTCCCATCTCCATGAGATATTCCATTTCATTGCATCTATTATGGGAAACGCTTTCATTGCAAGGAACGTAATTTTCCGTTCTGATTGTTCAAAAATCAGAGGTCGTTCCGCGTCACAAGTTCCCATTTCATGAAGCAAAGGATAGAAGCGATTGGTACAAACCGATCACAGCCAGGGAAGCAGCTCCGTTTTTCCATCGGTACCTGACGGAATAAAAGATTCCGCAAGTGCCTCGATTTTTCGGATAAAGAAACGTCCCGTCTGCACGAAAGAGCATGAGGCGATTTTGTACGCGTGACACGGGAGATTGCCCTGTAACGGCTGCAGGCATATTTTGAGAGGAAAGCGAAGGATTATCCAAAATCAAGGAAAAAAGCATCAAATGAGAGGAAACTCTAATATTTTTGTCGAATTGGAAAAGAGTATCATGAAAAAAGGAGTCCAACAGTTTATATGGCCAGAAGGCGCAGAGGGACAAAAGAGGTCGAATTGATCCAAAGTATGGTTGGTTTGGTTTTATTAGGATCAGTGTTTTTCGGGTATCGTGCAACCGGCTCGTTGAAGGGAGCGGTTATAGCTGCCGGATGCGTGTTGGGTTTAATTTTCGCGATATTCCTTGTTATAAGAATTCGTCGGGAAGAGAAATTGAGGAAATCCGGCATCCAGGATATTGACAAAATGGACGGCATCCAGTTCGAGCATTACTTAAAACTGCTGTTTAGATCACAAGGTTATCAGGTGGAAGTTACCCGGGCAGCCGGAGATTACGGGGCAGATCTGATTTTGAGGAAAGATGGCAGGAAAATTGCGGTTCAAGCCAAACGATACAACAGGAGTGTCGGAATCAGCGCTATACAGGAAGTTGTTGGTTCCAAAGCACATTATAACGCTGACGAAGCTTGGGTAGTAACGAACCGGGATTTTACGGAAGCGGCGGAGAATCTGGCAAAATCCAATGGAGTGCGCCTGATCGACAGGGATAAACTGATTGAGATGGTTCTCAAAATGAATCCTTCGGCAGTCCCCAACCCGCAAAAGATCATGGAGGAGATCAAAACCGACAAAATCATTTGTGATCGATGCGGCAGGGAAATGGTTTTGAGATCGGGACCAAAGGGTCAATTTTATGGATGCAGCGGGTTTCCCAAGTGCAGAAACACCAAGGCGGTCCGGGCAGGTGCGCCTAACGTTCCCGCTCCACCTCTGCACTGATGCTGTCTTCGGACTCGGCAGCAACCTTGACGCCGGGGTTGATTGAAAAAGCCGAGCGGCTGCGGACTTCATGCCCGAAACGCCGCTCGGCATTTTGTCAATGAACCTGATGAACCGGTACCGACTCCATGAGCGACAGTTTGCCGTCTTCCATCCGGTAGACTTTGTCGCAGTAGGAAAGCAGCCGCTCGTCGTGGGTGACCATGATCGCCGCCTTGCGGCGGGTTTTCACCGCCTGGGCGATCAGCGAGACCACTTCATGGGCGCGTTTGGTATCCAGGCTCGCCGTGGGTTCATCCGCCAGGATGATGCCCGGATCGTTCATGAGGGCCCGGGCGATGGCGACGCGCTGTTTTTCGCCTCCGGACAATTCCTCGGGATAGTTCCTCATCCGTTCGCCCAGCCCCAGCTCGGCAAGCAAATTCACGGCAAAAGCCTTGTCCGCCGGGGTGACCTTTCCCGCCATCCGCTTGACCACAAGCAATTGATCCAGCACGTTCAGATAGGGGATCAGATTCGAGGCTTGCATGATGAACCCGATCTCGCGCAGACGGATGTCGGATAGCTGCCTGTCCGGCAGTGCCGCGATGTTTTTTCCGTTTAAAATCACCTCTCCCTCGGAGGGCCTGAGAAGCGCGCCGGCGATGGACAGAAAGGTGGTTTTGCCCGAACCGGAAGGTCCCACCACGGCGACGAACTCGCCCGGCTCCACCCGGATCGACACCCGGTCCAAGGCCGTAATGCGTTCCGAACCCGCGTAGTAAAATTTGGACACCGATCGCATTTCCAATCCCTGCGTCATGATTCCACCCTCCCGAGCGCCTTCAGCGGATCGATTTTCACAATCGTGCGGACGGACACCAGCGAACTTAGAAGCGCGATCGCCAGGAGCACAAGGGAATACGCGATCACCCAGCCCGTTTCCAGTTTGAACGGCATACCCTTGGGCAAAACCGCCGCCGTTCCATAGGTGAGCAGGATGCCGATGACAATGCTCACGAGTGACAGAACGAACACCTGGGAGATGACGGCTTTGCCGAGAAATCCGTTTTTGGCCCCGATCGCTTTCATAATCCCGAACTGGTTGGACTTTTGCATGGTGAGGACGTAAAAGAACACGCCGACGATGAAGGCGGAGATCACAAACAGGAAGCCGAGCATCATGAAGACGGTGCCGGTCTCTTCCTTGTAGCCGGCGATGCCCTGCACGGCCTGCGCGCGGGTCACCGTCTCCGTCCCCGGCAGCCGTTCGCTCACCACATTCGGATCGATGTCCTTGCCCTGGAGCATGACCGCGTTGACGGGATCCTTGATGCCTTTGTCGGAGCCGGGGGCCGCGAAGGCCAGTTTGCGCCACGTCTCGATGGGGATGAATACGGACGTAACATGGTTGTAGGTCTGATTTTTGACAAACCCGACGATCGTCAGCGATTCGGTCGTACCGTCCAGCGCGAAGGTGTCGCCGAGCCGGAATCCTTCGTCTTTCAGCGTTTCGTTGACGATGGCATATGTCGGGTGGGCGGCGTCCAGGCCCGTGCCTTCCGCCACGGCCGGCTCCAGGAAACTTCCCGGCTCGATGCCGATCAGCGCGATGTCGAGCTTGTTCTCCTCCTGCCCGCCGCTTTCTTTGACGGCCGACGCCATGATGATGCCCATGGGCGAAGCGGCTTCCACGTCCGGGATCTCAAGCAATTCGGCCGTCAGGTCGCCGGACAGCAAGGACTTGCTCATCGAGGCTTTTGAGCCTTTTTCGAAAACGACATAATCGGCGGCCATGTTCTTGAAAGTCGCAGCCGCGAGGGCGGCCAGGCCGTTGCCCAGCCCGGACAGGATAAACACGAGCCAGGAAATCAGGACCAGGATGATGCCGATCATGACAAATCTGGTCTTGCTGTGACGCATTTCCTTCAAGGCCAGAAACACGGACGATCTTCTCCTTCACCCGAATATATAGATGACACGCGTGTCGGATTGATGCCGCTTAAGTGTCGCAGATCAAGCCTTGCTCATTATACGTTTTATTTGACATGTGTGTCAATTTAAAAATATATTAATTTTGATTTCGCGCATTTCGATTTCCCGCGCCTTCCAACCACAATCGGAACAACATTTCGCTCCACTCGGGCAGCGGGATATTCAGCAAATTGGGAGTGTTGATCAAATTGATGAAGACCCCCGTCACGGCGGGGAGCGGGATGTCCGGGCTGATGCGTCCTTCTTTCCGCGCGCGCACCAAAAGCCGTTCGATTTGACGGATCAGCGTGAAGTGGGCCTGTTCCACAAACTCCAGGTCTTCGGCCGTTGCGGGAGAATTGGATTTGTTGATCTTGTGCGCGTATCCGATCAGTTGATGGAAACCCGCTTCGCGAAGGTAAATCTTCAGCAATTGTTTCAGGGCTTCCATGCAATCCGTCTCGTCCACGGCCTGCGCTTGCTGCAGCACGTCCTCCATGACGCGTCTCATGCAGGCGGCGATGATTTCTTCCTTGTTGGCAAAATATTGGTAAATGGTGCTTCTGGCACCGGGCAGGCGCGTCGACAACGATTTGAGCTGAAATCCCTCATAGCCTTGCTCGAGGAGCATGCGCTTCGCATGATCAAGCAGCTCCGATCGGGTAAAAACCTGCCTTCTTCCCATGCCGGTCACCGTCCTTTTTCGCAGCCTGCCTGATTCCATTTTAACAAAAAACGAACCCTGCATGTGCAAACCCAATCTTGCGGGGAAGACGCCCTGATACGGACATGACATTCAGAGCACATTGATCCGGCAGCATATTTCTGAATGGCAACAAGGGCATCCGGAAGATCATGAAAAAATCGAGCAGCACCGACGGCGATCAATGGACGGCCATTCTGAACCTTGAGCTTCGAAAACTCTATGTGCTGGAATCCTACAGATGATGGCTCACGCCAAGCCGTGATGGACTTGAGCGGTGGCGGGAGCCGTTTTTTTTGAAACAACAGTACGAAAGGGGCGTTGGCCGACGCGGTTTCATCCCGGAGTTCACGTGAGGGTATTGAAAATCATGGCACGAAGCATTAGAATAAGACTTGTTATTGTTAATGATAATCATTATCATCAACAATGGCGGGGGTGCGGCGGTCGATGGCGGCAGGGAATCAGCGGAGGATGTTTTGAGATAAACGAGTTCAAACAGGTATTGAATCATCATCTTACATATAGACGGAAAGGGAGAGGAACTGTACGATGAAGAGATTTGCGTCGATCATGCCGACGGTTGTTTTGGTATTGGCGCTGGCGGCATGTTCAAGTTCCAACCAAGCGGGAGGAAGCAGCGCTCCCGGTTCGTCGGCAACCCCTGAATCGGCTCCGGCCCAATCGAGTGAATCCGGCAAGTCGGCGATCGTTGAGATTACGGACAGCCACGGTACGGTCACCGTGCCGGTCAATCCGAAAAATGTCGTTTCGTTGGACAATCGGACGTTTGAAACGCTCGAGGCATGGGGTGTCCGGCTCGCGGCCGTACCCAAAGCGGTCATGCCGGCCGATTCCGTCTATGTAAAAGATGAATCCGTTCAGAATATCGGCAACCATAACGAGCCGAACCTGGAGATCATTGCGGCCGTCAATCCGGAACTGGTGATCGTCGGCCAACGCTTTGCCAAGTATTATGAAGAGATCAAGAAACTTGTGCCGAACGCGGCGGTCATTGACGTCAACATCGACGTATCCGCCGAAGACGGCACGGCGGGTGAAAATCTGGTCAACGGGTTCAAAAACGTGACCACCATGCTCGGACAAATTTTCGATAAAGAGGAAGAAGCGAAACAACTGATCGAACAATTCGATCAAGCGTTGGAAAAAGCCAAAGCGGCGTACAACGGAACGGATACCGTCATGAGCGTCATCGTTTCCGGCGGCAACATCGGCTACTCCGCTCCGCACAACGGACGCGTATGGGGGCCGCTGTACGACATCTTCGGCTGGGTGCCTTCGCTGCAGATCGAAAACGCCACTTCGGACCATCAGGGCGACGAGATTTCAGTGGAAGCGATTGCGCAAAGCAACCCGGACTGGCTGTTCGTTCTGGATCGCGACGCGGCCATTTCCAGCCTGGAAGAAAAAGTTCCCGCCCGGGATGTCATCAACAATGCGCCTGCGCTTCAAAATACAACGGCGGTGAAGAAAGGCCGGATCGTGTACGCTCCCGCGGACACCTACACGAATGAATCGATTCAGACGTACATTGAAATCTTTGAAGAAATCGCCAAAGCTTTTCATGAAGCCAAATAAAGGAGTACAACATTGATTGTGCCCAAGCGTGTGGTCGCCGAGGTTGAGATGAACGCTCAACCTCGGCTTTCTGAGCGCAAAAAAAAGATATGGACGGTTCCGTTCGTCCTCGCCGTGCTCGGCGTTGTCATGCTCGGCATTCTGTCTCTGTTCACCGGCGTGTATGACATATGGGGACGGGAAGACGGCTGGGACATGTTTTTCATCACCCGCGTTCCCAGAACCGTGGCCCTGATGCTTACCGGTGCCGCCATGGCGATGACGGGACTCCTCATGCAACTGATGTCGCAAAACAAAATGGTGGAGCCGACCACCATCGGAACGACGGAATGGGCGGGCCTGGGGCTCCTTGCCGTGTACCTGCTGTTTCCGGGCCCCACACTGGTCATGCGCATGACCGGCGCCATTTTGTTTTCTTTCGTCGGGACGATGATCTTCTTCCTGTTCCTGAGAAGGGTCCGGCTGCGTTCGTCTCTCATCGTGCCCATCATGGGCATGATGCTGGGCGCCGTGATCTCGGCCTTGTCCACCTTCATGGCCCTTTTCTTCAGGGCGTCCCAGGTGATCGAGGGCTGGTTTATCGGTTCTTTCGCCGCCGTGCAAATCGGCAGGTATGAATATTTGTGGACGATCGTGATTGTCACGTTCCTCATTTTTATGTATGCCAACCGGCTGACGCTGGCCGGATTGGGAGAAGACATCGCCACTACGTTGGGCGTCAATTACAACCGTCTCATTCTGTTTGCCAATGCGCTCATTGCCGTTACCGTCGGCATTGTGGCCGCGGTCATCGGCAACATTCCCTTTCTGGGTTTGATTGTTCCGAACATGGTCTCCATGGTGCGGGGAGACGATCTCAGGAGCAATCTTCCCTGGGTATGCGTGACGGGGATGGGGACGATCACCCTGTGTGACATCATTTCCCGGGTCGTGATCATGCCGTTCGAAGTGCCTGTCTCTTTGATTCTGGGAACATTGGGATCCGTCGTGTTCATTCTCATTTTGCTGCGGCAACGAAAAAGCGGGAGGCTGCGATGAGCACATTGCAAACGGTACCGAGCAAAAATCGCGCCCTGGACGCCAGCCTGCGAGTTCGGTCTTCGCGCGCTTTTCGTTCCCGGAAAGAAGAGACGCGCTACTGGGTGTTGTTGTCGCTGCTCATCGGTTTGGGACTGCTCGCTGCACTCGGACTGCTGTTCTACAACAATCCGGTTCCGGCGGACTCGCCGTCTTTCCTTCCCGTGGTCCGAAGAAGACTGGTGGCCGTCGTCGCCATGCTCATTGCCGCGCTGTGCCACAGTTTCGCCACCGTCGCCTTTCAGTCCGTCACGAACAACCGGATCATTACGCCTTCTCTTCTTGGGTATGAAGCGCTTTATTCAACCATTCACACCAGCACGATCTATTTCTTCGGCGCCGGTGCGCTCGTCAGCTTTTCCGGAACGGGAGCCTTCGTCTTTCAAGTCGCGCTGATGATCGGTCTGAGTTTGCTGCTGTACGGATGGCTCTTGGCGGGGAAGTACGGCAATCTGCATCTGATGCTTCTCGTCGGCATCATCATCGGAACGGGGCTGAATTCGGTTTCCGGCTTTATGAGGCGGCTGCTCTCGCCATCCGAGTTCGATCTGTTGCAGTCCCGGCTGATCGGCTCCGTCACCAACGCCGATGCGGCCCATTTCCCGACGGCGATTCCGCTGGTCGTCTTGGCGGTCCTTTGTCTATTCTTCTTTTCCCGAAAGCTGAATGTGTTGTCGCTCGGGAAAGACGTCGCCATTTCCTTCGGCGTGAGGTACCAGGCCGGCATTATTTATACGCTCATTCTGGTGGCCGTCCTCATGTCCGTTTCCACTTCCCTGATCGGTCCGCTGACCTTTTTTGGGTTTTTGGTTGCCCTGCTGAGCTACCAGGCGGCGCCGACGTACGATCATCGATACGTATTTCCCATGGCCTTTGCCATCGGGTTCAGCATTCTGACTTCGGCGTATTTTTTGCTGTATCACGTCTTTCATGCCCAAACCGTCGTCTCCGTCCTCATTGAACTGTTCGGCGGAATCACATTTTTGATGGTGCTTTTAAGGAAGAGGTCGCTATGATTCACATTCGGAACGCCAGGAAAGGGTACGGGGAAGAGGTCAAAATCGGCCCCCTGAACATCGAAATTCCAAAAGCGGGAATTACGTCCTTGATCGGACCGAACGGCGCCGGGAAATCGACCACGCTCCTCATGATCGGCCGATTGCTGAAGATGGATGAAGGCCAAATCACGGTCGCCAATATGGACGTCACCACGACGAAATCCAATGATTTGGCGAAACTATTGACGATTTTGCGGCAGGAAAACCACTTCATCACCCGGCTGACGGTCCGGCAGCTCGTTGGATTCGGGAGGTTCCCTTATTCGAAGGGAAGGCTGACCCGGGAAGATGAGAGGATCATTTCGAAGTATATCGATTTCCTGGAATTGACGGATCTGGAGAACCGGTTTTTGGATGAGCTGTCGGGCGGACAGCGTCAGAGGGCCTACGTGGCCATGGTTCTGTGCCAGGAGACCGAGTACGTGCTGCTGGACGAACCGCTGAACAATCTGGACATTGCCCGGGCCGTACAGATGATGGAGCATCTGAGAAGGGCGGCGGATGAGTTCGGCAGGACCATTGTCATGGTGCTGCACGACATCAATTTCGCGGCGAAATATTCCGATCGAATCTGCGCGATGAAAAACGGGCAAATCGTCGCGTTCGGAACCGTGCGGGACGTCATGAAGCCGGAGCTGTTGACGGACATATTCGAGACGAAAATCGAGATCATCGAGGGGCCGTATGGGCCGATCGCGATCTATTAGCCGCCGGTGCGCGGCGCATGGTCAATCCATAGAAACACCCGGCTGCGCGCCGGGGGTTTTTTGTTATGGTGGTTGATCCGGACCATGGCGGCGCCTGGGGCCTGGTTTATTCCGTCGCTCGGGCGATCCGGATATAGCTTGCGTTCGCCATGAGCCAATCGTGGACGATCGCGTCCGGCCAAGGGGCGGGCGTCTCCAGCGTCAGCGCGGAAACCGCCTTCTGCTCCGCGTCGAATCGGTACAGGACTGCGTTTTGCCGTTCCTCGTCGAGGGCGTACCACGCCCACGGCGCGGAAGTGTCGTTTTGCAGCGTCACGCCGGTGAGGCGTTCCGCGTAAATCCGGTTGTTGGCGTTGTCGATCCAGTACAGCGGCCCGCTTTGCGGCGGCAGCGCGTATACGGGGTGTGCCAAGGTCGAAGGGGCGTCCGCGATGGTCAAGGCGGTCCGTTCGCCGGTGTCGATGCGTAACCGTTCATAGCGCAGCGTTTGTTTCTCCGGCGGTATGCCGCTTCGGTTCACCTTGAAGAAATGCAGCAGCGCCTCTTGGCCGTTGTCGAGCCAGGCGGCCAGCTCAACGTATTCGCCGGAGTTCCGGTTCGTTTCCACGGTCAGCGCGAGTTTGCCGCGGCGATCGAAGAAACGGATGCCTTGCGGCGCGAAGCGGATCACCTCGTCGGAACCAAGGACATGGTCATCGGACTGGTCGCGCGTATAGGCATAGGCGGCGAAACGTCCGTCCGGCGTCCAACGAAACGGCGGATAATCGTCGAATCCCGGCGGAAAGGCCACGCGCGCGACAGGCGTGCCGTCCGCCCGGTGCAGCCGGTATTCCCGGCGTTCAACGTCCGTATACCAGAACAACGCCCCGTCGGGAGAAGGAACGGTGAGGATGAACGGCCAGGAATGCGGGAAAAGACGCGCGGATTGCCGAACCTCCCGCTTGCCAAGGTTGAACGTCCACAGCTTGCCGGTTTGATACGTTTGGAGCACGAGCGTGTTTTGGTCCGCGGTCAACCAGCCGGGCGCGAAAAATTCATCCGTCGGCACGCCGGGAATGTCTGCAAACAATACCTCGTTTTTCCCCGTGCGGAGGTCAAGCGTCAGCACCCGGTACGAAAATTGTCCGGTGGTGGGATCGTCGCCCGACGCGGCCACGTAAAGCAGCCGGTCCGCATCGAGAAAACCGTAGGCCTCGGTTACCGAATCGACGTTGTACATGTCGTTGACGTAGGCCTCGAACAACGGATAAGCCCGGCAGGTCGGTTCGTTTCTCCCGACGAAGTCGAGGACGATCGCGTCCTTGCGGTAACGGGTTACCGCGTCCCCGACCGTTCGGCGCACGATCTGGACCGCGTATCGCGTTCCGTTCCCGGGCGGCGAAAGCAGCGTTTGCATCACCGCCGGAGGTTCCCGGCCGCCGTCCTGCAGCTCGAATCCGCTGTCCGTTTTGACCAACGTCAACTTGCCGAAAGGCTCCGTCTCTCCGGAACAAGCCAATTCGCCTTCCGAAACGACTTTTCCCGGTGCGCCGGCAGCTTCGCCATTCTCCCCGGTCTTCCCGCTTTCCGCCGTCGGGGCCGGGGGAGGATCCGCCGTCAGCGTGCTCCCCGCCGGCCCGGCATGGTCGTGCCGGACGCAACCGGCCGCGGCAAGGAACGTCACGCACAGCATCGCCAAAATCCGCCGTTTCACGCCAAACGCCTCCGCAACTGGTTTATACTGGATTAGACGGCGCAACCGATGAAAAGTTTCGCTGCCGGGCGTTGCCGATCAGGAATCCTTTGGAGTGACACAAATGAGTTGAGGAGGTCATTATGCACATTTTGAAATTGCGCAATTTTTATCGGGATGTTCACTTTGGCCCATCGCTGCATGCAGTCGTCCATTTTGAGTTGTATAATGGGTGAGGCATGTCGAAAAAAGGACATTTCAAACGAAACGTGGAATAAATCAGTTGGATGAAACGGATATTTCGAAAATCGCAAAGGCAGGGCTGTCATCCATGTTGACAGGCGAAATTCGCAACAAGGTCGATAAAATCTGGACCGACATGTGGGCGGGCGGGGTCACCAATCCGCTGACGGTCATCGAGCAATTGACCTATTTGATCTTTATCCGTTCGCTGGACGAAAAGGAACTGGAGAACGAACGAATCGAAGCGCTTGGCGGCGGACCGGTACCCAAGATTTTTCCGCAGGACGAGGAAGGCCAGATGATGCGCTGGAGCAGGTTCAAGACCAAGGATCCGCGCATCATGTTCGAGATTGTCAAGGACAAGGTGTTTCCTTTCATCAAGTCCATGAACGGGGATCACACGACCGCTTTCTCCCGCTATATGGAGGATGCGATCTTTCTGATCCCGACGCCGCAAATCTTGCAGAAAATCGTCACCGGGCTGGATGAACTGTACGAGCATGATCTGAAGAATCGGGACATGCAGGGCGATCTGTACGAATACATGCTGAGCAAGCTGTCCACGGCCGGGCAGAACGGCCAGTTCCGGACGCCCCAGCATATCCGGGACATGATGGTGCGCCTGGTCGCGCCGACCCCGAACGACAAAATCTGCGACCCGGCTTGCGGCACGGCGGGATTCCTGATTTCGGCTGCCCAATATATCCGAGAAAAATACGAATCCGAAATGACCCCCGAGCAGTGGGAACATTTTGACAGCACGATGTTTACCGGTTTTGATACCGACCGGACGATGCTGCGCATTTCCTCCATGAACCTGATGTTGCACTCCATTACGCGGCCGCGGATCGAGTATGTGGACAGCGTATCGAAGCAGAACAACATCTCTTCGGAATTTGACATTATCCTGGCCAATCCGCCGTTTACGGGTACAATCGACGCCGAAAGCATTCACGACAATCTGAAAGCCGTCTGCAATACGAAGAAGACGGAGCTTCTGTTTGTGGCGCTGTTTTTGCGCATGCTGCGCAAGGGCGGACGCTGCGCCTGCATCGTGCCGGACGGGGTGTTGTTCGGAACGACGAAGGCGCACAAGGCGCTGCGCAAGGAACTGGTGGAGAATCACCGGCTGGAAGCCGTCATTTCAATGCCGAGCGGCGTGTTCAAACCGTATGCGGGCGTGAGCACGGCGGTGCTGGTGTTTACGAAAACCGGCGCGGGCGGCACGGACAAAGTCTGGTTCTACGATATGAAAGCCGACGGGTTCTCCCTGGACGACAAACGGACGCCGATTGAAGAGAACGATATCCCCGATATCCTCGCCCGGTTCCACAACCTGGAGGGAGAACAGGACCGCAAGCCCACGGACCAGAGCTTCTTCGTGGACAAGTCCGCCATTGTGGCGAACGACTATGATCTGTCGATCAACCGTTACAAAGAAGTTGTGTATGAGAAGGTGCAGTACGACCCGCCCAAGGTGATCCTGGACCGCCTCGACCAACTGAACCATGACATTACGGCGAAAATGCAGGAGTTAAGGGGGCTTCTCGGTGAGTAAGTGGGAAAAGGTTAGGTTGGGGGATGTTGGTGAATTTAAGACGGGGGGTACTCCTTCAAGAAAAAATCCTAAATATTTTGAAGGGGATATACCCTGGATTACAACTGTTTCTTTGGGAAAAATGTTTATAAATGAGTCTGATGCTGTTGAATATATAACCAAAGAGGCTGTTGAAAATAGTTCTGCTAAAATTATTGCTGCTAATTCTATCATGGTTGGTATCCGTGTTGGTGTTGGGAAAGTTTCTATTAATACAGTACCAATGGCTACTAATCAGGATATAGTTTCAATAGAGAAAATTGATGAAAATATAATATATAAGCCCTATTTAGTTTATTTTATAAAAAGTTCTAACGATATTCTAAATGCATTAAAAAGAGGAGCCACTATCCAGGGTATTAGTATAGAAGTATTAAAATCTCTACAAATCCCTCTCCCACCCATGGAAACACAAAAACAAATTGCCAAAACTTTGGACACAGTCACAGAACTTCTTGCCCTGCACAAGCAGCAGCTTACCGAGTTGGATCATCTTATCAAGTCTGTCTTTTATGATATGTTTGGGGATCCGGTTGTGAATGAGAAGGGGTGGGTCATTAAATCACTAGAGGAATTGTGTCATAAGATAACTGATGGGACACATCACTCACCAGAAAACCTGAAAGTAGGTGAATACAAGTATATAACTGCAAAAAATATTAATAGAGACGGATTTGATTTCAGTGAACTAACATATGTTTCTGAAGAGGTGCATAAGCAGATTTACAGCAGATGCAATCCAGAATATGGGGATATTTTATATATTAAAGATGGAGTTACAACTGGAATAGCTCAAATAAACACTCTAACTGAAGAGTTTAGTATGCTGTCAAGCGTAGCTTTACTAAAACATAATAGAGAATTGATTAATGGTTATTTTTTAAGAGATATATTAAACAATGATAATATGTATGTTCATATACGGGAAAACATGGGTGGAGCTGCAATAACTAGATTGACATTAAATAAAATAAAACAAATAAAAATCCCAGTCCCACCCATCGAACTCCAAAATCAATTCGCCGACATCGTCGCCAAAATCGAAGAACAAAAAAAGCTCGTCAAGAAAGCCATTGACGAGACGCAGACGCTGTTTGACAGTTTGATGAGCGAGTATTTTGATGATTGAAACGGGACGGTAGTCTCCTAACCTGCTAAATTGTGGTACAATTGTCTTGCAACAGAATATCGGCGCTCAAGGGCGGTCGGCGTCATCTCCTGACCAGGAGGTGATGCCATGACAGTGTTCGAGGCGTTCAGTCTGATGATTTCATTCGGACTGTTGATCGTCGCGTTGCTGTCCTTCGATAAGAAGAAGTAGACCTCCCTTGAGCTTGGCAGGCCAGGAGGTCACTTCTGAGTCAAACCATATGCCGATCGCCCTTGAGGCAACTGTTGCATGACCGTGGATGTTGCCGCATCCGCGGTCATTACATAATATGGCCAAAACCTTTTCATTTCCATCATATCACAAGATTGAAATTTCGCAAGGTGAGCGCAAGGTGAATGAGATGGCTGCCAATTTCGACTTCTTGCGTGAACGGCCGGAATACGCGATGTTCGCCGACGCCTGCATCGAAGCGGAGCGGGTGCTCGCCACTTCGCCCGCCATGGCGGCTATCGGCTGCCGGAAGGCGCTGGAACTGGCGGTCAAATGGGTGTATGCCGCCGACAACACAATACGCATGCCCTACAAGGACAATTTGCAGTCGCTCATTCACGAGCCCACGTTCCGGTTCGCGGTCGACAGCAGGACGTGGAAGAAGCTCCCCTTCATTATCAAACTGGGCAATCTGGCCGCTCATACGGACAAGGCCGTCGACCGCAGCGAGGCGGTGCTGTCGCTTGCCGCCCTGTTCGAGTTCATCCAGTGGCTCGATTACTGCTACGGGGCCAACTACGAGGAACGCACCTTTGACGAGTCCCGGATCCCGACGGAAACGGTCATCCTGGACGAAGAAAGGACCAGACAGCAAGACAGCCTGCTGCAGCAAAAGGAAGCGGAAATCGAGGCGCTTCGCGCGCAAATCGCGGCCATGAGCGGGCAACTGACGGCCGCCAAGGCGAAGCATCGGGAAGAGCGCAGCTTCACGCCGGTGGAGCTGTCGGAGTTCATGACCCGCAAGAAATACATCGACGTCGATCTGAAGCTGCTCGGCTGGACGTTCGGCGAAGACGTGCTCGAGGAAGTGCCGCTGGTCGGCATGCCCAACGCGGAGGGCACCGGCTACGCGGATTACGTCTTGTACGGCAAGGACGGTCTGCCGCTCGCCGTGATTGAAGCGAAGCGCGCCTCCAAAGACCCGAAAATCGGCACCCAGCAGGCCAAGCTGTATGCGGACTGTCTGGAACGGATGACGGGCCGCCGTCCGTTGATGTTCATCACGAACGGGTTCGAAACGTACTTCTGGGACGATGTCACGTCACCGCAGCGGAGGGTCAGCGGCATTTTCTCCCGTTCCGATCTGGAGAAACTGATGCAGCGCCGCAAAGAACGCAAGCCGCTTACCCGAATCCCGATCGACGACCGGATCACCGACCGCTATTACCAGAAAGAAGCGGTTCGCGCGGTTTGCGAACACCTGGAAGCGGGCCACCGGAAGGCGCTTCTCGTCATGGCGACCGGCACGGGCAAGACGCGCACGGCGGCAAGCCTGGTCGATGTGCTGTCCCGCGGCGGGTACGTGACCAACGTGCTGTTCCTGGCCGACCGGGTTGCGCTCGTCGAGCAGGCGAAGGACAGCTTCAAGAACTGTCTGCCGGACATGTCGCTCTGCAACCTGCTGGACAACAAGGATGACAAATCGGCGCGCATCGTGTTTTCCACGTATCCGACCATGCTGAACGCGATCGACACGGCCAAAAGCGAGGACGGCAGGCGGTTGTTCACCCCGGCCCATTTCGATCTCATCATCATCGACGAGGCGCATCGCAGCATTTTCAAAAAGTACCGCGCCATCTTCGAATATTTCGACGCGATCCTCGTGGGCCTGACGGCAACGCCGAAAACCGATGTGGACCGCAACACCTATGAATTTTTCGAGATGCCGAACGGCGTGCCGACTTACGCATACGAATATGAAACCGCTGTCGAGAAAGATCATGTGCTGGTCCCGTATTACAACATTGAAGTGGAGACGAAGTTTTTGACGCACGGCATCACCTACGATGAGCTGTCCGAGGAAGACAAAGAGCGTTACGAAGAGGATTTCACCGACGAGGACGGCAACATGCCGGAGGAGATTCCGGCTGCGGAGCTGAACGAGTTCATTTTCAACCAGTCGACCGTCGATACGGTCCTTGAAGATCTCATGACCAAGGGCATCAAGGTGGCCGGCGGGGACCGGATCGGCAAGACGATCATTTTTGCCCAAAACAAACGGCATGCGGAGTATATCGTCGAGCGGTTCAACAAGCTGTATCCGCAGTACAAGGGCCGCTGGGCAAGGCGCGTGACTTACGACGACAACTACGCGCTTTCGATCATCAACGATTTCAAGGTGCCGGACAAGGAACCCCATATCGCCGTATCGGTGGACATGATGGATACCGGCATCGACGTGCCGGAGATCGTGAACCTCGTGTTCTTCAAACGCGTGCGGTCCAAGGCGAAGTTCTGGCAGATGATCGGGCGGGGGACCCGGACGTGCAAGGATTTGTTCGGCCCCGGGCAGGACAAGACGCATTTTGTGATCTTCGACTATTTGGGCAATTTCGAGTTCTTCCGGCAGTACAAAGAAGGGCTGGAAGGCGGCGGCGGGACGACCAGCCTGTCGGAAGCGATTTTCGGCAAACGCATCCGGTTGATCGTCCACCTGCAGCATGCGGAGTATGCCGACGAGCCGTACCAGCGGTGGCGGGCCGAGCTCGTGGACACGGTGGTGCACCAGATCCGGCAGTTGAATTCGGAACTCGTCTCGGTCCGCTTGAAGCTGGAATACGTCGAGCGCTACAAGCGTCCAGAAGCGTTCGCAAGCCTCACGGACACGGACAAGCGCAACCTGATCGACCATCTGGGTCCGCTGGTTTTTACGGACGACGAAGATGAGCACGCCAAGCGTTTCGACAACTTGATGTACGGTCTCATGCTGGGGATGCTGGAAGGGACGGCGCTGTTCCGGCGGAGCCGGAACGACCTGGCCGGCATCTGCGAATCGCTGTTGAAGCGGGCCGCGATTCCGCAGGTGAAAGAGAAACTGGAGCTGATCCGCACGGCGCAGACGGAGTCGTTCTGGCGGGACGCCAGCTTGCTCGATGCGGAAAACATCCGGGTCCAGTTGCGGGAACTGGTCAAATTTATCACGGATGAAGAAAGCGGCCGGGAGGCCGTCTACACCAACCTGATGGATGAAGTGCTTCTGGTGAGAGAAGGCGAGGCGCTGGATGCAGGTTACCAGTTCGAGGATTACAAGCTGAAAGTCAACCGCTATATTGAGGAAAACAAGGACCAGATCGCCATCTACAAACTGCGCCACAACATTCCGCTGACCGCGGCGGATTACGAGAGCCTGGAGCGGATTTTTACCGGGGAACTGGGCACGGCGGAAGATTACAAACGCGAGTTCAAGGATACGCCGTTCGGTCTCCTGGTGCGCAAGATCGCCAAATTGGAATACGACGCGGCGCTTGCGGCCTTCTCCGAATTCATCAACGACCAATCGCTTACCCAGGCGCAGATTGTGTTTGTCAAGAAAGTGATCGACTACATCGTGCAGAACGGCTACATCGACAATGTCGCCGAACTGACCAGGCCGCCCTTTGACAAGCCGCAGAGCATCTTCAAGCTGTTTGACAGCGCCCGGCAGAAGCGGCTGGTGGAGATTGTCAACCAGGTGAAGGAGAATGCGGTAAAGGTGGTGGGGTGAAGGCGGTGAGCATGAGTATATGGCATCCAGACTGTTCCGGGCCGAGATGGAGCTGGAACGCCTGAAGAAGCAATGGGCCGGCGGCGAATCCGGTTGATCGCGGGCGCAAGCCATTCAGAAATAAAATCACGGCGGAACGCGCGTACTCAGGGGGGACCGTCCGAGGTCCCTCTTTTCTTGCGCAGAGATTGACGAAATGATATAAATGACATATCATTAAGTCGTGCAACTGTGGAAAATCAGGCGACAGGAGCAAAAGGGAATGAGCAACGATCGGCAACCCCTCTACATGAAAATTCAGGATCACTTCAAGCAGCTCATTTTGAAAGGCGAGCTGAAGGAAAACGATAAAATCCCGTCGGAAAAAGAGCTGATGGAGCAGTTCAACGTCAGCCGGATTACCGTCGCCAACGCCTTGATGCAGTTGGCGAAAGACGGCTGGATTTACCGCATTCCGGGACGGGGCAGCTTCGTCAGCGGGAACATCGACAGGCGGCTGTTGAGCCAGGCTGCCCGGCCGGACTTCGGGGCCGGTTTGCGGACGTCGTCCGACGGGGAGCGGGACGTCTCCGTCAAAAGCATCGGCCTGATCATGCCGGTTCTTGTCGACTATTTTGCGCTGCGGCTCATTCACGGTATCAACCGGGTGATCGAAAACAGTCCGTACCGGCTGTACATCGTGCAGACGTACAATTCGATCGAGCGGGAGAAAGAAGCGATCGCCGACTTGATCGAGAAAGGCGCCGAGGGGCTCATTATCTTTCCGAGCGACGCGGAAACGTACAATGAGGACATCCTGGCGCTGAAAATGAACGGGTATCCGTTCGTGCTGGTCGACCGGTATTTCCACGGCGTGGAGACGAACGTCGTGCGCAGCGACGGCTTCGTGGGCGGGAAACTGGCCGTGGACTATTTGTGGAGCCTCGGGCACCGGGATATTGCCATCTGTTCGGATTCTCCCCTTTCGACCATCACCGTGGAAGACCGCATCAACGGGTACCTGGAGGAACTGAAGAACAAGAAGGCGATGATCAATCCGGCGCTCATTCTGACCGATTTTACCGTGGACTACGAAGGGGTGGACACCCGCCATCCGCTGTACCGGTTCATCAAAAACCGGATGGCCACCGCCTACATTACGCTGAACGGCAGACTGGGACTGCACATCCACGCCATCTGCCGGCAAATCGGCCTCCGCGTCCCGGAGGACGTCTCGATTCTGACCTTCGACGATCCGTCTCCCGAACTGGAGCAGTTCGGCTTTTTCTCGCACATTTCCCAGTCGGAGCAAGAGATGGGCGAAAAGGCGGCGCGCATTTTGCTCGACTTGTTGGAATCTCCGTTGCAACCGGAGCCGAAGTTTCAAAAAATCGTGCTGGAACCGGTTCTCGTGAAGCGCCGGTCGACCGGCCCGGCGCCGTCCCCGGCGTCGTAAGGGCGGAACGTCCGCATCCGCGGAGTTCTGTCCGCCCCGAAAACGGATGGCCGCATCCTGGCATCGGACAGGCGCTTGCGTCGTTTCGGACGCAAGCGCTATTTTTTTCGTCCGCCCGTACCTTGACATAAAAGACATATCTAAAATATATTCAATAATACAAATATGTCATAACCCGCTGCGCAAAGGAGGTACGATGGGATGGAGCAAGCGAATCCGCCGGCCGGAACCGCCGTGCCCAGGCGGAGGAAACGGAACCGGGACGGTCTCATTGCCTTCGTCATCCTGACCCCGATGTTTCTGTTCTGGCTCATCGTCTCAGGTTTTCCCACTCTGTTCGGGTTTTTTCTCGGTTTTTTCCACTGGGTGGGGTTGAACGATACGCCCAATTTCATCGGCTTGGACAATTTTATTCATTTTTTCAAAAATCCGGTGTATACGGGCGCGCTGTGGCGATCGATCTGGCTCGGCGGGCTGGTGACCTCCCTCACGCTGCTCGCCGGTTTCGGCGCGGCGCTGCTCATGAATTTGCCGCTGTTCGGGAAAGGGTTCTACCGGTCGATCTGGTACATTCCCGCGGTGACGTCCACCGTCGCCACAACCCAGGTGTTCAACATTTTTCTCGACACGAACAACGGCGTCATCAACAACGTACTGAAGTCGCTCGGCAAAGAACCGATCGTCTGGCAGTATTCGGTGTCGTGGGGCATTTTCTGGATCGTGGTGTATTCGGTGTGGAAAGGGGTCGGCGGCGCGGCGCTCATCTGGCTTGCGGGGCTGCAGTCGGTCGACCCGGTGCTCTATGAGGCGGCTGCCATCGACGGCGCGGGCCGGTGGAGCAAACTGCGGTACGTGACGCTGCCGGGTTTGAAACCGATTGCAACCTACATCGTGATCACCAGCCTGATCGGCGCGATTCAAATTTATGAGCAGGTGCTGTTCATTACGAACGGCGGACCGTACGGACAGACGGAAGTGCTCGTGTTCCGCATTTACCGGGACGGCTTCTGGGACTTCAATCTGGGGATGGCCGGAGCTTCGTCGCTCATTATGGCGATCATCGTCATCGTGATTACGGTGCTCTATTATAACTGGTCCACCAAATCGGACAGGCGGACGACGATCCCGGTCAAACCGATCAAGGGAGGGCGATGAACGGTGACCGGGCCGTTTTGGTTGTCCGTCAAAAAACAGTTCGCACCGTTGCATCTCTTGGGGCATCTCGTGCTCTTCGGCTTCGGTCTGGTGCTGCTATATCCGCTCATTTTCATGGTGCTGGCCGGATTTTACGACAAAAACGAGTTTATGACGACGGTCCTGCGCGTCATCCCGATTCCGAAGGAACCGACCCTCGCCAACTACCGGGCGCTGATTCTCGGATCGAAAGACGCCGCGGTTTCGACGTACATGCTGAACTCCATCATCCGCACGGCGTACAACACCTTCTGGGCGCTGCTCACGTCCTTCCTGGCCGGGTACGTGTTCGCCCGCCTGAAATTCAAAGGCCGGGAGCAACTGTTTCTCATCATGCTCGCGACGCAGATGATTCCGGGAACGCTGGCCATCATCCCCACGTATCTGGAATTCGCGAGATTCCCGTTCGCCGGCGGAAACGACATCTTCACGGGCGGCACCGGCATTTTGAACACGTGGTGGGTGTATTTGATCGGCGGGCCGGCCATCAACATCATGGGCACGTTCCTGGTCAAACAGTCGCTGGAGAAAGTGCCGATCGAACTCGACGAAGCGGCCATTGTGGACGGGGCCGGGACGCTCCGCATCATTTTCCAAATCCTGTTCCCCCTTCAACTGCCGATTATGGCCTTCATCGCCATTACCACCGCGCTCGGCACGTGGAACGATTTCATTACGCCCTTTTTCTATACCAACAGCGACGAGTTGCAGACATTGCCGTCGGCCATCACGCGCATTTCGTCCGTGGGGGCCAGTCCGGGAGCGGTCATCAACTATCCGCTCATCATCACGCTGAGTCTCGGGATCACGATTCCCGCCATGCTGATCTTCTTCTTCTTCTTCCAGAAGTACATTGTGCAAGGGTTGGCCAACACCGGCATCAAGGGGTAACCTTCACAAAAATTTCAAAATGACATATAAGACATATTGAATATATTAAAAGGTTGTGCTATGGTAAGGCTGCATCCCATTCACCCATTCAGAAAAACGGAGGGTTGAGCATGCGTTCCAAACGAACGGTCATCACCATGCTGGCACTTGCGCTGTCTCTCGGTATGGTTGCGTGTTCGTCGGGGGGCGGCGGTACATCGGACGGCCAGACGGGCGGGGCAAGTCCGTCCGGCGGAGCCAGCCCGTCCGGCGGGTCAGGGGCGGACGGCGCCGTGACCATCACCGTGCTGAACGAAGGGGCGGTCGGCATCGGCGTCGGCATCGTGTCGGATTTGCTGGTGGAGAAAAAGAAGGCGCTGCTCGAAGACGAGACGCTCACGCCGCGGCCGACGGAGGAAGATTTCAACTACGAGCCCGGCAAACCGGTGAACCCGCATTTGTTCGGTTATCTTTATCAACAAATCATCAACGAGAAAATGAAAGAAAAGAACATCGTGCTGAAAACGGAGGACTGGGGCTGGGGCGAGCCGCTCATCCAGAAGCAGACGGCGGGATTTCTGGCCAAGAACATCCCCGACATCATCGTCGGCGAAACGCAGATGCCCGGGTTCGCCCAGCAGGGGCTGCTGGAGCCGTTCCCGGAAGACATGGCGCAGTACATCCGCGAAAACATCGCGCCGGCCGCCTGGAAGCCAATGGAGTACGACGGCAAAATCTACGGATTCGCCGCCCAGCCGGGCGTCAGCAGCCTGTTCTGGAACAAGCAACTGGTGCGGGAAGCCGGGCTTGATCCGGATAAGGCGCCGGAGACCTGGGAGGAATTCGCCGCCAACCTGCGCGCCGTGACGGAAGCGGGCAAGGGCAAATTTTACGGCGGCGGCGTCTATGCGGGACCGAACTTCGGCGGTTATCTGCGCTACGGCACGCTGCTCGTGATCAACGGCGGCGGGTTTGCGGACGATCAAGGGTTCCCGGTCTTCAACAGCGACGCCAACGTGGAGACGGTCACCTTCCTCCGGGAGCTGAACAACTACCATCCGCCCGGCCTGATGGTGAACACGAACGAAGGGACGTACTTTGACGCGTTCAAGAAAGGGCAGATCGCGTATCTGATCGACGGGCCGTGGCGGGCCGCCGAAAGCGCCACGATCGGCATCGAATACGGCATGGCGACCATTCCGCTGTCGCCGAACGGCAAGCCCGGCAACATTACGATCGGCGCCGCGTTCCACGCCGTGCCGAAGGACGCCAAGAACAAGGAAGCCGCTTTTGAATACATCAAAGCGATGTACAGCGAGGAAATCCAGACGCTGATCGCCGACACCGGCGTCCGGTCGCCGGTGCTCAAATCGGTGGCCGAGTCCGAAGATTACAAAACGAAGCATCCGGAAATGTATCAGCACTATCTCGCGATGGCGGGCAACGTGCAGGGACTGCCGACGTTCGCGAAAGAAAACTCGAGAGTATGGCAAATCTTCGGCGACGCGGTGGCGAAGGCCATCATGACAAAAGGCGACGTCCGGGCGATCCTGGATGAGGCCCAGAAAAACGCGGAAGCCGCTGTAAAATAATCGGCCTGGAAATTCGCAGGGGATAGGAGTTAGGGAGCATGCCGTACGAACCGATTCCAATCATGCTGGACAAAGCAAAACGGACGCTGTCCCGGTTGCAGAAATCCATTTACGAACCCGTATCGGCGCTGACGGTGACGGCCTGGGTGACGAAGGAGCCGGTTCCCTTTGCGGAGCGGGAAAGCGGCAGGCGGATCCGTTTGCAGCCGGGGGACAAATGGGGAGAGTTGTGGGACTGCGCCTGGTTTCATTTTGAAGGGGTCGTGCCCGACACGCTGAAAGGCCGCAAAGTCGTGCTGCTCATCGACGTGAACGGCGAGCTGTGCCTGGTGGATCATGAGGGCACGCCCCTTCAGGGGTTGACCAACGTCACCTCCGAGTTTGACTACACCCTCGGTCGCCCCGGCAAACGGGTCGTCGAGGTCAGTGCGGCGGCCCGGGGCGGAGAAGTGATCGACCTGTGGGCGGATGCCGGCTGCAACGATCTGTTCGGCCGCTACCATGGCGGCACGCTGAAGGAAGCCGTCATAGCCGTCTGCCACGAGGACATTCGCAGGCTGTATTACGACTTCGAGGTCCTGATCGATCTGGCCGAGCAGCTTCCGGACACGAGCGCGCGGAAAGCGCAAATCTGCCAGAGTCTGTACGAAGCGTCGAATCTCTTGTCCGTGATCGACGCGGAACGGGCGCGTCAGGCGGGCGGCCGCCTGGCCCCCGAACTGGCCGGGCGCGGCGGGGATCCGGCAATCACGGTCAGCGCGATCGGGCATGCGCACATCGATTTGGCCTGGCTGTGGCCGATCCGCGAAACGATTCGCAAGGGGGCGCGGACGTTTGCCACCGCGCTGCGCAACATGGAGAAGTACCCCGATTACGTGTTCGGCGCCAGCCAGCCGCAGCTTTACCAGTGGATCAAGGAACGTTACCCGAAGCTGTACGATCAGGTGAAGCGGCGCGTCGAGGAAGGCCGCTGGGAAGCCCAGGGCGCGATGTGGGTGGAACCGGATACCAATATGCCCGGCGGGGAGGCGCTTGTCCGGCAAATATTGTACGGCAAACGGTTTTTCCGGGACGAATTCGGCGTGGACGTCAAGGTGCTCTGGCTGCCGGACGCGTTCGGGTATACGGCAAGCCTGCCCCAATTGCTGAAGAAGTCCGGCGTCGACTACATGGTGACCCAGAAGCTGTCCTGGAACGTCTACAACACCCATCCGCACCACAGCTTCCTGTGGGAAGGCATTGACGGGAGCCGGGTGCTGGTCCATTTTCCGCCGGAGGATACGTACAACAGCCCGGCCGCTCCGCGTTCGCTGGTCAAAATCGAGCGGAACTATGCGGACAAAAACGTCTCGAAGCACGCGCTCATGCTGTTCGGCATCGGCGACGGCGGCGGCGGGCCCGGCGAAGAACATCTGGAGCGGCTCGTCCGGGAGCGGAATTTGGCCGGTCTGCCGCCGGTCGTCCAGGAGCCTTCGACCGCCTTCTTCCGCCGGCTGGAGGCCGAGGCGTCCCGCTTCGCCGTGTTCCGGGGCGAGCTTTATCTGGAAAAGCATCAGGGAACGCTGACCACGCAGGGGCGGAACAAATGGTACAACCGGAAAATGGAAAAAGCGCTGCGCGAGCTGGAATTCGCCGCCTCGCTGCTTTGGGCGCTCGGAGGCGCGGCGTATCCCGGCGGGGAGCTGGAGGCCGTCTGGAAAGAAGTGCTGCTTTACCAGTTCCACGACATTTTGCCCGGCTCCTCCATCACGAGGGTGTACAAGGAATCGCTGGAACGGTACGAACGGCTGCTCCACCAGGTCCGCGGCATGATCCGGGACACGTATGCGCGCGTGGCCGCCTTGACGGGTTGGTCGGGCGAGCCGGTGCTGTTCAATTCCCTGCCCTGGGACCGGCAGGAATGGGTGCAATGGAACGGCGCCTGGCATTATGTCCACGTGCCTGCCATGGGGTACCGGACACTGAAGGAGGCGGCGCGGCCGCGGAACGTCGATGGGCTGGCGGCGGCGGACGGACGGCTGGAAAATGACCTGCTTTCCGTCCGTTTCGACGAGGACGGCGCCATCGTTTCGGTGGTTGACAAGCGGCTCGGACGGGAAGTGCTGAGCCCGGGGGAAAAAGCGAACGTCTTTACCGTGTACCACGACGACGGAGACGCCTGGGACTTCCCGCGGGACTACCGCGAGCACGCGGCCGGAACGATGAAACTTCTGCGCGCCTCCTTTACGGTCGACGGTCCGAAGGCGATCGCCCGGCAGGAATACGCGTACGGCGCATCCCGGCTCGTCCAGAACATTGTGCTGACGGCCGGGTCGCCCGTCCTTGTCTTTGAAACGGAGGTCGACTGGAAGGAATCCGGCAACATGCTGCGGGTGGCGTTTCCAACCGGCATTCGCGCCGATCATGCGAACTGCGAAATTCAATTCGGGTACCTGAAGCGCCCGACCACCCGCAATACGATGCTGGAGTATGCGCGGGACGAAATTTGCGCGCATCATTACATCGATTTATCCCAGCCGGACTACGGCGTGGCGCTGCTCAACGACTGCAAATACGGGCACAGCGCGCTCGGCCACGTGCTGGATCTGAATTTGCTTCGCAGTCCGTCGTATCCCGACCCGGAGGCGGACCGCGCCATGCACCGGTTTACCTACGCGCTGTATCCCCACGAAGGCGACTTTGTGCAAGCCGGCGTCTATCGCAAAGGCTACGAGCTGAACGTGCCGCTGATGCTGGTGGAGGCGCAGGAACCGCCGGCTTCCGCCGTGCGCGAACCGGTTCAGCTCGTCCGCATCGATCATCCGCACGTAATGGTGGAAGCGGTGAAAAAAGCGGAGGACAGCGATCATCTCATCGTCAGGCTGTATGAAACGGCCGGAACCGCCGCCCGCGCGACGATCCGGTTCGGCCTGCCGTGCGGCTTGATCGAGGAGACGGACCTGCTAGAGAACCCGATCGCCGTACTCGGGGAGAGCGGCACGCAGGTCGAATTGCAGTTCGCTCCCTTTGAGATCAAGACGATCCGGGCGGCCATTCCGGGGTGAGGGACGATGCCGCGCTTGCGACTTGCGCGTCCCTTCGCCCCCATCGCATATCGGAGGTGGACCATGATCGAGCGGAACCGCGAAGAAGAGCGCACCGGTTTTCAGGAGGGGGCCGCGTACGGGGAAACGTACGACCTCCAGACCGACTTCGTGATGGTATACGGCTTGGGCGAGTCGATGCCGGAGCGCATCCGCCAGTGGAAGCAGCGGGGGTACCGGGTGCATCTCATGACCGGCGTTTCCTGGGGCGGCTATCAGGATTACCTGAACGGCAAATTCGACGGAAGGTCCCATTGGGACGAAGCGCAGATGTACCGGACCGGCGAGTACATCATTCACGGCACATCGGCCGACATTCCCTACATGGTGCCGACGATCGCCTATGCCGATTTTCTGGTCGAACGCATTCGCCCCGCCGTGGATGCGGGCGTGGACGCCATCCACCTGGAGGAGCCGGAATTTTGGGTGGAGGGCGGATACTCGGAGGCGTTCAAGCGGGAGTGGCTGATGTTTTACGGCGAACCGTGGATACCGCCCCACCAGTCGGAAGACGCGCAGTATCGCGCCTCGAAGCTGAAGGCGTATTTGTATACGCGCTGCCTCGACCGGCTTTGTTCGGCGCTGAAGGAATACTCGCTCGTCCGGTACAACCGGCCGCTGCGTTTTTACGTGCCCACCCACAGCCTGATCAACTATACGCAGTGGCGCATCGTCAGCCCGGAATCAAAGCTCCTGGATCTGCCCTCGATCGACGGGTACATCGCGCAAGTCTGGACGGGCACGTCCAGGACCGCCAACATCTATGAGGGGCGGCGGGCGGAACGGACGTTTGAAACGGCGTTTCTGGAATACGGCATCATGCAGGAACTGGTGCGCGGCACGAACCGCCGCATGTGGTTTTTGCACGATCCGATCGAAGACGATCCGAAGCGGACGTGGGCGGACTACCGGGAAAATTACATCAAGACTTTGACGGCGTCGCTTCTGCATCCCGACGTGTCCCGTTACGAAGTGGCACCGTGGCCCCGCCGCATCTTCGAAGGACGGTATCCCCGCGAGGACGGCCGCGGCAAGGAAGGCATCCCGCCGGACTATGCGACCGTGCTGCTGACGATCATGCATACGCTCGGCAACATGGACCAGCCCGACGTGGAATGGTTCGGAAACAGCGCGCCGGTCGGCCTGCTGTATGCCGATTCGGCCATGTACCAGCGCTTGCGTCCGGGGGCCGATACGTCCGGTTTCATGAGAAAATACGACGGCACGAACGTGGTGGAGCTGACGGACGAAGATGCGCTGGAGCTGCTTCATTTTTCGCCGTTTTACGGATTGGCGCTGCCGCTCGTGAAGCACGGGCTGCCGGTGCGTCCGGTTCAACTGGACAATGTGCGGCGGTTTCCCGGCTACCTGGACGATTATCGCGTGCTGATCCTGAGCTATGAGTTCATGAAACCGGAACATCCGGACCTGCATCCCGCCATCGCCCAATGGGTCCGGGACGGCGGCGCGCTGGTGTACGTCGGCGACGACAGCGATCCGTATCACCGGGTCCGGGAATGGTGGAACAGCGGAAAGCGCGTCTACCGCTCACCCCGGGAGCATCTGTTTGCGTGCCTGGGACTGGATCCCGACGGTCCGGAAGGGATGACGCGGGTGGGCCGCGGTCTCGTGTCCTATGTGCGCCTGCGTCCGGAGCGGTTTGCGGAAAGCGCGGAGATGGCGCAGAAGCTGCGCGATGCGGTGCGGGAAGCGATGGAGGCGCTGCAGGATCCGCACGTTCGCTGGACGCCGGGCAATGCGTTCATGATTCGCCGCGGTCCGTACGTCATCGCGGCGGTGATGGAAGAGTCCGTCCATGGGGAGCCGCTTCGGCTTTGCGGCACCTATGTCGATCTGCTCGACCCGGGGCTGCCCGTCGTGCGGGACGTTGTCGTCCCTCCGGGCAGGCAGGCGTTCCTGTACGATCTGGCGTACCAGGCGGCGAAGGACGACAGGATCATCGCCGCATCTTCGAGAATTGAGCAGGTGTTTGAAGACGCCCGGACGTTCGCCTTTACGGCCATAGGTCCGCGGGCGGTGACGGCGGCGGCGCGAATCCGCTGTCCGCGCAAGCCGTCGCGCATCGTCATGGACGCCGGCGCGGGCGACGGGGAACTGCCCTTTGCCTGGGACGAGGCGACGAGCACCGTGCTGATCCGGTATGACAATCGTCCGGCGGGGGTTCGCATCTCCATTTTCCACGAAACAACGGAATAGGCGCGAAACAACGGAATAGAAAGAGAAGGTTCACCTCGGAACGGACGAACAGAACGGAGGATCGATATGGGAACAACGCTTCGCGCGCCCGCCGTACCGCTCGTGACGGTGGATCCGTATTTCAGCGTCTGGTCCATGGCGGACCGGCTGACCGACGATTTTACCCGGCATTGGACGGGCAAACGCAACGCCATGACCGGTTTGATCCTCATCGACGGCAAGCCGTGGAGATTTGCCGGCAAGGTGGAGCCGAACGCGGAAAACTATTACACCGAACCGCAGCCGATGACCCAGAAACACCTGCAGGTGACGCCGCTTTCCACCACCTACGAGTTCGAAGAGGCGGGCGTCCGCCTGCAGGTTCGGTTCACGACGCCGCTCTTGCTGGACGACCTGGACCTGCTGTCGAGACCGGCGTCCTACGTGACGTTTCAAATCCGTTCGACGGACGGAAAACCGCACCGCGTTCAGGTTTACTTCGATGTCACCGCGGAGTGGTGCGTCAACACGAGCGACCAGAAGGTCGTCTGGCGCGAGGATGAGGCGGGCGGCCGGCATCTGTTGCAGTTCAGCCATCACGAACAGAAAGTGCTGAACCGTTCGGGAGACGACTTGAGAATCGACTGGGGACAGTTTTACCTGGCGGTGAACAAGTCGCCGGATGTCAAGACCTATATCGGCCCGGCCGACATCCGGAAGTCGTTCGTGCGGAACGGGGAAATCGAAGACGATTCCTGTCGGCTGGAGATGCCGCAGGCCGTGCGGGACCGGCAGCCGGTGCTCGCCTTCACGTGGAATTGCGGCGAGGTCGGAGCGGACCCCGTCTCGAACGTGGCCGTGCTGGCCTATGACGACGTGTATTCCATCGAATATTTTGGCGAGAAATTGCAGGCTTACTGGAAGCGGAACGGGATGACCGCGTTCGGCATGATCGCGGCCGCTTTCGATCAATACGAAGCCGTCATGGAGCGGTGCGCCGCGTTCGACCGTCAGCTTCTGGAGGACGGCGTGCGGGCGGGGGGCGAGAAATATGCCGACCTGCTGGCGCTGGCGTACCGGCAGGCGATCGCCGCGCACAAGCTGGTGCTGGATCCAGAAGGCCGCATCCTGTTCATGTCCAAGGAATGCTTCAGCAACGGATGCATCGCCACGGTGGACGTGAGCTACCCTTCCTCGCCGCTGTTCCTGCTGTACAATCCCGAACTGGTCAAAGGGATGATGCGGCCGATCTTCAGGTTCGCGGCAAGCGAGGCCTGGACGTTCGAATTCGCGCCCCATGACGTCGGACAATATCCGCTGGCCAACGGGCAGGTTTACTGGGCCGGTAAGCGAGAAGGGCAGATGCCGGTGGAGGAATGCGGCAATATGCTGATCATGGCCGCGGCGGTTGCCCTGGCGGAACGGGATGCGAGCTTCGCCGAGGAACACATGGAGCTTCTGTCCCAATGGGCGAATTATTTGCTGGAACACGGCCTCGATCCCGAACATCAGTTGTGCACGGACGATTTTGCGGGGCATTTGGCGCGAAACGCCAATTTGTCGGTCAAAGCGATCATGGGGCTCACCGGCTACTCGCTCATCATGGAGCTGACGGGCCGCTCCGATGAGGCGGAGCGGTGGCTTCAGGCGGCCAGGGACATGGCGGGCAAATGGAAGGAAATGGCGCGCGAAAACGACCACACCAAGCTGGCCTTCGGGACGGAAAACACCTGGAGCCTGAAATACAATCTGATCTGGGACCTAATCTTCGGAACGCGCCTGTTCGGCGATGAGGTGCCGCAAACGGAAACCGCGTGGTATTTGGCCCGCAGCAACCGGTACGGCACGCCGCTCGACAACCGGGCGACGTATACGAAGGCCGATTGGCTCGTATGGGCGGCATCCCTGTCGTCCGACAAAACGGTGTTTGCCCGGTTGATCGAACCGCTGTGGCACATGCTGAACGAGACGCCCGACCGCGTTCCGTTCACGGACTGGTACGACACGGTGACGGCCAGACAGGTCGGCTTCCAGCACCGCAGCGTTGTCGGCGGCATTTTTATTCAATTGCTGAAGGAAAAAGGACTTCGCTGACGAACGGGCCGAACCTGCGATCCATCCCCCGCTTGGCAAGCGGGGGAATTTTTTTGCTTCTTCCCAAATGCTCCTTTCTTGCCGAGGCCTCGGCATCTTGTCCTTTTCCAAGAAATCCGAAAGAGCTTTTGACGCGAACGTTGGGCGCATCGCGTCCGTTGGAGGATGGAAGCCGCCACAAAAACATCAAGTTTTTGACAAAAACTGCCAACCGTCTTGAAAAACATAATAGATATTATTAATATAACAAATAGGGCCGATATGTGCGGTGAAAGGAACGGTGGCTACCGTTTTCCAACATCAGCCCGGGCGGGAGGTGAAAGGGGTAAAGGGCGCGCCGCAACGGCTTCAACCGATTTCGTGGAGAAAAGGGGAGGTATTGATGTATCGCAGATTTGCCGCCGCCATGTTGGCAACCGCTTTATTCCTGACGCTTTCCGTCGGAAATTCGGCCGCAGCGGCTTCGGGCGCCCCGGACGCACCGGAGGCCAAGCCGGGATCCATCGTCTGGCCGGAATCGCAAGCGCTTCCAAGCTTTGCGAAAGTGAAGCGGCTCGACGTCGCGGACGTCGTGGATGCGCCGGGCGACGCCAAGCTGGTCCTGTCGACGCTGCAAGGGATCGTAAACCGCAAACAGCCGCGCATTTATTTGATCGAAAGCGACGAGGAAGGCAAATTCACCTGGCTGGACACGCTGAACGTCCCTTATACCGTGCATGAGGACTACTGGGACATTCTCAAAAAATACAAGAACGAAGTGAAAGGCATCATCGTGTATGATCCCGCCGTTCCGGATTCGATCAACGTCGCGACGACGCTGGCGGGGATCAAGGACGCGGTGGCGGCGAGCCCGGAATATGCCGAGAAGCTGTCCGCTGCGCCCTATAATCTGCGGGTCCTGGAAGACCTTCGGGGAAGGTTTCGGAATCGCCTCGACGCCTACACCTGGCAGTTTGAAAATCTGTGGAGCCAGACGACGCACCGCATGCTCATCGGCCTGAGCCCCGACAAGCAGATCCCGGTTCCGCCGGGGCTGCCCGACTCGTTCCGGGTCATCGCCGAAGAGCCGACGCAGGAGCGGGGCGCGGGCAACCGCCAGGTGTACGAGCTCGATCTGACGGAGTTTCTGGGAGAAGAATCCGTCTATCTTCGCTTTGACGACGCGTTCCCGCAGGACGGATGGGGCCCCGCCGTCCACGAGGTGAGGGTGGAAGCGGACGGACAGGTGATCGCCCAATTCATCGCCGGCACGCCCGAAGAAGAGCTGTTCTTGTACGACCGCAACAACTCCCAGGTTTCGCCCGGCTTTGGCGGTCACCGGTTCGCCGACAACGGCCGCTACTTCGTGTACAAGTTCACGCCGCCGGAGGGCACGCAGCGGCTGGTCGCCTACGTGGACATGTGGAACCAGTTCAAAGTGTCCGCCGGCAACAAACAGCCGCCGAATTCGGAACAGAAGGAGCCGTACGGCTTCCTTCGCGACTATGCGGTGGCGAACCGGGCGATGGTCTTCTGGCTGGAATCGAACGTTCCGGAAGAGCGGGCGCTGTTCGAGCGGATCTTGTCCTCGGTCGAATTGGGAACGCCTTACCTGGGTTGGTTCAGCAATGACGTGGCCGGCGAATTCACCGGCGTCGAGATTACGTCCGGCTACGGCGTGTACGTGCTGGCCGCCGACTGGTTCAGCAATATGACGGTGTTCTCCGGAACGAAGCTCACCGCGCCCGCGCCGAAGAAAAAAGCGAAAGCGCCCAAGCTGGAAAACAAAATCTATGTGACCTACGTTTACAGCGAAGGCGACAACCTGCAGTACAACCAGCACCGGATGCGCAATCTGTGGGACGATCCGAACCGCGGTAAAGTGCCGATCAACTGGACGTCGAATCCGCTGCTCTACGACGCGGCGCCGGCTTTTCTGGACTACTATTTCCGCACGGCGACGCCGAACGACCAGATCATCGCCGGACCGTCCGGCGCGGGATATTTCTACCCGAACGTGTGGCCGGACGACTCATTCCCCGCGTATTTGAAAAAGACGTATCCGTATCTGCAGAAAACGGGAATGACAATTCCCTATGTGCTGAACCGCATCGGCGGTCATAACGTCCCGCTCAGCGATCTGAAAGCGGACGCCTACAAGGACAAATACCATGTTCCGGGGCTGTTCCTCAGTTGGGAGGACCGGCACGGCGTGGAAGTGCTGGACAACGGGATGCCGGTGTCGATCGTTCAGGGCATCAGCACGGTGCAGGACGGAAAGAACGTGCTGGAAGCGGTCAAGGCGAACTGGGACGGACAGTCTCCCATGTTCGTGTCGCTCGGCATCCTCGCTTGGAGCATGACGCCGACGGACATTCTCGAGCTGAACAGCTCGCTCGGGCCGGAATTCGAAGCCGTGCGGGCCGATCAATATTTCGAGCTGATTGGGAAAGCCTACGGGCTTCGTCCGTGAGTCGCCATATCGGAATGAGGGAACTCGCTTCCTCGGTTGCGGGTTCCCTTTTCCCATGCTGCTTGCATAAAGGAGAGAAACACGGCATGGATTTGATCGCACAATGGAAGGCACAAGCGGACGGTGCCGTCCGGATCATTGCCTTCGGTTCCAGCAATACGGAGTTGACCTTGGAGAATGCGGGCCGGCATAATTGGGTCGACTGGCTCGGCATTCAGCTTCGGATGCACATCGGCCGGCACGTTCATGTGATCAATCAGGGCGTCAGCGGCGACACGGCGGAAATGCTGCTTGCGCGGATCGACCGGGACGTCGTCTCGTACCGTCCGTCCGCCGTCATCGTCACCATCGGCGGCAACGATGCGAACCTCGGTGTCCCTCCCGCGGTCTATGCCGGACAGATTCGCGAAATTTGCGGCATTCTGCGGGCGAACGGGGCGGTTCCCATCCTTCAAACCTATTATTGCCCGTTATACCACGAAGCGGGTGACGGCTACGTCGCAGCCTTCGAAGCGAACATGCAAGCGAAGCGCGATGTGGCGGACGAGCTGGGACTCGTGCTGATCGATCAGTATCGCCGGTTTGAACCCATGTATCGCCGTTACCCGGACGAATACGCGAAGTTGATGCGCGACTGGCTTCATTTGAATCATTTGGGCAACTTGCTCATGGCGCAAAATATAGGCGACCGGCTGGGATTGCCGCCGATTCCGATCCCGCCGGACCTGTCCCGGGACGCCGGCCTGCTGCTTGCCCGGATGGACGAATGTTCCCCCCGGCTCCGTCCGTAAAGACACCCGCGGGTGTGCGGGTGTCTTTTGATGTTTGCCGGATATTTCAGAAGGTGTGGAATTGTGGTATGATGCCGTCAGACTGACGGGCAAAGGAGTGATGCCGTATGAAACGAGCAGTGAATGTCATGTTTCGTGCTTTAACCCACAAGTCCGGTCGCGGAACGGCTCCTTTGCCACGGATTGAACATTGGCGCTAAGGGAGCCGGCTCCGGGATCGGATGGACCACATCCAACCGGAGGAGGTTTCCCTGTTGAATCTGGAAGCGTTTGGATGGGATTCGTTTTTTCAGCGCGCGTTTGCCCCTTACGAACGGGAAGGCCGGGAACCGGCGCGTGTCATTCTCGAACACAAGAACCTGTACCGCGTCGTCACCCGGGACGGCGAACGGCTGGCCAACCTGGCTGGGAAATTCGCCTGGAACGCCGTGCGGCGTGAGGACTACCCGGCCGTGGGCGACTGGGTGGTGATTCAGGTCCAACCCGAAGGACAGCGGGCCGTCATCCACGCCGTGCTGCCGCGCCGAAGCAAGTTCTCGCGGAAAGCGGCGTGGACCACCATGGACGAGCAGATCGTCGCCGCCAACGTGGACACCGTACTGCTGGTATGCGGGCTCGATCACAACTTCAACTTGCGCCGCATGGAACGTTACCTGGTGCTTGCCTGGGAGAGCGGGGCAACCCCCGTCATTGTGTTGAACAAAGCGGATCTGTGCCCCGACGTGGCTCAAAAAGTGCAGGAGACCGAGGCGGTGGCCGCCGGCGTGCCGATCCACGCCGTCAGCGCCGAAACCGGCGATGGGCTGAACCGGCTCATTCCCTACTTGGCGCCGGGAAAGACTGTCGCGCTTCTGGGATCGTCCGGCGTCGGCAAATCCACGCTGGTAAACCGTCTGCTGGGGGGCGACGTGCAAGCGGTGCAATCCGTCCGGGAAAAGGACGGCCGGGGACGTCACACCACCACTCATCGCGAACTGTTCGTCACCCCGTACGGCGGGTTGATCATGGATACTCCCGGGATGCGCGAACTGCAGTTGTGGGACGTCTCCGACGGCTTTACCGGCGCATTCGCGGACATTGAAGAATGGGCCGCGCAGTGCCGGTTCCGGGATTGCCGTCACGATTCGGAACCCGGCTGTGCGGTGCGGGCCGCCGTCGAAGCGGGCGAACTGGCCCCCGCGCGACTGGCCAACTACCGCAAGCTTCTGCGCGAACAAGCGTATCTGGAGCGCAAGATTGATCCGCAAGCGATGCGCGATGAAAAAGAAAAGCGCAAAAAAATCCACCGCGAGCTGCGGCGTTCGTCGAAGCGGCGGTAACCCGCTTGTCCAAAACCGAAGGGGGCTCCCGCCGTGCGCAATGGGCCCCCTGTCGGCGAACGCCGTATGGCCATGTTCGTCAAGCGCCGTGGAAGCCAATCCATTTTGAGGGGAGGGGATGATATGAAAATTTTAATTGTGGGCGCCACCGGACCCACCGGCCGACTTGTCCTTGAACGCGCCCTGCAATCCGGCGACGCGATTACGGTTCTGGCCCGGCGTCCGGAAGCATTGGATGACGTGAAAGACAAAATGACCGTCATTCCCGGAGACGCCACGTCTCATGAGGACATGGAAAAGGCCATGAACGGGCAAGATGCGGTTATCGCAACGCTGGGCACCGGAAGTTCCCTTCGCGCCAATGATCTGTTTACGCGTGCGGCGGAGGCCTTTGTCAGCGCTGCGAAGCAAACCGGTGTCTCCCGTTTGGTTTGGTTGTCGTCGTTTGGGGTGGGCGACACGTTCCGGGACGCCACCATCGTGCAAAAAATCATGTACAGGACTCTGTTGCGCGACATCTACCGCAACAAAGAGGCATCCGAAAAAATCATAAGGGGGAGCGATTTGGACTGGACCATCGTCTACCCCACAAGTTTGCACAACGGTCCGGCCAAGGGCCAGTACCGCGTGGACGACCGCATCAAGATGAAGGGAGCTCCCGGGATCAACCGCGCCGATGTGGCGGATTTCATCTGCAAGGCGGTTCGCGATGACCGGTGGATTCGCCGAAACGCCGTGATTACTTACTGACCGGAAAATTTTCAATTTTCAAACGGTTTTCTGCAGGCCGTTTCATAGCGAGCTGACATCATGGCCTGCAAAGGTGAAAATTGCATCGCAACAATCCGCGATGATTTTTTGTCCTGTGGCCGGTATTGTGTTCGTAGAGACGCGTCTCCCGAAGAGTGCCGGCAGCCCTTCAAACGGGTTGCGGCCAAGTACCGAAGGAGGCTTCAATACATGCACGGAACCATTACCTTGCCGCAGGCGATCGCGCTGTACGTCGCCGCCATTCTCGGATCGGGCATTCTTTTTTTGTCTTCCAGCGCGGCCACGACAGCCGGCCCCGCATCGCTCGTCTCCTGGTTGGTCATGGTCCTGTTCAGTTTTCCGTTGTCGTACGCCTTCGCCTCGCTGTCCCGCGCTTACCCCGATGCCGGCGGGGCCGCCACGTTTGTCCGGATGGCGTTCGGCGAACACCCGGGCAATCTGGTCGGCTGGTTTTATTTTCTGACCGCGTCGGTCGGCCAGATGATCGTTGCCCTGACGGGCGCGAGTTACATGACTTCCGCCTTCGGGCTCTCCGCCGGGGCAACGTCGCTGCTGGCCGTTTTGATGCTGTTGTTCGGCGGCGTTTCCAACCACTTTGGCCTTCGGATCAGCGGCAAGGTGTCGTTGCTCTTCAGCTCGCTTCTTTTGGGAATGTTGCTCACCGCCGTCGTGATGACTATTCCATATGTTGAGCCGAACCGTTTCAGTCCGTTTTTTGCAAAAGGATGGGTTCCGGTCGGCGAGGCGATCGTGGCAGCGGAACATACGGCAATCTTGAAACCGATTCGGCGCCTCTCGGCGTTATGCTGGGCCGTTCCCTCGGCTTGTCGGTGCAATACGCGACGGCATTTCTGGCGTTTGTCATTTGTGCGGGCACGGTGAATGCGTATGTCGCAAGTTTGGCGCAACTTGGGTATGCCTTAAGCAGAGATCGGGCATTTCCCGCCTGGCTTCACCATCGGCACCCGCGCACCGGAACGCCGTCGAGGGTGGTCTGGCTGGTCGTTCTTTTTGCGTGCGCAGGCGTTGCGTTTTCCGGGCTTTTTCATGTTCATTTCTCGCAATTGCTGTTCATTCCCAATGCGCTGGGGATGGTCGTCTACGTGTTGTCGATGGCGGCGGCCGTGAAACTTTTCAAGCGTTATTCGCTGCCTTGGCTGAGCGGATTCGCTTCCCTCGTCATGCTGTGTCTGTTTGTCCCTTTTCTGGGGATTCGGTTTCTGCTGCCCATCCTGGTTGCGGTCGTGTATATGTTCTATAAAAGGAAAAGAATGGTAGAAAAGATCGAAGCTTTGCGAAACGAAACAGGGGAAGGCGACGGGCATGCGAATGCAACCTGAAAAACTGTGGCATGCGGTGATCTCATGCCGCCCGGAATATGACGGAATTTTTTACTACGGCGTGAAAACGACGGGGATTTTTTGCCGGCCATCCTGCAAATCGAAGCCGCCGAAACGGGAAAACGTGGATTTTTTCAGCAGCGCGCAGGAAGCGATGGCGAAAGGATATCGCCCGTGCAAACGGTGCCGCTCCGATTTGCTGGAGGCCGTGTACGATCCCCATGAAAAAACGGTTCGGGAGATCCGGGAGCTGCTGGAAAAGGAGTACCACAACCGGTGGACCCTTGAAAGCCTGGCCCGGCGCATGGGAATGAGTCCTTTTCATCTGCAGCGAATGTTCAAGAAGTACACGGATGTAAGTCCGAAACAATACCTGAACCAAATTCGTGTGGAAGAGGCCAAGCGGTTGCTTGCCGGAAGCAACCAAACGATCACCGAAATCTGCTTTGCCGCCGGCTTTCCCGGACTGACTCCGTTTTACCAGACCTTTCGCCAAATCACCGGGCTGTCTCCGCGGGCGTACCGGAACCAATGCGGCCGCACGTAGCAGGCAAATTTCCCGGCACGTCACCCGGTATCTCCCGCTTTTTGGCTTGGGGCAAAACTTTTTGTTGTAATTCGCCGGACGCGCTTTTTATAATTTGAATTCCACAAAATTGAAGAATGGATTCGACAAACCTTTTTTTCGCGGCGGTGAACCGGGTTGGGAATGAAGGCCAGTCCGCAAAATCTCCCCTTCCGGCGAAGTCACCACCCCCGCCGGAACCGGGGGGCTGTGCCACAGGGACGGTCCGGGCGGCGAGGCGTTGTTCCATTATCCGATGGACTTGGCCGTCGATGACGAAGGCAACGTGTAAGTCGCCGATACCCTCAACCACGTGATTCGAAAGAATCGACCGATTCATGCTGACCGGCCGCCCGTGATCCGGTCGGGCCGTACGATGGCGCCGCTTGCGGCCGTGGCGGAGACGCTCGGTTACACTGTCGCTTCCGGGGACGGCGGGGTCGTGTTGTCGGGCGACGGAAGAACGATTTCCCTGGTTGTCGGCAAGCGCAAATCGAATTAGGTACGGAGGGTCAGTCGACGGTGGCGGAGGCCGACGTAGCGCCTTTCATCCGAGACGGCGAGATTTACGTGCCTCTGAGCCATTTGGCGGAACTGGCCGGCGCGGAAATCGACAGGCGTGCGGAGACGATGACGGTAATTATACGAAAATGACAAATCCATTCCCGCGAATCACATTTCCAAATGAGAGGGCACCTGGGTTCAGGTTCCCTCTTTCTTGTGTCATTTTCCTTTCCCTCCCCGGACTTGAACCCGTACATTCCGTCCCACCGGTTTCGGCAAGTGCCGTCCAACGGTCGTGCAAACGGTTATCGTGACGTGATCGCAGCGATTCTTCCCTTTGTTTGATTGATTTTCGCATCTTTCTTTTTTTTGTGCATTGAATCTTTACTTTGTGTCCTATTTGTAAGTCCTTTCATTTAGTATTTTTGATTCGGGAAACAATGCTACAGAGACATGGAGCAAAAGGAGGAGCCACATGAAACAACGTCAGCGGTTTGCTCTTCTGATGAGCGTCTTGTTGGTGGTGGCGCTTGTGCTGGGGGCTTGCGGGTCGTCGAAGAAAGACGACACCTCTTCGCCAACGTCGAACGCGGGAGACGCCCAAACCGGGAAGGAAAAACCCGTTGAATTGATCTGGTACACCATCGGCACGCCGCAAAAGGACCTGGAGATGGTGAATGAGGAAATCAACAAGTACACGCTGGAGAAAATCAATGCGACCGTGAAAATCAACATGATCGACTGGGGCGATTATACGCAAAAAATGGGCATTATCACCGCCTCGGGCCAACCGGTCGACATCATGTTTACCGCTTCCTGGGCGTTTGACTACGTGCAGAATGCCCGGAAGGGCGCCTTCATGCCGCTCAACGATCTGCTGCAGACGCACGGTCAAGGGATCCTGAAAGCGCTCGACCCGGCCTTCCTGGAAGGCTCCAAAGTGGATGGCGTCAACTACGGCATTCCGGCGAACAAGGAATTGCCGGCATTGGAGGTGTGGCGCTTCAATAAACAATTGCTGGACAAGTATAACCTGAGTATCGATAACGTATACACCCTGGAAAGCCTCGAGCCGCTGCTCAAGGTGATCAAGGAAAACGAACCGAACGTGACTCCGCTCGCTATTGCAAAAGACTTCCAGCCGCTCCTCGGATACGACTTCCTGATTGATAAAATGCCGATGGCCGTCAAATTGGATACGACGGACTACAAGGTCGTCAACGTCCTGGAAACGCCGGAAATGAAGCAAACATTGAGGACGATGCACAAGTACTACAAAGCCGGTTATATCGCGACGGAAGCGGCAACAATGGACACGATGCAAGACGCTCTGCTCGCCGGCACCTGGTTCGCCGACCGTGCCGCAAGCCAGCCATTCGCGGATAACCTCTGGTCGGCAAGCTACGGTTACCCGGTCGTTTCCACGCCGGCTTACGAACCGATCATCTACAACTGGTCCGTCATGGGTTCGCTCCAAGCGATCTCGGCGAATTCGAAACATCCGGAGAAAGCGATGGAGTTTCTGAACCTGCTGAACACCGACCCTTACTTGCGCAACCTGGTCGATTCCGGCATTGAAGGCGTGCACTACGAGAAAATCGGCGAGAACCGGATGAGAAACTTGCCGGAATCGAAAAATTATGACATGCCGACCTTCTCCCTCGGCAACATCTTCTTGACCTATTTGAACGAAGACGATCCCGAAAACAAATGGGAAGAATTCAAATCCTTCAACGCGGCCGGCAAGCCGTCTCCGATTCTCGGGTTCAACTTCGACCCGACCAATGTCGCGACGGAACTGGCCGCGCTGCAAAACGTCAAAGAGGAGTTCTGGTCCGTGCTGATGACCGGTACGGTCGACCCGGATGTCTACATCCCGAAAGCCATCGAAAAGTTCAAGGCCGCCGGGCTAGACAAGATCATTGAAGAAGCGCAAAAGCAACTGGATGCCTGGGTAGCGGAAAACAAATAACCGGCGTCAATCGCGGGCGAAAGGAGGCCATGCTTTCGCCCGCGCTCTGTTATATGCGCGCAAATCTCCGCCCGAAAGGAGAGATGGGGATGACGGAACGCCTCGCTTCGTTCTTTAAAGACCTTAACAAAAACAAGGCCCTGTTCCTCATGGCGCTTCCGGCCACCGTATGGTTCATTTGTTTCTCTTATTTGCCCATGGCGGGGCTGGTGATCGCCTTCAAGGAATACCGGTACACACGGGAAGGCTTTCTGGCCAGCATCATCAAGAGCAAGTGGGTCGGCTTCGGCAACTTCAAGTTTTTGTTCAGCACATCGGACGCCTACATCATCACGCGGAACACCCTGCTGTATAATGCGGCGTTTATTGTGTTCGGTTTGATCCTGTCGGTGGCGCTCGCGATCGTCTTGTCGGAGCTCACGAGCAGGCGGCTGGCAAAATGGTTTCAGACCGGCATGTTTATGCCGCATTTCCTGTCGTGGGTCATCGTCAGCTATTTCGTCTTCAGTTTCTTGAGCTTTGACAAAGGCGTCATCAACCGCGTGCTGGAATGGTTCGGCCGGGAACCCATCCAATGGTATTATGACAAAACCTACTGGCCCGTCATCCTTGTGATCGTGTATTTGTGGAAAACCGTCGGATACAACAGCGTCATCTATTTGGCAGGCATTTTGGGCATCGACCGTTCGCTGTACGAAGCGGCCATGATCGACGGCGCCACCAAATGGCAGCAAATCCGCAACATCACGATTCCGTCGCTGAAACCCTTGATGATCATTATGACGCTACTTGCCGTAGGCAAAATCTTTTATGCCGACTTCGGTTTGTTCTACCAGGTTCCGCGCGATTCGGGAACGCTGTACGCCGTGACGAACGTCATCGATACGTACGTGTATCGGGGGTTGAAAGTGACCGGCGAGATCGGCATGAGCGCTGCGGCCGGATTGTACCAATCCGTCGTCGGTTTTGTGCTCGTTCTCTTGTCGAACTGGATCGTGCGCAAGATCGACCAGGACAGCGCATTGTTCTGATTGCATAAGGAGGTGAACCCATGACCGGAGTGCGCAGGAAAAGCAGAGATTTCTCGAAACTGTCGCCGGCGGGCAATGCGCTTGCCGTCCTGATTGCGGGAGGATTCGCCTTTGCGTGCGTGTTTCCCTTCCTGTTTGTGATCGTGATTTCCCTGACCGATGAAAGGGTATTGGCGCGAAACGGTTATTCCTTTTTCCCGGAAGCCTGGAGCCTGGAGGCTTACCGTTACATTTTCATGACCGGGGATCAGTTGTTGCGCTCCTACGGGGTGACGATCGTCGTGACCGTGCTCGGCACCTTGATCAGCCTCGCGATGATTTCGCTGTTTTCCTATGCGATCTCCCGCCGGTCCTTCAAATATCGCAAACTTTTCGCGTTTCTTGCCTTCTTCACGATGCTGTTTAACGGCGGGCTCGTGCCGACCTACATCGTCGTCACGCAATTGCTCGGGTTGTACGACAGCTTGTGGGCGCTGATCATGCCGATGGCCGTGAATGCATTCTACATCATGATCATGCGCACGTTCTTTAAGCTGTCCGTGCCGGAGTCGCTGATTGAAGCGGGGAAAATCGACGGCGCCGGCGAATTCGGCATCTTTCTCCGCATCGTGCTCCCGCTGTCGCTGCCGGGATTGGCCACCATCGGCTTGTTCAGCACGCTTGGCTATTGGAATGACTGGTTCAACGCGCTGCTTTATATCGAGAATCCGGATTTGGTGCCGCTGCAGTCGATGTTGATGCGCATTGAGAACAGCTTGCAGTTTCTGCTGCAAAATTCAAACAATCCTTCCGTGAACGCCGGGTTGCTGCAGACCTTGCCGCAGGAATCGTCGCGGATGGCGATGGTCGTGATGGCGACGGGACCGATCGTGCTGGCTTATCCGTTCTTCCAACGCTACTTTGTGTCGGGGCTGACGATTGGAGCGTTGAAAGAATGACTTGGAAGGACAAGTCGAAACCGGCCCGGGAGCGGGCCGAGTTGCTGCTTTCCGAAATGACGCTGGAAGAAAAAATCGGGCAGATGCTTCAGCCGTTCGGTTGGCAAGTGTTTGAGAGGAAAGACGGTAAAGTGGAAGTGACCGCCGATTTCGTTGAGCGGGTAAAGAAGCACGGCGTCGGATCGCTCTACGGCACACTGCGGGCGGATCCCTGGACCGGCGTGACGCTGGAGAACGGGCTGTCGCCTCGGCAAGGGGCGGAGCTGATCAACCGCATTCAGCGCATCGCGGTGGAAGAGTCCCGCCTCGGCATCCCGATCCTGTTCGGGGAAGAATGCTCGCACGGCCACATGGCGATCGGCGCCACCGTCTTCCCGGTGCCCCTGGCCATGGGCAGCTCCTGGAATGTGAGTTTGTACCGCCGCGTCTGCCGGGCGATTGCGTTGGAGACGCGCAGTCAGGGCGGCGCGGTGACGTACTCGCCGGTGCTGGATGTGGTGCGGGATCCGCGCTGGGGACGTACGGAGGAATGTTTCGGCGAGGATCCGTATTTGGTAGCGGCGTTCGCCGTGGCGGCCGTTGAGGGGTTGCAGGGGGATTCGCTGGACGCCCCGAACAGCATCGCGGCGACGCTCAAGCATTTCGCCGGTTACGGTAATCCCGAGGGCGGCCGCAACGCGGCTCCGGCCCGGATGGGCATGCGCGAACTGAGAGACGTGGACCTCATCCCGTTCAAAAAGGCCATCGAGGCCGGCGCGCGCTCCGTGATGACGGCCTACAACGAAATCGACGGTATCCCCTGCACGGTGAATGAACAATTGCTGGACGAAATCCTGCGCAAGGAGTGGGGGTTCGACGGGCTCGTCATCACCGACTGCGGCGCGATGGATCTGCTGATCGACGGCCACAATGTCGCGGAAGATCGGAAGAAGGCGGCGGCAATGAGTGTCAAGGCGGGTGTCGATATGGAGATGTCCGGCAACATCCTGGGGCGTGCGCTGCCGGAGGCGCTTTCCGCCGGTTTGCTGAACGAGGCGACGATCGATCGGGCGGTTCTGCGCATATTGACGTTGAAGTTCGAATTGGGCTTGTTTGATCAGCCGTATGTCGATCCGACGGAGGCGGAGCGGGTGATCGGCTGCGCCGAGCATCGCGCATTGGCCGGCAGATGGCCGTGGAAGGCGCCGTGCTGCTCAAGAACGAAGGCGGGCTGCTGCCGCTGAACAAGCACGGCGGCGTGATCGCCTTGATCGGTCCGAACGCCGACAACCGGTACAACCAGCTTGGCGATTATACCTCGCCGCAGCCGCGGGACAAGATCGTCACGGTGAAGGATGGCATCGAGGCCAAGCTCGGCGCTGAGTCCGGGCGCCTGCTGTATGCACAGGGATGCCGGATCAACGGCGATTCGCGCGAGGGATTCGCGGCGGCGATTGACTGTGCGAAGCGGGCCGATACGATCATCGTCGTGCTGGGCGGTTCAAGCGCGCGCGATTTCGACGAGGGGACGATCGACCTTACGACCGGTGCCGCCGTTGTGACCGACAATCCCCGGAGTGAGATGGACTGCGGCGAAGGCATCGACAGGGTGGATTTGTCGCTCTCCGGCGTACAGTTGGAGCTTGTGCAGGAACTTTACAAGCTGGGCAAGCCGATCGTCGTCGTTTACATCAACGGCCGGCCGATCGTGGAGCCCTGGATCGACGAGCACATTCCGGCGATCCTGGAAGCGTGGTATCCGGGCCAGGAGGGCGGCCATGCCATTGCCGATCTGCTGTTCGGCGATGCGAATCCGTCCGGCAAGCTGACCGTATCGATTCCGAAGCATGTCGGCCAGCTTCCGGTGCATTACAACGGGAAACGATTCCGCGGCAAGCGGTATCTGGAGATGGACACCGCGCCTCGGTATCCGTTCGGATACGGGCTTAGCTACACGACGTTCCGCTATGACGGGCTGACGGTTACGCCCAGGCGCATAAGCGCGGACGGAGAGGCCGAAGTCCGCGTAACGGTGACGAATGCCGGGCCGGTTGCGGGAGCAGAAGTGGTGCAGTTGTACATCTCCGACAAAGTCAGCTCGGTGACAAGGCCGCTGAAGGAACTGAAAGGATTCCGGAAGGTTTACCTGGAACCCGGGGAATCGCGGGAAGTGGTCTTTCGAGTGAACCGGGAGCATTTGGCGTTCACCGGCGTCGATGGGTCGCCCGTCGTGGAGCCGGGGCAGTTCGATATCATCATCGGCACGGGCGGGGAGAATTACGCCGTGGCACCGTTGTACGTCGAGTAGCTCCCGCGCATCCCGCCGTGCATCGACCATCGCCAGAAGGAGTGAGAGGATGGAACAATTCAACCTTCCGAAGATCAGCATGCCGGAATTGCCGCTGCCGCAAGCGGTTCTGGCCGTGATGGAGGAAGCGAGGGAGAAGTTGGCGCATCGCCCTCGTCTCTTGCAGCAATTCCTGAATTGTTTTCCGAATACGCTGGCCACAACGACGAAACCGCTCGAGGACGGTTCGACCTTCGTGATTACAGGGGATATCCCGGCGATGTGGCTGCGTGATTCGGTGGAGCAGATGATGCATTATGTGCCGCTCGCAGCCAACGATGAGGCGCTTCGCGCCATCATCGCCGGCGTGGTCAGACGGCATGTGCACTATATTCTGATCGACCCGTATGCGAACGCGTTCAACGAAACGGATAACGACTGGCATTGGAACGCGGACGACCGGACGGAGATGTCCCCGTGGGTATGGGAGCGGAAGTTCGAGCTGGATTCCATATGCTTTTCCATGAAGCTGGCGTACCACTACTGGAAAGCGACGGGACGAAGCGACATCTTTGACGGCCGGTTCAAGGAGGCCATGCGCCGGATCCATCAGGTGTGGAGCGTGGAGCAGCGCCACATGGATCTGTCGCCTTACCGGTTCGAGCGGGACAACGGCATCCTGCAGGATACGCTGATGAACGGCGGTCTCGGCATGCCGGTGAACTATACCGGCATGATCTGGTCAGGATTTCGGCCGAGCGACGATGCGTGCGAATTCCATTATCATATTCCCGCCAACATGCTCGCGGTTGTGACGCTCAGGCAGATGGCCGAGATTGCGGAATGGGTTGGTTGACACACGACCGTTGTTCTGATAATTTTGTGACCAAGAAAATATTGGAATTTCGATGGTCCGTGCCGCGAATTCCATGGCCTCACTTGACGTGAAGGGGGTGAAGGTTTCGGTGGTCCGGTTTCTCGAAACACGCCTAAAATAGAACTAATGCAGTTACATTAATGCGTTTATTTTTTAGGACTTTAGTGTAACTGAATCGGTTTCATAAAATCCAAAAAGATGTTGAAGGGAGTGCGTTGCCGCTTGAAATATCGTTTGTTCGCATTGGCGCTCGGCAATTTTGCCATCGGGACGGAAGCGTTTATGATCGCCGGCGTGCTGCCGGAGCTGGCAGAGAATCTGCGCGTTTCATTGTCCACGGCGGGTCAACTGGTGACGGTCTTTTCTTTGGCTTATGCGATCGGATCTCCGGTCGTGGCGATGTTCACGGGCCGGATGGAGAGACGAAAACTGCTCGTCGGGTCGTTGTTGTTGTTCGCCCTTGCCAACTTCGTGTGCGGATTGTCGAACCATTACGGCATGCTGTTGTTGGGACGCGTCATCGCCGCCATTGGCGCCGGGTTGTTCGTTCCCGCGGCTTCAACGACCGCGGCGGACCTGGTCGCGCCGGCGCATCGCGGCCGGGCGCTGGCGATTGTTCTCGGCGGTCAAACGGTCGCGCTTTGCCTGGGAGTGCCGCTGGGCACGTGGATCGCCTATGCTTTGCATTGGCGGACAACGTTCTGGATGGTGGGCGTCCTGGCGCTGATCGCGGCGGTTCTCATCCGCTTTCGGCTGCCGACCGTTGCTTCCACCGTTCCCGTCACGCTCCGGGAAAGATTTTCCTCCATCAAGCGCCCGGTCATATGGACGTCCTTGTTGTCGACCGTATGCTGGGCAACCGGCGCGTTCGCGGTGTACACGTATATCGCGGATGTCTTCGGTCAATTGGGCGCGACACCGCGGATAATCAGTTTTGCCCTGCTGATCTGGGGCGTTGCGAGCCTGATCGGAAGCACTTTGGGCGGGGTTGCCTCCGACCGTTTCGGTTCCGCCCGCACGATTGCCGTGGCGTTGACCGTTCTTCTCGCGGCTTTGACCGCATTCTCCCTTTTGATTTCCGGACAACCGTCCCAACCGGCCCTTTGGATCGGATGCGCGGCGATGGCCGTGTGGGGCGTCAGCGCCTGGTCGTTCGGCCCGGCTCAGCAGCACCGGCTCATCGGGTTGTCGGGGAAAGCGTCGGGCATTGTCGTTCCTCTCAATCCTTCCGCCACTTATCTTGGCAGCGCGCTGGGGGCCGCGATCGGCGGGCTCTTTGTGGCATACGGCAATGTCGAGGGATTGGGGTATTTCGGCGGCTTTTGTGAATTGTCGGCCCTGTTATGGTTTGCGGCGAGCCGCACGCGGGAGCGGAAGTTGCAGGCGGCGGAAGCCGTGACGTGAATCGTCATGCTGCGGATGGGATATTCAACGGGCGGCCTGTACGGGCGTTTTTGGAATGCTGGCCATTCGGAGCGCCCCGCCATAAAGTTCAGGTGAACAAAGGTGAGGATGAACCGGTCGTTCGGGTGAACCGGTCAAGAGGATGAATCCGGCCTCCAATTGACAGCCTCTTTCGCGTGCAACATAATGAGGGTACAAGGAGGAGGCGCCAATGGCGGTCGTCAGCCGGTATACGATTGCGCTTCACATCCTCACCTTTATGGCCCGAGTTGCCCAAAGAAGCAAAGATTCCGTAACCTCCAATCAAATCGCAGCAAGCGTCAACACCAACCCGGTGTTTATCCGGCGGATTTTGACATTGCTGCGCAAAGCCAGGCTGGTTTCCGTGCAACACGGCGCCGGCGTCGGCTGGAGTCTGGCCAAGCCGCCGGAGGAAATTACGCTCCGCGACGTCTATGAAGCGGTGGAACAGAAACCGCTGTTCGAACTGCATCACAGCGAACCGAACCCGTCATGCCGGATTGGTCAGGGGATTCGGGCCGCGCTGCAAGAATATTACGAAACCGCGGAGCTTGCCATGAAACGGGAACTTTCGCGCGTGACGATTTCGGATCTTCTGGAAAAGACGATGTCCATTATCCAACATCACGACCAAACCAGGCTTGGGGAATGAGCAGTTTGGGAAGATGCAACCGCAATCCGCAAGGATTGCGGTTTTTCTTTTGGGGCAGGTTGTGGCCCCATTCATTTCCGGAGTCGCTTGAACGTCCCACATCGGGCAAATTGGATTTTTCATCCTTTCTTTATGTTAAATTTTATAACGTGAACAACAATTTTTGTAAGAATATCTAACAGAAAAATGCAGCAATGGCGGTTGACGCCATGAAATTAGCCGACATATAATGCGGTTAAAAGGCGGGGAATGAAATAAAATGTTATATTTTCTAACATAAAAGACAGTGAAAAGGATGTGGAGAGATGAGGTGTCGGAAACTCATGCCGGTCTTGTTGGCGCTCTTGACCGCCCTGGTGCCGGCGGCGGCCGGATGCGCCGACAGCCGGGCGGCGGGCTCCTCGGACAGACCGCTCAAAATCGCGCACAGCCCGTGGCCCGGCTGGTTTTTCTGGTTCGTCGTCGAGGAGAAAGGCTTCTTTGACAAGCACGGCGTGAACGTGGAGTTGGTCTGGTTTCCCGTGTACAGCGATTCGCTGCAGGCCCTCGCCACCAGGCAGGTGGACGCCAACAGCCAGACGCTGAGTGACACCCTGGCCCCGCTCTCCCGGGGAATTGGCCTCAAGGCCGTTCTGGTGAACGACAACTCCTTCGGCGGCGACGCCATCGTCGTCCGGCCGGAAATCGGAAGCTTAGAAGATCTGAAAGGCAAAACCGTTGCCACCGAACTCGGCACCGTGGACCATTTCCTGCTGCTCACGGCGCTGGCGGAACACGGCATGTCCGAAAGCGATATCCATTTTGTCAACATGGCGGTCAACGACGCCGGCCCCGCTTTCATCGGCGGCAAAACGGATGCGGCGGTCCTTTGGGAACCTTTCCAGACTATGGCCGTGAAGGAAGGCAACGGGGAAGTGCTGTTTTCTTCCCGGGACACGCCGGGCCTCATTCCGGATCTGCTCGTATTCAGGGAAGAGGTGGTCAGCCGCCGGGCCGCTGACGTGCAGAAGGTCATCGACGCCTGGTTCGACGCGCTGGACTGGTATCTGGAAAGCAAACAGAACGAACGGGAAGGCCTCGAAATCATGGCCCGCAAAGCGGAACAGACGCCTGAAGAATTCCGGGCGGCCCTGGAGGGCATCAAACTGTTCACCCTCGAGGACAATCTGAAGGCATTTGAGCCAAGCGACACCTATCAATCGCTGCACCATACCGGCCGAAAAACGGCGGAATTCCTGCACGGCCTCGGCATGATCGAAACCATCCCCGACGTCGGCGAATTGCTGGAACCGGCCTTTGTCCACGATCTGGCGAAGAGGTGATTCCATGGCGGGCACGATCATCGCTCCGAGAAAAAGGCCGAAAATGCAGATTTTCCGGGACATTTCCCCCGCCCGTTCCACCATGCTTGCCGTCGCTTCCTTCCTCTTCATTCTGGCGGCGTGGTTTTTGGTCAGTATGCTGGAACTGGTCGATCCGGTCTTTCTGCCGAAACCGCACCATGTGCTGATCGAGCTCTTTCGCCAGCTTGGGACGGGCGACTACTGGTCGCACATCTGGATCAGCGTTTTCCGGGTGACGGCGGGCTTTCTCCTGGCCTGTTTGTTGGGCATTCCGATCGGCATTTTTGCCGGCGCGTTCCGAGCGGGATCGGCGGTCCTGGAACCGCCCGTGGAATTCATCCGCTACATGCCGGCGGTCGCTTTCATTCCGCTCATCATGGTCTGGGTTGGCATCGGAGAATGGGCCAAAATCCTGCTCATTTTCATCGGCTGCTTCTTCCAGGTGGTGTTGATGACGGCGGACATCACGCGGCGGGTGAATCCCGACCTCCTGCATGTGTCCTGCACCCTTGGCGCCAACCGCTGGCAGGCGATCTCGACGGTGCTCATACCGGCCATCCGGCCGGAACTGGTGACCATGATGCGGCTCATGCTCGGATGGGCGTGGACGTATCTCGTCGTGGCCGAACTGATCGCGGTGAACAGCGGGCTCGGCTACGCCATCATGAAGGCGCAACGGTTTCTGAACACCGAACAGATTTTTTCCGGCATCATCGTCATCGGCCTGCTGGGCCTGTTCAGCGACCGTCTGTTCGCGATCCTGCACAAACGGTTGTTTCCTTGGATTTGAACCCGGGAACCCGGTGATCCGAAAATCCGGAAAATCCGGACCCTGTGCTCAGAAAGGCGTCGCTCGCGGAGGTGGTCCCGATGAAATTGGCGGTCCAGGTGTCCCGGGCCGAACCCCTGATTACAATCTCCGGCCTCGGCAAGGTGTACCGGACGAAAAAGTCCGAATTCGTGGCGCTGCAGGACATCCATCTCAACATCGGCAATCATGAATTTCTGACGTTGATCGGCCCGTCGGGATGCGGCAAATCCACCCTGCTGCGCATTCTCGCCGGACTTGAGGAGGCGACGGAGGGCGTCGTCTTCATCGACGGCGAGCCGGTCGACGGGCCAGGTGCCGACCGTGGCATGGTGTTTCAGAGCTACACGCTGTTTCCGTGGCTGACGGTCCGGCAGAACATCGAGTACGGTTTGAAACTGAAAGGCGTGCCGATGCTGGAGCGTCGACACGTTTCGGATTTCTACCTGCGCATGATCCGCCTGGAGCGCTTTGCGAACGCGTATCCGAAACAGCTCTCCGGCGGCATGAAGCAGCGGGCGGCCATCGCCCGGGCCTTGGCCAACAAGCCGAAGGTGCTCCTGATGGATGAACCCTTCGGCGCCCTTGACGCGCAGACGAAGCAGGAGATGCAGGAACTGCTGCTGGAGGTTTGGGAAAAGGAAAAGACGACGGTCGTGTTCATTACCCACGACATTGAAGAAGCGGTGTTTCTGTCGCAGCGCATTTGCGTCATGGGGGCCAATCCGGGCAGGATCATCGGCGAATATCCGGTACCGCTCCCGTCGAAGCGCGGGGAAGACACGCGGCTGCTGCCGGCCTTCACCGCCCTGAAGCGCGAACTGACCGCGCTGCTCAGGCATGGACGCTGACCAAACCTTGGTCAGGGGCTGAATTTCATACGTCCAAAACCCGTCTAGGGTTCCGCCGGCCCGACAAGGCCGGGACTGGTCCGAGAGACGGGAGTGCGGGCATACGGCCCGCATGAACACGGAGGGACAAAAGCCCGGGAGGCCTTATGTGCTCCCGGGCTTTTTCCTTATAAAAACGTACATCGGCAAGGAGGCGTGAACCATGAGCACGGGCATGACCATGACCCGGGAAGCCGTCTGGAGCAAGGTGCTCAAACCGGGCGGCAAATGGTCGGGGGTGATCGGCCGGGGCCGGCTCGTCCGCTTCACGGCCCTCGGCGCAGGAGCGAATCTGGCGGCGCTGCTGTATCACGCGGATCATCCGGAAGAGCGATACAACATGCCGGATACGCTGAAGGCGCAGCACACGGCCCATCTGACGAAGGGCCACGTGCTGATGAGCGACAACGGGCGGGTGCTGGCCAGCCTGGTCGACGACACCCTCGGCTGGCACGATCCGTTCGGCGCCCTCACGACCCGCGAAAGCACGGAGCTCAAATACGGCAAAACCACCTACCAGGAGTTGCGCAACGACTGGCTTAAAAACGGCCTGGACAACACGGCCGCGGAACTCGTGCGGCACGGCCTCGGGCTCCGCGATCTGATGCCGGCGGTCAATTTCTTTTCCAAAGTGATCTGCGATGCGGACGGCCGGATGCATTTCGTAACCGGGCATGCGCCGGCGGGCGCTTCCGTGACCCTGCGCACCGAACTCAACGTGCTGTTCGTCCTTTCCAACACGCCGCATCCGCTCGATCCTTCCGGCGCGTATCCGTCGGTGCCGGTCCGGATCGAGGTGCTGCCGGCCGAACCGTTCGATCCGGAAACGGACTTCTGCGTCAACTTCCGCGGCGAAAACCGCCGCGCCTTCGAAAACACGTGGGAGTACCTCGCGCTCAGGGGGGATCTCGCATGACGGATTTCATTTTGAAGGAAAGCGCGCTGCGGGAAGAAGACGCCGTGATCGATCTGGTGGTGCCCGCCGGCGAGGGATGGATGGAGGATCTCGAGCCGGGGCAGGTGTTGCGGATCGTCGATCTGGAAGGCAACCAGGCGGTGGATACGCTGTTCTACGACGCGGATCGTCCGGAAGACCACTACAGCGCGGTGCGGACCATTATCGCCCAGGGCCGGATCTATCTGACGACGGGCTCCGTGCTGCTGGCGGAATCCGGCAAGCCGCTCGTGGCGATCGTCGCCGATACGTGCGGCCGGCACGACACGCTGGGCGGCGCCTGCTCCGCCCAGAGCAACACGGTCCGCTATTCCCACGAGACGTTCCATATGCACAATTGCCGGGATACCTTTATGCGGCTTTTGGCCGAACGGGGCGGCCCCTGGGGCAAACGGGACCTGGCGCCGAACGTGAACTTTTTCATGAACGTGCCGGTGACGCCGGAAGGCGGCCTCACCTTCGCCGACGGCGTATCCGCTCCCGGCCGCTATGTGGAAATGCGGGCGGAGACCCGCGTGACGGTGCTGATCAGCAACTGTCCGCAGCTCAACAATCCGTGCAACGCGTACAATCCGACGCCGGTCCGGATTTTGGTGTGGGACGCGCCCTCATCCGGCGGCAGGGTCCCGTCCGGCATTTGAGCCGCCTGCGTCCGTCAGCCGCTTCCGGATGCCGGCGGCGGCTTGGCGGCCGGATGGCGTATCCGGACGGAGCGTCCGTTGGGCGTTTGGCAACTTGGACCAAAAGGGGGATTGCGGCATGTTTCGCAAAGTATTGATTGCCAACCGGGGAACGGCGGCGGTGCGCATCGCCAAGACGCTCCGCCGCATGGGCATCCCGTCGGTGGCCGTCTACACGAAGGCTGACCGAGACAGCCTCCACGTCGACCTGGCCGACGAGGCGGTCTTGATCGGGGATGGTCCGGCCAGGGACAGCTACCTGAATGCGGACCGAATCCTGGAGGCGGCCCGGGAAACGGGAGCGGACGCTCTCCATCCCGGCTACGGGTTCCTGAGCGAGAATGCCTCCTTTGCCCGGCGCTGCCGGGAAGCGGGCATTGCCTTCATCGGGCCGGAACCTGAACAGATCGAATGGTTCGGCCTGAAACATCTGGCCCGGGACATCGCGGCGAAGGCCGGCGTGCCGCTCCTGCCGGGCACCGGGCTGATCGCGGATGCCGAGGAAGCGGTGCGGGAAGCCGGGCGGATCGGGTATCCGGTCATGCTGAAAAGCACCGCCGGGGGCGGCGGCATCGGCATGCGGGTGTGCCGGGACGCCGCATCGCTGCACGCCGCCTTCGATGCGGTGGCCGGCCTGGCGGAGCGGAACTTTGGCGACGGCGGCGTCTATCTGGAAAAATACATCGAGCGGGCCCGACACGTGGAAGTGCAGATTTTCGGCAACCGGTTTGGCGAAACGGTGGCCATCGGGGAGCGGGATTGCTCCGTCCAACGACGCAATCAGAAAATTCTCGAGGAGTGCCCGGCGCCGAACCTGCCCGGCGATCTCCGGCGGCGCCTGCACGAAGCCGCCGTCCGGCTGGCGTCGGAAGTGGGCTACCGCAGCGCGGGCACCGTCGAGTTTCTCGTGGATCCCGCCTCGCAACAATTCTACTTTCTCGAAATGAACACCCGGCTGCAGGTGGAGCACGGCGTGACGGAAGAAGTGTTCGGCGTCGACTTGGTCGAATGGATGGTGAAGGAAGCGGCGGATGAACTGAAAAACTTGCAAAGCCTGCTGGCCGGACCGAAGGGATGGAGCATCGAAGCGCGGGTGTACGCCGAAGACGGGCAGATGGACTTCCGCCCGTGCGCGGGGCAGGTCGACCGGGTGCGGCTTTCACCCTCGGCCCGGACGGAAACATGGGTCCGGGACGGCGTGACGGTGACGACGCTGTACGACCCGATGCTGGCCACCGTCATCGTACGGGGCGGCACCCGCGAAGAAGCGCTGAAAAAGCTCCGTGAAGCGCTGGCCGAAACGCGGATTTACGGCGTCACCACCAACGTGCGGTATCTGGAAGCGCTGCTGGAGGAAGAAGAGGTGCTGGCCGGATGGGTCCACACCCGCATGCTGGACGGCTTTTCGCCGGCGGAGCCCGCCATCGAGGTGATCGACGGCGGCCTGCAGACGACCGTCCAGGATTGGCCCGGTCGGACCGGCTACTGGGAAGTCGGCGTGCCGCCCAGCGGTCCGATGGATGCGTTGTCGTTCCGAATCGGCAACCGGTTGCTCGGCAATGAAGAGGGCGCACCGGGCCTGGAGCTGATGCTGCGCGGCGGTGTCTTCCGGTTCCGCGACGACATGTGGTTCTGCATCACCGGCGCCGACATGCGGGCCACCCTCGACGGGGCGCCCGTGAAGATGTACCGCCCGGTGCAGGCGCGGCGCGGCCAGGTGCTCCGTTTCCGCGAATCGTCCGAAGGGATGCGGACGTATTTGCTCGTGGCGGGCGGACTTGACGTGCCCCGTTACATGGGCAGCGCATCGACGTTCACGCTGGGCGGGTTTGGCGGCCACGGCGGGCGGGCGCTCCGCGCCGGGGACGTGATTGGCGTGAAGCGAAACGCCGGGGATCCGGTCCAGCCGCCGGAATCCCGCCGGAATGCCGCTTTGCCGCCTTCCCGGCGTCCCGCGCTCACCCGGACGTGGACCATCGGAGCGATTCCCGGTCCGCACTGCACGGAGGAGTTTTTGCAAGCCGGCTATTTGCGGCAGTTGGCGGAGGTGGAATGGGAGGTCCATTTCAACAGTTCCCGCACCGGCGTCCGCCTGATCGGCCCGCAGCCGCTCTGGGCCCGCGAGGACGGCGGGGAGGCCGGGCTGCACCCTTCCAATATCCACGACAATGCCTACGCCATCGGTGCGCTGAACCTGACCGGCGACACGCCGGTGCTGCTCGGTCCCGACGGTCCGAGTCTCGGCGGTTTTGTCTGCCCCGTTACGGTCGCTTCCGCCGAGCAATGGAAAATCGGGCAGCTTCGGCCGGGGGACAAAGTGCGGTTTCGCCTCGTGACGCTGGAGGAAGCGGACGAATTGCGGCGGCGGCAGGAGCGGTTTCTGGCATCCGTCGGGATGGCCGGCGGCAAGCTGCCCGTCCTTGACGATTTGCCTGCGGATCCGAACCGACAATGGCCGTCGGACTATCCGGTCCTCGCCCGAACGGGCGGAGATCCGGCGTACGCCCTGACGGTGCGCGCGAGCGGCGACCGGTACCTGCTTGTCGAATGCGGTCCGATGGAACTGGATTTCCGGCTGCGCTTCCGGATTCACGCGCTCATGGAAGCCGTCCGGCAATGCCCGGACCTTCCGGTATTGGATCTTGTCCCCGGCATCCGGTCGCTGCAAATCCACATTGATCCGGACAAAATGTCGGTACGGCAAGCGTGCAGCCGGGTGCTCGAGCTGGCCGGGACACTGCCGCCGCCCGAGACGATGAAGGTGCCCTCGCGGATCGTCCGCCTGCCGCTGTCGTGGGATGATCCGGCCGCGCGCCTCGCCGTGGAGCGCTACCAAAAAAACGTCCGCCCCGACGCTCCCTGGTGCCCGAGCAATCTGGAATTCATCCGCCGCATCAACGGGCTGGAAAGCATCGAGGACGTAAAGCGGATCGTGTTCGGGGCCAGCTACCTTGTCCTCGGTCTCGGCGACGTGTATCTCGGCGCCCCGGTCGGTACACCGGTGGATCCGCGGCACCGCCTGGTGACGACGAAATACAATCCGGCCCGAACCTGGACGCCGGAAAACGCCGTTGGTATCGGGGGGGCCTACCTGTGCATCTACGGCATGGAAGGACCGGGCGGGTACCAACTGATCGGACGGACCGTGCCGGTGTGGAACACGTTTCGCACGACCAAAAGCTTTCAGCCGGGCAAACCGTGGCTGCTCCGTCACTTCGACCAGATCCGGTTTTACCCGGTTACGGCGGAGGAGCTCGCGAAACTGCGAAAAGATTTTCTGCGCGGCCGGTTTGAAGTGGAGATCGAGGAAACGGTGTTCGACCTGGGCGAACATTTGCGGTTTCTGGACTCGATCCGGGAAAGCGCCGACCGGTTCCGCCGTACCCAACAGGCGGCCTTCCTGGCGGAACGGGAACGATGGAAGGCGCTCGGCCTCGATCGCCCGGCCGGCGAGCCGGACGCCGGTCTTCCGCGACAAGAGGATGATCTCTCCGCGGGAACCGCCGCCGTCGTCAGTCCGCTGCCGGGCAGCGTCTGGAAAGTGCCGGTCGAAGCCGGAGCGTTCGTAAACGCCGGCGATACGATCATCGTGATGGAGAGCATGAAGATGGAATTTGCCGTGCAGGCGCCGGAAAGCGGGCGGATCGCGGCGTTGTTCGTCAAATCCGGCGACGCCGTCCAGGCGGGCCAGACGCTGGCGGCGATTGAACCCGCCGAGCCGGCCGGCCGAATCCGGCGATGGAAACGGGAAGCGCAAACCGGAGGCGAAAGCCCATGGGACGCGTGAAACTTCCCCGGAAATTGACCATTGGCTGGCTGAAACGAATGTACGCGGACGGGCGGCTCGATCCGGAGACGGTCGTCCGCGAGCTGGTGCGCCGGGCGGAAGCGGATGCGGACCATTCGATCTGGATCACCCCGCCGTCCGCCGACCTGGTGATGCCCCACGTCGAGCGGCTGCGCCGGATCGACCGGGCCCGTGCGCCGCTTTGGGGCATCCCGTTCGCCATCAAGGACAACATCGATCTGGCGGGTGTGCCGACGACGGCGGCCTGCCCGGCCTACGCCTATGTTCCGCAAGAAAGCGCCGCGGTCGTCCGCCGGCTGATCGAGGCCGGCGCCATTCCCCTCGGCAAGACGAACCTGGACCAATTCGCCACCGGCCTCGTCGGGACGCGGAGTCCATACGGCGAAACGAAGAATGCGTTCCGGCCCGCCTGGATCAGCGGCGGTTCGAGCTCCGGTTCGGCGGTGGCGGTGGCCAGGGGGCATGCCGCCTTCGCCCTGGGCACCGACACGGCCGGGTCGGGACGCGTGCCTGCCGCCCTGAACGGGATGGTCGGTTACAAACCAAGCGTCGGCGCCTGGCCGGTCCACGGCGTTGTGCCGGCCTGCGCGAGCCTCGATTGCGTGACGGTGTTCGCCCATTCCCTGGCCGACGCGCTCCTTGTGGACCGCGTCGCGCGGGGGCCGGAGCCCTGCGACCCGTGGGCGAAAAACTTGCCGGCCCCCCAGCCGGCTCCGCCGGCCAAGATCTGCCTGCCGAAGGAGCCGCCGGCTTTTTTCGGGCCGCTGGCGGAATCATACGCAAAGGCGTGGAAGGCGGCGGTTGACCGGCTGGAACGGTTGGGGTGGCGAACAGAATGCATCGACATCGGGCCGCTTCTGGAAGCTGCCGCCCTGCTGTATGACGGGCCGTGGGTGGCGGAACGCTGGGCGTCCCTCGGAAGCTTCGTCGAACGCCACCCGGACGGCGTTTTCCCGGTCACGAAACAAATTCTCTTTTCCGGCGCCCGGGGGCGCTACGCGGCCAGCGACGTCTTCCGGGCGATGCACCGGCTGCAGCGGCTGAAGCTGGAAGCCCGCCGGCTGCTGGACGGGGCGGTGCTCGTCCTGCCCACGGCGGGCGGCACGTACACGCGCGAACAGGTGCGGCAAGATCCGGTGGCCGCCAACAGCGACATGGGCCGATACACCAACCATTGCAACCTGCTGGACCTGTGCGCCGTCGCGGCGCCGGCCGGGGAGGCGGAACCGGGCTTTCCGTTCGGCGTCACCTTCTTCGCCCTGGCGGACCAGGAAGGCCTCGCCTGCGGGGCGGCCGCCCGTTTTTTGGGCGAAAAGCTGCCGGCGGCGAAACCGGACCAACTCCGCCCGGACGGCGCCGGGCCGACCATCCCGTTCCGGGTTCATCCCGTCCCGGCAGCGGCGGACACGACCCTCGTGGCGGTGTGCGGACTGCACATGCGGGGCTTCCCGCTGGAAGCCCAAATGAAGGCCTGCGGCGCCGAGTTTGTGGAAGAGGCGGACACGGCGCCGGTTTACCGGCTCGTGAAACTGCCGACGGTACCGGCCAAACCGGGGCTCGTCCGCTGCCCGCGGGGCGGCGGTTCCATCCGCGTCGAGCTTTGGCGCATGCCGCTTCCCGCCTTCGGCGGATTCGCGGCCTCCATTCCGGCCCCCCTCGGCATCGGCAAAATCGAACTGGCGGACGGCCGGGAAGTGCCGGGTTTCCTCTGCGAAGCCTATGCGGCGGAAAGCGCGGAGGACATCACCGCGTTCGGCGGCTGGCGGCAGGCGCTGCAACGTCGGTGAAGCAACCTGCGATGCGCATGCCGCCCCCGCCCAAAGCGTCAGCAGCCGGTTAAGCGGCGCAAGCGGCGGAACCGGAGTTCCGGCCGGAATGCGACGCGAGCATACAAGCCGGGCGGGGGCAGCGCATTTAGATGAACTTGTGATCGAGCGCCCATGCCAAACGCCTGTTCCATTCGGTTTTCACATGATCGGGGAAATCCTCTTTCACCAAACCGAGAATCCGCCAAAACTGAAAAATGATGAAGGAATGGATGAGTTCCGGTGAGCAATCCACCGATCTCCGATTTAAATAGGATTGGATGAAAGCCTCTCCCAATCGGTCGGCTTGATCCGGAAAGTGCAAGTGTGTCCAGAACAACACATTGGCCAGATCAATTCTCGGATCGCCTATGCCGGCCATTTCCCAATCGATCACCCGGCTTTGTCCGGAAAGATCGAAAATTACGTTGTGGTAACCATAATCTCCGTGGACCAAGACGGGAGCATGGTCCGTATCGCCGCTGATGCCCATGATCCGTTGAACCGAGCGTTGATACAGGTTTTCCTCAATAAACGTCTTCTTTTCCGGGGGATGGATGTTGAAGCATGGTAAGCGGTAATCGCTGCTGAGCCGTACTGCATGCAGTTTGGCCAATAACTCTCCCAGGGATGAAAACAGAGGAAGAATTTTGCCGACGTCTGCGTCCTTCAGGCGCTCGAGGATGAACGAAAGATAGCTCGGTCCGGCAGCACCGCTTCCACCTGTTCCAGTTCCCTGCGCAGCGCCTCGCCGTCCACCCGCAGCGTCATCGTCCACGCGGCGGGCTCTTTCATTTCCACCCGCACGACGGAAAAATCCGCCGAAATCGCGAGATCCACTCTTCCAAGGTAGAAGGTTTTCCCCTTCGCGTTCACCCATTCTTCCAGGATCATATGCATCCGCCGCACCGGTTCCTTCATGGAAGCGCCCGCGGCAAGGGGAGATTCATTCAACAAGGCGGTCAAGCGATCCAGAAAATGCTCCGCCGCCTGCTGTTTCGCATCCTCCGTCGGGATGAAATACCGGAAAAGGTTTCGCCAACATCCGGTGTATTGCACGATTCATCATCAGACCGCAAAATACTTCCAATTATATTTTTCGGGAGGAAATCGGGAGGGGAAAATGGCGCCGGTCAAACTGATCTTGTTCGATCTGGACGACACACTGGTTTTTCCCCACACGCAGAGTCCCGTATGCACTTGCACGCCTAGTAAAAAGAGATCGTTCTATAAAAATTTTCATATTAGAATAATTATTGTATAATCGTCATATTTATATTCAGATTTCCATACCAAAAAGAAAGGAGTACAAAACATGAGCGAAAGCACCGACAGCAATGTGGAAAAATGCCCCTTCCACGGGGGCGCTGTGACCCGTCCCTCCATGAGGACGCAAAACCGAGACTGGTGGCCGAATGCTTTGAACCTGAACATTCTGCGCCAGCACGACCGGAAGTCGAACCCCATGGGAGACGATTTTGATTACGCCGAGGAATTCAGCAAGCTGGACTACTTCGCGCTCAAGGAAGATCTCAAGAAACTGATGACCGACAGCCAGGATTGGTGGCCCGCCGATTACGGCCATTACGGTCCGCTCTTCATCCGCATGTCGTGGCACGCCGCGGGCACGTACCGCGTCGGCGACGGCCGGGGCGGCGGCGGAACGGGCAACCAACGCTTCGCCCCGCTCAATAGCTGGCCGGACAACGTCAACCTGGACAAAGCGCGCCGGCTCCTGTGGCCGATCAAGAAAAAGTACGGCAACAAAATCTCCTGGTCCGATTTGCTCGTCCTCGCCGGCAACGTCGCCATCGAGTCCATGGGCGGACCCGTCATCGGCTTCGGCGGCGGACGGACGGACATCTGGCATCCGGAAGAAGACGTCTACTGGGGAGCCGAAAAAGAATGGCTCGCCGACAACCGCCACTCGGGCGAACGGGAGCTCGAAAACCCCCTCGCCGCCACGCAAATGGGACTTATTTACGTGAATCCGGAAGGTCCTGACGGAAAACCCGACCCGCGCAAAGCCGCCCATGACATCCGGGTCACCTTCTCCCGGATGGGGATGAACGATGAAGAAACCGTGGCGCTCATCGCGGGCGGCCATACGTTCGGCAAAGCCCACGGCGCCGGGCCGGCCTCCCATGTCGGACCCGAACCCGAAGCCGCCCCCATCGAAGCGCAGGGACTGGGATGGCACAGCACTTACGGCAAAGGCCACGGCCGCGACACCATCGGCAGCGGGCTGGAAGGCGCCTGGACGCCGACGCCGACACAATGGGACAACTCTTACTTTGACATGTTGTTCGGGTATGAGTGGTGGCTGACGAAAAGCCCCGCGGGAGCCTGGCAGTGGATGGCGGTGGACCCCAAGGACGAGCACATGGCGCCGGACGTGGAAGACCCGGGCAAAAAAGTGCCGACGATCATGCTCACCACCGACCTGGCGCTGCGCTTCGACCCGGAATATGAGAAAATCGCCCGCCGTTTCTGGCAAAACCCGAAGGAGTTCGAGCAGGTCTTCGCCCGGGCGTGGTTCAAGCTGCTGCACCGCGACATGGGGCCGAAATCAAGATACCTCGGTCCGGAAGTACCGGAAGAGGACTTCATCTGGCAGGACCCCGTGCCCCCGGGCAACTACGACCTGACCGAAGCGCAAATCGCCGAGGCGAAAAAACGAATCCTGAATTCGGGCCTTACCGTCAGCCAGCTCGTGAAAACGGCCTGGGCTTCCGCCAGCACCTACCGCTGCTCGGACCATCGCGGCGGCGCGAACGGCGCCCGCATCCGGCTGGCTCCGCAGAAGGACTGGGAAGTAAACGAGCCGGAAGAGCTCGCCAACGTGCTTCAGGTATTGGAAAACATCAAGCTGGACTTGCCGTTTGAAATCAGCTTGGCCGACCTGATCGTCCTGGGCGGCAACGCCGCGGTGGAAAAGGCGGCCCGCGACGCCGGCTTCGACGTCACCGTCCCGTTTGCCCCCGGACGCGGCGACGCCGCGCCGGAACAAACCGACGTCGAAAGCTTCGCGGTGCTCGAGCCGTTCGCTGACGGGTTCCGCAACTATCAGAAGAAACCGTACAGCGTCAGCCCGGAAGAGCTGCTCGTGGACAGGGCACAGCTCCTGAACCTGACCGCTCCGGAAATGACGGTCCTTCTCGGCGGACTGCGGGTGCTGGGCGCCAATTACAGGGATTCCAGACACGGCGTGTTCACCGACCGCGTCGGCGTGCTCACCAACGATTTCTTCGTGAACCTGTTGGATATGCGGCTGAAATGGACGCCCGCGGAGGGCGGGATCTACGAAGGCCGCGACCGAAAGACGGGCGAGTTGGTGTACACCGCCACCCGGGTGGACCTTGTCTTCGGCGCCAACTCCATCCTGCGCGCCATCGCCGAAGTGTACGCCCAGGACGACAACCGCGAAAAGTTCGTCCGCGACTTCATCGCCGCCTGGGTGAAAGTGATGAACGCCGACCGGTTCGATCTGAAAGCAAGGGAACTCAAACGTAAACTTCAAAAAGCCGGTTCATGAAGAAATAAGGAAATAAATGCAAGGATCGGATCATCATCGGTTATGGAAGCAAGCTGCTGAATTTCCATCACCCGTGGCTGGATTATGCCAATGAAGCGGCATTCCCGATCTATATCATCCACCAGACCGTCATCGTCGCGATCGGCTATTATGTGATGCAGTTGGTATGGAATCTTTATGCGAGATTTGCGGTCATCCTGGCGGGTTCCTTCGTCTTGGCGCACTTGTTGTACGAAGGGGTCGTCAGGCGCATCGCCGTACTTATCTTTACATCTTGTATGACAATGAACGACGGACATACGCCCTGACTCAGCGACAGTTCATAGGAAGCAGGATTGGGCTGCATCTTGCAAGGCTTGACTTGCCGTGCGGCAGCCCCCGCGTGAACGGCGGCTATACCATAAGGGAACTCGATTTCGGGTTCCCTTTTCCCATGCTTCGCCATACAAACGCACGCTCGGCTCTCCTGAAGCCTCTCCGGGCATATACATGCCCCCGCTTGCGGATTTTCCCCCTCCAACCCCGCCCCGGCTCGTCAAACCCGTCCGCATAGCTGGTCAATTGGCGCATTTGGTGCGCCGAAGGGCATCTTCTGAAGCCCTTGAGGGCGGGCATTTTCCCAACTTCTGCACGGTTTCCGGGTATTGCTTTGAGGGGGGGACTCCGGCGCCTGTTGTTTGCAACGTGTTTGCAACGTGTTTGCAGATTGTCCGCCGCGCATACATGCCGGGTGCGGTTTCTGGTTGCAAGGGGCGGATTCGGCATACAGCGGCAAGGCATACACATGCGCCTTCTCCGTCGCCGGGTCGGCGTACGCACTGTGCGCGCGGCATCGACAGGCCGCGGCTCCCGGAGGCGCACCGACAGGCGTTGAGTGGAGAGAACGCCACGTGCCAAGGGGGCGGCACCGGCATTGCGCGGCTCCAAGGGATTCGGCGTCGGGCCTGCAGGCCGGGCGCAGGCGGTGCGCGCTGTTGTCCGAAGTTCCATCCCGCCGCGCTTCAGTAAACGTTAGTAACCCGCAAGTAAAATTGCATACAGGCTCCTGATTCGCTGTACACGGAACGCAGTAAACGTAATAAAATGAGTAAACTTATAAATATAAACATACATACATGCATATGTGCGTGTATTTTTGTAAAGGGATATGTATTTCGGGATTTACTGCGTTTACTACGTTTACTGCGTTTCACTCCCGCCGAAGCCGAGACCGCCCTGCGGCTTTACTGAGACTTTACTTGGAGTTACTGCGCCTTTTCCGGAAACGCACTGCCGTCCCTGCAGCGCGGTGCCGCTGTATTGCGGAAACGTCAATTTGGCCGGCAGCCCACCGTCTTCTGCAGCTGCCGGCGTTGCTCCTCTGTATCTGTAATCGCTTTCGGTTCCACACATGCAACCACGGCAGAACACTCCCGAATGTGCACCGTCCTGCAGCTTGACCGTAGTTCTGGCTGTTCCGGTTCGCAGCGGCAAATTTCAGACGGAGTATCCACCCACTCTTGCGGCAGGCTTCCCGGCAAACGGAAAGGCATTTCTCTTGCGCTCTAAATTGCCGGAGAAGATTTCGGTACGTCCCCGGCACCTGAAAGCCAAAGGAAGGCAAAGACAAATGCTTACACCACATTCGCGGTTTCGGAAGTCGGAATTCCCTGCACGACATCGAATACACCGTCCGCAGCGATTTGTCCGGTAGCGTTCGGATTCATGACCGAACCCGTTTGTCGCGTGCCGCCGCTCGGTGCGCTGATGGTCCAAGTACAGGAACCGGAACTGCCGCCCGTGCCGGGGTCGGACCCGCCGGGATCCGAGCCACCACATTGGGGGAGGCTTGGATTTTGTTCACATGGGTCCCGTTGCGGTCTGTACTTGCCTATGACATCCACGCCGCCGAATGCCATGGTGAAGTCCCGCACCGCTACCTTGTCGTTGTCTGGGTTGTCGTCGCTGAGGTCTTGTTCCCATGAATCCCTTCCCGTAAGCTTCGATCTGAGCGTGGAATAGTAGATTTCCCACGTCTGTCCGTTGTATTCCATCGTTTCAGGGAACTGCACTTGCAAGGTAGTGCCAGCGGGGTAGTTCCCCAATTCATCATCGGGTTGCATCGGCGTGCCGTTCCAAGTCCAATACTTCACCGTGAGCGGATAGCCTTCGCTTTTACCTTCGAATGTGACGGATACGTCAAAATACTGTGTAAGGTCGCTGGGTCTAGCCCATCCTTCTGCTCTGACGATGCCTTGAAGTGTGTAGAATGGACCTTTACGTCGCACTGGATTGTCGCGAGGACCTGATGCTAGACTAAATAGTG